>Ga0335071_10004980_pt1 | contig 13862 bp, 16 predicted proteins | sample Lox_Sample_15_FD_206724 | JGI IMG/M metagenome (GOLD analysis project Ga0335071, IMG submission 206724) | Soil microbial communities from Loxahatchee National Wildlife Refuge, Florida, United States - Lox_Sample_1.5 | ecosystem: Environmental > Terrestrial > Soil > Wetlands | place: USA... | reverse complement strand
ACGCCGCCTCGGCGCAGCATCGATCGATCAGGCGAGCCTCGAGTGCTGCGAAGAGATGCCGGCCCACGACTTCGAGGTCGACGAGGCGCGCGCCGAAGGCATCACGCTGCACGACGGCTGGGGTGTCGACCACTTCGTGGGCGACGACGAGGGCGCCCTGCGAAGCGCCGAGCTCAAGGTCTGCACCTGCGTGTTCGATCCCGAAGGGCGCTTTCACCCCGAGTACGACGAGGCGCAGCGCAAGACCGTGGCCTGCGACGTGGTGATCGTCGCCGCCGGCATGGCTGCCGACACAGAGACGTTCGGTCTCGAGACCAACGGCAATGGCACCCTTAAGGCCGACGAAGCCACGCTCCAGACGGCAGTGCCGCACGTCTTTGCCGCCGGCGACGTTGTGACCGGCCCGACGATGATCACGACGGCCGTCGGTCAGGGTCGCCGCGCGGCCTACATGATCGATCGCTACCTCCAGGGACTCGAGCTCGATGCCGACGGGTTCGACGAGCCCCTGCCGGTCGTCGACAAGGAATCGGTGCTGGCCCGGCAGGACGTCTATGACCGGCGCGATCCGTTCGAGTCGAGTGCCGCCATGAGCGCGTCACCGACGGGTTTCGACGAGACAGAGGGGCCGATGACCGAGGACGAGTCGTTCCTCGGCGCGGCTCGCTGCCTCGACTGCGGCGTCTGCTCCGAGTGCCACGCCTGCGTCGACGCCTGTCCGGCCGACGCGATCAAGCTCGACATGCGCGGGCAGGACATCGAGGTGGACGTCGGCTCGGTCATTCTGGCGACCGGCTTCAGGCTCTTTCCCGCCGACGCCAAGCCGCAGTACGGCTACGGCCGCTTCACGAACGTGATCACCGGCATGCAGATGGACCGCCTCCTGGCTCCGACCCGGCCGTACAACGCCGTGCTGCGGCCGGGCGACGGCAAGGTGCCCGACAACATCGCTTACATCATGTGCACCGGGTCGCGCGACGAGACGGTCGACAACCCGCTGTGCTCGAAGATCTGCTGCATGTACTCGGTCAAGCAGAACCAGCTCATCATGGGCGCCCTGCCGCTGGCCGACGTCACGGTCTACTACATCGATGTGCGCTCTGTCGGCAAGGGGTACGACGAGTTCTACCAGCAGGCCAGGGACATGGGCGCCAACTTCGTCAAGGGACGCGTCTCGGGCATCTCCGAGACCGGCGAGGGCAACCTCGTGCTGCGCTACGAGGACATCGAGAACGGCGGTGCGCTCGTCGAGGCCGAGCACGACCTCGTCGTGCTGGCCGTCGGCGTGCAGCCCAACCGCGCAGTCGCCGGCCTCTTCGAGGACGGCGCCCTCGGTCTCGACGACTACTTCTACGTCGGCGAGGCCGACGAAGACCTCGACCCGGGCCGCACCAACCTGCCCGGCGTCTTCGTGGCCGGCTCCGCGGCCGGCGCCAAGGACATCCCCGACTCGATCCTCCACGCGGGCGCCGCGGTCGCTCAGGCCGCCGCTCATCTGGAGCGCGCGAACGTGAAGGTGCAGGCATGAGCGGCCGCAGGATCGGCGTGTACGTCTGCCAGTGCGGCGGCAACATCGGCGACTATGTCGACGTCGACGAGGTGGTCGCCGCGGTGAAGGACGATGACGACGTCGTCGTGGCGCGCACGGCGATGTTCACCTGCTCCGACGCGACGCAGCAGGAGATCGTGCAGGACGCGCACGAGAAGGGGCTCGATGCCCTGGTCGTGGCCTCCTGCTCGCCCAAGCTCCACACCATGACGTTCCGCGACGTCGCCAAGCGGGCCGGCATGAACCCCTTCCAGTACACCCAGGTGAACATCCGCGAGCAGTGCTCGTGGACGCACACCGACGACCACGCCGCGGCGACCGCCAAGGCGACGCGCCTCGTGCGCGCCGGCATCAACCGGACGCGCCTCACCGAGCCTCTCGAGCCGATCGTCGTCGAGACGACGGCCAGGAGCGTCGTCGTCGGCGGCGGCATCGCCGGCCTGCGGGCGGCGCTCGGCCTGGCCGAGATCGGCCTGGCCGTGTTCCTCGTCGAGAGAGAGCCGCGACTAGGGGGCTGGGTCGCCGACTTCGGCGCCATGTACCCCAACGGCCGCGACGGCGCGGAGCTCACCGCCAAGCTCGAGCAGGCCGTGCGGGCGCACCCGGCCATCACGGTGTTCACCAGCGCCGAGCTGATCGCAAAGAGCGGCAGCTTCGGCAATTACCACGTGATCGTCGCGATCCACGGCGAGCAGCTCGAGACCATCCAGGTCGATGTGGGCTCCATCGTCGTGGCGACCGGCTTCGCCCCCTACGAGCCGGCAGCCGGCGAGCTCGGCTACGGCATGGACGGCGTGGTCACGCTGCCGGAGTTCAAGCGCATGGTCGACGAGTCGGATGGCCCTCTGCACCACGAAGGCCGGCCGGTGAAGACCATCGCCTATGTGTACTGCGTCGGCAGTCGCCAGGACGAGAGCGTCGAAGGCGCGCACACCTACTGCTCGCGCTACTGCTGCACAGCCGCGGTGCACGCGGCGCTCGAGGTCGCGGGCAGGAGCCCCGATGGCGTGCGCCAGTATCACCTGTACCGCGACATGCGCACCTACGGCAAATACGAGCTGCTGTGGGCGGAGTCGCGTGAGAAAGGCTCGCTCTATCTGCGCGTGCCCGACGGCGAGCCTCCGGTCGTCGAGGCACTGCCTTCCGGCGGGCTCAAGGTCACGACCCACGATCTGCTGACCGGTGGGGAAGAGGTCGCCATCCCGGCCGACCTCGTCGTGCTGGTCACCGGCATGGTCCCGCGCGAGAACGACGGCCTGGTCGGCGCGCTCAAACTGCCGGTGGGCAACGACGGCTTCTACAACGAGATCCACCCCAAGCTGCGGCCGGTCGAGACGGTGGTCGACGGCGTCTACATCTGCGGCGCCTGCCAGTCGCCGAAGAACTCGGCCGAGAGCGTGGCGAGCGGGCTTGCGGCCGTCACGCAGAGCGGCGCGATCCTCAAGCGCGGCTTCGCCGAGCTCGATCCCATGGTAGCCGTCGTCGACACCGACGCCTGCACCTGGTGCGGCAACTGTGTCGCGGCCTGTCCCTACGACGCCGTCGAGCAGGTCGAGGCCGGTGGCGGGCAGGTCGCCGAGGTCGTCAAGACCGCCTGCAAGGGTTGCGGCGGTTGCGTGCCGGTCTGTCCGACCGACGCGATCGATCTCGAAGGCTACACGGACGCCCAGATCAAGGCGATGATCGACGGCCTCCTGGGGGTGAGTTGCGCATGACGCAGACGAACGACAACCACGGCGACCTCGCCGCGAAGGCCGCGGCCGCCCCGCCGCGCGACGTCCGCGAGATCGTGCGCGACGAGCAGGCCATGCGCCGCCGTATCCTGGCGGCGCTCGCCGACGGGCCGCTCACCGTGCCCGAGATCGCCGCCACGCTCGACCGACCCGCCCACGAAGCCATGTTCTGGGTGATGGGCCTGCGCAAGTACGGCTGGGTGGCCGAGATCAAGGAAGTCTCCGACGAGGGCTACTATCGCTACCAGGTGGCCGAAAGGGAGGGCGCATGACCGCTCTCGCAAACCCCGGCCTCGCGGCGCTGCTCGAGCGTTCCGACGAGTTCAACGCCGACGCCTGCATGAACTGCGGGGTGTGCTCGGCCGTCTGTCCGATGGGCGTCGACGTCCAGCCCCGCGTGCTGTTCCGCTACGTCCTGCTTGGGCTCGAAGGGCGCGTGAAGGACGAGACCGAGCACGTCTTCTCATGCCTGCTGTGCAGGATGTGCGAGGAGAACTGTCCATCGGGTGTGCGCATCGCCGAGAACGTGCGTACGTTGCGCCACCACCTCAACCGCACCGTCTTCGGTCTTCAGGAGGGATGACCATGCCTCTACCGACCGGCGACGTGATCGGCATCCTGGGCGACAACCTGCGCCTGCGCAACTCCGTGCTGCCGCTGTCGACGAAGGTGGCCACGAGATGGACCGAGGGGCTCGGCCTGCCGCGCGGCGGCGAGACCGTGCTCTACACGGGGATGATGTACCAGCTCATCCCCTACATCGAGGGACTCGTCAAAGCCGAGCAGCGCCTGGGCGACTCGTGGCTCGCCAGGTGGACGAGCCTGGGACGCAGGGTGAACCGGGTCGTCAGTCTCTCCGGGTTCATGGCGCGGCCCTCCGCGCAGGAGCGCGCGCTGTTCGATCGGGTGCCGATCAACGTCGTCCACCTGTTGCGTGCCGCCGGCGTCGAGTTCGGCGTCCTGTACGAGGACGACCTCTACTCCGGCGCCCTGGCCTACGACCTGGGTCTCGACGAGGTCTTCGCCGAGCACGCCCGGCGCGTGCGGGCCGCCCTCGTCAAGCACGGCGTGCGGCGCGTCGTCACCATCGATCCGCACACCACCAACATGCTGCGCAGCGTCTACCCGAAGGTGCTCGGGAGCTTCGAGATCGAGGTGCGCAGCTACCTCGAGGTGCTGGGCGAACAGGGCTTCGGCGGCAACGGGCACAGCGTCAGCAAGCTGTCGGGCACCGTCGCGGTGCACGACTCGTGCGTGTTCGCTCGCTACGAGGGCCTGGTCGACGAGCCTCGCGAGCTGCTCGCCGCCGCCGGCCTCACCGTGCTCGAGCCGGAGCACACCCGCCGCCAGACCTGGTGTTGCGGCGGCCCCGTCGAATCGCTTTATCCCGCCAAGGCTGCGGCCAACGCCGCCAAGCGTGTCGAAGAGCTGCGCACCGTCGCCCCGGATGCGCTGACGATGTGTCCGATGTGCTTCGTCAACTTGAGCGGCGCCGCCGGCGACACGATGCGCTTCACGGACATCTCGGAGTATCTGCGCGAAGCCTACGCATCCTAAGAAGGAGGCAGGACCATGGAGGAACAGACGTCTACAGTCACGGAGGCCGCCGACGAGCGCGCGGTACGCACCGACAAGAAGACGATCATCGTCTTCAGCGGCGACCTCGACAAGATGATGGCGGCCTTCATCATCGCCAACGGCGCCGCCGCCATGGGCGACGACGTCACGATGTTCTTCACCTTCTGGGGCCTGAACGCTTTGCGTCGCCCCGAGAAGGTGCAGGTCAGCAAGCCCAAGAGCACGTTGCAGGCCATGTTCGGACGCATGATGCCGCGCGGACCCAACAGGCTCGGCCTCTCCAAGATGAACTTCGCCGGCATGGGCGCCCCCATGATGAAGAAGGTCATGAAGGACAACAACGTCATGAGCCTCGACGAGCTCATCGCCACGGCGAAGGAGCAGGGCATCAAGCTGGTCGCCTGCACCATGTCGATGGATGTCATGGGACTGCGCGAAGAGGAGCTCATGGACGGCCTCGAGTTCGCCGGTGTGGGTTCGTATCTCGGAGAGGCCGACGAGGCCAACGTCAATCTGTTCATCTAGAGAAGGGGGAGAGAGCCATGGGCAAGATGGTCATCGGTCTGGCGAGCGGCAGCCTCGAGAAGCTGGTGGTCACCAGCACGGTCACGGGTGGCGCCGTCGCCCTCGACATGGACGTCGACATCTACCTGCTGCTGGGCGGCGCGTATGCGTTCCGCAAGGACGTCGCCGGCGACGGCACGTACAACGATCGTCCCGAGCTGGCCGCGGAGATGGCCGCCGGCATGGCCGACAACGCCGTGCCCGAGCCTCTCGACAATCTGCGCAAGCTGAAGGCCGACGGCAACGTGAAGATCCACTGCTGCGGAACGGCGGGCAAGATCTGGGGCGCCGGCGCCCTCGACGACTTCATCGACGTCGTCGACGACATCGTCGGCATCGCCGAGTACATCACGCGCTGCGAAGAAGCCGACGTCGTCCAGGTCCTCTGAAAGCGACGAGCGCTTCTCGTGGACGCACAGCCGAATGAGACCAACGACTCGCGGTTCTGGCGTCGCGGCGCCGAGGCCGAGCTGTGTCGGATCCTGGGGGACCCGACGCGATTGAGCATCGTGGTCGCGCTCGCCCCCGGCCCTCTCGCGGTGGGCGAACTCTGTCAGCGACTTGAAGTGCCACAGTCCACGACGTCCCGGCACCTCAAGATCCTGCGCGATCACGGGCTGGTGATGGCGACTCGAGACGCGCAGCGCGTCCTGTACAGCCTGAAGGACCGGCACCTCCTCAAAGTGGTCGACACGCTCAGCCGCTATCTCGCCTGGAGCGAACAAGGCGGTTCACAGCGACCCTCGTGGTCGATGTCGTGACGACTGAGCCGAGGCGAGGCACGAGTGACTCGGCCTCAGCCGCTCGACAGCCTTCCGCCGATGGCTGCATGGTGTGCGGTGCGGAGCTGGACTACTCGACCGTCGCGACGGTCCGGGTCTGCCGGTACTGCGGCCGACGGGAGCCGACGCTGATCTCGTGCCCCGCCGGCCACTTCGTCTGCGACGTCTGCCACGCGGCGCCGGCGATGGAGCTGGTACGTCTCGTGCTCGAGAACACGACAGAACCGGACCCCGTGGCGATCCTCGAAGAGGTCATGGCCCTGGCCGGCCTGCCGATGCACGGTCCCGAGCATCACGCGATCGTCGCCGGGGTGATCGTCGCGGCGGCCCGCAACGCGGGCGCCGCCCTGCCGCCCGAGGCGGTCACCACGGCGCTCCGCCGAGCGGGCAAGGTGCCGGGCGGCTGGTGCGGCTACTACGGCGCCTGCGGAGCGGCCGTCGGCGTGGGTGTCGCGGTGAGCGTCGTGACCGAGGCGACGCCGCTGCGCGGGTGGGAGCGCTCGTCGGCCCTGGCGGCCACGTCGCTCGCGCTCTCGGGCATGATCGATGACCAGCCGCGCTGCTGCAAGCGGGCTTCGCGCATCGCCGTCGAGGCGGTGACGCCGTTCTTCGCTGAGCGGCTCGGCATCGAGTTGCCCTGCCGCGCACGCCCCCGCTGCGGCTTCTCCGCTCGCAACAAGCAGTGCCCGGGCGCCGAGTGCCCGTTCTTCGCAGCCTGAGTCTCATGGCCTGAGCGTCTGTCGAGAGTCGCGGGTCCGGCGCTTGCGCCGGGCCGACCGCGAGCGGCAGGACACGTGCGCCTCGGTCGCGGCGGCTCGCAGGTCAGAGCGCGTGGCCGGTCAGGCCGATGAACAGCACGACCAGCCGGATGGCCAGCGTGAGGTAGACCGAGACGAGGAGCACGACGCCGAAGACGACCTCGATGGTCGTTCCGGGCAGCCGGGTGGCGACGCTTGCGCCGATGATGGCGCCGGCGGTGGTGGCCACTTCCAGGAAGATACCGACGCGAGCAGCGGCACGACGATCACGCCGCCGCCCAGACCGGTGAGCGAACCGAGGAAGCCGGCAAACAGCGAGCCCGCGAAGACCACCGCGGTAAGGGCGAGAACATTCACGTGGCCAGCATGATACCCGGCCATCGGCCGGTTGGCGTCGCCGGCCGGCCTCGACTACCATCTGACCGTCGGCGCATGACCCATCCCTCGCGACCCGGAGACGAAGCACCATGGACACCATGGACTGTGGCAAGGAGCGCAACCTGGCCGCCTGCACCTGCACCTACGAGCCCTGTCCGCGCAAGGGCGCCTGCTGCGAGTGCGTGCGCTTTCACGCGGGTATGCGCGAGCTGCCCGCCTGCGTGTTCGACGAGCGGGCGGAGCGCACGTTCGACCGCTCGTTCGAGCACTTCGCCCGGCTCGTCGGCGAAGGCCGCGTGTAGACGTCAGTCACGGGCCTGGGTGGCCACCGGCCTCGGCCGGTCGGCTTGCACGGAGGCGCCGCGCCGCTGACCGGCGGCCCTCGCCTTTCGCGTTTCGTTTCGCCTTTCGCGCGGCTGACGTCGAATCGTGCGGGCGCGCCGTCCTGCTGGAGAACAACTGCCGCCGGTGATGTAGGCTTGACCGAACGGCCCGTGCCACACCGCGGGTCGCCGACGTGCGTACCGCGAGCGGGTCAGGAGACACCATGGCAGACACAGGCAAGCGGGCCGGCACCGGCCGCGTCAGCTTTCTGAGCGACGAGCAGAAGCATCGTATCTACGACACCGCCCTCGGCATCCTCGCCGACGTCGGCATGGTCGTGCTCCACGAAGAGGGCAAGGCCCTCATGCTGGCCGGCGGCTGCACGCGCGACGACGTCGGTCGCGTCCATGTGCCCGCCGGGCTCGTCGCGCAGGCCCGCGAGTCCGTGCCGACGAGCTTCACGGTCTACGACCGCGCCGGCGAGCCGGCCATGGAGGTCGGCGGTCGCAACTCGTACTTCGGCAACGGCTCCGACCTCATGTACCTGTTCGACCTCGAGAGCGGCGAGCGGCGCCTGGCCGCGCTCGCCGACGTCACGACCGCGGCCCGGCTGTGCGACGCGCTGCCCGACATCGACTTCGTCATGTCGGGCGCCTACCCCGACGGCATGACGGCCCAGGAGGCCTATCCCCGCCAGTTCCGCGCCATGATCGAGGCGACCACCAAGCCCTTCGTCATGACGGCCGGCGGCGTCGAGACGGTCGAGCCCATGTGGCGCCTGGCCTGCGAGGTGCGCGGAGGCGCCGAGCAGCTGCGAGCCAAGCCCTACTTCATCATGTACAACCAGCCGGTCAGCCCGCTCAAGCACCCCTTCGAGACGGTCGACAAGCTGCTCTTCTGCGCCGACCACCGTATCCCCTCGACCTACTGCCCGTCGCCGACAGCCGGCGGCACGGCGCCGATCACCACCGCCGGGCAGGTGACCCTGGGCGTCGCCGAGGCGTTCTACGGCCTCGTCATGCACCAGCTCCGCGCGCCGGGCGCGCCGTTCGTCATCGGCCAGGGGCCCAATGTGCTCGACATGGCGACGGCGCAGTCCATGTACAACGCCCCCGAGTTCGTGCGCGCCTACGCCTGCGAGGTCGAGATGGCCAAGTGGCTCGATCTGCCCAACTGGGGCTTCAGCGGGCACACCGACGCCCAGGTGATCGACGCGCAGGCTGGCATGGAGGCCGACGAGCTCACCAAGCTCTCGCTGCAGCTCGGATCCAACCTGAACCACGACGTGGGCTACCTCGACTTCGGCCTCACCGGCTCGCTCGAGGAGCTCGTCATGGTCGCCGAGTTCATCGCCCGCGACCGGCGGCTGCTGGCCGAGATCGAGGTCTCGCCCGAGACGCTGGCCGTCGACGTGCTCGTCAAGGTCGGACCCGGCGGCGACTATCTGGGGCAGCGCCACACCACGCGCCACCTTCGCGCGAGCCAGTGGCGCCCGCGGTTGCTGAACCGCATGAGCCACGACCGCTGGCAGGCCGCCGGCGGCCTCGACCTCACCGAGAAGGCGCGGGCCAGGGCGCGCGAGCTGCTGGCGAGCCATCGCGCGCCCGAGCTGCCGGCTGAGCTGGTCGCGCGCCTCGACGCCGTCGTGCCCGGCGCCTGAGTGGACACCGAGGATCGGCAGCGGCGGACCGCGGCGGGCGGGCCGCCGGCGCGGCGGCTCGTCCTGTTCGACTTCGACGGGGTGATCGCCGACTCGCTGCGACCGACCTGCGCGGTGCTGCGCAGAGTCATGATCGCTCACGGCTATCCCGAGCTCGCCACGCCCGATGCGCTCCTGCGCTTCGTCGATACGAACTGGTTCGAGGGCCTGCGGGCCGCCGGCGTGCCGCTCCGGGTGAGCGACGAGCTCGACGACGGCGTGGCCGAGGCCGTTGCCGCCGGCGCCTTTGCCCCGTACGACGACATGCCCGCCGTGGTGACGCGCCTGGCGGCCCGCCACGACGTGCTGATCGTGACCTCGAACCGCAGCGACATCGTCGAGGCCTGCCTCGCCCGCTACGGGGTCGAGGGCGTCGCCGAGGTACTCGGCGGCGACAAGGGTCACAGCAAGGTCGACAAGATCCGTGCCGCCCAGCGCCGCTACGGCGCCGACCGCGACGGCTCGTGGTTCGTGGGCGACACCGTGGGCGACGTCGTTGAGGGCAGGCGGGTCGGGGTGGGAACGATCGCCGTGACCTGGGGCTGGCACGCCCGGGAGCGCCTCGAGGCGGCCGCGCCCGACCGTCTCGTCACGACCCCGGGCGAGCTGCTGGAACTGCTGCTGTAGGGCGGTCCGGGCGGCGGTCGCCGCAGATCGCCCAAGCCTCACGCCTCGCCGGGCAGGCATCCGGCGGTCGGAAGGCGAATCCTGTCCGAGCGCCGCTCACGCGGCCGAATCGGTCTGCGGCAGGGAGGCGGTCGATGTCCGGCATCTTCGAGTACGTTCAGCATCCACATGTAGAGGCCCGCAAGGCCGCCGGACCACCGACCGTGGCCGCCGCCCGCATGAAACTGCACGGCCCAGGCCCGCTCAGCCGCCTGAACGCGAGGATCGGGCTCAAGATCACCGTCATCGTGGGCACCATGTGGTGCGCGTATCTCTTCACTGCGCTCGCGCTCGTGAGCGCGCCGACCGCCTTTCGCAGCGGCGACAAGCTGATCATCGTCTCCTGGATCGCCCAGACGTTCCTGCAGCTCGTGCTGCTGCCGATCATCATCGTGGGTCAGAACGTGCAGGCGGCGGCGGCCGACGCACGTGCCGAAGCCACCTACAAGGACGCCGCCGCCGTCCTCGAGGAAGCCAAGCAGATCCAGGCCCACCTCCTCGCGCAGGACGCCGAGAGCGAGAAGATCGTGACCGCCCTGGGCGCGCGCGGCGCCTAGCGGCTGCCGCGCGGCTTGGAGAAGCGAAAGCCGCGCTGCATGGCGCGCTGCGCGCCGCCGCGGTAGAGCATCTTGCCGGGCCGTTTCGGCACGTCCTTGGAATCGGGGATGTGCCGGTGCTCGTACTCGAAGCCGGGCAGGTCGCGGCGCTCGAGCTCGCCACCGATCAAGCGTTCGATGGCCTTGAGCTCGTGCACGTCTTCGGCGGTGAGCAGGATGACGGCCTCGCCGCGGGCGCCGGCGCGCGCCGTGCGGCCGATGCGGTGGACGTAGTCCTCGGGCTTGAGCGGGATGTCGTAGTTGACCACGTGCGAGATGCCGTCGACGTCGATGCCGCGGGCCACGATGTCGGTGGCGATGAGCACCGAGTAGCGGCCGCCCTTGAAGCCCTCGAGGGCCTTCTCGCGCTGCTGCTGGGTGCGGTTGGAGTGCATGATCGTGCCCTTGATGCCGTGCTTGGCGAGCTGGCGCTCGAGGCGGTCGGCGCGATGCTTGGTGCGCGTGAAGATGAGGGCGCGCTTGGGCTTGTGGTGGCGCAGGAAGTGGACGAGCAGCTCGGTCTTCTGGTCGGCGGTGACCGGATAGACCGCCTGCTCGACCTCGTCGACCGGCATGGCGACCTCGCCGATCTGGATGCGCACCGGGTCGCGCAGGGTGTCGCGCACGGCCTCGAGCACGCCGCGCGACATGGTGGCCGAGAAGAGCAGGTTCTGACGCTTGGCCGGCAGCTTGCGGATGATGCGCTGGACGTCGGGCCAGAAGCCCATGTCGAGCATGCGGTCGGCCTCGTCGAGGACGACGATCTCGACCTTGCCGAGGCTCAGGTCGCCGCGCTGGATCATGTCGAGCAGGCGGCCCGGCGTGGCGATCACGAGGTCGACGCCGCGCCGCACCTTCTGGACCTGGGGATCGTAGGGCACGCCGCCGTACACGGCGACGACGTGCTGGCCGGTGTCCTTGCAGACGGTGCGCGCGACCTCTTCGATCTGCGCGCACAGCTCGCGTGTGGGCGTGACCACGAGGCCGCGTACGCCCTCGCCCTTGCCCAGCCGCTGCAGGATGGGCAGCACGAAGGCGGCCGTCTTGCCGGTGCCGGTCTGGGCGCAGCCGACCACGTCGCGGCCGGCGATGATCTGCGGGATGGCTTGTTCCTGGATGGCGGTCGGCTCGTCGTAACCGAGGCGCGCTACCGCATCGAGGATGGTGGGCTCGAGATCGAGCCCGGCGAATCTGGTCGTGGTGAGTGTCATGAGGTAGTCGGGTCTCCTTCTGAGGCCAGGGCCGTCGGCGCCGGCATGCACGCGTGACACAGTCGAGACGCCGTATCCGGCGTCGCGGCGGTCGTGGGAAGCGAGCGGCAAGGCGTGGCGCTCGATGTCCGGCGGGTCGCACGGCTGTGCGGGTACGCCGAATCGAGCTGCGACGGACTGTGGGGGATGACAGCTTCCTTTCTGGGCGAGAAAGCTGCCGGCGGCACTCAGGTTTCTCTGTTCGGTGGCTTGAAGAGGATCCGGGTCGCGGGGCGCGACCTGGATCTGCACCGGCTCTTCGTCTCTACGATAGTGACCATAGCAGGTATCGCCGCCGCGGGCAAGGAACAAACCTGCCCGCTTGCAGGGAGACTAGACCGGGTCAGCGGCTGGCCAGGCCGCCGGCGGTCTCGCCGCCGTCGATCACGATCGCGGCGCCCGTCATATAGGCCGCCTCGTCGCAGGCCAGGAAGGCGAGCAGCGCGGCGATCTCGTCGGGCTGGGCGTGCCGGCCGAGCGGGATCTTCTCGTTCACCGCCGCGATCATCTCGGGCGTGTACTCGGCCTCCTGCATGGGCGTCAGGACGTAGCCGGGGCAGACGGCGTTGACGCGCACGGTGGGCGCCCACTCGAGCGCCAGCGTGCGGGTGAGCGCGAGCAGGGCCGCCTTGGTGGCGTTGTAATCGGCGTAGAAGGGGTGGCCGACCAGGGCGTTGGTCGAGGCCACGTTGATGATCGCGCCACCGTCGCCCTCGAGCATGCGGCGACCGGCCACCTGGGCCACGTTGAACACGCCGGTCAGGTTCGTGCGCAGCACCTGCTGCCACTCGTCGGCCGTGATCTCGAGGGCGAGGTGCCTGAAGCTGATGCCGGCGTTGTTGACGACCACGTCGGGCGCGCCGATCGCGCGGAAGGCCTCGTCGACGTCGTCGAGCTCACCCACGTCGCAGGCGATGCCCCCGGCCGACGGGTGGCGCGAGAGGTCGACCACGGTGCAGCCCTCTTCGTGGAAGCGGGCGACCGTCGCGGCGCCGATGCCGCTGCTGCCGCCGGTCACGACGACCGTCTTGCCCGCCAGTCCGTTCATGGCGCGATTGTATCAGCGCCGTACGCTCGCTCGCGCCGGACGCGCGCCGGACGGGGCCTTCGCCGTCACGATGACTTCCGTGTGAGTGCCATCATGATGGCGGAAAGCGGTGTCATGATAGCGTGCAGAACGTGACGACCAGGCTGGGAGCGATCTCCGACACTCACGGGCGCCTCGATCCCGCCCTGCACGAGATCTTCGCCGGTGTCGAGCGCATCGTGCACGCCGGCGACGTCGGCGCCGCCGACGTCCTCATCGAGCTGGCGACGATCGCGCCGGTGACGGCCGTCCGCGGCAACGTCGACCTGTACCTTGGGGCCGAGCAACTCCCCGATGAGGCCGGCTTCGAGATCGCCGGCCGGCGTGTGCTGGTGGCCCACGTGCTGCCCGACCTGCTGCGCCGTCACCGGCCGGCGCGCGAGGCCGTCGACCTGGTCGTCACCGGCCACTCGCACCGCTATCGCGAGTCCCGCGAGCAGGGCGTGCTGTTCCTCAATCCGGGCGCGGCCGGGGCGGCTCGATTCGGGCTCCCGCGCAGCGTCGCCATCGTCGAGTTCGACGATGCCGCGATGAGGGTCGCCAAGGTGGTGCTGAAGTAGGCGGGAAGGTGGTCGGGGTGGGCGGATTTGAACCGCCGACCTCTCGGTCCCGAACCGAGCGCTCTACCAAGCTGAGCCACACCCCGACGCGGAGTGCGAAGTATACCCGAAGCCCGCCCGAGGGACTAGGCGGCGCGCGGCCTACAGGTCGTCGACCGGCTCGTCGCCCACGGCGGCCGCCGTGGCGGCCGGCGCCAGGCTCGGCGAGCCGTGGGTGCGACTGTGACCGACGACCTCGAGGGCGGCGGGGAAGGGCTGCAGCGCGCGTTCGAAGATCCCCAGGCTGTAGGCGATGACGAGGCCGTAGTTGGTGATCGGCACGCCCGCCTCGCGGCAGC
>Ga0335071_10004978_pt1 | contig 13870 bp, 9 predicted proteins | sample Lox_Sample_15_FD_206724 | JGI IMG/M metagenome (GOLD analysis project Ga0335071, IMG submission 206724) | Soil microbial communities from Loxahatchee National Wildlife Refuge, Florida, United States - Lox_Sample_1.5 | ecosystem: Environmental > Terrestrial > Soil > Wetlands | place: USA: Florida... | reverse complement strand
CGGGCGAAACTCCTCAGTGCGCGCGGACATTGTGTTGAACAGGCGAAGGGCCATAGATGACGTTCTGCACGAAAGACGAACTTACGATTCTAGGGGGCAGTAAGAAAGTCGGTCAAATCCTGAGGTCATCGATTAGCGCGCTGAACTTGGGGCAGGCGGCAAAGCATGCGTATGTGCCCGCAAACGCCTCTGCACCAGAATGACGTAATGCAAGGCAGAGATAATAGTGAAGAGGAAGGTAGCTCGCAGAAATTCCACTCGCGCAATCCAAATCCATCGGGCCGCATTCACTTCGTGCAGCAGCACAAAAAACACAGCGCTGATCTGCGAGAACGTATTGGCCTTGCCGAAGATGCTGGGGCGAAAATCGCGCAAGCCGGCAATCGCAAACAACACCGCACTCGCAGCAAGTATGGAAATATCGCGGCTGAACACCACAACCGTGTACTTCCACTGAATCTTGTGCAGAATGGAAAGCACCAGAAACATCGTGCTCAGCAGCAATTTGTCGGCAATCGGGTCGAGATACTGCCCCAGCATAGTTTGCTGATGCAGCGTGCGTGCCAGCAGTCCGTCCAGTCCATCGCTGAACCCCGCAATGACGAACACCACCAGTGCCCATAAATAATGTCCGTCCACCAGATGAATCACGATGAACGGGACAAAAATCATCCGCAGCAGCGTGAGTTGATTCGGCGCGGTGAAGATTTGCGAAAGCTTCACGCACGCTCCTCAAGAACCCGCTGCGATAGCTTCTCTGGGTTCTCGTCCGGCGTCAGAACATCGCCCGGCGCTCGGCCGGTTTTGCTGAGGAAGCGCTGCGAAAGCGACGGCAAATTCCCGTCGGGAAGGTCCAGTTCCACGCGTTCAATCCGATGCATCGGGAAGAACACAACTGCCGGTGTGAAGGGCTCTCCATCTCGTACCATGACCGTCAAATCTTCAAACGAAGCTAATTCGGCGCCGCTCAAGCTCAATCCCTCGGCGGCGAGCGCCAGAATCATTCCCCAGAATTTTTCGCGCGGATTGCTGAGCGTGACAATAACTATCGCTCCCGGCACAAACGGGCCGCCTAATCTCGCGTCGGTGGTTGAGCCAGACTTCGAACGCTTACCCTTCACGCAAAGATTGTCGCCGGGAGCCCGACGGATTGCAACCATCCTGCCGCGTTGCGTAAAGCCCCGCCCAGTCGCCGTTTGCCGGAATCGCAGGTTGCCCGTTAAAATTGAAGGCACCGTCTGTATGTAGGCCCGTAGCTCAGTTGGTCCAGAGCGCTTCCTTGACACGGAAGAGGTCGATGGTTCGAATCCATTCGGGCCTACCATCGTTTTCATCCACCTCGACCCATCCCAAAGTTGCCGTTACTCATTCGACTCGCCCTCGATTCTTCCGGGAGATCGCTTCGCCGCCCGTCCCATCTAGTTGAAACCCCGAAAGATGGTTGGTCCCTGTACAACCGTAACCAGCACCGCGAGCGGATTCGGCATCAAAATAGGGGATGCGGAGAGGGCCCAAACAAGGCGTCTGCCATGCTATTTTTGGTCTTCTTCTGTTTGCCCGTTACGCCGACGCGCAAGTTCACCCCGCGAAGGCCGATTCAGCTACGGCAAAGCCGCAACGATCTACTCGCAGCAAGACTCTCACTGCGGAGGATCGCTCGACGGTAATTGCCACCGCTATCCATTCCAAGAGGCTGCGATACACCGGTCATGATTGCTCTCATCTGGTCCACGCCATCTACGAGAGCGCCGGTTTCCCATACAGCTACGCAAGTTCAGAGGACCTGTATGCAGGAGTGGATCACTTTCAGCGAGTTTCATATCCTCAACCGGGAGATCTGATCGTGTGGCATGGCCACGTCGGAATCGTGACTCGTCCCTCGCAACACGCGTTTTTCAGTTTCCTGAGCAACGGACCTGCGGTTGACGACTACCATAGCCGCTATTGGCGAACTCGAGGTCAGCCGCGATTTCTGCGCTATGTGAAAACGCAGGAATGTTCCACGTGCGCTGTCGCTCGGAACTCACGATGAGATCCACTACTACTTGCGAGGTTGTTGGTTCTGATCTGGCTTAGCCAAATCGAGACCAAAGTCAGGATGCTCATATGTACCCGCGATCCCGAGTGATGAAGAGATGGTTCGCCGCGAGTGAGAGCGGGAGCTGTCCCCGCAAGTGCCTGCATGCGTATCCAGAATCGTCATGATGCTCTCCGCGACTTCTTCGTTGACGAGGCGTGGCCCAGCGTTGCCCTCTTTGCTGACGCGCGCGGTTTTCTCCGGTCAGCCGCCATCTTGCGCCGCCTTTTGGAGATCTTTCGGGGTGCAGCAATTTCATTCGGTTTCGAATCAATCCCCGTTATGCTTGCCAATTTTCCGGCCGCAAGTCCGATCGTGCGAGCTACCGACGTCAAGATGGAAGACGATGATTTTCGTTAGATTGCCATGGCATCCTCTCGGTCGAGCCAACAAAAACGAAGTCCCGGCGATCTGCCGGGACTTCAATTTCCAACGCTGACAACTAGGAAGCACGACGCTGCTTGTCCCGATTCTCATCTTCCAGATCGTCGTTTTGTCCCTGACCGCCCTTCTTCTGACCGGGCTGTTGGCCCGTCTGGCCGCTCTGCTGGCCGCCCTGACGGTTCTGCTGTCCCTGCTGTCCTGATTGCTGTCCGAATTGACCGCCCTGCTGCTTGTCTTTCGTTTCGTCTGACATGAGATAGTTCTCCCTTTGTGTGCACATCATGGTGCACACAAGATTCGAGTACTTCGCTTAGTTGCCCGGCGTGAAGCGAAGGTTGGGGAACATTGCAGGATCTGAGACGAACTCAACCTGTGGATATCGCATGGTCTATTCGGAACCGACTACCTGAATCGCGGGAGATGCGTTCGGCGTGAACGCCCGCAACTTTTCAACTTCTTCTCTGGTTTTTTCCCAGGCATCGGGCTTGCTCTTGGTCGCGATGGGGGCACTCGGATCGCCGTAGAACGCCAGAATGTTTTCACGCAGGGATGGTGTCACTTCAATAAAGTCGCTCTTCGACAGTTGATCCAGCAGATGAGCGTACGCATTGTCTGTGAGCCTGTACTCGCCGGCATGCGTGACCTTGCCGGTATCGAAGTCGGTGTTAACCAGATGAAGGTTGTCGTGCGATGCTTCCGTCAGCAATTGACGATACTTGTCGAGTGTGTGGTTGACACTCGCGATGTATAGATCTTCAGTCTTCTGCGTCGGAATTTTGAAATCGAGCGCCCTAAATGGGCCAACCTTCGGAACTGCTTTCAAGACGAACGCAAGCAAGCGTGTTCCGAACCCGGGCTTGCGGTATCCCTTGCCCCACTCTTTTTGGTAAGCCGTGCGCGAAAGGTTATAGCGAAATTTGCGAGCATTGAAATTCGGAGTCTCCGCTACCAACTCCTTTTTTCGGGCTACCAGCGCCACCCGCGTCATCTCGGGGATGATTTTGCTGATCGCACGCCGAAAGGTTCCGATCGCGAGGTCCTCCTTCGACAACACGTCGCTCAGCGGCATGCCGTAGGTATCCTGAAACGCACGCTCCAGCACAGGTTTCGAAATCTCAAACCCGATGAAATCGTGATAGCGGTCAGAGGTGTAACGGTTTTTCGCTACTTGGGTTACGTCGAATCCGAACTCCGTCCGGATATGCGCCTTTGGATCATCCTCGTACGTCACTTCTTTCCCAAACTTCTTGCGCAACTTCGGAAACTGCAGTGCCACGGCCTGATTGACGACGGGGTGTCCCACGTTGTCTGACGCATAGTGCGCCAGGGCCCCCAGCGCAAATGCATATTCATCGAGATCGTTCGCGTCATTGACGAGGTTGACAATGAAGTCTCCGCTGCGGACGTAGTGGGTCAGGTCGCTGAAATACTTGTTGCCGAATGGGTAGTAGCCCATGTCTTGAATCAAGGATCCGCCGTAGGCGAAAGCATGGGCCTTCTTGAGGTCTTCGGGCGTCGCCCGCGGGAATCGTTTCAACAGGCGCGGTTGAATGTCGTCTTTCCACAAAAGATCGACAATCTCCTCGTGAGTCAGCACCGAATACGCTGAGCACACTTCCGGCGAACTTAAGCAATAGCTAAAAAGAATAACGACGACGACGAGGATGTCTAGCGGTTTCTTCATGTTGGCCGTGGTGTGGGACCTGGTATCCAAGCCGGAACATCGCCTACCCATCGCCAGAATGGATCTGTGCAGCAATGCTTAGTTGCTGGCACGGACGCAGGGTTGCTTTCGATTGCATCCATCGATCGCTCGTGAACGTTTGCGTAGAGTTATCAGCTGAAAATACAGCCATATAGAACGTCGCCTACCAGATGCCCGGTAATGACATCGCCTCAGCGCGAAGTTACGCTCTCTGTTGTTACTGGGAATGTGTCCCCGGTCGAGAGTTCATCTCGAATTTTGGAGGAACTGGAATGAGTATCTGGACGATCTTATTTGTAATTTTGTTAATCGCCTGGATCAGCGGCTTCACTGTGTTTCATGTCGCGGGCGGCTTGATTCACCTGTTGTTGGTTTTCGCTGTCATTTCGTTGATCTTGCATTTTGTAATGGGAAGAAGCGCGGCCTGACGACGATTCGTCATCATGGAAGCGATATGAGACTGTGAGGCAGCAAAGCTTTTCCGCTGCCTCCGCAGATCTGAAAGGACGAGTCATGAACAAGACGATGAGGTTTTTGATGAGAACCGCATTGAACCTGATGGACCAGTATTCCGATCAACTCGATCGGGCGTCCGATCGTGTTTCCGACATGGTCGATCGAGGACGAGATATGGTGGACCGCGGTAAAGAAATGATCTACCCCCCGGATCACACTCTGCGAAACGTTCTCAGTTTTGCCGCTGGAGTGGGCCTGGGAATCGGGGCTGGTTTGTTGCTCGCTCCGTCGAGCGGAAACGAATTGCGCCAGTCCATCAAAGACCGCGTGCGGGGAATCGACGCGGCATAGTCACCAAAACAATAAAGCAAATAGACCTCTGATCGCCGCCGCAATGTTTCGCGGCGGCATATTTTTGTTCGCCACAGCGGCAGGACCCAAGAAAGTTTTCAATAGAAATAAAGAAGGGCAACCGTGAGGGTCGGAATGTCGCTTGCGCGACGCTAACCCATGGCTGCCCTTGAACCTTACAAAATAATCGTACGCAGACGTCGGAATGCGAGCAATACAGCGAACGCCTGAGCGATCCTACTCTTCTCGCGCGTAATAGCCCGTCTTCGCACGCGCTTGGAGGTAGGCGAGTTTTCGCGGCAATCTGAGCTTCACCCGCTTGCGCGCCGCAGGGTTCGATCCACAGGGATATTCATCGCTTCCACCACAGTAAGCTGGGCGCGCTGCCGAATCTTCTCGACTGCTTCGGTGAGAGTAGTTGCAATCGTGTCGCTGCAACCCGCGCCAATCCTCTCTTGCGCTTTCGCTTCCCCCCCGGTGAAATTCCACAGCCCGACGATTACCTTGATTCCGGGGAATGCCGCGTTCAATCGCTTGCACATAGCGCGAGCCTGCCCCACGGCAAACGGCGGCAGCGCGGAGACACAAGCAATCTGTATGTCGCTTTTAGCAATGGACTTAAACATTTCACGAATGGATCCTGTGGAAACGTAAGTTGCGCGGTGCCCGCCCAGCCGCAACAGTTGCGCCAGCATCATGGCCACCAATTCGTCGGCCTCATCGCGCGCTGGCACGCAAACGATTCCCGGCAAGTCCAGGCGTACGGCGGGCGGCCGGGTTCTCTCTTTCCCTTCCGCCGCCAGGGCTTCTGCCGCCTGCCGCTCGAATCGCTCGCCTAGATCGTCGATGATCTCCCGAGTATTCTGCGACAAGTTATCGGCGACCTTTTCGTCAATGATCTCGCTGTGTCGATCTTGTTCCGCCAGCGCCAAAGCCGGAACGACCACGGATTCATAAAAGTTCTCCAATGGCTTATCGGCCAGATAGCTCTCGGCTATATTCCTGGCATCGTCGGCGTCCATGGCCAGCAGCCGTTGGTAGAAGCGTTCCTGAGGTTCGAGGACAGGTTCATCCCCAAGCACCACTTCCAGAAAGTCGAGTCGCGGGATATAACGGCCCGCGAGCATCAGACATAGCGTGAGAGGCGTGGAGAGGATCAATCCCACCGGCCCCCACAGCACCGTCCAAAAGACCGCAGCCACCAGGATCGCGAGCGACGATATTCCGGTATGAACTCCGTAAATCCAGGGCTCGAGAAAATTCCCCGTCACGATCTCGAGGACCGCGAAGACGGCGAACGCCAGAAGCGCATGCTTCCATCCTGGGAAAACCGCCAGCGCGAGCGTGACGGGAAAGGCCGCCGCGATCAGCGTGCCAACGTACGGAACAAAGCGGAGCAGTGCCGCAAGTGCTCCCCACAGCAATGGGTGCGGCACTCCGATGACAAGCAGGCCGAGACCGAACAGACCCCCAAAACAGATGTTCACCAACAATTGCATCCACAGATAACGGCTCAGGCGGCTGCTGGCCTCGTCCAGAGCCTGCGTCATTACGTGGAGCCGCCCCTGCCCTCCGAGGCGTATCAAGCGATTGCGAAGATCCTCCTGCTTGATCAGGATGAATGCGGTGAAGATGACCACGATTGCGGTGGTTTCGATTGGTCCAGCCAGGGGACCGAGAAGGCTACCAATATCCTGAAAAAAGTTGGAAGGCGGCGCTGTGACTTGCACGGGGACCGGCCGCTCCCCATGCATCCCCGATCGATCGCGCTCCCCCTGCCTTTCTTCCGTGATGGAGAGTTCCTTGTTCAACTCGCGAACAGTTGCGGTCGCCTGGCCTAGGGCGCCGGACTTCGGTCTGCGGATCGAACTGACTTTTTCTTGGAGATTCGACTTGTAATCCCCAACATGCGCCATAATCTCCACGAGTTGATTCGTGACGACCCATCCCAGTGCAACGCTGAGCGCAAGGCAGAGTGTCAAGACGATCAGGACGGAGGGCACGCGCCCCAACCGTGTTCGTTGTAACAGACTGACCAAGGGCGCAAGGACAAACGCCAGTACCAGCGCCAGTGCCAGGGGAATAAAAATCTGGCGGCCAAAATACAGCATCGCAATCGCGAGCGCAACCGCGATAAACGTCGATGACCGTGAGGAAGTCGCAGGGGAGTTCGAGGAACCAATCAATCATGCCCTCCAGCCCGAATGCCGCATTGGCGCGTTCCTCGCAGAACCAATTTCAGGATTTCTGAAGAGAATAGGGGCGCCCGACACAACTGCCCATCGGGTGCCCTATCTACTTGATTTACGGAATTTCTGTACTCAGCGAAGCCGACTGTTAGGTCCGGCGTATTAGGTCCGGCGTTGCTCCTGCCGCGCGAGCGCGGCAGCCGCCTGACGCGTGCGGCCCGGCGGTCCATACTTGCCTGTGATTGCATTCCAGCGAATGCGCGCCATTTCCATGACCATGCGGGTGCCATCGGCTAACGGATTGATTCTCGTCCGTTCGTCATGCCCCCACACCACCGGCACTTCGGCAATCTTGAAGCCCGCCCGCTGCGCCAGGAAGAGAATCTCGGGATCGAATCCCCATCCCTCGATCCGTTGCATCGGGAAGAGTTCCTGCGCCGCGTTCCGGCGAAACGCTTTAAAGCCACACTGCGTATCCTTGAAATCCAGGCGGAGAAGCACGCGCAACAAGCCATTAAAGACCCTGCCCAGAACTTGTCTCGCCACGGATTGCCTCTGCGTCTGCAATTCCGATTTCAGCCACCGCGACCCAATCGCGATATCAGCGCCGTTTTCAAGCGCGCAGAAAAGTTTGCTTGCTTCTTCAATCGGAGAAGACAAGTCTGCGTCGGTAAACAGGATGAAGGCTCCGCGTGCGTTCAGCACTCCATTGCGCACGCTATAGCCTTTCCCGCGATTGCCCGGGTTCTCCAGCAAGCGAAGCCTTTCGTTCTCGCGGGCGTATTGCCGGGCGATCTCCGCCGTATTGTCCTTCGAACCATCATTCACGACGATGACCTCGGCATCCCAATCTTGCTGACGGACAAAGGTTAAAACGCGTTCCAGGCTGGCGCCCAGGCGGGCGCTTTCGTTGTATGCAGGAATAACGATCGAAAAAAACGGATTCAAGCCTACTTCTCTTTTCTAGCGTCCAGAACTCCAGCATCAACGAAGAACTGGCGACTAAGGGTATGCCTTCCGCAGCTTAGAGATGGAAATGGCCGCCGGGGTTGTGGCGCAAAAGCCGGATCCAGCGCCGTTCTACCAGCCCTCTTCTCGACAGGTTAGGTCTAGTCGTTCGCGCCTCCTCGCCTACAGGAAAGACCTTAGGGAAAGGCCATTCCTCTTTGTGATACGAATTCAGGGGTTAGGGGTTCAATTGTAGGCGGCGACTCGTGGATGTCGTCGTGTGCGAAGTTTCTGAAGTTGCGCGCTCCCCTTTTGCTCGTAGAAATCACCTGTGTTCAGTTCGAAAGTGAATTCTGGTCCGCGCCACTGCAGACCAACCTGACTGTCCTTTAGTCGGAGGGACAATGAAACGATCCAACCTTCAAGAGCCGTCCGCGACCGGCACGCTTGAGAACGGCAATGGTCCTGGCGGTAACGGCACTCTTCCCGCCGCGAAAAACGGATCTCGCAACGGAAAAGGAAAAACCGCGGACGCCTCCATCGACCTGACGGTGATCCTCACCAGCCTGCAATGTATGCGCGATGGCGATTTCACCGTTCGCCTGCCCGGTACCTGGGTCGGCCTTGCCGGCAAGATCGCCGATACCTTCAACGATATCGTTGCAGCCAACCAGCACATGTCGCAGGAACTCGATCGCGTCGGCCAGTCTGTCGGCAAGCAGGGCAAGACCCGCGAGAGAGCACGCTTCCACGAGTCACGCGGCGCGTGGGGCGAGATGGAAGTTTCGGTGAATACCCTGGTCGAGGATCTGCTCCGTCCGACCGCCGAAGTCACGCGAGCCATCGCGGCCGTCGCCCAAGGCGATCTGACGCAAACGGTCCGTCTCGACGTCGACGGCCGCCCCCTGGAAGGAGAGTTCCTTCGTTCCGCCAACCTTGTCAACACGATGATTCAGCAGTTGGGCGTGTTCACCGCCGAAGTTACACGCGTGGCTCGTGAAGTCGGTACCGAAGGCAAACTCGGTGGACAAGCGCTGGTCCCTGACGTTGCCGGAACCTGGAAAGACCTCACCGACAACGTCAACCTGATGGCCAGCAACCTGACCGGCCAAGTCCGAAACATCGCAGAAGTCGCAACCGCCGTGGCCAGTGGCGACTTGTCGCGCAAAATCACGGTCGACGTGCGCGGCGAAATTCTGCAGCTCAAAGAAGCCATCAATACGATGGTCGATCAGCTCCGTTCGTTCGCCTCCGAAGTCACCCGCGTAGCCCGCGAAGTCGGAACCGACGGCAAACTCGGTGGACAGGCCGTGGTCCCTGGCGTCGCAGGAACCTGGAAAGATCTCACCGACTCTGTCAACGCCATGGCCGGAAACCTCACGGCCCAAGTCCGAAACATCGCCGAAGTAACCACCGCCGTAGCTCGCGGCGACTTATCCCGCAAAATCACCGTCGACGTCAAAGGCGAAATTCTCGAACTCAAAGACACCATCAACACGATGGTGGACCAGCTCAACGCGTTCGCCGGAGAAGTGACCCGCGTGGCCCGCGAAGTCGGAACCGAAGGCAAACTTGGCGGCCAGGCGCAGGTGCCCGGCGTCGGTGGTACCTGGAAGGATCTCACCGACAACGTCAACTTCATGGCCTCGAACCTCACCGGCCAGGTAAGAAACATTGCCGAAGTCGCAACGGCCATCGCTAGTGGCGACTTGTCGCGCAAGATCACGGTCGACGTCCGCGGCGAAATTCTCCAGCTCAAAGAAACGCTCAACACCATGGTGGACCAGCTCAACCGGTTCGCCGGAGAAGTCACGCGCGTCGCTCGCGAAGTAGGAACTGAAGGCCGCCTCGGCGGTCAGGCCAACGTGCCCGGTGTCGCCGGAACGTGGAAAGATCTCACCGACTCCGTCAACTCCATGGCCGGCAACCTCACCGGTCAGGTCCGAAACATCGCCGAAGTCACCACGGCTGTGGCACGCGGCGACTTATCCCGCAAAATCACGGTCGATGTGAAGGGCGAAATTCTCGAACTCAAGAACACCATCAACACGATGGTGGACCAGCTCAACGCCTTCGCAGGCGAAGTCACTCGCGTGGCCCGCGAAGTCGGTACGGAAGGCAAACTCGGAGGTCAGGCCCAGGTGCCCGGTGTCGCCGGAACCTGGAAGGATCTCACCGACAACGTCAACTTCATGGCTTCGAACCTGACGGGTCAGGTGCGAAACATCGCCGAAGTGGCGACCGCCGTGGCCCGCGGCGACTTGTCGCGCAAAATCACGGTCGACGTCAAAGGCGAAATTCTCGAACTCAAAGACACCATCAACACGATGGTGGACCAACTCCGTTCGTTCGCTTCCGAAGTCACCCGCGTGGCCCGCGAGGTCGGCACAGACGGCAAACTCGGCGGACAAGCCGTCGTCCCCGGCGTCGGTGGAACCTGGAAAGATCTCACCGACTCCGTGAACTCCATGGCCAGCAACTTAACCGGCCAGGTGCGAAACATCGCCGAAGTCTCGACGGCCATTGCCAGCGGTGACTTGTCCAAGAAGATCACAGTCAACGTCAGCGGCGAGATTCTCCTCCTCAAAGAGACCATCAACACGATGGTCGACCAGCTCAACGCGTTCGCCGCCGAAGTCACGCGCGTCGCTCGCGAAGTCGGATCGGACGGCAAGCTCGGCGGCCAAGCTCAGGTGCCCGGTGTCGCCGGAACCTGGAAAGATCTCACCGATAACGTCAACTTCATGGCCTCGAACCTCACAGGTCAAGTGCGAAACATCGCCGAAGTCACGACGGCCGTGGCTCGCGGCGACTTATCGCGCAAAATTACCGTCGACGTAAAAGGCGAAATTCTCGAACTCAAGAACACCATCAACACGATGGTGGACCAGCTCAACGCGTTCGCCGGCGAGGTTACCCGCGTGGCCCGCGAAGTCGGTACGGACGGCAAACTCGGCGGTCAGGCCCAAGTGCCCGGAGTCGCCGGAACCTGGAAAGATCTCACCGACAACGTCAACTTCATGGCTTCGAACCTGACGGGCCAGGTGAGAAACATCGCGGAAGTCGCCACCGCCATCGCAAACGGCGACTTGTCAAAGAAAATTACGGTCGACGTCCGTGGCGAAATTCTGCAGCTCAAAGAAACCCTCAACACGATGGTTGAGCAGTTGCGCTCCTTCGCCGCTGAAGTGACGCGCGTCGCTCGTGAAGTCGGTTCCGAAGGCCGCCTCGGCGGACAAGCCAACGTCCCTGGCGTCGCCGGAACGTGGAAAGATCTCACCGACTCCGTCAACGCGATGGCCGGAAACCTCACCGGTCAAGTCCGAAACATCGCTGAAGTGACGACGGCCGTCGCCCGCGGCGACTTGTCCCGCAAAATCACGGTTGACGTCAAAGGCGAAATTCTGGAACTCAAAAACACCATCAACACGATGGTCGACCAACTCAACGCGTTCGCGGCCGAAGTCACACGCGTGGCGCGCGAAGTCGGCACCGACGGAAAACTCGGCGGACAGGCCCAGGTGCCCGGTGTGGCCGGAACCTGGAAGGATCTCACCGACAATGTCAACGTTATGGCCGCCAACCTGACCGAACAAGTCCGCGGCATCGTCAAAGTCGTGACCGCCGTCGCCAACGGCGATCTCACTCAGAAGCTCACGGTGAATGCCAAGGGCGAAGTCGCTGCCTTGGCCGAAACCATCAACAACATGACGGGAACGCTCGCCACCTTTGCCGACCAGGTAACCACGGTCGCCCGCGAAGTCGGCGTCGAAGGCCGTCTCGGCGGACAGGCCAACGTTCCCGGCGCCTCCGGAACCTGGAAGGATCTCACTGGCAACGTCAATCTCCTTGCCGACAACCTCACGAACCAGGTCCGCGCCATCGCAGAAGTCGCAACCGCCGTGACCAAGGGTGACCTGACTCGATCGATTCAGGTCGAAGCCAGCGGCGAAGTCGCAGAGTTGAAAGACAATATCAACACGATGATTGACAACCTGCGCCTCACCACCGACCGCAACACTGAGCAGGACTGGCTCAAGACCAACCTCGCTCGCTTTACCGGCATGTTGCAAGGTCAACGCGATCTGGCGACAGTGGGACGCATGTTGCTCTCCGAGCTAGCTCCACTGGTCAATGCGCAACAAGGCGTGATTTACCAGATGGAGAGCGAAGAGACGGCCAGCATGGTCATGTTGTCCGCGTTCGCCGACGATGGTGAAACCGGCCATCTCCGCCGCGTCCGCCTCGGCGAAGGTTTAGTCGGCCAGGTCGCAGCCGAAAAGCGCCGCATGCTGATTACCGATCTGCCCGAAAGCACAGTCTCGATTCGCTCGGGCCTATTCCAGGCAAAACCGCAAAACGTGATCGTTCTGCCGGTCCTTTTCGAAGACCGCGTGAAAGCTGTCATTGAACTGGCATCGCTCAGCGTCTTTACGGCTTCTCACTTGGCCTTTCTCGAACAACTTACGGCCAGCATCGGAATCGTGCTCAACAGTATTGAAGCCACCATGCAGACCGAAGGCTTGTTGAAGCAATCGCAGCAGTTGGCTGCCGAACTGCAAACCCAGCAGAAAGAGTTGCAGCAGACCAACGAGCAGTTGGCGCAAAAGGCGCAACAGCTCGCCGAGCAGAACGTCGAAGTCGAACGTAAGAACCAGGAAATTGAGCAGGCCCGCCGCGCTCTGGAAGAGAAGGCCAAAGAACTCGCCCTCACTTCCAAGTACAAATCCGAATTCTTGGCCAACATGTCGCACGAGTTGCGTACGCCGCTCAACAGCATTCTGGTGCTCGGCCAGCAGCTCAGTGAGAATCCTGACCATAACCTCACTCCCAAACAAGTCGAATTCGCCCGCACCATCCACGGCGCCGGAACCGACTTGCTCAACCTGATCAGCGACATTCTCGATTTGTCGAAGATCGAATCCGGAACGGTGTCGGTTGAAGCCGAAGAAGTCTTCTTCTCCAACCTGCTCGAAATGGTGGGTCGCCCCTTCCGTCACGAAGCCGAGAATCGCAAACTTGCTTTCGAGGTGACGACGGATCCGCATCTCACCCGCAGCCTGGTTACCGACTCCAAGCGCTTGCAGCAGGTCTTGAAGAACCTCCTCTCAAACGCATTCAAGTTCACCGAGCACGGTTCAGTCAGACTCTCCGTATCGGTCGCCAAGAAGGGATGGAGCGAAGATCACCCGATTCTCGGTGGCGCCGCCTCGATTGTTGCCTTCGAGGTCGCCGACTCCGGCATCGGTATCGCTCCCGACAAGCAACGCATCATCTTCGAGGCCTTCCAACAGGCAGACGCCAGCACCAGCCGCAAATACGGTGGAACCGGACTCGGTTTGGCCATCAGCCGAGAGTTGGCCAGCCTGCTCGGCGGAGAAATCCAGCTGCGCAGCACTCCCGGTCAAGGCAGCGTTTTCACGCTCTATTTGCCTCAGACCTACGTTGGCCCATCCGCCTCGAAGCTCACTGGCGATAGCGGTAGCCCGGCGGCGCACAGGCCGTTGCAGTTGGCGAGCATCGTGGTCTCGGAGCATCCGGTCGAGCAAATTGCCGACGACCGCGACAATCTGAGTCCAAACGATCCCGTGTTGCTCATCGTCGAGGACGATCCGCATTACGCTCGCGTGTTGTGCGACCTGTCTCGCGATAAGGGATTCAAAGTCCTCGTCGCCTTCCGCGGTGCGGAAGCGTTATCGTTGGCCCGCGAGTTCCATCCCTCTGCCGTCTCGCTCGACGTCTTCCTGCCCGACATGCTGG
>Ga0335071_10004976_pt1 | contig 13873 bp, 8 predicted proteins | sample Lox_Sample_15_FD_206724 | JGI IMG/M metagenome (GOLD analysis project Ga0335071, IMG submission 206724) | Soil microbial communities from Loxahatchee National Wildlife Refuge, Florida, United States - Lox_Sample_1.5 | ecosystem: Environmental > Terrestrial > Soil > Wetlands | place: USA: Florida... | reverse complement strand
GCCGTCTGCGGCAGGCGCAAAGCGATGGCCGCCACCCCGACGTTCTGCGGGATGTCTTGCCGCTCCTGCGCGAATGGCCGGAAAATCGCGACCTGCTGCTCATCCGGGCGTCGAGCCTTCGTCACCTCCGCAGGATAACGGACGCGCTTGCGGCGCTCGACGAACTCGAGCCCTTCCATCCTCGCTTCAGCCGGCTCTTCCAGGAGCGCGGTCTCTGTTACGTGGCGCTCAAGGACGCGCCCCGCGCGATCGATGCCCTGCTGCGGGGCGTGAACATCAATCCGGCGCTTCCCGCGAGCTGGCGCATGCTCACCAGCCTCTACCGGATGACGGGCGAGACGAAGAACGCGTCGACCGCCGCCGACCATGTCGCGACTCTCGAAAACCTGCCGCCCGAGGTCGTGCAGGCGACGTCGTTGTTTTCGGACGGCGATCTTGCGCCGGCCGAACAGATCGTCCGAGCGTTTCTGCTGAAACACGGAAATCACACCGAGGCGATGCGCCTGCTGGCGAGAATCGGCATGGCACGCGATGTCCTCGACGATGCGGAACTGTTGCTGGAGGCGGTTCTGGTCCTGGCGCCCGGATACCGGGCGGCGCGACACGACTATGCGCAGACGTTGGTCTTGCGTCACAAATATCCCGAGGCACGCGAACAGGTCCGGCAATTGCTGGCGCTCGATCCGGACAATGTCGACTACCGGGCGCTGGCCGCGACGACCGCGGTCGGGCTCGGCGAAAGCGAAACCGCCATCGCGCTGTACCGGCAGTTGCTGGCCGAAATGCCGGCCAATCCCGATCTTCACCTGTGGCTCGCCCATGCGCTGAAGACGGTGGGCGAGGTTCCCGATGCCATCGAATCGTACCGCGCCGCGGCCGCTGCGCGTCCGAGCTTCGGCGACGCCTATTGGAGCCTGGCCAATCTGAAAATGTACCGGTTCGCCGATGCCGAAATCGACCGCATGCGTGTGGAAGAAGCCGCTCCGTCGACCGCGCCCGACGATCGGCATCATCTCTGCTTCGCCCTCGGAAAGGCCCTCGAGGATCGGGGCGAGATCGCCGATTCCTGGCGCTACTATGAGCGCGGTAACCGCCTGAAAAGATCCGCCAGCACCTACCGGCCCGAGATCGTCGAGACCAACACGCGCAAGCAGATCGAGACCTGCACGCGCGCATTCTTCGCCGCGCGCGCGGGGTGGGGCGACCCGCGCGCCGATCCGGTCTTCATCGTCGGACTTCCGCGCTCGGGATCGACGTTGCTCGAGCAGATTCTGGCGTCGCACACGCAGGTCGAAGGCACGCAGGAACTGTCCGACGTTCCGCGCATCGTCCTCGGACTTCAGGGTCGCAATCCGGACCTCGACAATCCGCGATACCCGGCGGCGATGGCGGAGATGGAAGCGAGCGAGTTTCTCCGCCTCGGCGGCCAGTATCTCTCGGACACGTCGGTCTACCGGTCCGGCAAGCCCTGTTTCATCGACAAGATGCCGAACAATTTCCGCCACATCGGACTGATCCACCTGATGCTGCCCAACGCCCGCCTCATCGATGCACGGCGCGAGCCGATGGCCTGCTGCTTCAGCAACCTGAAGCAGCTTTTCGCCCAGGGGCAGGAGTTCACCTACGCCATCGAAGACATTGCGCGCTACTACCGCACCTATCTGGAGCTCATGCGGCATTGGGACGAGGTGCTTCCGGGCCGCATTCTGCGGATGCAGCACGAGGATGTCGTCGACGATCTGGAAGGTTCGGTGCGCCGGATGCTCGACTTCTGCGGTCTCGAATTCGAACGGAATTGCGTCGATTTCCACAAGACACGGCGCAGCGTGCGGACGCCGAGTTCGGAACAGGTGCGCCGGCCCATCTTCCGCGAGGGGCTCGATCAGTGGACGAAATACGAGGCCTGGCTCGGCCCGCTCCGCGAACGGCTCGGCGACGCTTTCCTGCGCTATCGCGACTAGATGCGGCGGGCGCTCAATTCGCGCCGCTTCGCGTCTGGTCCCGGCGGCGCAAGGACATGCGTTGCGGCTGCCGCCGGATGAACTCGACGGCGATGCCGCCGATCACGTGCCGCGTCACCCGTCCTTCGGTGTTGCCGATCGTGATCGTCTCGCCGATCGACGGACGGCAACGCGTCCGCAGCAGCGCACCGGTGAGCGACACGTCCACGACTTCGAATTCGACCACCTCGCCATTGGCTCTGCCGAACTGGCGGACGGCGGGCATTTCGGAGCGGACGGAACTGCGCGCGTAGGTCGGCGCGATCGGCTCGCCGGCCAGGTACTTGCGGATTTTCTCGGCCGTCTTGATCTTCTTGTTGTCCGAACAGGTGAATTTGAGAATGGCGCCCGTCTTCGTTCCCGCCTGTACGAAGGCCGGGAAGCGGTCGAAACCTTCGACATAAAGGACGATGTCCGCGCCGCTGTCGGGAACGGTCGGACCCTCGACCGTGGCGGCGTGGGGCGTCAGCTCCGTCACCGTGCAATCGATCTCGTCCTGCGTCGAAGGGATGAAGAGTTTTGCGGTGAAGGTGACGTTCTCGCACTTGCAGGCCAGCAGCTCGGCATCCGTCTCGGCGCGGCTCTTCTTTTCTGGTGCCGTCACGCCTGGATAGTTCGGCAACCGCGCCTCCTGCGACAAAAGACTCACGCGAAGAACGTTAGCGCGGCGCCACTTCCGTCTTATTGCGTCAAAACTTCAAATTTGTCGTTGATTGTCGCTCGACGGCCGTCGGTCCGCTGCCTTCGCCGCACAAGCCGCCGCGCAGCGCGCATTCTCCGCAGAACACTCCGATCGATAAATCTTGAATCAATTTGCCGTCGCCTGTGTGAAAGTTGTGTCCTGAAGTGAGGCGCTGGATCCAAAAACGATTGCTTTACCCATAGTGGGAACACTGGCGCCTGCTGGAAAAGAAGCAGAACGCCGCGTGACTGAGTGGCGTCCACGGAGCCTGCCGGATGGCACTACGCGGAACTGGATACGCCAAGCGGCCCGCTGGCACTGCGGCAACGCAGGCCGGCGCGTCCGCGCGCGATCAGTCCGACGCGGAGGAAATGCTCAGGCCCCTGCCGCTCGATTTGCGTCCGCTGGTTTCGCCTTACCGCCGCCAGGGCAAGATCTCGCTGCGCGTCGAACGGCTGCCGCATCGCACGCGTCTTTCCCGCGGTCAGAACAATGGCGACCGCTCATGGTCGCTCTCTCTCGACGATCTGGAGGATCTGGAATTCCTGACGCCGCACGATTTGCGCGGCGAACATGTCCTCTCGATCCGCGTCGTCAGCCTTTCGGGCGGCGATGCGGCGACCGTCGCCGTCATCGAGCACACCGTCGCGAGCAGCGACGCGCCCGCCGCGTCGCGGAAGGGTTCGGCGAAGGGCAATCTCGCGCTCATCGATACGGCGGCCACCGAAAGACTCCAGGCCGAGATCGACCGACTGAACGGCGCACGGGACGCCGCTCTGGCCGAACTGCGTCAGACGCTCAACCGCGAATGGGAAGCGCGCGCCCGCGATCTGGTCGATAGCGGATTGAAAGCCGCGCGCGCGGAGTGGGAGAGCGAGCTGAAGGAGAAGCTCGCCGAGACTGCCAAGCGCCGGACGGCGGACATCGAGCAGCTCCGCCAGACGCTGAAATCCGAGCACGAAGCCCGATCCGCCAAGGCGGAAGCGGCGGCGTCCGCGCGTCTCGAAAAGGAACGCCAGCGCTGGCAGAAGGAGGCCGATGCCGCGCTCGCGGCGGCCGAAAAATCTTGGAAGGCAGGCGAAGCGGCGCGCATTGCCGAGGCCGAAGAGAAGCGGCGCGCTCTCACCTCCCAGCTCGAAGCAAAGGATCGCTCGCAAAAGGAATTCAATGCGCTTCTCGCCAAGGCGGAAAAAAGCTGGAAGGAAGGCGAGGCCGCGCGTCTGGCGCAAGTCGATTCGCAGTGGCAGGCGCGCATCGCCAAGAGCCTCGCTGAGGCGCTCGACCGCGCCGCGCAGGAAGCCGAGGCGCTCCGCTCGAAAAGCGAAGCCGATTGGAAGGAGCGCGAAACAACGCGCCTCGCCGCCGAGAAGGCCGAATGGCAGCAGCAACTCGACAAAGTCCTCGAGGAGGCGAGAGCGGCGGCGCGGAGAGACGCCGACGCCGCCCTGCAGGCCGCACGGACCGCGTGGAACGCGGATGAGGCCGAGCGCGCCGCTTTGGCGGAGGCGAAATGGCGCGACGAAACGGCTCGGCTCGTGGCCGATGCGCGCGCGCAGGCCGCCGAGTCCGGCAAAGCCGGCGAGGCGGGACAGGCTGCGCGCCTGCGCGACGAACTCGCTGCGGCAAATGCGAGCCTCAAGGACCGCGACGCCGAACTCGGCGCGGCGCGGCAGGCGCTTGAAGCCATCCAGCTGCGCCTGCAGGGAGAGTCCGCCGCCAAATCGGATGCGGCCGGCCGGGACAAGAAGCTGCGCGGCGAACTCGAGTCCGCGCTCACGGCGCTCAAGACGCGCGACGCGGAGCTCTCCGAATTGCGTGCGGCCTCCGACGCCGAGGCGCGCCGGCTCCGGGATGAATCGGTCGCGGTGCTCGATCGGGCCAAAACCGAATGGACCACGGGAGAAGCGACGAGAACGTCCGCCGCGGAGAAGGCGTGGCGCGATGAGACGGCGCGGCTGGTCGCGGAGGCGCGCGCCGAAGCGCTGGCCACCGGCAAAGCCGGCGAGGCCGGTCTGATCGCCACGCTTCGCGACGAGTTGACGGCGGTCAACAAGTCTCTCTCGGATCGCGAGTTCGAGCTCTCGCAGCTTCGCCGCCTCGCCGCCGAAGCGGCAGAGCGACTGCCGCAACAACTGACCATCGCGATATCGGATGCGCAAAAGATCTGGAGCCGGGAAGAGGCAGCGCGCCTGTCCGAGGCCGAAGCACGCTGGCGCGCCGCGACCGATCAGGCGCTGGCCGAGGTCCGGAAATCCCTGGCAGGCACGCCGGACGCCGCGGCCGCCGAACAAGACAAGCTTCGGCTCGAACTCTCGGCCGTACGGTCGGCACTTGCCGAAAGGGACGGCGAACTCGCGCGACTGCGCGACGCACCACGCGAGGTCTCGCCAAAGCCGGACTTGGACGAAGCTCTCGCCGAGCACCGCAAAGCCTGGGCCGACGCCGAAGCGTCGCGGCTTGCGGCGGCGGAAGAGGAGTGGCGCGAACGCGCACAGGCCGAGCTCTCCGAGGTCGCCGCGCGTCAACGGAAGGCGGAAGCGGAGCTCGCCGAGGCGCTTTCAAGGAACGAGGGTGGAGCCAGTCCGCGCGACAAAGTCGAAATCCTGCGTCTTCGCGACGAAGTCGATGGGCTGAAGTCCACCATCGCTGTCCGCGACGTCGAACTCGCACAGGCACACGCGACCGCCGAACAGCTGCGCAGACGCGTCGATTCCGAACATGTCGACATCCTGCCGGCGCACAACCGGGGCCGCAGGCGTACCGATCGCGCGGGCTATGGCGAGAACGAAGCCGGCGCCAAGCGGCCGATCTGGCGCGACATCGCTTTGGTGGCGGCGGTCGTCGTCTGCGGAATCCTGCTTTATCCCTATGCCGTGGAACTCGTGCCCTACGATTGGTGGCCCGGCAATTCCTACGCCGACGAGGACAGTCCGGCGCCCGTCGCGCACAAGCCGGCGCCCACGCCGGCCGCGGATCAGCCGACCGACATCGTCGCGCGCGCGGCGAACGTGCGCTCCGGTCCCGCCAAGACGGAATCGGTCGTGGCCACGCTCGACCGCGACGTCGGCGTGCATACGATCGAGAAGAAGGGTAACTGGAACCACGTCATGTTCCTCACCGCTGACGGCAAGAAGCATGACGGCTGGATATTCAATACGTTCCTGAAGCCCGCGCCGGCCAAACCGGCGGCCGGGCACTGACGGACGCGGCGCACCGTTTGCGGCGCGCCGCGTTTGCGCTCACTCGTAGTGGAAGGCCGCGTCGTCCAGGCTGATCTTCGGCAACTCGTCCTTCTCACGCCAGTAATCCTGGCTGTGCTGCCATTCGGGCTTGTCGCCGCGCTTGGGTAGCAGATGCATGCCGCGCATCAGATAGCCCGGATTGAAGTTCTCCGGATCCATCCACGGCATCAGCGGCATGTCCTTGTCTTGCGGACGCAGCCCCACCGTCACTTTCTTCGCGCCCTTCTTCTGCATGTGATTGAGCAGGCGGCAGACGAAGTCCGCGACAAGATCGGCGCGCAGCGTCCAGCTGGCGCGGAAATAGCCGAAGATCCACGCCATGTTCGGGATGCCCGTGAACATCATGCCGCGATAGGTGACGGTCTGCGCGAAATCCAGCGGCTTTCCGTCGATCGTGAACTTGACGTCGCCCAAAACGCTGAGATTGAAACCCGTCGCGGTGATGACGATGTCGGCTTCGAGTTCCTTGCCCGATTTGAGCAGGATGCCCTTCTCCGTGAAGGTCTCGATTTCGTCCGTCACCATCGAGGCTTTGCCGGCGGTGAGACCCTTGAAGATGTCGCCGTCCGGAACGAAGGCGATGCGCTGACGCCAGGGCCGGTACTTCGGCGTGAAGTGCGTGGCGATGTCGTAGTCGGGTCCCAGATAGGCGCGAACGCCGGCGAGCAGTTCCTGCTTGACGGCTTCGGGTTCCTTCACGGCGCGCTGCGTGAACACTTCCTGGTCGTGCAGGATCTTCTGGCGGGTGATCTCGTGGATCCACTCCTCCTTGATGCCGATCTCGCGCAGCGTGTTCGCCAGATCGTTCTCGTTGCGTCCGGGAATGAAGTAGGTCGGCGAGCGCTGCAGCACGGTCACATGCTCGCAATCGGCGGCGATGGCCGGAACGACGGTCGCCGTCGTCGCGCCCGAGCCGATGCAGATCACCTTCTTGCCCTTATAGTCGAGGTCTTCCGGCCAGGTCTGCGGATGCACGATCTTGCCCTTGAAGCGGTTCATGCCCTTCCAGGGCGGCGTGTAACCCTCCGAGTGGCGATAATAGCCCTGACACATCCACAGGAAGTTCGCGGTGAAGCGCAGATTCTCGCCCGTGTCCTTGCGCGTCGCCTCGATCGTCCAGAGATTGTCCTTGCTCGACCAGCTCGCCGAATTGATCTGGTGCTTGTAGCGGATGTGCCTGGCGAGATCGTTCTCGTCGATCACTTCGCCCATATATTTCAGGATTTCGTCGGCGGTGGCGATCGGCGCGCCCGTCCAGGGCTTGAAGCGATAGCCGAACGTGTAGAGATCGCTGTCCGAGCGGATGCCGGGGTATTTGTGCATCAGCCATGTGCCGCCGAAGCTCTCGAGTCCTTCCAGGACCACGAAGCTCTTCCCGGGACATTGCTTGGTCAGGTGATACGCGCCGCCCACGCCGGAGATGCCGGCGCCGACGATCAAGACGTCGAAATGTTCGGTCTTCTGTGCAGTGGCTCTTTCGAGTGTACCCGTGGCGCTCATGGTCGTTCCGTCTTCTCTCTTTGTGGTGCCGGCGGCGATTGTCCCGGACATCGACGGCCGCTCTGCGCGGCGCACGACGCTCTGACCCGACGTCAGCTTCCTGGCTAGTTCCTCGTGTGCGGAGTGTTCAGCGTCCGCCGGCGATCGTTTTGATCGAAATCAAGATCGACCCGCCGAGTTTGACGAATGCGCGGTCGCAGCCGCCGGCGCTCCAATTTGCCGCAGGCGCGAGTTGCGAACGATTAGCAGCGGAGCGGACTAGTCCTCGACGCTCACCGCTCCCGACTCGCGCATGCTCTCGATCTCGCCGGCGGAGATACCTAGTTCTCTCAGGATTTTGAGCGAATGCTGTCCGATCCGCGGTGCCATGCGCGGGGCCACTTTCGGCTCGTCCACGACGCGGATCGGGCTGTCGACCGTCCTGACTCCGGCCAGGTCTTCGAATGCCGGAAGCAGGCCGTTGGCGGCGACCTGCGCGCAGTCGCGGTGATCCTGCGGTTCCGCGATCGGCCCGAAGGTGATGCCGGCAGCCATGAAACGGTCGCGCCAGTCGTGCCAGTCGCGCTCGAGAAAGATGTGCTCGAGTCCGCGCGTCAGCTGGTCCGCGTTCGACGCGCGTGCTTCGGGCGTTGCAAAGCGCGGATCGGCCGCCCATTCCGGCTTTCCGACGCACGCCGCCAGCAGGGGCCATTCACGCGCCTGATTGACCATCGACAGCATGAACCAGCGATGATCGCGGCAGCGATAGACCTCGAGCAATGCGCTGCGGTGGTAGCGCTCCGCCCGCGGCTGGAACGTCGCGTCGACGAGGGCGGCTTGCAGATAGCAGCCCATCGACCACAAGCCGTTCGCGAGCAGCGACGTGGATACGACGCCGCCTTTGCCGGTGCGCTGGCGCCGGTAGAGTCCGGTCATGATCGCCCCGAACAGCGCGACGGCGGTGGGGTGGTCGCCCATCGCGGGGATGGAGCGTGCCGGTTCCGCATCGACCGTCGGGCGGACCGAGCTCATCAATCCGGATCGCGCCCACCATGCCGTCGAATCGTAGCCGGTGCGGTCCTTCTCGGGTCCCTCGTCGCCATAGGGCGTGAGCGAGGCGTAGATGATCTTTTCGTTCAGCGGGAGAATGTCCTCGGGGCGCAGCTTGAGCCGCTCGCGAATCGGTCCCGGAAAATTCGTGACGAAGACGTCGGCGCGCCTGACGAGCGTTTCGAGGATTGCGCGCGCAGAATCCTGCTTGAGATCCAGCGCCAGACTCTCCTTGTTGCGGTTGTCGAGCATCCAGAAATAGTCGTGCTCGGCGATCGGCGCGCCCGGCAGCTTCATGAGCTGGCGATACGAATCGCCCGCTCCCGGCGGCTCGATCTTGATCACGCGGGCGCCGAAGTCGGACATGATCGTCGCCGCGGCGGGGCCGGCCACGAAGCTGGCGCAGTCCAGGACGAGCAGGTCTTTGAGCAACGGTTCGGGCATGATTCCACCTCTCGGGAGGCCGCGAGCATAGCGGAATGCGGCCGGAATTGTCGCGACGCCCGGATTCGCCGGGCTATTCCATCAGGAACACCGACTCCATGCGCGCCCACCATTCGCCGGGCGCGCGCGTCGGCCAGGGCTGCTGGCACGGATCGGTCTGCGCCCACCAGCGCTTGGTCGCCGGGTCGGCCGCCACCTCGGCCATGTCCGCGTCCCAATCCTTTCCGTGATATTCCAGATAGCCGAACAGAGTATTGTCCTTCAGGAAGATGGAGTAGTTGCGCACATGCGCCCGCCTCAGCGCGGCCAGCACGTCCGGCCAGGCCGCCGCGTGAAGGCGCTTATATTCGTCGAGCTTCTCGGGTTTGACGTTGATGACCATGGCGATGCGCTGCATCGAGTTCTCCCCTGACATCGGACGAATTTCGCGGCTAAAGTAGATGTTCGCCAGCAAAGAACCGCAAGAGCCGAGCCATGACGACAAAGATCACGGGCGTCCGCACGTTCGACGTCCGCTTTCCCACCTCGCGCCAACTGGACGGATCGGACGCGATGAATCCCGATCCGGACTATTCGGCGGCCTATTGCATCGTCGATGCGTCGGACGGCCTTGGCGGTCACGGACTGGCGTTCACGCTGGGGCGGGGCACCGAGCTCTGCGTCCACGCCATCGATGCCTTGGCGCCCAAGCTCGTGGGGCGGACACTGGACGGAATCGCCAACGACCTCGGCGGCTTCTGGCGCAGCCTGGTCGGCGACACGCAGCTGCGCTGGCTCGGACCGGAAAAGGGAATCATCCACATGGCGGCGGCCGCGCTGGTCAACGCGGTGTGGGACCTGCTGGCCAGGGAGGCGCGGCAGCCGCTGTGGCGCTATCTCGCCGCGATGGCGCCGGAACAGATCGTCGGCGCGGTCGACTTCCGCCACATCAGCGACGCGCTCGCGCCGGCCGAGGCGCTGGACATTCTGCGCCGGCGCCTGCCGGACAAGGCGGCGCGGATCGAGCGGCTGCAGCGCGAGGGTCACGCGGCCTATACGACGTCGGCGGGATGGCTGGGTTATTCCGACGACAAGATCCGCGCGCTTTGCCGCGCGGCCGTGGCCGAAGGCTGGACCGGGATCAAGATGAAGGTCGGCGGATCGCTGACCGACGACATCCGCCGCGCCGGCATCCTGCGCGAGATCCTCGGTCCGGACCGCTTGCTGATGACCGACGCCAACCAGGTCTGGGAAGTCGGGCAGGCGATCGAGTGGGTGCATGCGCTACGCAGCGCAAATCCGTACTGGATCGAAGAGCCGGTGAGCCCGGACGACATTCTCGGCCATGCGCGCGTCCGTGCCGGCGTTGCGCCGGTGCGCGTCGCGACCGGCGAGCATTGCCACAACCGCATCATGTTCAAGCAGTTTCTCCAGGCCGAAGCGATCGACGTGGTGCAGGTCGACGCCTGCCGGCTCGGCGGCGTCAACGAGGTCCTCGCGGTGCTGCTGCTGGCGGCGAAGTTCGACAAGCCCGTCTGTCCGCACGCCGGCGGCGTCGGCCTGTGCGAATACGTTCAGCACATCAGCTTCTTCGACGCGGCCTGCGTCGCCTCCGGACCGGAAGGCCGCATGATCGAGCATGCGGCGCATCTCCACGAGCATTTCGTCGATCCGATCCGCGTGGCGGGCGGCCGCTATCTCGCGCCGGAGAAACCGGGCTTCAGCGTGGAGTTGAAGCCGGAGAGCCGCGCGGAGTTCGCCTTCCCGGACGGCCCGGTCTGGCGCAACTAGGAACCGTCTTCAGGCGTTGATGCGCACGGGAAGGGTCTCATAGCCCTTCACGAAGCTCGACAGGACGCGCTTGGGTTCGCCAAGCACCTCGAGATCGAGATTGCGCTTCAGGATTTCCTCCCAGACGATCTTCAACTGCATCTCGGCGAGGCGGTTGCCGACGCAGCGGTGGATGCCGAAGCCGAACGACAGGTGCCGGCGCGCATTCTCGCGGTCGATGATGAGCTTGTCCGCGTTGGGGATCACCTCGTCGTCGCGATTGCCCGACACGTACCACATGACGACCTTGTCGCCCTTCTTGATCTTCTGGCCGTGCATTTCGACGTCTTCGGTCGCCGTGCGGCGCATATGCGCGAGCGGCGTCTGCCAGCGGATGATCTCCGACACCATGTTCTCGACCAGGCCGTGATTGGCCTTCAGCTTGGCCCACTCGGCCGGATGCTTGGAGAGCGCATAAAGCCCGCCGCTCAGCGAGTTGCGGGTGGTGTCGTTGCCGCCGACGATGAGCAGGATCAGGTTTCCGAGATATTCCATGCGATCCATGTTGCGCGTGGATTCGCCGTGGGCGAGCATCGAGATGAGATCGCCGCCGACTTCCGGCGAGTTCACGCGCTCGTTCCACAGCCGCATGAAATAGTCGGCGCATTCGAACAACTCCGCGCGGCGCTGGTCTTCGGATTCGACGACGCCGGAATTCTCGTCCGCCGTGGCGACGTCCGACCAGCGCGTCAGCTTGCGGCGTTCTTCCCAGGGGAAGTCGAACAGGGTGGCCAGCATCTGGGTCGTCAGCTCGATCGAAACGCGGTCGACCCAGTTGAACTCCTCGTTGCGCGGCAGCTCGTCGAAGATCTTGCCGACGCGGCCGCGGATCAGGCTTTCCATCCGGTGCAGGTTTTCCGGCGCGACGATCGGGCTGACGACCTTGCGCTGGGCGTCGTGCTTGGGCGGATCCATGGCGATGAACATGGGCAGCTGGAAGTCCGCATCGGGATCGCGGATCGTGATGCCGCCATAGGTCCAGTCCGACGAGAACTGCTTGTAGTTCGTGTCGACGGCCATGATGTCTTTGAACTTGGTCACCGACCAATAAGGCCCAAAGCGGCTTTCAGGGCAGTAGTGGATCGGCGCCTCTTTGCGCAGGCGCGCGAAGAACGGCCAGTGTGTGTCGTTGCGAAAGCGCTCCGGGTCGGCGACGTCGAACTTCTCGAGCGGCGTGTTCGCTGCTTCCTCGGCCGCAAGTTCGTTGGCGGAGATCTTGGTCTCAAGTCCCATTGGTCCGTTTCCCGTGTCGCTGGAGCGTTCAGAACGCCATATCTAGCAGCGGGAAAGTTGCAAAATTGCTTCCCTGCGGCAATCGGCCCTTCGTCGCACGCACCAGCGTACATTCATCGCGCGATGAATGTTGGCGGAACGTCAGCCGCGCGCGAGCGGATTGGGAGTCGGTTCGGCGATGCGGGTCAGCGTGTTGCGGTCCGTGTGATGGAATGGCTCCTTATATCCGGGGACCGTCAGGATCGTGTCCTCGGCGTAGGACCAGGTGCCGTCCGGATTGATCGTGACCTCGATGCGGAACGAATCCGTCCGGAACGCCTTTTCGAGGAACGTCGTCGAGCAGATTCCGTATTCGGTGCTTCCGCGCGTGGCCGACACGGAGAAGCGTGTGGCGTTCGCGTCCGCATGTCCCGACGCCAGCGCGACCTGGGCGCGCGGGATCGCGAGCGTATGGACGATGGTGCCGGTCGCCGGCTCCCACAGCCAATAGCCGACCTGGTCGTGATACGTCTCGACTTCTCCGGGCTTGACGATGTGCGTCCAGTAGCGGAGCCCGTAGAACAATTGCGGGCCGTTGGCCTGCGGATCGATCGGTTGCAGTTCGATGCGTTCGACATAGGCCTGCCGCAGCGGACCGTCCTTTTTGGGATTGGTGTCGATGCCCTTGGTGCCTTCCCAGATGCCGGCCATTCCGCGCAGCGGGCCGAGATTGGCCAGCGTGTCGACGTCTATGTCGGACGGTTCGGTGTAGATGTCGGCGGGAATATCTGACATGGGGCGCCCAGCTCGCGAATGTGAGACGCGTCATTCTGGAACGGGAATCCGGCCGGCGGCAAGATGCGCGCGGCGCGTTCAGGCGAGCGGTTCGACGCGGACCGCCGTCACCTTATATTCCGGCGCGTGCACCACATTGTCCCGGTGCGGTCCGGTAAGACGGTTAAGGCCTACCCGAACGTCGTGGAACGTCGCGAACAGTTCGCCCGGCGCGATCGCCGGCGACAGCCGCGCTTTGATCCTGACGGCGCCGTAGCGGCTGTGCACGCGCACCGTCGTCCCGTCTGCGATCTTCAGCCGTGCGGCATCCGCCGGCGCGATGTCGAGCGTGTCCGTCGCGCGCAATTTCGCCGTCGCCGTGCGCATCGTCATGGTTCCGGCATTGAACTGATAAAGCGTACGCCCGGTCGTCAACAGGAACGGGAAATCGTCCGAGGTCTGCTCGGGCGTCGGCCGGTAGGGAATGCAGCGAAGCCGTGCGCGCGGCTCCTTGCCGAACGCCGTCGCGTGCAGGATCGTCGTTCCCGGATCGTCTTCGCTGCGGCACGGCCATTGCAGGCCGGCACGATCGAGACGCGCATATGAAATGCCCGCGCCTTCGGGCCAGACAGCGCGGATTTCGTTCCAGATGTCCTCGGCGGATTCGTAGCGGAACCGGTCGCCATGCCCCATGCGTCCGGCCAGGTCGCAGATGATCCGCCAGTCGGCGCGCACTTCGCCCGGCGGAGTGACCGACTGGCGAATCCGCTGGATGCGGCGTTCGCCGTTCATGAACGTGCCGTCCTTTTCGAACACCGACGCTGCCGGAAGAAAAGCGGTTCCGGCCTTTTTCGCCGTCTCGGTGATGAACAGATCCTGCACGATCAGCAGATCGAGATTGCGCAGCGCGCGGCGGGTCGCGGACGCATTCGCCAGCGTCGGCAGGATGTCGTAGCCGATGACCCACAAAGCCTTCAGCGCGCCCGCTTCGGCCGCATCGATCATCGCGAGCAGGTCCTTGCCCGCCGATTGCGGCAGCGGGGCGCGCCACACCGATGCGAACAGCGCGCCCCGTTCCGAAAGGCTTATCGAACCGGTGAGGCTCGCGGGATCGCAGCCCATATGCGCCGCGCCCTGGACATTGTTCTGGCCGCGCAGCGGATTGATGCCGGTTCCCGGCT
>Ga0335071_10004974_pt1 | contig 13878 bp, 8 predicted proteins | sample Lox_Sample_15_FD_206724 | JGI IMG/M metagenome (GOLD analysis project Ga0335071, IMG submission 206724) | Soil microbial communities from Loxahatchee National Wildlife Refuge, Florida, United States - Lox_Sample_1.5 | ecosystem: Environmental > Terrestrial > Soil > Wetlands | place: USA: Florida... | reverse complement strand
TCTCCACCCGCTTGCATTTAGGAGTTTGTCCAAATTTAGATCGAGGTGCGGAATACGCGCGCGTTCCCGTCGCAATGCAATCCGCGCCGCCCGACAAACTCCTTAATCCGCCGCGCTGCGGCGGAAGATCCAAGAGAACGCCCGGTTTGCGCAGCGCGGAGCGCTGCTTAAGGATCCTGTCGAGGCAGATCCCCGTCATCCCAATAGAAACCCCCGAAGATGCCATGTCATTCATTAGCAAGTCCGACAGGATCCTAGGGGCTGGCGAGTACGACGGGGCCTTCCGGCGCGGGTACGCCCCCTTGACGTTCCAGACTCACCTGGAACCTGGCGGCGGCCGGGAGCGGCTGGCTGGGTTTGAACTGGCCGTGCGCCGCGCCCGTCTGCGGATCGACGTCGATCACGCCGGCGACAACCGGATGCGGATGCTGCGGATCGATCGCCCAAAGCCGATAGACCTGGCCGGGCGCAGGTGGTGGGAGGTTCTGCGCGACAAGAACGCCCTCCGACGTGCCGGGATTCCAAGCCACCGCGGCCAGCGCCGATGGTGAGCCGGCGTGGGGGGAGGACAGGAGGAAGATTTTAAGCGTGGCGGGATCGCGCCGGTATTGCCCAAGGATGCGGTCGGCTTCACGGCGTTGTTGCGCATCCTTGAGATCAAGCTGGGCCAGTTGCAGTTCGATGCGGAGCGTTGCCAGCTCCGTGCGCAGCGTCATCCACTGCAAGGCGGCCCAGGCGAGGGCAAGCACCGCAGCGGCGAGAGCTGTCCAAGGCACCCACGCAGGGAAATGAAAAGAAACCGCCTTCGGCTCGGCGGGCAGATCGGAGGGCATGATGGACTATAGAACGGCCAGACCGATCAGCCCGAGCACAATCAAGAGGGCGAGAACAGTGAGCGCGCGTTTTTCCAGGTTGGTGAGAGGCAGTGGCATGGCGGGAGGTTGATCGGTGCCGGAAAAAATATAATCGGCGGGCGGAGCGTCAGGCTCAGAGTCCCAACGGTTGCAGGCGGCGGAAGATTTCCGCGACCAAAGGATCGTGGTCAATGGCCGACCAGGGGCGGTTGCACGAGAAGCGCACGAACAATTGATCACTGGGCGGCTTGAAACCATAGCTGAAGACCAGGCGGAGCAGGCCAACCGGCGAATAGGCATTTCGTTGAACTAGAGGACGACCATCGTAGAGGTGCCAGTACCAGACGTATTGTGGAAACCCGCCGCTGGTGAACAAGCGGTACTCCGCTTCCGCGAGCGGCCGGCCCAGGGTAGTGATGCGTTCGGTGGTCCGGCCGGTCGGCTGCTGCAACCAGCCGGTGCCTGGCCAGCAGCCATCGGGAGTGTGGATGGCCACCAGGCCGGGGTTCGATTGACCAGGCGCCCAATAGGCAAAATAGACCGTGAGTTCGGTCGGACCATCGGGTTCGAGCCGGACATAACTGCGTTGGACGAGTTTGTCGGTCTTGAGTTGATCGCGGAAGCGATAAAGATCCTCGGTCGAGGCAACCCGCCAGCCGTCCGCCTGTGCAGGGAGCAAAGCCAGCAGATCGGGCGCAGGTTTGTGGTGCTGGGTCGAAAATTGTGTATGGCTGGCGAAAAACAACGCGAGTATTGCCGCCAGTGTCAGTCCACCCGCCAAAAGCCACTGGCTGCGTCGCGCTGCCGGCACGGTCGTCGGCGCGGGGGGTACGGCCTCCGCGGCTTCCGGGGGACGGGATCGGTCGCCCCGTTCAAGGAGGAGAGCAAGTCCGCCGAGGGCCACCGCCGTCACGCCGAGGACGGCAATGCCGGTGGCGTCGTGCCAGGTGCCGGCGATACTCACGCCACGGTAAGCCAGGAGCGTCAACAGCAACGAACGCAGCAGATTCATGCCGACGGCCAGCGGCACGGCCAGCACGACGAGGAGCACGCGCTTCCATGGGCGCGGTACCAGGCAGGCGGCGAAAAAAAGTCCCGCAAACACACACGAGACGAGGCTGCGCACGCCGCTGCAGGCATCCTCGATGCCGACGGAGGTGTTGGCCAGTTCGATGATGTTGCCCTGCCGGTTGGCCGCGATGCCCAGGACGTGAAGTGCGTGCAGCACATTTTTCGTCACCCAAAATTGCATGGCGAGCGACAGCCGAAGGTAAGTACCCGGCGGCAATGGCGCGCACAGCAACCAAAGACCGAAGGCGGACAGGGAGTTCCAGTTGCAGGGAACAAGACGCACCGCTTCGCTTGCGAAGCACGTCAACGCGGCAAACCCCAGGAGGACGTAGGCGGTGGTGAGTGCCAGGCTGGCCATGGTGTATGACCAACCCAGGCCCACTGCGTAAACACCTCCCACCATCATCGCAAGGAGGCCGAGCAGGGTCAGGACGACACCCGCTGCGAGGGTCAGGCCGCCGGCCGGCAGATAGCGGCGCGTACCCCGGGTGCGGCTTTCGTGCAGGAGCAGCAGGAAAATCACCGGCATGAAAAAACCGTGCGAGAGATCGGGATTGCCCCGCCACTGGGGCCACAATTGCACGCCAAGTGCCAAGGTAAACGCTCCGAGGAGGCCGAGATTGGCCAGCACGAGCGGCTGTCGCCACACTGCAGGCGCGGGTGCGGCAGGGGCAGCCGACGGGGAATCAAGGATAGGGGCGTTCATGGCAGCTTTACGGCCGGAGCGGCCGGTCGACCGGCCGCATAACGTTCCAACAAGGCGTAGAGGGTTTCCACCGGCAGGGTGAGCACGGGCAGGAAGGATTCGATCCGCGCTGAAGCCGACTGGCCGAGGAAGAAATCCTCGGCGGCGTTGAGCGTGAGGAAGGTCGCGCCGGCGCGTTCCTTCAACGCGACGGTGAGGGCATGGAGCCGTTCCCGGTCGCCTACGACGCCGGCGGCGCAGAAGAGCGCGCAAGAGGCGCGATAACCGGTCTCGTCTGACGGCAGGGGCGCAGACTCCAGTCGCTTAAATACCAGACGCAGCAAGGCGGCGTCAGGATAGCGTATCAGATGCGTGGCCAGCAATTCCACCACTGCCGGCGTCGGCGCGGTGCCGAGCCAGTTGGCGGCCTCGCGCAACAATTGCTCCTGCTGTCCGAGTTGGGCGTTGACGGCGAGCAGCGTCGCGGCCGCTTCATCGCCAGGCACCAGGGCGCCGTAAACCTGGAGCAGCGCCAAGGCCTCCTGCGGTCGACTGAGCGCGAGCAACTGGCGCATCTGGTAATAGGCGAAATACGGATGGGGCGGACTCCAGGGCTGGGCGAGCAGCGCAATGGTTTCGGACTTGCGGCCGTCGCGCCACAGCAGCTCCGCCTGGAGCACGGGACGCCAGGGTGCGCCGGCGGGTTCGTCGAGCAATTGTTGGAGCGACTTGTCGTCGTGGAGACGGCGGGTGGCGAAGATCAGCGCATGCAGCGAAGGGCTGGCGTTGACGGGATCGGCCGCGATTTGCTGCCGGGCGGCGTCGCGGAGCCGCTCGAAATCGCCGCGTGCGAGCAGGGCATGCAGGCGCAGCGATGCGGTCATGGCCGCCTGCGCGGGGTGAGATTTCAGCAACCGGGCGTAAAGTCCGTCCGAAAGCCGGGGCTGTGAGATCTCCCACAGGCGGGCCAGTGTGATGCCGGCGCGATAATTCTGCGGATCGAGCTCGCACGCGATGCCGAGCGCAAAAACCGCCTCGCGAATGTTGTTGGCGGCAAAGGCGGCAAAGCCCTTCTGGGCGAAGTATTGCGCGCGGCTTTCGTCGATGCGATGCCAGGCTGGCGGCCACGCGACGGCCAGGTAGTCCACCTGGTAGCCGATCGTCCGTAGCAGCAGGAAAACCGCGAGGGTCGCCAGCAGGTACAGCGCCGTTGCAGTCCCGCCGTAGTAGCCCAGCGCGCGTCCCCAGAACGGGCGCACCTCCCCGGTGTTCACCGAGCAGCGCAGGCCGTCGGCCGTGTCCACCAGCAGCGGGCACACACGCCGAAACCGGCCGGCGCGATTCCACGAATTGCAGGCTTCGCATTGCGTCTCGTAGGCCTTGCCGGAGTCGCTCGGCGATTGACACGGGCAGACCCCGCGCCTGCGGCGCAGGCGAAATACGGTCTTGCGGACGTTCCAGTAGAGCAACGCCCAGAAGAGCCGGAAAAGGTCGGTGAACCAGCCGGTCACGGGCGCCAACGTAGGCGCTGCCGGGGTCCCGGCAATGCCTTTCCGACCGGCCTGGCCAGGGGAAAATTCCTGCGCCCCCGCTGGCACCATGCGGAAAACCGGTTACGATCCGCCGGCCGGGAAAACAATATCTTCTCCTATGAAATACCTTTGTCGCTCTCTTTTACTGACGGTATTATGTGCCGGTCTCGCCGTGATCGCGCGGGCCAAAACCGCGGAGGTGGGTCAGCCGGCGCCGGACTTCACGCTGACCGATATTACAGGCACGTCGCACCGACTCTCCGAATACCAGGGCAAAACGGTCGTGCTCGAATGGGTCAACCCCGATTGTCCAATTGTGCGGAAGCATTACAACCAGAGCGGCAACATGCCCAGGCTGCAGAAGGCCGCCGCCGCCGATGGCGTGGTGTGGCTGAGCATCAACTCCGCTGCGCCCGGCAAGGAGGGCGATTACGATCCCGCGGCGGTCGCAGCCTGGATGAAGCGGGTCGGGGCCACTCCCACCGCCTATTTCCGCGACCAAAATGGTGTCGTGGGCAGGCTTTACGGCGCCCGCAACACACCGCACATGTTCGTGATCGATGCCCGGGGCCAGCTTGTCTACGAGGGAGCGATCGACAGTATCCGTTCCGCGGATCCCGCGGACATCGCCCGGGCGGAGAATTATGTGACCGCCGCACTGGCCGCACTGAAAGCGGGCCGGCCGGTCTCGCCGTCCGCCACCCAACCCTACGGTTGCTCGGTGAAGTATTAGGACCTCCTGATGGGAGCGCGGACGTATCCGCAGGATCGTCCGCAGGTTTTCTCCGTGGGTCTAGGACAGCCATGGTCACGGAATCACCGGCGAATTCCGGACGAACCGAGTGCGGACGATCGCCCGCCGCCGGCGGGCAAGCCGGCGGCGATACGCCCGCGCTCCAAAGCATGCGCCCTAGCGGTGGTGGAGGCCCGGCCATGTTTCCGGGCGCGACCAGAATTCATCGGTGCGCCCGCCGTAGTATCCGGCCAGGACCCGGTCCATCACCTGGGAAGTGCGCCGGGCCGATTCGCCGGTGCTCGGACAGGTGCCCCGGCCCAGCAGATCGTCGACAACGGCTTGGATCAGCGGCTGCTGCACATGCGACAGATGAGGGCGGTCGAAGAGTTGCACGCCCGCGGCGGTTTCGAGCCGCACCGGTTCGCTGCCGAACACGGAAAAGCACAAGCTGCCCTCCGTGCCGCGGATTTCGAGCGTGTCGTCGCGGAGGGCGCTGGCGAAATTCCACTGCGCTGTGCCCAGCGCTCCATGCCCGGTGCGGAAATTCATCGCCACGGTGTCTTCAACCAGGTGGGACGACGCCCGGTTGGCCGCCATCCCGGCGACATCCGTCAGCGGTCCCAGCAGAAAGTCGAGCAGATCGAGCATGTGAGAACCCAGGTCGAGAAACAAACCCCCGCCGGCCTTGGCGGCGTCGAGCCGCCAGATCGAACCGGTTTCGCGATGGGCGGGAGTCGCCCAGTGGTAACGCACGCCCGCCACGCACCCCAACGCGTTCGCCGCGAGCAGTTCCTGGACGAGCACAAACCGTGGCAGGCAGCGCCGGTAGTAGGCTACAAACAGCTTTTGCCCGCTGCGGGCGAAAGCCGCCAGCATCCGGTCGCATTCGGGGGTGTGCCGGGCCATCGGTTTCTCCACATAGGCCGGTTTGCCCGCGGCGGCCACCGCCAGCGCAAAATGCGCGTGGGTCCCGGGTGGGGTGGCCACATAGACCGCGTCGACCTCGGGATCACGGATCAGCGCCTCGGCGTCGTCGTACCAGCGCGGCACACCGTGACGCCGGGCATAATCGGCGGCCAGCGCGGCCTGTCTCCGCATGACGGCGACCAGTTGCGAGCCATCCGCCCGTTGGAAGCCCGGGCCGCTTTTCACCTCAGTGACATCGCCGCAACCGATGATTCCCCAGCGCACGACCCTGTGTTGCTTTAATGGCTCAGCCGGCATCCGGGGACATTGGGCACACCACGCGCCAAAGGCAAATTAGCTGGAGTCCCGTGAGCGGCAAGTTCCGGGTCAATGCAAGCTGATGGAGTTGAGCGGAAAACGGAGGACTGGATCGTTGGTAGGGCGCGTTATCCCTAACGCGCCGGATCGCGATGTCAGGATGGTCAATTACGCGAACGGCGGCTTATGGATAAGCCGCCCTACCTGGAACCTGCGCCGGACGGACGACTTCAAGGTGTGGCAAATAGTACCTGATTCGCCACCAGAGCCCCACCGGCCGGCTTGAGGCTCGCCAATCCGGGAAAGACCGGCCAGGGTCGGCCCTGCCTTTTCGCCACATTTCCGCCCGCCCGCAGCTCGGGAGCATATCCGTCCGCACCACGTCCCGCCCTGATCCCGTCCCGCCGAAAGGAGTCCGCCATGTTTGAAGCCGTTGAACTTGGTCACAAAATCGCCAAAGAGAAATTCAACACCGAGCTGCCCAAACTGCGGTCCCGGTTGCTCGCCGCCCACTTTGCCCTGCGCGGGCAGAAGTTTCCCGTCATCGTCATCATCTCCGGCGCGGATGCCGCGGGCAAGGGCGCGGTTGTCCACCGCCTCAACGAATGGCTCGATCCGCGCGGCGTGGAAACGCACGCCTTCTGGCAGACCAGCGACGAGGAACGTGAGCGCCCGCCGTACTGGCGTTACTGGCGCGCCATGCCGGGGCGGGGGCGCATCGGCATCTTTTTCGGCTCGTGGTACAGCAATCCGATCATCCGCCGCGTCCATGGCGAAACGGATAACAGCCAACTCGACGCAGCCCTCGACCGCATCGCCGCCTTCGAGAAAATGCTCGTCGACGATGGCGCCGTCATCGTGAAGCTGTGGTTGCACCTGACCAGGAAGGACCAGAAGAAAGCGCTCAAGAAGCTCGAGAAGGAAGGCCGCGTCTCGCCGGTCGACTGGAAGCATTACAAGCTCTACGACAGATTCATCCGGGTGACCGAGCGCGTCATTCGCCACACCGATACCGGTCCGGCGCCCTGGCATCTGATCGAGGCCACTGACCGTCGCTACCGCGAATTGACGGTCGGCTCGATTCTGCTCAGCGCGATCGAGCGCAAGCTGCAGGAGGCGACCGCAAAGGCCGCGGTCAAAGCCGCCGCCCAGCCCGCCACCACGACCGGCCGCCAGGCCCCGCGCGGGAGGAAAACGGCCAAGCCAGCCGATCCTTCCATCCTCGATCGCGTGGATCTGACACAGAAATTGACCGACGCCGAATACCGCACGGCGCTCGAGACCCAGCAGACCAAACTCGCCCGGCTCACCTGGGCCGCGCACCAGAAGAAACGCTCGATGGCGATGGTCTTCGAGGGCTGGGATGCCGCCGGCAAGGGCAGCGCCATCCGGCGCGTGACGCAGGCGATGGACCCGCGGCTGTACCGCATCGTCGGCATCGCTGCACCAACCGACGAGGAACGCGCACAGCATTACCTCTGGCGTTTCTGGCGGCAGCTGCCACGTGCGGGCTATACCACCTTTTTCGACCGTTCGTGGTATGGGCGGGTCCTGGTGGAACGGGTCGAGGGCTTCGCCGCGGAGGCGGACTGGAGCCGGGCGTATCTCGAGATCAACGAATTCGAGGAGCAGCTCACCGAGCACGGCATTGTGGTGAACAAATTCTGGGTGCACATCAGTCCGGACGAGCAATTGCGCCGGTTCAAGGAGCGGCAGACGGTCTCCTACAAGCAGTACAAGATCACCGACGAGGACTGGCGGAACCGCCAGAAGTGGGACGCCTACAAGTTAGCTGTGAGCGACATGGTGACGCGATGCAGCACCGAATACGCCCCGTGGACGCTGGTGGCGGGCAACGACAAGAAATTCGCCCGGATCCAGATTTTGAAGACCGTCGTCCAACGACTGGAGGAGGCGTTGTGAGTGGGACGCTGCCGCCGCGGGTCGCCGCCGACAGGAGGAGGTTGAAGCGCGTTGAGGTCTACGCGCTCCACCTCTGAACGCCTTTTCTCCTATGTCTGACGTGGCATCCGCTCGCACAGCACCACCACTGGGCTCTTCTTGGTCTGGCGATCTTTGGGGTGGACTGGCGGCGATGCTGGTCGCGCTGCCTTCGTCGATTGCCTATGGCGTCGCGATCTACGCCTTGCTGGGGGCAGACTACGTCGGACACGGCGTCCGGGCGGGCATTCTGGGGGCGATTGCCATCGGCTTGCTCGCGCCGCTGCTGGGTGGGGCGCCGCGCTTGATCTCGGCGCCGAGCGCGCCGGCGGCGGCGGTGTTGGCCGCATTGGCCGCGGAATTGTTGGCGGGGCCACGCGGCGCGGGCGGCCCGGTTGCACCCGAACGGATCGTGACGCTGCTGATGTTGGTGGGGCTGCTCTCCGGCTGTCTGCAATTCATCTATGGCCTGATCGGCGGCGGGCGATTGATCAAATACATCCCGTATCCGGTGGTCTCCGGCTACCTGAGCGGGGTGGGCGTGATCATCTTTCTGAGCCAGGCGCCGAAGTTTCTCAGCCTGCCCAAAGAAGTTTCACTCTGGACCGGTCTGTTCTCGCCGGGTCTGTGGCAAGGACCCGCGCTGGTCGTGGGCGGAGTGACCATCGCGGGCGTGCTGCTGGCGCCCAAGCTCACCAAGGCCGTCCCCGCCACCATCCTTGGCCTGTTCGGCGGCCTGATCGCCTATTTCGGTCTCGGTCTATTTCTGCCGGAGTTGCTGCACCTCGCGAACAATAAACTGGTGATCGGGCCGGTGGGCGGCGGTGCCGGCGCGATTCTCGGCGAACTCGGCGCGCGCGGGCCGGCCATCGCCGCGTTGCATTGGTCCGACTGGGCCGCATTGGCGATGCCGGCCCTGACGCTGTCCGTGCTGCTTTCGATCGACACGTTGAAAACGTGCGTGGTGGTGGATGCGTTGACGCGCAGCCGGCACAACTCCAATCGCGAATTGATCGGGCAGGGCGCAGGGAATCTGGCCTCGGCCATCATCGGCGGAATGCCGGGCTCGGGCACGATGGGTGCGACGCTGGTCAATGTGAACAGTGGCGGGTGTACCCGCCTCTCCGGGGTGCTGGAGGGAGCCTTTGTGCTGGCGGCCTTTCTCCTGTTCGGCAACTGGATCGCCTGGGTGCCGCTCCCCGCGCTGGCCGGCATCCTGATCGTGGTCGCGTTCCGGATGTGCGACTGGCGCAGCTTCCAGCTGCTCCGGCAACGCTCCACCGTGCTGGATTTTTGCGTGATCGCCTCCGTCGTGATCGTGGCGGTCGGCTACAACCTCATCGCGGCCGCGGGGGCCGGACTGGGCCTGGCGATCGTGCTTTTCATCCGCGAGCAAATCCGCGGCTCGGTCATCCGGCGCAAGGTGACGGGCGACCAGATCTCCTCGAAGCAGCACCGCCTGCCGGAGGAGCAGGCGATCTTGGAACGGCAGGGGGCGCAGACGACGATCTGCGAACTGCAGGGCAGCCTGTTCTTCGGCACCACGGACCAGTTGTTCACGGAACTGGAGCCCGACCTGAAACGTTGCCGCTACCTCATTCTCGACATGCGCCGGGTGCAATCCGTCGATTTCACGGCGGCGCATCTGCTCGAGCTGTTCGAGACGATCCTCAAGGAGCGCGGCGGTTTTCTCCTCTTCAGCCGGCTGCCGGCGAGCCTGCCGACGGGGCAGGATCTCCAGGCGTATTTTGCCCAGGTCGGCGTGGTGAAGGGGAAGGAAAACGTGCGCATTTTCGCGACCCTCGACGACGCCCTCCAATGGGTGGAGGACCGGATTCTCGCCGCCGGGCACGCGGCGCACGAGGGCGGGGAGGCTCCGCTCGCCCTGGCGCAAATCGAGCTGTTCCACGGATTCGAGGCCGACCAGATGCTCGCGGCGTTGGCTCCCTGCATGAGCGAACGCGCTTGCGCCGCGGGGGAGACGATCTTCCAGGGCGGCGATGCGGGCGAAGAGCTTTTCCTGATCCGCCGCGGTATCGTCCGCATCGTCCTGCCGCTGGAGGGAGGCCAGTACCACAATCTCGCCGCGTTCGGCCGGGGGAATTTCTTCGGGGAAGTCGCCTTTCTCGACCGGAGCCGGCGCTCGGCGAACGCCGTGGCCACGACGCCGACGGATTTGTTCGTGATTTCCCGGGCGAAGTTCGACGAGTTGTCGAAGGCGTACCCGCTGGTGGGTCTGAAAATCTACGCCCGCATCGCCCGGGCGCTGGCCCTCCGCCTGCGCCACACGGACGCCGAAGTGCGGGCACTGTACGAGGCGTGATGCCGGAGTTTGTCACGTATTATGTGACAAACAAGGAATTCAGAAGTTACTAAAAACCAGCATCAAGCAATAGTTTGCCACATAATACGTGACAAACTCATGAGCCCGGAACGGGCTGTGCGTTACGACAAACAGGAACACTCCTCAAGGCAGCTGGTGCACTCCCTCGGCACGGATGGTCCAACTTCCGTCCTGCGGAAAACCGGGGTGGGGGATTTTGTTGCCGTCCCAACCGGCGACCATCAGCGCCACGGTGGAAAGAAACGCACCGTTGGCCGGCAGATAGACGGCGATCTCGCGTTTGCGTGCGCCGGGCGGAGGGTTCTTCGGCATGGTCTCGTCGCTGCGTTGCGGGCAGTGGCCGGAGGGCAGGTAGTGATTGTTCGGTCCCTCGCGCAGGAGAATCTCTACGGCGATCTCAGGCCGGCCGAGTCGTGCGGCGGTCATGGCGATCATCGGATAATCCCAGCCCCAGATTTTCGTTTCCCAGTCCCAGGTTTTCAGCACGGCGTCGAGCGTGCGCCCCATCGTCGTGCGATCCACGTCGGGTCCGCCGGGAAGAAATCCGAGAGGCATCAGCATCTCCGGGTGATCGTGCCGGCTTTCGATGTTGTCCCAGGTATCCGGATTCGAGCCGAGAGCGACATATTTGCCGTCCTTCTGGGGGAGGGGCGCGAGGTGGGCGATCACGTCGTCCCAATGCGCGTCGCGCGGCAGGCCCAGGCGCTCGCGCCATTGCTGGGCCACGCCCAGCGCCCAGCGCCAGTAGGCCAGTTCGAAGGAGGGATTCTGGCTCGTGGCCTGGTCGTAGATTTCCTGCACGATCCACAACGGCGGGCCCAGTACGTATGCGCCCTGCCTGGCGTCGAAATGCACCATCGAGGCGAGGCAGTCGGCCGTCTCGAGCACGAGGTCGCGGTAGCGCGCGAGCGTGGCGGGCGTCGGCTGGTTGCGGTACATCAGCTCGCACAGATAAACCATGTGCGGCTGGTTCCAGACGATGAGCGGATTGCCACCGGGGCTCTCGCGCATCTCGGGGCCGGTCATCTTCGCCCAGCGCGCTCCCTTGAGGCCGCGGCTTTGCGCCAAGGCCCGCGCAGCGGGCAGTTGCGACTGGTACCAGGCGAGGTTTCTCGCGAGCAGGTCGTCGTGACCCCAGAGGGCGAAATGCGCGGCGTGCCACCAGATCATTTCCGTGTGATGCTTGCCGTACCATGTGGCGCACGTGAGGCCGCTCTCCTGCGGCGGCACGTCGCCGGCCATCTGCACGGCCAGCAGGTACTGCGAAAGCACGATCCGTTCCTCGATCTTCGGCGCCAGCGGATTGGTGCTGCCCGTGAAATCGACTGCGCCGCCCTCGCGCCAGAATTTTTCCCAGTGCGCTGCGCTGGCGGCGAAGACGGCGCCCGCCGGCTGGTTCATGGGTGCCTCCACGTGGGCGGCGAACCGCACGGTGAATTCGAGCCTGGGCTGACCTGCCGTGCCTGCGATCCGGAAAATGTGCGGTGCCACCTCGGTGAGAGGCACATCCACGGCCACCGCATATTTCCTCCCATCCACGGTGCGCAGGATCGTGCCGGGGGTGACCAACTTCGATTCGTGCGTTTCCGGATGGCTCCAGTCGAGGCCGGGCGTGTTCTTGACTTTCGGATCGTGTCCACGGGCGAAGGCCAGCCGTACCCGCAGCTTCCCGTCTGCTACGAGTGCGGATTCGATCCGCAGCGCGATCAGGTCAGTCTGCGGATCGCACGCGGTCGTCACCTGAACGGGCACGCCGCCGAGTTTGAAACGGCTCGTCACGATACCGGTCCACAGGTCGAGCGTCTGATCCGGCTCTTGGATGTCCTCGGGTAAGAACGCCGAGCCGTCGGGCTTCGTCCATTCGAGGGCGAGCTGGCCGAGCGGTTGAATGCGCGGATTCCGTCGCAGCCAGTCCCCGGCGGGCGAATTTTGTTTGGTGGGGAATGGCAGTACGCGGCCGTCGGGCAGCGTGAAGTTCCTCGAGGCATCGGCCAGCGTGTAATGATTGGGATTTGGGTCGGTGACCCAGCACCAGCGCGAGAGCGTCTCGGTGGGGATGCCCCAGCGCTGGTAATGCTCGGCGAAGGTCTGCAGGCCGGTGATGTCGCAGCCGAAGGCGAAGTTGCCGTTGCCGACGGTGAGCGGTGCGTCGACGTCGAGCGTGTGCAACGTCGGATTGTGGCGGGTGACGAGCGCGTGCCGGTCGATCGGCGCGGCGGAATCGACGGCCACGGCGGGCCATGCGGCGACCGCCAGGAGCGCAGCAAGCAAACAAGGGCGGAGCGACATGCCCCGAGGCAAATGCTTTGGCCGCGGTTTCACGAGGCAAAATCCATTCGAAGTGCCCGCCCGGGCAGTCGCGGCGATCCGGGAAAACCACCGATTCACGCTATTTCGAAACAATTCAGTTTAACCACGAATGAACCTGACGAATTGATACAAATGGAACGGACTTCGCCTCGCGGTATCGGAACCAACCACACAACGGTGGGTTCGGAGCTTTCTCACCAAGTCCGATTTCACTATCCCGATATTCGTGTGCATTCGTGTCCATTCGTGGTTTCCGTCGACATGATTCCGGGTCAGCGGGCGTTGGCGCAGATTGGCGGTGCAATCGCCAGCCAGTCCCGCTCAGACCCTCACGGCAAACAGCTCGGGATGCATCGTGCCGTCGGCGACCTTGTTGACGGTCCCCGTCATCATGATCGAAAAACCGTCGCCGATCTCGATGCCGATCTGGCCGCCGGGCATGTGCACGGTGACGTGGCGGTCGACGAGGCCAAGTTTGTGCGCCACGGCGGCCGATGCGCTGGAGCTGCTGCCCGAGGCCAGCGTATAGCCGGCGCCGCGCTCCCAGATCTCAATCTGAATGTTGGCGCGATCGCGCACTTTCAGGAACTGCACGTTGGTCTTGCGCGGGAAATTCGGATGCACCTCGAGGTCGGGGCCGTATTGTTTCGCGAGCTCGGGCGAAATCTCCGGCAGCGGAATCACGCAATGCGGATTACCGATCGTGGCGGCGCAGAAGGAGAAGGTGCGGCCCTGGATGGTGAGTTTTTCGTTGAGCACTTCGCGCGGCGCACCGGCGACCGGAATCCTGGCGCTGTCGAAACTTACGCGGCCCATCGCCACGGTGATGAGGTGGCCGCGGTCCTTGATCTCCGATTCAACCACGCCACCGGGGGTCTCGACGGTAAAGCGAGGACTCTGCACGAGCCCCTGGTCCCAGAGGAAGCGCGAGAAGATGCGCAGGCCATTGCCGGATTTTTCCGCTTCGGAGCCGTCGGGATTGAAAATACGCAGGCCGAAACCGGCCCTGGTCGAGGGTAGCGGGCCCCAGAGGATGCCATCGGAGCCGACGCCGAAATTGCGGTGGCAGATCACGCGGATCTGGTCGAGCGAAGGTTCCTTCCACGACGGAAAGTCCGCCGGATTCAGGACGATGTAGTCGTTGCCGAGAGCGTGGTATTTGTGGAAGCGCATGGTGGGAG
>Ga0335071_10004972_pt1 | contig 13881 bp, 13 predicted proteins | sample Lox_Sample_15_FD_206724 | JGI IMG/M metagenome (GOLD analysis project Ga0335071, IMG submission 206724) | Soil microbial communities from Loxahatchee National Wildlife Refuge, Florida, United States - Lox_Sample_1.5 | ecosystem: Environmental > Terrestrial > Soil > Wetlands | place: USA... | reverse complement strand
CTTGCCGCCCGCCCGATACGTCATCGGCGGCCCCATCCCACTCTTCAGCCCGGTTTGAACTTCCCACAGTTTTTCGCCCTTGTCGGCGCTGTAGGCGATCAGCCGGCCGTCGTTGATTACCTGGAAAACCAGATTGGCCGCCGTGGTCACCGTGCCGCCGCCAATTCCGCCGCCACCGGGCACGCGCCAACGGATTTGCTGCGCGACCGGATCCCACGCGGTCAAGGCCCGTCCGCCGCCCGCTCCGTCCAACGGCTCCGGACCGATGAACGGCATGCCGTTAGCCCGCGGCGTGGGCATCGGCTTCACCAGCCCATTGCTGGTGTGCTCCGGATCCAGTTCGTACGTCTCCGTCCGCGCGAACGTCCAACTGCTGTTGGTGTTGGTGGGAATATACACGAGGCCCGTCTGCGGATTGAACGACATCGGCGCCCAGTTGTGCGCGCCGCCCGCCGACGGAAAAATCGTCACCGGTTCGCGGCTATAGTGCGCGCCCGCGTTCACGATCGGCCGGCCAGTCGTCGGATCGATGCCCTTCGCCCAGTTGACCCTGGCATAGGGCTGCGCGGAGATAAACTCGCCGGTGACGCGGTCCAACACGTAGTAGAAACCGTTCTTGCTGGCCTGCATCACTACTCTGCGCTGGCGGCCGTTGATCTTCAGATCCGCCAGCATCAACTGCTGCACGCTGTCGTAATCCCAGGTATCGCCCGGCACCACCTGGTAGTGCCACTTCAGTTCGCCGGTGGAGACCTGCACGGCGAGAATCGAGCAAACGTAGAGGTTGTCCTTGCCCTTGTTCCGGAACTCTTCCGGCCACGGCTCGGCGTTCCCCGTGCCCACATACAGCAGATCCGATTCCGGATCGTAAGCCATGCCATCCCAAACCGCGCCTCCGCCGCCCAGCTTCCACCACTCGCCCTCCCAGGTGCCAGCCGCTTTCCGCATGGCCGAGCTTTCGAAAGGCTTCGAGGGATCGCCGGGAACGGTGTAGAAACGCCACGCTCTGTGGCCGGTCATGACGTCGTAGGCATCGAAGAAACCGCGCGTCGGATGATCGCCGCCGCTGACACCGATGACGACCTTGCCGTTCGCAATGCGCGGGGCCATCGTGATGGTGTAGCGATCCTGCGGAAACGCTACGCGCGCCTCCCAGATGACCTTGCCGGTCTCAGCATTGATCGCTTCCAGCCGCCCGTCGATCACCGGCGCGATAATCATGCCCTGATACATCGCCAACCCGCGATTCACGACGCCGCAGCAGATGCGCGGGCGTACCGCGGTCTGGTTCACCTGCGGATCCCAGCGCCAACGCTCTTTGCCGGTCGCCGCATCCACCGCGAATACCACGCTCCAGTTGGTGATCCCGTACAGCGTGCCGCCCGAAACCAGCGGCGTGGCTTCCTGGCCGCCGCCTCCCGACCCAAGATCGTACGACCATGCGAGACCCAGGCGGTTCACGTTGGATGGATTGATTTGCGTGAGCGGGCTGTACCGAGTTTCCGCGGACGTGAGGCCATAGCTTGTCCAGTCCTGCCCGCTGACACACCAGACCAAAGCCAAGCCGGCGAGGATACTCTTCAGCGCCATCGTTACTCGAGAGCGAACACCCAGATTGCTCCGCCTTCCGGCACTTCCGGATAATCGCCGGGATAGATGCGGTTTAAACCGGCCTGCATGCCGCGCGAGTCCCCGCCCCAGCCTGCCACCACGGCGATGTATTGTTTGCCGTCGATCGAGAAAGACGACGGCGGCGCGAGGATGCCGGAGTTGGTCGGAAACTCCCACAGCACCTCACCCGTCTTCGCGTTGAATGCGTGAAAATGCCGGTCGTTGGTGCCGCCGCTGAATACCAGACCGCCGCCGGTCGCAAGCATCGCGCCCCAATCGGGTGACTTCGCGAACTTGTGCGTCCACGCGCGCTCGCCCGTGTCGACATTCCACGCCTGCACTTCGCCGAAATGATCGGCGCCCGGAGCGGCAACATGCACAGCCTTTACACCCGTGTAATTGTGACCGGCATCGTACTCGACGTTTTGCCCGGTGGAGTTTTCGCACAGATTCTCATTCGCCGGGATGTAAATCATCCTCGTCTGCGGGCTGTACGCGATGGGCGGCCAGTTTTTCCCGCCCCACAACGACGGGCAATATTCCGCCGTCTTGCCGGTCCCCGGCTTGTGCGCCGGATCTACTTCGGGCCGCCCGCTGACCGGATCCAGCCGTGTGAACACGTTCTGCTTCACGTAAGGCTTGCCTTCGACAAACTTCACTGGCCCGTCCGTACGCTCTAGAAACCACAGATAGCCGTCGCGAGCCACGTCGATCAGGCCGGGAATGGTTTTCCCGCCCCGCTTGAAATCCACCAGGATCGGCGGCGAGACCTCGTCCCAGTCCCAGGAGTCGTTGGGATTGTATTGGAAATGTCCCTTGATGCGGCCGGTAGCCGCGTCGATCGCCAGCGTGGAGGCCGTGTACAGGTTATCGCCGGGCCGCCGGTCGCCCATCCACGGGCCGCCGTTGCCGGTGCCCCAGTACGCGATGTTCATCGCCGGATCGTAGTTGCCGGTCACCCAAACCGGCCCGCCGCCATTTTTCCACTGGTCGCCCTTCGGCCAGGTCTCGCTGCCCGGCTCGCCGGGCGCCGGAATGGTATACGTCCGCCACAGCTCTTTGCCCGTCTCCAGATCGAACGCCGCGACAAACCCGCGGATTCCATACTCGCCGCCCGACGCGCCCAACATGATCTTTCCGTCGGCGATCAACGGCGCGAGCGTCGTGTAGTAGCCGGCCTTGTTGTCGGCGACCGGAACCGACCATACCTCCGAGCCCGTCTTCGCGTCGATCGCCACCAGCACGGCCTCGCCCGCCAGCATGTAAACCTTGTCTCCATACAGCGCCACGCCTCGACTGGTCTCGTGCGGAACCAGGGCGCCCGAAGGCCGGCTCTTGCGATAGCGCCACATCAGATTGCCCGTCTTGGCATCGATGGCGAGCAATTGGTTGTTGGGGGTCGATACGAACATCACGCCGTTGTTGACGATCGGCGGCGCCTCGTGAACTTTGGTCTCTCCGGTCGCGAAGACCCACACCGGCCGCAGCCGCTTCACATTGCCCGGCGTGATCTCCTTCAACGGGCTGTAGCCCCAGCCATTGTAGGTGCGCCGGATCATCAGCCAATTCCCGTCTTCGGGATTCTTCAGCCGCTCGGCTGTCACCGGCTGGTAGTTCCGCAACACTGCCGGCATCGGCGCGGGTTGGTCCGCCTCCTGCCCAAGCCCCAGCGCGGCGATCCCGGCCAGCGACAGCGCAACGAACCACTGACTCTTCCCAGCGAACATGGGTGATTCTTCTCCTTGGTTCTACTCAGGACCCTGGTCCGTCATCATACACAACATAGACTGCCGATTTTCATGCCCTAGCCAGATGGGGCCATCGGCCAGGCACCTCATTTTCGTGTATTCTCAGGGTAGGTTGCTCCTCCAAGGGCCCAAGATTAAAGAATCTAAAGACTAATGTCTACCACTGAGGTTTCTCCTGCCTCGCCCCTGTCCGGCGAGTCCCAACAACCAGTCGTCAACGACTTCAGCATTCAAGTCGCCACGGTCAACGGCTCCGGCAGCCAGACCGCCAACAACGTCCTGATGCGCTCCATCTTTCAGATGGGCATTCCTGTTTCGGGCAAGAACATGTTCCCTTCGAACATTCAAGGCTTGCCTACCTGGTTCACCATTCGCGCCAGCAAGCACGGCTATATCGGTCGCAAGAAGGAAGTGGATTTCCTGGTGGCGATGAATCCGGAGACTGCCCGCGAAGACGTGCAGAAACTGGACTCGGGTGCCGCCGTCGTCTACGACGAGCCGCTCAAGCTGGACGCCGTTCGCTCCGACCTGCACTTCTATCCTGTGCCCTTCGACAAACTCGTCGGGCCCGTCTGCCCAGAGCCGAAGCTGCGCAAGCTTGTGCGCAACATGATTTACGACGGTATCGTTGCGTGGCTGCTCTCCATCGAAATGGAGGAAGTCCACCAAGCGCTGTTCCGCCAGTTCGGCAAGAAGAAAGCAAAGGCGGCGGAACTCAACTGGGGAGCGGCGCAAGCGGGCTATGAGTACGCGTCGAAGACCTTCACGAAGACCGACCCCTACCGCGTGGAGCGGATGAACGAGACGGCCGGCAAGATCATCATCGAAGGCAACATGGCGGCGGCCCTCGGTTGCATGTTCGCCGGCGTGACCGTGGTGACGTGGTATCCCATCACGCCTTCCTCCTCGCTCGTGGAATACCTCATCGGGTATCTGAAGCGTTTCCGTGTCGACAAGGAAACCGGCAAGGCGACATATGCCGTCGTGCAGGCCGAAGACGAATTGTCAGCCATCGGCATGGTGCTGGGCGCCGCCTGGGCAGGCGCACGCTCGATGACTTCCACGGCAGGTCCGGGCATCTCGCTGATGAGCGAGTTCGTCGGCCTGGGCTACTACGCCGAAATTCCCGCGGTGATCTTCGACGTACAGCGCGTCGGCCCGTCCACCGGACTTCCCACGCGCACCGCGCAGGGCGACATTCTGTCCACTGCGCTGTTGTCGCACGGCGACACCAAGCATCCGTTGCTGCTGCCATCGTCGCCGGAGGAATGCTTCCAGATGGCCATAACGGCCTTCGATCTGGCCGAGCAGTTCCAGACGCCGGTGTTCGTCATGACGGACCTGGACCTGGGCATGAACAACTGGATGGCCGATCCGTTCGAATATCCCACCGAACCGATCCGGCGCGGCAAGGTTCTGACCGCTGAAGATCTCAACCGGCTGGGCGGATTCGCGCGTTACAAGGACGTCGATGGCGACGGTGTCGGCTACCGGACTCTGCCGGGAACCGAACATCCCGCCGCTGCCTACTTCACCCGCGGAAGCGGTCACAACGAGAAGGCCCTCTATACCGAGCGCGAAGACGACTACGTGAACAACATGGATCGGCTGGCGCACAAGTTCGAGTCCTTGCGCGCGCATGTGCCGCGCCCCATCGTTGACACAAGGCCCAACGCAAAAGTCGGCTTCATCGCGTTCGGCACTTCCCATTACGCCGTGGAAGAAAGCCGCGATCAGCTCCGGTTCGAACATAAATTTGAAACCAGCTATCTACGCCTGCGTGCCTACCCGTTCACCGAAGAGCTGCGCGACTTCATCCGCCGCCACGACCGCGTTTACGTCGTCGAGCAAAACCGCGACGCGCAGATGCTGGATCTGATGCGGCTCGACCTTGACGTCGCTGACATCGCCAAACTTCGAAGCTTGCGTTATTACGGCGGGCTGCCGCTGGACGCGCGCACCGTCACCGATCACATCGTCCTCCAGGAGGGTTTATGAGCACCGCTGCAGCGCCCCCGCCCAAAAAGGTAAACCGCATCGGCCTGGAGATTCTGAGCTACAAAGGCTCCAAGACCACGCTCTGCGCCGGCTGCGGCCATAACGCGATTTCCGAGCGTATTGTCGAATGCTTCTACGAGCTGGGCGTCCAGCCCTGGAGCGTGGCGAAGCTGTCCGGCATCGGTTGCTCGTCGAAGACGCCGGCCTACTTCCTGGGACAATCCCACGGCTTCAACGGGGTGCACGGCCGCATGCCCGCCATTGCCACCGGCGCGATGCTGGCGAATCGAACGCTGCTGGGCATCGGCGTCACCGGCGACGGAGACACCGCCTCCATCGGCATGGGCCAGTTCATGCACCTGCTGCGCCGCAACCTGCCGTTCATCTACGTCATCGAAAACAACGGCGTATACGGGCTGACCAAGGGCCAGTTCTCGGCCACCGCCGACATCGGCTCGGTGCTGAAGACCGGCGTGATTAACGAGCTTCCGCCGTTCGATTGCTGCGCGCTCGCGCTACAGTGTGGCGCGACGTTCGTGGCGCGCACATTCTCCGGCGACAAGAAGCAGCTCACCGCCATCCTGAAGGCCGCCATCGCCCATCAAGGCCTGGCCATCATCGACGTCATCTCGCCTTGCACCACGTTCAACGATCACGAAGGCTCGACCAAGAGCTACAGCTACACCAAGGACCACGAAGAACCCCTGCACGAGCTCGACTTCGTCCCGTATTACGAGGAGATCACCGCGGAGATACCCGCCGGCGAGACCCGCGAAGTCCAGATGCACGACGGATCGAAGCTGCGCATCCGCAGCCTGCACGGGGACTATGACCCCACCAGCAAATTTGAGGCCCTCAGGACCCTCGACGAAGCCAGCCGCAGCGGAGAAGTGCTGACCGGCGTTTTGTACGTCGATACCACGAAGCCCACGTTCATCGACATGCTCAACATGGCCGATGCGCCGCTGGCCACGCTGCCCGAATCGCTGACCCGTCCGCCGAAATCGGCGCTGGATCAGGTGATGGAAGAACTCCAGTAGCGCTCTATGCTACCTTTCTGAGCGGCGGACGCGCGCTCATGAAGGCCACGAATTGGGAGTTTCGAAACCGGGCCAGCATCTTCGGCCTGATTTTCGGCTGCTCCTTTCCGCTGTACATGGTGGATTCTCGCAATGCGGGGATCTGGCTGGCCAATTTGCTCGGCCCCAGGATCGGCATCGATTCGGAGCTGCTCGCTCATCTTCTGTTCGCGCTCGGCGCTCTCGCGGCGGCCTTGGCCGCGCTCATCCGCACCTGGGCCTCGTCTTACCTCAACGCGGGGGTCGTGTACGCCGCCGAAGTCAAGACCGCCTCGCTCGTGGCCGACGGGCCGTACCGGCGCGTTCGCAATCCGCTGTATTTCGCCAATGTCCTTCTGGCCATCGGCATGGGAACGTTGGCGAGCCGGCTCGGCTTTGTTTTTATGCTGGCCGCCATGGTCCTGTTCTGCTATCGCTTGATCCTGCGCGAAGAGGCGGATCTTGCCGCGACCCAGGGCGCGGGCTACGAACGCTATCGCCAAGCCGTTCCGCGTCTCTGGCCGGCCGTCACGCAGCGCGTGCCCTCATCCGGACAGTCGCCGCAATGGAAGGTGGGGTTCAAGTCCGAATTCTGGTGCTGGGGATTCGCCACGTCCATCGCTGTCTTCGCCATCACGCTCAGCCTGGTCGCGTTCTTCGTGATCCTCGGCGCAAGCCTCGCGCTATTCTGGTTGACCTCGTCCATGCTCTCCAAGACGCCCGATTCACCGGTCTCCGGTTGACACCCCGCTGCATGCAAGTGATAGGATCGAACCTGCCCTATGAGGACTGAAATTTCCCTTGCATTCCTGGCCGCTGCGCTCGCGTCTGCCTGTTACGGCCAACATCAGGTTCCGTTCGACGAAAAGTTCCACATCCCGGTCGCGCCCACCGGTCTCGCCCACCGGCCACTGCCGAATCTGCCCATGGAGTTCGACACCGGCGAGGGCATGCGCATCCGCGTGGTCGCGGTCACGCGCGAACTGGAATATCCTATCAGCCTCGCGTTTCTTCCCGACGGCAGCATCCTGATCCCGCAGCGATTCGGGCAGCTCCGCATCGTGCGCAACGGCAAGCTCGATCCGGCGCCGGTTCAGGGCGTGCCGGCTTGCTATGGCTCTGGCGAGTCGGGCGGCCCCGGCGCGATCCACGGCCTCCAGGACATCGCGCTGCATCCCAAGTTCGCCGAAAACCACCTGGTCTATCTCGCTTACACCAAGCCGCTCGACGACAAGAAGCGCGTCGTCGCGGTGGCACGCGCGCGCTGGGATGGCCACGCGCTCGCCGACACCAAAGACGTCTTCCTGACGGATCAGCCCGGCACGTCGCGCATCGCCTTCGGCGCCGACGGCATGCTGTACATGGTGACCACCGGCAACGACCCGCAGGACCCCAACACGCTCGGCGGAAAAGTGCTGCGCCTGCGTGACGACGGCACGGTCCCGCCCGACAATCCGTTCGTCGGACAGGCCGGGCATCGGCCCGAAGTCTACACGCTGGGCCATCGCAGCTCGCTTGGTCTCGCACTGCACGCCGCCAGCGGCCAGATGTGGGAGAGCGAAAACGGCCCCAACGGTGGCGACGAGATCAACATCCTGAAGCCCGGCGCCAACTACGGCTGGCCCAAGGTCAGCTACGGCCGCGACTATCCAGGCCCATGGCACGTATCGCCCCCCGGCCACGTTGGATTCGAAGCGCCGGTGGTGATCTGGATCCCCGCCATCGCCGTTTCCGGCATGACGTTCTACACCGGCGACAAGCTGCCCGCGTGGAAAGGCGACCTCTTCGTCGGCGCGCTGCGCACGGGCGAAATCCCCGGCACCGGCCACATCGAACGCGTTCTGTTCAATCAGGAAATGCAGGAGCTGCGGCGTGAGTCGCTGCTCACTGAGTTCCGCCAGCGCGTGCGCGACATCCGCCAAGGCCCCGACGGTTATTTGTACCTGATCACCGACGAAAAACCCGGCGCGCTCCTGCGCATCGAAGAAGCGAAGTAGCGCTCTCCCCACTTCGTGCTGGCCACAATGCAAGCAGAGATCGAGTCCCTCTATTCCGATCCTGCGGCCCATCGCGATGAGCGCGTCACGCGTGTCCTGGCGGATCTCCGCCAGGCCCTCAATGCCGGCTTGGCCCGCGCGGCCGAACCCGCCGGACAGGGATGGAAGACAAACATCTGGGTCAAGAAGGGGATGACGCTGTGCGCGCGCTTCGGCCGGCTCTCGCAGGACGGGCCGGGACTACCCGTCGATCTGGACACTCTCCCCCGCCGAGCCTTCACTCTGGCCGATGGCGTGCGCATCGCCGATTCCACCTGCTTCGTGCGCGACGGCGCCTTTGTTGCTCCTGGCTGTACGTTGATGCCGCACACCGTCGTTCAAATGGGAGCTTATCTCGGCTCCGAGACGATCGTGGACTCCGGCTCGAGCATCGGCGCCGCTGCTCAAATTGGCGCCAGGGTCCATCTCAACGCGGGAGTTCAGGTGCATGGCCAGATTCAGCCCCTCGAGGCTCTCCCAGTCATCATCGGCGACGGCGCCAGCATCGGGGCGAACAGCGTCATCGGGGCGGGTACGGTGATCGGTCCCGGAGCGATCATTTTTCCGGGAACCGTTCTTTCCTCGCAAACCCGGCTGTACGATCCGCTGAAGAAGCAACGGTCATCCGCGGCCGGATCGTCGCCGCTCATCGTTCCGCCCTACGCGATCCTCATGCCCGGAACGCGCATCATCGCCGACCCAAAGACGATGGATCTCTCGGTCGGCATCGAAGTGGCTATTATCGCCGGCTACGCCAACGATCCCGAGCTGCCGGCCATCCTGGTGGACCGTCTACTGGAGAATTGATGCGCCACGCAGGAAGTGATTGATCGCGGTCGCCGCCTGCTCGTAGCCGGCGCGATCCGTGGATAAGCCCAAGGTCTTCACGCGTCCATCGCTGAAGCGCAGGACAATTTGTCGCGTAGTTCGCTTGGTCACCACGATATCCGCCACTGGCGGCGTCGCATAAGTCAACCGCTCGTCGCTGACAGTCCGGCCGAACCAGTTCTTGTGGATTTCGATTGCCGACTCCCGCCGCAGGAACGAAAACTCGGACTGTAGGCCGATCAGCCAGCCTCCCAGCAGGATGCAGAGGAAGCCCGCCACGATCAACACTCCCACCGTCAGGCGCGGCAGGCCGAACCACCATCGGATGCACGCGAAGATCGCCAGAAAAGCGCCGCTGATCATCGCCGCCCAGCCGGGAATCGTGTAGGGTAAATCCCGCACGATCAGCAGATCGGGATTCGCCGCCACAATTTCGAATGCGTTCACCATCGCATCCGCTCGTTCTAGCGGATCAGGGGATTCGGAGAATCCATTGTCCAACCCATGCCCCGGAACATCGGCTCCAGATCGTCGCTGGAAACGATCACCAACCCCTGGTCCTCCACGCTCTCGCGCACATAGCACTTCACCGGCGCGAGCAGCCGGTCCACCAGATCCACCGGCATTGCCTCCACGGTTCCCCCATCCAGCAGCGGAAAGTAAAAGGGAAATGCCAGATGAACCTCATCGGTGATAACGGACCGGAAGTACTCGCCGGTGGCCTGATAAAACTCCTTGGCGCTTCCGCGCAACCAGAAATGAGTAAGAGTTCCTCGGCCCGCCATGACCGGCAAGACGTTCGCGCGATCCGGTGCCGCGCCGTTCAAGCGAAACACCATGGAGACCGGAGGTCGCGGTATCACTCCCGGCACAAAGCCCTCAAATTCCTCCTGGGTCCATACCTCCGGAGGCGGCTTGTGTGGCCACACCGCAACACCCAGATCGGGCACCCAGGCTCGGCCGTGCTTCGAGAGATTCACGTTGGCGTTCTCGTGATGCAGTTGGGCCAGCAGCAGTGTGACCTCGGGCGGCGCATCGTGTGCCGCCGTCAGACTCTGGCTCAGACGCCCGAACAATTCCAGATACGCTTCTCTTTGTGGCAACGGCACCGGATAAGCGCTCACTTCGATGAGATAGCTGAAGTAGTGATGTTGACGGCCGAGTGCCCGTACCCGGACCTGTTCCGTTAGATCGGCGCCCGCGTTCATGGGCGCCTCGGAAATTCAAGCCCGTCTTCACGCAGGGCCTGAATCGCATCGTGGACGAGCTTGCGGATCGGCTTGGCCGATGCTACCAGCACACCCTGATCGGCCGGGCTTTCGGTCACAAAGAGTTCGCAGACGTCAAAGAGCTGTTTGACTTCTTCCTCGGGCAAACTGAAGAACTCCTTGCTGCTCCAGCGCGGCAACACGTATAGGAGCCCGCGATATTCCAGCCGGTCTTCCCATCCCTTCCCAAAATACTCTTTGGTCTTCTTCAGGAAGCTGCTATTGGCGGAGGCGGCTGCCTGGAGCATGGCATCGGTTTCCTGTTCATTGAACGAAGCCTGAAACGCCGGATGTTTCTTCACTCCGCTGGGGATCTGCATGACCGGCGCGTCGGCGGCCGGGTCCGGCTTCACAAGCAACAGGGTCATGCCGCCGAAGCCCCAGAAGGATTCCAGCTGTTTCTGCGACTTCTTGAATAGAAACCAATAACAGACGCCTTTGATGAAGGGTTTCAAGTCGAACGCCTTCTCTTGCCGGACAATGGGCTGAACGTCTTCCGGCTTCGGGACCGAGGGGAGCGGAGCGCCAGGAGTGCGGCTGAATCCCATCACCGGGTTAAAGTCCAGCGCGGTCTGGATAAAGAGATCGTGACGATCCGGGTAGATCGCTTCCGTTTCCACGAAAACTTCCGGCCGCAGCTTCTCTTCGGTGCTCTTTCGTTTTATGAGTTCGGCCAGGAACCGGAGCGTCCAGGCGCGTTCCGTATCTCGTGCCGGCACCGACGCGGGCAGCCAGTACAATTCGCACCGCGTCAGCGACTCGGCGAGACGAAAGGGTTCGATCGGTTCTAAGTCTGTCAGGGCAGAAAGTCGCGAGGGCCCCTGCGGGTGTCTCTCATCGGCCATGATCTACCCTTACATACAAATCGAATTGACTGCCAGCGCCAGCACCGAAATGGCAGTCTGAGTTCCCAGTTCCAGGAGTTCGGCTTCCATCTCCATGCCGTCGATCTGCGATTGCATGGCGGCCAGCTTATTCTGAAGAGCACGGCTGCCATTGTCAAAGCCCTCGAAGTGAATATTGATGCCCGTCACCGCGAAATTCAGCGCCGGAGTCAGGTTGATGTAGGTGGGCGTGATCGAGGTGTAGTTCACGTAGAACTGAAAATACAGCATGCCGATGTTCGACAGGCTGTTGCCGGCCCAGAGCTTGCTCACAATCATGTGCATGAACGTCACCGGTTCGAATCGCATCTGGTTGGCGGCATGAGTTGCAACCTCCGCCGCAACCCACGTATTCACGGTTGCTCCCAGGTTGGTGTCCAGGGTGGAACCCACCGTGGTATCCGTGACGTTCGAGACGGTGGTGTTGGTTCTGTTCTGCAACACAGTGCAGGTCTTCGACCCGATGGTCGTCTGGGTCCAGTCCTGCATGATCATTACCTGGCGGTTGCCCTGTATGATGTCCCACTGATCGCCCTTGATCAGGCCCGCTTCAAGTCCAGTGCAACCCGGCAAAGCGCTCGGGCTGGTCATCGCCGCCAGTGCCAATGCCCCGAGATCGGGCATGCTCTTGTCGGTGCCAGGGTCGCTGACCTGTAGATTTACCTTCGTACTTCCATCGAAAACGCTCATCTCCTCCTCCGTCTCCACTCAAACGTACTGCCAGGGGAATTGTGCCGTCAAGTTAGTGTGATTTAGATAACGCTGGTGTTACAGGTACCTCCTGCGCCGATTCTCTATGACTGGACCGGGCCTGGTACTACAACTATCGCTTCAATAGTGTTACACACGTTAGCGTCATGCTAGGGTAGTGATAAAGATGAATCGCAGTATCTTATTAATAGCCTTGAGTTTGTGCGCTCTCTCGGCACACGCGACCACGATAACCATCGAATCGGCCGGCGTCGGGTCCGGGGCGATCTCCACTGCCATCGCCGACCGGGATGCATGGATTCTTTCTAACTTCGGCCCCTCTGCGGTCTCGGATCTCCTCGTAGACTTCGAGAGTTACAGTCTGGGGGCATATTACTCGCTCAATACCGCGGCGGGCACTTTTAGTCTGCTGCCAGGGAGCAGCCCCGGCAATTCTTCGCTAAGTGACGGCACCAAAACCAACCAATTCAGCATTCTGGATGCCGGTGATTCGCCCTTCAAGGGACGCTTCGACACCACTCCCGGCGGCAGCCAGTGGCTGGATTCGAACGACACCACCAAGGTCAAACTGGCGACCACCGAGTCCATTATCTACTTCTTCATCAACGACGTAAACGATTGCGGCGGCACCCTGACCATCCGGACAAAGGATGGAACCACATCAACCGTATTTGCTCCGACCGGACAGAACGGTAATCTGTATTTCGTTGGAATCCAATCCTCCGGGCCCATCGGGGCGATCCAGTGGCTCAACACCTCCGACAACGATGGCTGGGGCATTGATGACATCGGCACAGTGGCGTGGGCGGCCACTCCGGAACCCGCTGCCATGCCTATCGGCCTGGCTGGCCTCCTCGCTATCCCGTTGATTCGAAAGTATAAGTCCCGCACGCGCCAGGTAGCCGAATAGACCCGTTCCGACGCCTGTGAAACGAAGCCGGAGCCTTCGCATCCGGCTTCTTTCATTAATTTTTCACGAAATATAAAGATTTCATGTAGACTCGTATGCATGCCGTTGCCCGTACTGCGAAATTGGAGCGCAAGTCTCTACATGACTCTGTACTGGTTGGGTGTCGGGCTGGCGATAGCGTGCATAGCCGTTGCCGTACCCGGCAATTCGATCAACCTGGCTCCTGTGCTGCACGTTAGCGCGCCGGCGTCCTGGGTGCTGGGCATCGGTTCGATCCTGGCGTTTCTGGCGGCCGAAGGATGCCATGCCGCCTTCTCGCTTGGTGAACCTGGCGCAAGGGCGGCCGTCGCCGCGACCGGTTCGACGGAAGCAGCCACCGAGTCCGTGACCGCATAAGCGATCTTTCCTCGAGATTCGCGCCCCACGTGCTTCGTACGCGCGAAAGATTGTAGACTGGGATTTTAACTGCCGAGGAGGATTATCTACATGCGCAAATGGATCGCCGGCTGCGGTATTGGCGTGCTACTGGCGGCCGGTTTAACGGCCCAGGACAAGAAGAAGGCAGGCGACGCCGCCAAGGGCAAGGACGTTTTCGACCAGTGCTCGGTGTGCCACAACACAGACACCGACGACGTGAAGGTCGGGCCGTCTCTGAAGGGTCTCTTCAAGCACGGGAAGTTGAAAAACGGCAAGCCGATCAACGACGCGAGCGTGCGCGAGATGATCAACATGGGCGGCAACGGCATGCCTTCGTATTCGGACCTGCTGTCGGACCAGGAAAAGTCGGACGTTATTGCTTACTTGAAAACGCTGTAGCGTCTGTTTCGGA
>Ga0335071_10004971_pt1 | contig 13882 bp, 11 predicted proteins | sample Lox_Sample_15_FD_206724 | JGI IMG/M metagenome (GOLD analysis project Ga0335071, IMG submission 206724) | Soil microbial communities from Loxahatchee National Wildlife Refuge, Florida, United States - Lox_Sample_1.5 | ecosystem: Environmental > Terrestrial > Soil > Wetlands | place: USA... | reverse complement strand
CCCCTTGCGCAGACCATACTGGGGTCGCTGCGGGTCGATCCGAGCGTGCGTTCGGTCGCGCTGTACGACGCGGGCGGCCGCCTGTTCACGAGCGTTTCCTTCGCCGACCAGCGTCATTCCGCCGCGGAGCAGTTCCAGCAGCGCTGGACCGGGGCGACGGCCGACGGCAACCAGACCATCCGGTTCCGGGGCCTGACCCTCGCACACATCCAGGTGCCGGTGATGAAATCCGGGGTCGTCGCCGGCAGCGTCCAGGTGGATGCGGACCTCGAGCAGCTCTACGCGCAGCTGCAGCGGTCCCTCGAACTGATGTGCCTGGCGCTGATACTGGCCGGTACGGTCGCCATCTTCCTGGCCACCCGTCTGGAGCGCGTGATCAGTGCGCCGATCGACGAGCTGCTCGCGGTGGCGCGCAGCATCAGCAGCGGGCAAAGATCGAAGCTGCGGGCGCTCAAGCAGAGCGACGATGAGATGGGCACTCTCGTGGATGCCTTCAACCGGATGCTCTCGGAGCTCGAGCGGCGGGACCTGAGCCTGCGCATGTACCAGAACGATCTGGAGAAGATGGTCCAGGAGCGCACCGTGCGCCTGGATGCGGCGGTCGCCGAGGCCCGGGAGGCCGTGGCGCGCGCGGAAGGTGCCAGTCGCGCCAAGAGCGAATTCCTGGCGCGCATGAGTCATGAGATCCGCACGCCCATGAATGCCGTGCTCGGCATGGCCGAGCTGCTGCGGACCTCCAAGGCGCTCGATGACCGCCAGCGCCGCTATGCCGTGACCATTCATCAATCCGGCGCGGCATTGCTGAGCATCATCAACGACATCCTCGATTACTCGAAGATGGAGGTCGGCAAGCTCGAGCTGGAATCGGCTCCCTTCAATGTCCGCGACGTCGTCGAGGACGTGATCGAGACCCTCGCCGAGCGCGCCCAGAGCAAGGGCCTGGAGCTGATGTGCGACATCGCGGAGAACAAAGGCCTGGCGGTCCTGGGCGACGCGAAGCGGCTGCGCCAGATCCTGATCAACCTGGTCGGCAATGCGGTGAAGTTCACGCAGCGCGGCGAGGTGCGGGTGGCCGTGCGCTGCACGCCGGATGATCTGCTCAACTCCGCCGTGACGTTCGAGGTCGCCGACACCGGAATCGGCATCCGGCCGGAGAACTGCGCCACCATCTTCGAGTCGTTCGTCCAGGAGGACCCCTCCACCACGCGCCAGCACGGCGGCACGGGCCTGGGACTTGCGATCTCCAAGCAGCTCGTCGAGCTGATGGGCGGCACCATCGGGGTCAGCAGCGAACCGGGCAAGGGTTCGCGGTTTCATTTCTCGATCACGCTGGCGCCCGACCCCGAGGGCCGGCGCGAGAGCGATCACGCTGCCGCCTTGAGCGGCATGCGGATCCTGCTGATGGAAGGCAACGCCAATCTGCGGCGGATCCTGCGCAAGCAACTGACAGGCTGGGACGCCAAAGTCACTGAAACGGATTCGGTCCGCAAGGCGATCCAGGTCCTGGACGGTTCATTTGGCGGACAGTTCGACGCCTTCGTTCTGGATTCCCGGATGCCCGATGGCGACGGCCTCGACGTGCTGACCGCCGCCCGCAAGCGGCCCGAATTCGCCAATACCCCTGCCCTGATCATCGGCTCCTCGCCCGCGGCCGGCCCCGCCGCCGAACATCAGCCGGGCCGCAGGGTGGCCTGGCTCAACAAGCCTGTGCGCCGCTCGGAGCTGCATACGACCCTGGTCTCGCTGGTGGCGCCCGACCTGAACGTCACGCGCCGGCTGCAGGTGATTTCAGTGCAGAACCAGAATGAGACGCAGCAGCTGCGGCGCGAACCGATCAGCATCGGCCAGCTGCTGCTGGTCGAGGACAATCCGGTCAATCAGGAGGTCGCGCTCGCGATGCTGGGCGAGCTCGGGCTTACGGCGCAGTGCGCCTGTAACGGCGAGGAGGCGCTCGAGAAGCTCGCGGCAGCCCGCTACGACGTGGTGCTGATGGATTGCCACATGCCGAAGCTCGATGGCTATGCCACGACGCGGCGGCTGCGGGAGCTCGAAGGCCAATCCGGTGCCCCGCGCACGCCGGTCATTGCGCTGACCGCGAATGCCCTGAGCGGAGATGCCGAACGGTGCCTCGCGGCGGGCATGGACGGGTACCTGAGCAAGCCGTTTTCGGTGGACGAGCTCTACGTGACATTGAAGCCGTACGAGCGCAGGAGTCCTGCGAGTACACGCCCGTCGGACCCCGCTACGCCGCGCGCGGCACCCGAGGCGCAGGCGGCTGCGGCGGGCAGCCGGCCCGAGCCCGCTGCGGCGGGCTCACCCCTGGACCAGCAGGCCCTGCGGCAGATCCGCTCGCTGGGCAAGCCGGGGGGCATCGACCTGCTGAAGCGGATCGTGGATCTCTATGTCGGCAATTCCCGTGGGCTGATCGATTCCCTGCGCGAAGCCATCATCCGCAACGACCCGCCCGCGGTGCACCAGGCTGCGCACTCGCTGAAGTCCAGCAGCGCGAACGTGGGGGCGACCCGGCTGACGGAACTGTGCGCCGCCCTGGAGGCCACGGCAAAGACCGGCAAACTGGCCTCGGCCTGGGCACTGCTGGATCGCCTCGTGGAGGAACACAGCCGCGTGCTCCTCGCACTCGAGGGAGAGACCGCCGCAGCCTAGCCCTCAGGGTTTCCTCACGAACCCCGCGAACATGGCCTGCCGGCCGGCATTGCTGGTGATGACCCGCAGCTTGAAGAGCCAGTGCCCGTTGACCTTCACCAGGTCATCGCGTTCGGTGCCCTGCTCGACGAATTGCGGCGGGTCGGACATGGTCGGCGAATTGGTCCCGGTCCATAACGTCTCTGCCGTAGCCGTATTGCCGTTGACCACGATCGAGACATTGGTGAGCAGCATCCGGAAAATGCCCGGCTTCTTCACGGTGCCGGCCCCGATCTTGCGGTAGACCTCCTTGATGGCCGCCTCTCCCTGCCCCTTCAGGCCGTTCACGTCGATGACGCCATCGGGCAGGTAGTAAGCCCCGAAATCGCTCTCGCCCTTGCCCAGATGGGCATAGTAGTCGACGAGCATGTCCTGGATCTGCTGCTTGTCGAGCAGCGTCTGCAGGGTTGCCGCGGGCTGTTCCGCGAGCACCGGTTGCGGCGCAGCCATGGCAGCGAACACGGCCACGGCGCACATGCCACCCACGACCGTTCCCTTCAGGCACCTGTATCGACGCGAGCTCGTCATGTCGGCATCCCCCTTCAGATTGGAATCGAATTGCGTCCAGCCGGAACCGCGGCAAAGCGCGGATTGGTCTCGATCAGTCCCAACGCCAGCACCGCGGCCACCAGGGGCATGGCGGCGGCCATGATGAGCGGAGCCGAGAGGCTGAAGCGATCGGCGAGCGCACCCGCAACCAGCGGACTGACGACCCCACCGGCGATTTCGCCCACGCCGATCACCAGCCCCATTGCGGTCGCCGCGCGTCGCAGTGACACGGTCTCCGACGGAACGACGCCCATGAACAGCGGAAACGCACCCGCGCCCATCCAGCCGATGACCATCAGGCCCGTCATCGCCACGACGGCACCGTGGACCCACAATGCCGCGACCGGGCACAGGGCCAGCATGGCGCAGAAGGCGATCATCGGCGGCCGGCGGCCGAGGCGGTCGGACAACAAGGGCACCAGCACGCCGCCCACGGCGGGGCACAGACCCAGGATGCCCATGATCACCGACATGGTCGTCGGCGACATGCCCAGCGTGACGGTGATGTACTGCGGCAGAATGATGGAGCCGACGACGAGCGAACCCACCATCAGGCAGCTGATGCCGCAGCACAGGGCGATATTGCGGGTCGACAGCATGGTCCAGATGGCATCGGAGGGTTCCCGCTCGGGAGCCGGGCCCCGAGGCGGCTCATCGACCAGCCACCAGATGAGCAGCGTCAGGATCAATCCCGGCACGCCGGCGACGAAGAATGCCGCATGCCAGGAATAGGCCTTGGCGAGCGCCACCAGCACGAGGGGCGCCAGCGCGGTGCCGATCACCGAACCGAAGACGTTCTGGGTGACACCGGCGTTCAGGCCACGCCGCTGCTGCGCGGTGACCGCGGTCAGGATCGCGAGGCAGATCGGCAGAAAAGGGCCTTCGACGGCGCCCATCACCAGTCGCGCGGCGAACAGGGTCCAGAACGAGTTCGCGAGCCCGGACAGTACCGAGCACGCCGAGAAGATCACCATGGCGGCCAGCAGGAACGGCTTGCGTGCCCCGATGCGATCGGACCAGAAGCCGATCAGGTACGCTCCGAGCGCCCAGGTCAGTGCCAGCGCCGCCGGCAGCGCCGTCAATTCGAAATTGGTCAGATGCAGATCCGGGACGACGAAGGGCGACAGGAAGGTGATCGCCATCCGGTCCATGTAGGCGAAGCCCCACGCCAGGCCCAGCAGCAGCAGCGTGCGAACTTCGATGAACAGCTCGCCGCCCTTCGGCAACTCAGACGAGTCCTGTGGCATCCGGATCCCCCTCCTGGCGGCGCTTCGTTGGCGCTTCGACCTTCGGGCATGATAGTGCATACACGGCCGGCGGGGGCGCGGCTTTACAGCCCCGGCGCTCCCGTGTTGGACTACCGGGCCATCCGCGGGGAGACGCGCGTGAGATTCCAGAACAAGGTCGTCGTGATCCTCGGCGGAAACAGCGGCATCGGCCTTGCGAGCGCGCAGGCCTTCGCCAGGGAGGGCGCGCGCCTGGTCATCACCGGCCGCAATGCCGAGACGCTCGAACAGGCGCGAAGCATGATCGGCGCGGACCTCCTGGCGCTGCGGTCGGACATCTCCGACCTGCGACAGGTCTCGGCCCTGATGGAACGCATCGGCGATGCGTACGGCCGCATCGACGTCCTGTTCGTCAATGCCGGAATCGGCGGGTTCAGCCCGCTGGAAGAGGTCAGCGAGGAGTATTTCGACCGCATGGTCGGCACGAATCTCAAGGGGCCCTTCTTCGCGGTCCAGAAGGCGGTGCCGCTGATGGGTCGTGGCGGCGCGATCGTGCTCACCTCCTCCCTCGGTCATGCGAAAGGGATCCCGGGCAACAGTGTCTACGCCGCCGCCAAGGCGGGGCTGAGATCACTGGCGCGCAATCTCGGGGCGGAGCTCGTGGGCCGCGGCATCCGCGTGAACTGCTTCAGCCCGGGTCCGATCGAGACCCCGCTCTTCAACCGTTCCGGCATCGCGACGGAGGAATTGCCCGCCATCCGCCAGGCCATCATCGACATGGTGCCGATGAAGCGCTTTGGTACCGTGGAGGAGGCCGCCGACGCCGTGCTCTTCCTGGCGGGCGACAGCTCCACCTACATCACCGGCATCGACCTGTTCGTCGATGGCGGCTGCGTCAGTTTCTGAAGGTCGGAGCGCGCACCGATGGCCCTCACCGCGACTGAACTCCGGAATCGCGATCGCGTGCTCGCGCTGTATCGCGACGTACTCGACCCGCACGACCGGACCCGCCTGCGCGAATTCCTGGTCGAGGACTACATCCAGCACAGCCCCGAGGCGCCGGACGGCATCGATGGCATCGGTGATTTCCTGGACTGGATCAAGGCCACGCATCCCCGGCATCGCAACCACATCAAGCGCATCTTCGCGCAGGACGATCATGTGATCGTGCATCTGCACTGTCCGGTGGGACCGGGCCAACCGGACCTCGCCGTCGTCGATATCTTCCGGCTCGACGAAGCCGGCATGATCGTCGAGCACTGGGATGTGGTCCAGAAGGTCCCCGAGACCTCGAAAAACGCCAACACGATGTTCTGAGGATCCGCTTCCGGGGCGCGCGTACAGTTGATCCGGCAACGTCGATAATCACCTGATTTGATTGTGTATACTGCCTCGCGCATCGCAAGGGGGAGCACATGCGACGAGTCTGGCTGGCAACCTGCTTCGCGGTCGTCTGGATCGCGTCTTCCGCGCAGGACGCTCCGCCCCAGGGGGGCGATCCGGCCGGCAGGGCGGCCGCCCGCGACGCTCGCAACGCGGCGCAGTCGGCGGAATGGAACCGGAATCCGGCCCCGAAGGATCCGCGTGATTTCTCCGGCGTATGGTGGACGCGCGGGTATGACCGGACCTTCCGGCCGATCGCCGATCATCCGATGTCGCCCGACGCGGCCGCGAGCCTGCTGCCCCTGACGCCGCTCGAGGCGGCGAGCCGACAGCATCACCTGGACATGGAAAAGGCCGGTACGCCGATCGCCGACGCACCGACCCAGTGCTTTCCGCACGGCATACCGCGACTGATGGCCTCGCCCTATCCGATCGAGTTCGTCTATGCCCCGGGTCTGATCACGATTCTCCACGAGGTCGCCCACAACGTGCGGTTCATCCACATGGACGGCAAACCGGTGCCGGCCGACACGCCCCGCAGCTTCCTCGGGTACTCGGTCGGACATTGGGAGGGTGATACGCTGGTCATCGTCACCGATCATTTCAACGATCGCACGCAGATCGACGAGGAATCCCTGTCCCACGGGCTGCAGCTGAAGGTCACCGAGCGCATGACGCGGTTCACCAACCGGTATGGCGGCGCGGAGATCCGCGATCTGATCACGATCGAGGATCCCGAGCATTTCACGAAGCCCTGGACGGCCGAGCGCCTGTATCCGTGGCGCGGCGACATCCAGATCGCCGAATACTCCTGCGAGGAAAACAACCGCAACGCGCCGGTGAACGGCATCGCGGTGGCCAAATGATCACTCCCGGGAAGATCGGGTGTCTGACCTGGCTCGCGGCGGTGCTCGCCGGCGCACCGGCCCTTGCCGAGGTGAATCCGCACGCGAGCGATGCGGCGCCGCTATTCGAGCAGCCCGCCGCGGGGACTCCCGATTTCACCGGCAAATGGGCGATCGTGAGCCCCGGCGGGCACCTGCTCACCACCGCGGGCAGCGAGCCGCCGCTCAACGCCGCAGGCAAGGCCCTGTACGCGAAACGCCGCTCGGCCCTGAAGTCCGGTGATCACCGGATCGACCCGGTCTCGACCTGCCTGATGCATGGCATACCGCGGCTGCTGCTCGCGCCCTATCCGTTTCTGATCCTGCAGACCACGCGCAACGTGAGCTTCGTGCACGAGGTCAATCACACCTTCCGGATCATCTACTGGAACCACCCCCCGCCGGAGGATGTCGACCCGACCTACCTCGGGTCGGCTTCCGCCCGCCTCGACGGCCTGACGCTGGTCATCGACAGCAGCGGTTTCAACGACCTGACGTGGCTCGATTACGCCGGGCTGCCGCACGGCGAGAAGCTGCAAGTCGAGGAGCGCTACACGCGGGTCGATCCGGACACCATCCACGGCACGGTCACCATCACGGACCCGGATTTCTATACGGCGCCCTGGACCGCGCGCTTCACCCTGAAGCGCCAGCCCGGCATGGCACTGAAGGAGAACGTCTGCATGGACACCCACCAGATGTAGCGGTGGGAAGCGAGGCCGCTGTCAACGGGCTCCGCCGACCGGCTGGCCATTGACCATGGCCTTCATCAGGCTGCCGCCGTTGCTGCCATCCTTGAGCGGGTGGATCGTGATCTCGATCGCGTCGCCTTCCTTGATCGAGGAACGCCGCCAGCCCTGACGGGACAGGCCATTGGGGCTGCCGCCCTCGATGGACCATTCCGCTGCCGTGCCGGTCTTCGGGTCCGGGACCAGGACCTGCACCCAGATGTGGGGATTCGTCCACTGCACCTGCTTCACGGTGCCCACGAGCGTCTTCGTGGTCCCCTGGTCGAACATGGCGAATGAATGGTGCGCCGAAGCGGCCCCGCACCATGCGCCAAGCACCAGGAGCAAGCCCGAGGCTGTTCTGCTGATCATCACGACTCCCCTTCAAGCAATGCCGTCACGGCCCGCCACGGAACGGATTTCCAACGCCTTTTCCCACTGATCGGGGGCCAGGCAGGTTGAGATTACAACAGCTACGGTCGGGCAATTCCAGCCTGATGCAGGCCCGAGGGTATACAGCACGGTTCCCATGCCCCTTTGTCAATAATGGCGCTCAATGGCCATCGACGCTGTAGGCGAGCAGCACATTGCCCGGCTCGCCGGTGATGCGGCCGTAACCGGAATTCACGAACAGCATGCCGCCGGCCAGGGTCGGGCCGCCGTTGTCGAGCGAACCGCCGGCGGCCGGTACGGCATTGACCGTGGTGTAGGCCTGGGCCGTATCCACGTCCCAGATCACCCGTCCGTCGCGGGCGGCGTAGGCGCGCAGGTGCCCATCCTGCGAACCGGAGAACACCACGCCGGGGATGGCCGTTACCGCCTGGGACTGGGCCGCGAGGCAATTGCGGGCGCCCCAGCTGCACACCGGCGCCGGCGGCTCGGCCCGCCACAGCTGCTGCCCGTCGGAGAGGCGCAGCGCCACGAGCCCGCCGGGGCGGCCCTGGGTGGCCGCGGCATCGGAGACCGGGGCGTACAGCCGCTCCTGATCCGCGGCGCTGCCCCACTCGATGCCGCCCAGACTGCTGCCCACGCCGACCTGCGCATGCCAGCGCTCACGACCGGTTGCCGGATCCAGGGCATACACGCGCCCGGATTTCTCGCCGGTGAGCAACACGCGCTCACCATCGCTCAGCGTCCGCAGGATCGGCGAGGTGCCGAAATCCACGTCCGGGCCGAGGGTCCGAGGACAGTTGCCCTGCCCGGCCGTCGCCGGGGCCTCACAACCGACGACGTAGTTGTCCTGCAGCCGCAGCTGATTGGCCCAGGCCACGGCCCCGGTGCTCATGCGCAGCGCGAGAATGGCATCGGTGTACTGCGTCGGCACGTCGGTATAGGAGTTGCCGGTACCGACGTAGAGCAGGTCATGGCGGGGATCGAGCGTCGGCGCGGACCATACCGAGCCTCCCGCGGGCCCGTAAAGCTGCGTGCCAGCCGCGCTCTTGCGGTAGGGGTGCGCCGGCTCGGTAATGGTGTAGGTGCGCCAGATCACCCGTCCCGTGGCGGCGTCCAGCGCCACCACGCTGCCGCGGAACTTGCAGCACTCGTAACCCGCGGCGGGCGCCGCCAGCTCCTCCAGCGAGGAAACCGGCACGAACAGCCGCTGACCGTGGAAAACCGGCGCTCCCGTGATACGCGCCGCCGGATGCGGATCGAGCGCTCGTTGCCACAGGACCTGCCCGGTGTCGGCATCGAGCAGGTAGACGCGGCTCGTGTCATCACCGAATACGGCGCGCAACCGGCCGCCGACCCGGACGATGGACACCGCAGTGCGCACCGGCGCCCCGGCATCGAAGGTCCAGTGGGTACAGCCGCTCGCCGCATCCAGGGAGTACACCCGGCCGCTGGAACTGGTCGCGTAGAGGCGGCCTCCGACCAGCGTCGGTTGCCCGTAGACGCTCGTCGCGCGATACCCGAAGGCCCACTTCAGCTTCAGGCGCGGGACCTGGGCCGCGGTGAGGCCGGGATCGGCCTGGTAGCGCGTATTGGCAGCATCGCGGCCCCAGCCGTTCCAGCCCGGACCGGTATCCACGGCCGCCGCGGCAGCCGATGCGCACACATTGGGCTCGGGCGTCGGCGCCAGGCGACCCGTCGGCGCCTTGCCCGTGACATAAGTCGCGATGGCGACCCGATCGTTCACGCCCAGGCCCGCCGCCTGGACCCGCATCGATCCGCTCGTGAGGATCTGCATCACCTCATCGGGCGAGCGCCGGGCGATCACGGCGCGCGGTGGAATGCGATCCTTGGGATGATCATGGCAGACGGCGCAGTTGCTCTGGTAAAGCTGACCCGGATCCGCGGAGGGCGGACCGTTGTCGGTGGCCGCCGGCGCGCCGGATGACATCAGGCTCATGAGCGCCGCGATGCCGGGCGCGCCCATCGCTTTGCGCAGGGCCATGGGCTTCACTTCGGTGCCGCCCAGGGCGTGGGCATGTAATACGGCACGGTCGTGAATACCGCTTCGACCTGCTGGATCTTCCCGCCGCGGATCTTGAAGGTCTCGAGCAGGCAGTAGGTGTGCGGGTGCCGGAAGAGCTTCGAGGACGCGGTCCGGCCGTCAGCGAGCTTGTAGTCGCCGAGCCGGCCCTCGTGGTCGATGAACCCGGCCGCCATGACGAGGCCGCGCTCCTGGTCGACGACCAGGAAGCGCCGATCCCGCAGGCGATCATCGTACCGGTACCAGCCGAGGCTGAACTGCGGGCCGCAGCCCAGGTGGGTGATGTCACCCCAGGTATCGTCGGTGCGGTTGGTGGTCTGGAAACCGTCCTCGCGGCGATTGCAGTCGTCGCTGAAGGCCGTGTGCAGGGTGCCGTCATTCAGCTGGATGGTGTCGAAGTACCCGTTCGCGATGGCAATCAGGCGCTCACGGCTGCTGCGGGCCGCTGCCGGTACCACCTCGTTGAGCACGGCCAGCGGCTTGATGTCCGCGGTCACGAAGGGGACGCCGGCCTCCTGCGGCCGGGCCACGATGGTCTCGGCTTCGGTGACCAGCCGGCCGCGCACCTTTAGCCGCACGGCAAAGGGCGAGTCGGTGTCGGTCTCGCGCACCACGCCGTAGAATCCGACCGCTCCGGTTTGCGGATCCGCGAATCGCAGGTCGTAGGCACCGAGCGCCGTGATCGTGCCCCACATGCCGTCTCCGGGCCGCAGCATGACGTTGTTCTCGCTGGTGCGCGCGCCGGGCGCGAATCCGGCCCGTGACGCATCGCCGGCCTTGAGGGCCGCGAGGTAGTGGTCCAGGACCTGGTACAGGCAGGTGCGATCACACTCCGGCGCGGCGCTCGCCACGCCCGTGACGCATACGAATCCGCAGAATGCGGCAAGAACACGGATCATGTCTCTCCTTCGGATCCGGGCATCCTTTGCCCGGGTCGGTTTCGATTGTATAGTCAAGCGGCAACCAATGGCCCAGCCAACACGAGCTTCCCCGTGCGCAACCTCATCCGGACTTCCCTCGCCATCGCAGGCCTGGTGCTCACCGCCGCCGTATCGGGTGCGCCGGCGCCGAAGACGCTGCATGACAGCGGCGATCCCACCCTGGCGCTGACCCCGGGATTGCGGGGAGCGGACAAGGCGCCGCCGGGTTCGCCGCCCGGAAACCCTGATCCCCATGATCTGAACGGGGTGTGGTGGATGTCGGGCTATCAGTACCTGCTGGGTCCGGAGCCGGGCGTGGCACCGCCCCTGAAGCCCAAGTACATGGCCATTCTCGAGCGGCGTATCCGCGCGAAGAATCGGGGCACGCCCGAAGCCGACGCCTCCACGCAGTGTTTTCCTCACGGCATGCCGCGCGTCATGGAGAGCCCCTATCCCATCGAGATCGTGCAGACGCCGGAGCGCATCACCTTCCTGCACGAGGTCGCCCACAACATCCGGCGCATCTGGCTGAACCGGGATCACCCGAGGAAGGTCGCCCATACCTTCCTCGGCGACTCCGTCGGTCACTGGGAGGGGGATACGCTGGTCGTGGATACGATCGGTCTGAACGATCGCACCTTCATCGATGACGAGGGCAGCAGCCATTCCACCCAGGAGCACGTGGTGGAGCGTTACCGCAAGATCGACGATGGCTCGACGCTCGAACTGATCATGACGGTCGAGGATCCGGTGACCCTGGAGCATCCCTACAGCTACCGTCGCGTCTTCCGCTGGCGGCCCGACGTGCGTCCACAGGAATACGTGTGCGAAGAGAACAACCGCAATGCGCCGGTGAACGGCGTCACGGTGGCCAAATGAGGCGCGCCGGCGTGTTGCTCGCGGCAGCCGCGACGCTGGCGCTGGCGAGCCTCGCCGCCCCGGCCGCCCCGCCGGACCTGAGCGGAGTCTGGTTCATCACCCATTCCGTCGGCGCGCTGATGACCCTGGACGGACACGCTCCGCCGCTGACCCCCGAGGCGAAAGCCGTGGTCGCAGCCCACCGTGCGGCGGCGGCCAAGGGTGACTTTTCCTTCGACGGCGTCACACGCTGCCTGCCGCCCGGACTGCCCCGGCTGCTGCTCATGCGCGAGCCCTTCGAGATCCTGCAGAAACCCAAGGTGATCTACTTCGTGCACCAGCTCAACCGGCTGCCGCGGCGGGTGTACCTGGATGAGGCGTTGCCCACCGATGTCGATCCGCACTACCTCGGCTACTCGGTCGGACGCTGGGACGGCGACAGCCTGGTCGTCGACTCATCCGGATTCGACGACAGCACGCTGCTCGACAACGCGGGCCTGCCGCATTCCGACGCCCTGCACCTCACCGAACGCTACCAGTTGAGTCAGGATGGCAGGCACCTGCACCTGACCGTGACCATCGAGGACCCGAAGACCTTCACTCAGCCCTGGTCTGCGCAGGCCGACTACCTCAAGCGGCCGGGCTACGAGTTGACCGAAGAGGTCTGCGCGGCGACGCCCGAGGCCAGGCGGCCGCGCAGCTGAAGGCGCATCACCGGCAGCTGAAGCTCGCCGCGTCGTTGCTGTCGCCCTTGCCGTCGTAGACCGCCTGGCGCGGATAGGCGCACAGGGGCCGCGTCCGATCGGTCTTTCCGGCCGTCTTGTGCGCGGCGATCATGCTGTCGGGCGCGACGCCGCGTTCCACCCAGGCATCCAGCGCCGCCAGCGAGTCGAAGGTATCCGGACCCGGACCGCGGCCACAGTGCATGACCCCGGGCGCCAGGAACAGGCGCGCGAAATCCGCAACCTGGGAGAGGGCCGCATCCCGGGGCGTGCCCGGGGCCGCGAAATGATCCGCGAGCCTGCCGTAGTAGGCAATCGTGTGCAGCGGCGAAATCAGCGGATCCGACCAGCCGTGCCACAGGATCAGCTTGCCGCCGGCGCGACGGAACTGCGCGAGATCCGTGCTGCCGTCGTTCATCACCGCGCCGATCTTCGCGTCGGCGAGCTTCACGTCACGATCGTAGTCGATCTTGTGGAAGTCCCACTGCGGATCATCGAACACCATGTCGCGGAAAGTACCCGCTCCGAGCGCCGCGACCCGGTCGCGGCGCGCCTGAAGCAGCGCGAATTCCATTCCCCGCGGCCAGCCCGGATAGACGGCGGCGCCCGATGAGAAGTGCGCACCCGAGTAGATGTGCTCAAGCCCCGTGACCTCGCCGGGCGTCAGACAGGTCTTCGGGTCCTGGCCGCTCTTGCACGCCAGTTCGGCCGGCTGGAAGTCGCACCGCTGGGGATCGGAGATCACTCCGTCCTTCACGCCGTCCCGGGCGTCGCATCTGGCGAGCACGGCCGCGGAGATCATCGGGATCTTCGCGGCGTCGATCTGCCGGGCCGCCAGGTATCCCCAGATCTGGCCCGCGTGCAGGTGCACCACTTCGGAGGCCGGAGCGCCGGCGATGATGCCGTCGTAATCATGCGGATAGCGATGCGCCTCGGTCAGCGCCTCCCAGCCGCCGGAGGAGCAACCGACGAAATAGGAACGGCTGGGATGCCGGCCGTAGAAGGCCGCGACCACGGCCTTGGCCTTCAAGGCCATCTCGTGCTGTGCCCGATACCCCTGGTCGATCACCAGTTCCGGGTGATGCAGGGCCCAGCTGGCCGGATCGGGCGCGGTGGCGACATGCCCCATGTCCGTGTTCGCCGTGGCGTAGTTCTTCTTCAGCCCGGCCGCGAGCGCCGTGTACACGATGGCGCCGTTGTAGCCGCCATTGCCGGTGCCCTGGAACTTCCCGTTCCAGTCCTTCATCGGCAGCCATACCTCGAAGCGCACGGCGGGCTTGATCACCCCCGTGACACGGCAGAAGTCCGGCAGGTTCGCGAGCAACGCGGCCTGCGCCGCCTTGGCGGCTTCCTGGTCCTTCGCTTCCTGCGCATCCTCGGGGACGAGCGCCGGCGCCTCCGGCGGGGTGAACTGCGGTCCGCTCACGACGGTGGCCGCCAGCGCGCCGGTGTCGGGCAGCTTGAGGCTCGCCAGA
>Ga0335071_10004970_pt1 | contig 13882 bp, 7 predicted proteins | sample Lox_Sample_15_FD_206724 | JGI IMG/M metagenome (GOLD analysis project Ga0335071, IMG submission 206724) | Soil microbial communities from Loxahatchee National Wildlife Refuge, Florida, United States - Lox_Sample_1.5 | ecosystem: Environmental > Terrestrial > Soil > Wetlands | place: USA: Florida... | reverse complement strand
CTATGCACCCGCATACTGCCGCGAAACTCCCAGATCCCCGCATCCGGTTCGAAGGCCACGCGCTCGGCGATGTTGCCAAGCGGGCAGAGGCTTCTGTAAAGCGAGGCGTCGCCGCGCGCGACGAGGCGCTGGTCGAGGAAAAGCTGTGCGAGGCTGAGCACAATGGCGCCGTAGGCGTCGTTCTGCCGCTGCGCGGCGGCGGCGTTGCCAACGCGCACGGGCCCGTCGCCGCCGAAGCCGGGCAGATGCCGGGCGATCGTTTCATCCGTGGACATACCGGGCGCGATCGGAAACAGCGGCGGGATCTCTCTGTGCTCGGACCACCGCACGGCGTTCAGGACGAAGCGGAGATAGTTTTCCATCGTGCGCGTCGCCGAAAGCCGGTTGAGCGCCGCTATGGTGAAGAAACTGTCGCGCATCCAGCAGAAACGATAGTCCCAGTTGCGCCGCGAACCGGGTGCTTCGGGGATCGATGTGGTGAGTGCCGCGACGATGCCGCCGGTATCGTCATACGAGCAGAGTTTCAATGTGATCGCGGCGCGGATCACGGGCTCCTGCCAGTCAAACGGAATGTTGAGGTCGGCGACCCAGTTGTGCCAGTAGCCGAGCGTCTCGGCATGAAACTGGGTGAACAGCGCGTCGGGGGAGATGTTGAGCGGCTCGTCGGGACCGAGCACGATCGTGCCTGGCCGGATGAGAATAAAACTCTGCTCATGAACAATATAGGTGAGCGACAGGTCGGTCGTCGCGCGGACGGCGAAGTCGTCTCCCGTGAAGCGTAGATGGTTGCTGCCGGAGGCCGGGCGGGGGTGGTGCGCGCCGTAATCAAAGCCGGGTCGCAGCGCGATCTTGACGAATGGCGCGCCGGAAAGCGGCTCGATCCGCCTGATCAGCATCGGCGGATGATACATCCGGCCGAACTGACGAAAGCGCGGACAGAAATCGAGGATGCGCGCCGCGTTACCCAGGCCGTCGCGCAGGATCGTCTCGAGGATCGGCGTATTGGCTATGTAGCGCTGCGTGGATGATACCTGCCCGTCGAGCGTGACTGATAGATGCCCGTCTTCACCGCCGCCGAGCAGCGCGTGAAATAGCGGATCGCCGTCAAGCCGCGGCCAGCAGCACCAGAGCACGCGGGCCGACGGATCGATCAGCGCCGCGATCGTGCCATTGCCGACGACCGCAAGATCGAGATCGGGGAAACCGGCATCAGCCATGATTGCCCTTGGCCGCCTCCAGAAGCCAGGCGCGGACCGCCGCCGTGCTGCCACCAAAATCCCGCGCCACATGTAGACCAATCCCGCCCAGGCGCGATGCCTCGGCGATCGCCGCCTCGTCGGTCGCGTCGTCCCCGACGAATACGGGCAGGCGGCCGGCAAACGGCTGCTGGCGCATGAGCAACTGCAGCGCCCGTCCCTTATCTGCGCCGGCGGCGCGGATCTCGATCGCCTGATGCGCGGGCTGCACGATGAGATCGGGGTGCGCCGCAGCGAGACCGGTGACGAGCGCGGCGAGCCGTTCGGCCTGCCCGGGGGCACCCCGCCAGTGCAGGGCAATGCCGAAGCTCTTTTCCTCCAGAAAAATTCCGGACTGGCAGGCGATGGCCTCGCGCAGCCGCCCGGCGATGGCGTCGAGCACGGCCGGCCGGCGTACGCATACGGACACCCACCCGGCCGCATCACGCAGAATAGCGCCGTGCTCGGCCGCTAGTGGTAAGCCAGCCCCGAACAAACGGTCGATATCCGCGAGGGGGCGACCGGAAATCAGGGCGAGGGCACCGTTTTGGCGAGCAGCGAGGACCCGCAGTAACTCGCGCAAGCCGGCAGGCATGTGAACCGCCTCCGGCGTCGCCGCGATTTCGAGCAGCGTACCGTCAATATCGAGAAAGAGCGCGCCATTACGTCTCAGCGCCGGTATTCTGGACTCCATGGGCATCGAGGCGATCCCCAGCCGGGCAGCAGCTGTTTAGAGCATATCAACTACCGCTCAAATCGTATCATAATAATTCAGCAATGTGGTCAAAGGGCAGTTCCTGCACGTCGATATTAAGAATGCCTACTCCTGTTCGCGTATCGGCTGATCCCCAACCTGTTATTCGGTGTGGGGTCCCCGCGCCGATCGGCACGCTCAGCACTTGAAGCATTTAACTATGGCAGGGTCCGACTTCGGACGAGCTCTGGCAGCGGGTCAAAGCCCGCCAAGCGGGCGTACGCACCGAGATGGGCAAGGACAACGCCGGCAACGCGCCCAACCGCGCGCATCGGAGCAAGTTCCTGCTCAGCGGGTTGTTGAAGTGCGCCTGCTGTGGTGCGGGCTATGCCGTGGTGGCCAAGGATCGCTACGGTTGCGCCACTTATCGCTCCGAAGGAACCTGCAGCAACAGTATCTCGATCACTCGGCAGATCGTGGAGGCACGTGTCCTCGCCGGGCTGAAATAGCGGCTGCTGACGCCGGAGCTGGTCGCCGCCTTCGTCACCACCTTCCAAGAGGAACTCGCCCGGCTGCACCGCGAGTCCGGGCAGACGCAGGCACGGCTCAAGGATCAGCTGGCCGCAGTGAATCGGAAGCATGAAGGGGGGATGCATGCCATCGAGAATGGTGCCTGGAATGACAGTATCCAGAAGCGTCTCAACGAACTGGAGGCACAGCAGGCTGCATTGCGGCAGCAGCTACAGGCGGCAGCCAGCCCGGAGCCAGTCGTGCGCCTGCATCCCAATGCCGCTGCGCTCTATGCGGCCAAGGGAGCCGACCTGCAGGCTGCTTTGAACCAGCAAACATTCGGCTTGAGGCCATGGAGGTACTGCGCGCTGATCGACCGGATTGTGCTAACCCCGGACGAGACTGCCCCGAACGGTCTGGCCATTGAGCCGTTCGGCGATCTGGCGACGATCCTGAATCTGGCGTCGTCAACGGGCCCGGCGCTGGTCAAATCCGCTAGGGGCCGGACAAGCAAAAACCCCCGGGCTGCGGGGGTTTTTGGGTCTACTCTTTCAGTGGTTGCGGGGGCACGAAACCACCGAGAGTTAACTATATTAAGAACTTCCTGTTGACGGCGCCGTCAGCATCCATTCGAGCGCGGAAATTGGCTGCTTCGCGCCCATCCGAGACACACAAGTGTAGCCCCGTTCATCTCAACAGCGGACGTTATTTTTGAACCGGAAAGCACAAGGCGCTATCCACGTTCAAGGAGCTGGGGTCGTGCCCCTGCTGGTGGTGTAGGAGGCCGCCAATCGGCCTGCCGTGGCGACCGCCCAGCGTCTCGCGGAGGCAGGCCGATTAGAGGCTCCCTAATTGCAACATGAACTCTGATAGGGCGACGAAGCGACAACTTTTTCAACAATATAAGCTAATTATTGTCTTTCGACGGGTGTAACTGGCGGCTCGAAAGCGGCCTCTGGACCGAACCGACGCTCTGAGCGAAGGCGAATCTTATAGCTGTTCTTGCCGCGCCGTCGTAAAATTAGTTTGTGACCAAGACGGCTGACGAACCAGTTCCGCCGCCACCTCCCGTTCTTCGCGTCATCGAAAATCTTTGGGAGGACGGCGAAGTGCGGCTCACGCGTTGTTGGGCCGACGGTGGTCCGGCGGCGGTTCTGGTTGTCACGCCAGTTCACGACCATCCCTCAGCTTCCATCGTAAAGCAGCTGGAGCAGGAATTCGCTCTGCGCGCCGAACTCGAGTCAGCTTGGGCAGCGCGGCCTCTCGCGTTAAGGTTCGAGGGCGGGCAGATGCTGCTGGTGCTCGAAGATCCGGGCGGCCAGCTGCTAGATCGTATGATCGGCATTCCTTTCGAGATTGGACGCTTCCTGCGCCTTGCCATTCACATGGCGGCCACCCTTGGGGAGGTCCACCAGCGGGGCCTCATCCATAAGGATATCAAGCCGGCCCATGTTCTGGTCGATGAAACCGATCAAGTCAGGTTGACCGGCTTCGGCTTGGCTTCGCGCCTGCCGCGTGAGCGTCAGGCACCAGCGCCTCCTGAGGTGGTTGCCGGCACGCTCGCCTATATGGCGCCCGAGCAGACCGGCCGGATGAACCGGTCGATCGATGCCCGTAGCGATCTTTACGCGCTTGGCGTCACCTTCTACCAAATGCTTACCGGCGCGCTACCCTTCACGGCGGCAGATCCAATGGAGTGGGTCCATTGCCATATCGCGCGCCTGCCGGTCCCGATTGGTGAGCGTGCCGCGGTTCCCGGAGCAGTATCGGCGATCGTGATGAAGCTGCTCGCGAAGACCGCCGAGGAGCGCTACCAGACCGCTGCGGGACTCGAGGCTGATCTGCGGCAGTGCCTCGCAGCATGGGACGCGCAGGGCTGCATCGCCCTGTTCCCGCTGGGGGCGCACGATATATCGGACCGGCTGTTGATCCCGGAGAAGCTTTACGGCCGGGAGCGCGAGATCGGCGCGCTGCTCGCGGCGTTTGACCAGGTCGTGGCCGACGGCGCAGCGGCACTCGTTTTCGTCTCCGGCTATTCGGGCATCGGCAAGTCCTCTGTCGTGAACGAACTGCATAAGGTGCTGGTGCCCCCGCGCGGCCTCTTCGCATCCGGCAAGTTTGAACAGTACAAGCGCGACATCCCGTATGCGACCCTGGCCCAGGCATTCCAGAGCCTGGTGAGCCTCCTTTTGGTCCAGAGCGAGGCGGAACTCGGCCGATGGCGGGAGGCTTTGAGTACGGCGCTGGGCCCGAATGGCCAGCTGATCATCGATCTCATCCCCGAACTCGAACTCGTGATCGGGAAACAGCAGCCGGTTGCGGACCTGCCGCCGCAGGACGCGCAGAACCGCTTCCAAATGGTTTTCCGGCGCTTCCTCAGCGTCTTCGCGCAAGCTGAGCATCCGCTCGCGATATTTCTCGATGATTTGCAATGGCTGGATACCGCGACGCTCGACCTCATCGAGCATCTGGCCACGCATGCCGAGGTGCGGCATTTGTTGCTGGTTGGCGCCTACCGAGACAATGAGGTCGGTCCCGCGCACCCGCTGACGCGCACGCTGGAGGCGATCCGCAAGGCCGGTGCGCGGGTGCAGGAGATTGTTCTGGCGCCCCTCGGGCTGGACGATATCGGCCGGCTTGTGGCCGATGCCCTGCATTGCGCGCCGGAGCGAGCGCAGCCCCTGGCGCAGCTGGTGCACGAGAAGACCGGTGGCAATCCATTCTTCGCGATCCAGTTTTTTACCGCGCTGGCGGAGGAGGGGCTGCTCGCGTTCGACCCGGCCGCGCGCGTCTGGCAATGGGACATGGATCGCATCCGCGCCAAGAGCTATGCCGACAACGTGGTGGATCTCATGGTGGGCAAGCTGAAGCGGCTCTCCGCCCCGACCCAGGACGCCCTGAAACAGCTCGCCTGCCTGGGCAATGTCGCCGAGATCGCGACCCTGACCCTGGTTCACGGGGAAACAGAACAGGCGATGCGCGCGGCCCTCTGGGAAGCCGTCCAGGCCGAGCTCATCGTTCAGCTGGACGGCGCCTACGAATTCTTGCACGACCGAATCCAGCAGGCGGCCTATTCCCTTATTCCCGAAGCGCATCGGGCCGAAGTCCATTTGCGCATCGGCCGTGTGCTGCTGGCGAGCCTGACGGCGAACGAGCTCGTCGAGCATCTCTTCGAGGTTGCAAACCAGTTCGGCCGGGGGGCTGCGCTGCTGCTCGACGGGGACGAGAGGGCGCAGGTGGCGGCCATCGACCTGCGGGCCGGACGAAAGGCCAAGGCGTCGGCGGCCTATGCGTCGGCGGGCGTGTATTTTTCGGCGGGCATGGCCTTGCTCGACGAAAGCGACTGGAACAGCCGGTACGAATTGATGTTCAGCCTATGGCTGGAATGCGCGGAGTGCGCATATCTGACGGGTGACTTCGACAAAGCCGAACTGCTGATCGCGGCGTTGCTGCCGCGCGGGAGGTCGAAAGTCGACCAGGCGGCCGTCTATCAGCTCAAGGTCCGGCTGCATGTCGTGAAATCGGACAACCCGCAAGCCGTCGACAGCGCGCTCACATGCCTGCGTCTGTTCGACATCGACATTCCGGCACACCCGACCTGGGCGCAGGTCAAGGCCGAATACGAGGCGGTCTGGCCCGATCTGGAGAAGCGTCCGATCGAGGAACTGATCGATCTGCCGCTGATGACCGATCCGGAGCTTCTGGCGGCCATGCGTCTGCTCTCGGACCTTGACTCCCCCGCTTATTTTACCGACTTCCATTTGTTTTGCGTGCGCCTCTGCCGCATGATGGGCGTCGGCCTGCGGCACGGAACGAGCGGTGCGTTCGCCCATGGCTGCGCCGCCTTTGGGATGTTTCTTGGTCCGGTCTTTCATCGTTACCGCGAGGGGTACCGTTTCGCCAAGCTCGCGTGCGACGTGATCGAGAAGCACGGCTTCATGGCCCACCATGCGAAGGTCCACGTACAGATGGGCGAAGCTGCCTTCTGGGTGGAGCCGATCGCGACCGCGCTCGATTTCAACCAGAAGGCCTTTCGCAGCGCGATCGAGACCGGGGATCTGACCTTCGCCTGCTACAGCATCTACGAAACCGTCGCCTGTCTTCTCGCGCGGAACGATCCGCTCGAGGCGGTGTGGCGCGAAACGGAGATAGGCCTGGATTTCGTCCGGAAATCCGGATTCCACGATGTCGCCGATATCGTCGTCAGCCAGCAGCGTTTTGTGGCGGCCATGCGCGGGCAGACGGCTAGCCTGTCCCTCTTCAGCGGCGGGGCGTTCGACGAAGCGGCGTTCGAGGCGCAACTGGCCAGCGGCCGCATGCCCATGATGGTCTGTTTTTACTGGATCCTCAAACTGCAGGCGCGGTTCCTGGCGGGCGATTACGCCGCGGCGCTCGCGGCCGCCCGGCTGGCGGAACCGTTGCTTTGGACCGTCGTCATGGAGATCCAGAAGCTCGATTACGTTTACTACGCGGCGCTGACGCTGGCGGCACTCCACGGGAACGCTGCCGCCCCCGAGCAAGACGAGTGGCGCGAGCAGCTGACGGCGCACCAGGAGAAACTGCGCGAATGGGCCAGCAACTGCGCATCGACTTTCGCCAGCAAATACGCCCTGGTGTCGGCGGAGATCGCCCGCCTCGAAGGCAGGGACCCCGACGCCATGCGCCTTTATGAAGAGGCGGTTCAATTGGCGCGCGCATATGGCCTCGTCGAGGACGAAGGCGTCGCCCACGAGCTCGCCGCGGAATTTTACAGGACCCGCCGGGCCACGACCTCCGAGCGCGCCCACTTGGAAACCGCGCGCAGCTGCTTTGCGCGCTGGGGCGCGGAGGCCAAGGTTCGGCAGCTTGAGCAGCTCCATCCGCACCTTCGTGAGAAGCCGATGCCAGCGTCGCCCACCGCCACCTTCGGCACGCCGGTCGCGCAGCTGGACGTCGAGACGGTGGTCAAGGCTTCGCAGGCCGTTTCCGGCGAGATCGTCCTCTCCAAGCTCATCGAGACGCTCATGAGGATCACGATCGAGCATGCGGGGGCCGAGCGCGGCCTGCTCATCCTGTTCCATAGCGGCGAGCCTTGGATCGAGGCGGAGGCGAAGACCGGAAGCGGCACGGTCGAGGTCGCGCTGCGACAAGCGAAAGTGACGCCATCCGAACTTCCTGAATCTGTGCTCCATTATGTGATGCGGACGCGCGCGAACGTGATCCTGGACGATGCTGCCGCGCCGAACCTGTTCGCGGGCGATGCGTATGTGCAGCAGCGGCGGCCCCGGTCCGTGCTCTGCCTCCCTCTGGTAAAGCAGACCAAACTCGTGGGAGTACTCTATCTCGAGAATAATTTAACGCCGCACGCCTTCACGTCTGACCGCATCGCGCTTCTGGAACTTCTGGCCTTGCAGGCCGCCATCTCCCTGGAAAACGCAGATCTCTATTCCGATCTGCAGCAGGAAAACATCGAGCGTAAGCGCGCGGAAGAGGAATTGCAACGCAGCGAGGCGTTTTTGGCGGAAGGCCAGAGAATCAGCCACACCGGCAGCTGGGGCTGGAACATTTCCACTGGCAAGCTCGTCTGGTCCGAAGAACATAGTCGGATTTTCGGTTTCGATCCGACGAAGGCGGAACCGACATTTCAATTTTTCCGAAACAGGCTCCATCCGGAGGATCGCGCCATGGTGCAGCGAACCCTCGATCAGGCAATTCGCGAGAGAAGCGGTTTTTCACTAGAGTTTCGAATCCTCCTTCCCGATGGATCCATAAAATATCTCCACGGCGTAGGCCGCCCCATTTTAAGGGCGTCTGGCGACCTCGATGATTATATCGGCACCACGATGGACATCACCGAGCGTAAACGCAGCGAAGAGGCGCTGCGCAACGCGCAGGCGGACCTCACACGCGTGGCACGGCTGACGACAGTCGGCGAACTCGCAGCATCCATTGCACATGAGATTAATCAGCCCCTCGGCGCCATGGTTGCCAGCGGCAATGCCTGCATGCGCTGGCTTGCGAAAGACCCTCCTCAACTCGATGAGGCCCGGCGGTCCGTGGAACGAATCGTCAGGGATGGCCTTCGCGCGAGCGAAATTATCAAAAGTGTCCGTGCCTTGGCCGGAAGGTCCGCGCCGGTCAGGGCGGAACTCGACATCAATTCCACAATCCGTGAAGTTCTCAGCCTGATGCACAGCGAACTTCGCCAACACGATGTTGCGCTCGAGACCGACTTGGCCGACGGGCTCGAACCCGTCATGGGTGATCGGGTGCAGTTGGAGCAGGTCGTTCTGAATCTGATCCTGAATGCGATCGATGCGATGAGCGTGAACACAAGCGAGCCGCGTGTGTTGCGCGTGCGATCGCAAAGCGGCGAACCCGGCACCGTGTTGATCGCGGTCGAGGACTCCGGTCCGGGCCTCCCTCCTGAAGCCATGGACCGCTTGTTCGAAGCGTTCTTCACGACGAAACCCAGCGGCATGGGTATGGGGCTGTCGATCTGCCGCTCGATCGTCAACGCCCATGGCGGCCGCCTCTGGGCATCGCAGCGTTCACCCCATGGCGCCGTGTTTCAATTCACCGTGCCGGTTGCCGCCAGGACGGTTTCTTGAGAGCTGCGGCGCTCGCCGCGCGCGGCGTCAAGGGCGCGATGGTGCGCTGGATTGATGGTTGTCTCGTAGCGCCAGTTGACTCGCCAACTGGCGCCCGCGGTCAATCTGGAGGATCGGAATACATTATGCAGGCTCCCCTCATTCGGCGGCGGACACTGCGGCTTCGCGGGCTACTTCTCTTCTAACGCAGCTTCTTCAGCTTCGATTTCGCGCTGCCTCCGGCGGATCGCCGCATCGCCGATCGGTGGCCCGGGGAAGCGCCGCCGCTCAACGACGAACCAGCCGATCAGGAGCAGTCCCAGGATGCCAAGGAAATAGTTGATCAGGACATCGGTCGGCGGTTGCAGCCCAACCCAGAGGATGAACAGGCCGCCGGTCACCGCGATCGCGCCCAGCGGCTTCGACCAGATGCCAAGCCGGTAAGGCCCGTAGCTTCGTTTCCGGGAGACCATCGCCGCCATGATGGCCATGATGTAGCTGAGTTGGTAGAACAACGCCGTTCCGGCGACCAGAGCGACAAACGCCGAAGAATACAGCGTCACCGCGACGCTCACCACCGCACAGGCCCAAATCGCCGGCGCCGGCGTACGGAATTTGCGGGAAACCCGCTTCAGATGGGGGGGCAGCCCCTTGTCCCGGGCAAAGGCGAATACCGCACGCGAAAATCCAGTGAGGCCGCAGGCGCCGCAAATATACGCGGCGATGCTCATCGCCACCGCGATGAAGTCCTTCACAATCACAGGCGCGGCAATCTGGCCGAACAGCGTGGCGAAGGCATTGCCGCCCTGCCGGGCGATGGCGGTTTGGTCTTTCATGGCCAGGCCGATGAGGGTGAACATAAGAATGCCTATGGTCGCGGAGAGCAGAACCGCGTTTACCATGGCCTTCGGCACGGCTCGTGAGGGATCGAGCGTTTCCTCCGCCGTATGCGCCGAAGCATCGTAAGAGGTGATGATCCAGAGCGGCAATAACAGGGCATAACCGAAAACCAGCAGCAGATTGTCCGTATGCGGCACAATGTTGCCGCCCGCAGCGCCCGTGTTGTTCGCGAAGCTGAACACGTGCGCGATGTTCGCCGGCTGGAGATTGTAGAGCAAGACGGCGAACAGCAGGATGGCGCCGGTAAAGGTGATATAGGCGCCGATTTCGCTCAGCCGGGCGAGCAAGTGGACGCCCGCATGATTCAGAATTGCCTGGCTGCCGATGAGGAGTGTGACGCCGGCGACCTGCGGCCAGTAGCCCCAGCTGGACGTGTCGATATGGAACACCCAGCCCAGCACCATCTCGTTGAAGATGAGATAGATCCCAACCGCGGTGCCGCCGATGGAGAATGTATAGGCGAGCAGATTGATCCAGGCCGTTGCCCACCCCCAGCCCCGGCCTCCGAGCACCGACGACCAATAATAAAGGCCGCCGGCTGTTGGGATCGCCGAACTGATCTCGCCCAGGGACGCCGCGGTCGAGAAGGCGATCAGGCAGCCAATCAGAAATACGGCGCTGATGCCAAACATGCCGGCCGTGCTGAGGCCCTGTTGTATGTTCACGCAAGCCCCCCAGAACACGCCGATGATCATGAAAGACATGGCGAAATTCCCAAAAAGCGACATGCGGCGCCGCAATTGCTGAGCATAGCCAAGCTTGTGCAGCGCCTCGGCATCGCGGCGAATGATTTCTTCGGTGTCAAAAATAGGCATTGCCTCTCTCCCCGGGCCATGTTTCGCCACGTGGTGTAGGAACGGTGATTTGGAGCAGCAGTGATGGCCTGGTCAGGCAGTTATTGTTTGCAGACTGACACGGGGATTATCGCGCATCGACGCGATGATTTCCAGGTCATTTAGCGGAAGCGCTGAACGGCCCATTCATCGTCCTGCTCGAGCAGTAAGGCGCTGATTCGGGGCCCGCCTGAAAGCAATTTATCAAGCGCGTGCTCTGGCCCCTTGTAAAGCAGCGTCTTCTACTGCGCCAGTCAGCCCGCAATGTCGAGCCTTGCCGCCCGCCTAGTGGCGAAGCGGGTCGAAGCAGATAGCCCCCGCCGGCGCCTCGCAGTCCAGCATCTCGCCAGCGTGAAGAGTGCCGAGGCGGGTTTTCAACGTCATCCCCTCACCCCGCGCCGCGTGCCTGATCGCCGGCGGTCGAAATCGCACAGGCGAGGGCGGCGGTTGTAGATCGATCAGGGATTGACCGCTTCCCCGGTAGGGGCGCCGGAAAGCGGTCAGGCCGTTATCGGCCCCATTCAGACTGATCGTGGTTGCAGCGCTGATGCCAGGGCATCAGCGCTCCTGGATGGCGGCTGAGCGGCGGTTTCGGCGGAAGGTGCTGCATCCTCCACCCCACAGAACTCCCTGTATGGGCACGCGATTATCAATAAGATTGATGGATAACGTGCGCGATCAATGAAGCCGCCAGGGTCAGCATGGTGAGACCGACAAGAAGGTCCAACACACGCCACGCGGCGGGCCGCGTGAACACTGGCTTCAACAGCCGCGCGCCATAGCCCAACGCCGAAAACCACAAGAAACTCGCCGTCGCTGCCCCCGCGGTGAAAAAGGGCCGAAGGGATGCGGGCTGCGCCGATCCGACCGTGCCCAGGAGCAGGACGGTGTCGAGGTACACATGCGGGTTGAGGAAGGTGAAGCCAGCCGTGGCGGCAAGGGCCGCTCGCAGGGGCAAGCCCTGGGTTTCGTCAAGTGAAACCGTGTTGGCCTCGGCGATGCGGCGCAGCGCCATGACCCCATACCAGCCGAGAAACACCGCTCCCCCCAGCGCCAGCAGCGTGGTCAATTGCGGTACCCTGGCCACGAAGGCGCCGACCCCGCCGACCCCAGCCATGATCAGCAGCGCATCTGCACTGCCGCAGAATAGCACAATGGCCCCAACATGCTCGCGCCGCAGCCCTTGACGCAGAACGAAGAGGTTCTGCGCGCCGACGGCGACGATAAGTGCGGCCGATGTCGCAAAGCCGGCGACGAATGGGGAGATGAGGTTTGCCATGGACGGCATGCTATGGTGACCTTCTGGTCATTAGAAAAGCTTGTTTTTCTAAACGTAATTAAGTAGCGCTTCATTTGTGCTGGACTATCCATCCCTGGCTACCGTTGGCGCCGTGATCCGCGAGGGCAGCTTTGAGCGTGCCGCCTCCGCGCTGGGCATCACGCCCTCGGCGGTTTCGCAGCGTGTGCGCGGGCTGGAGGAACGGCTCGGCTCAATCCTCATCATCCGGGGACAGCCATGCGTGCCCACCGATCTGGGCCGTACCCTCTGCGCGCATCTTGACCGCGTGCAGTTGCTGGAAGCCGATCTGGCTCCCCTGCTTGGCGGCGGGAACGAGGCGGCGCCGCTACCGGTCACGCTGAAGCTGGCCGTAAATGCCGACAGTCTGGCGACATGGTTTCCGCAGGCCGCCGCCGCCTTTGGCCGTGAGACGGGCTTCTCGCTTGAGCTGACGCTGGACGACGAAGCTCATACCGCCGACCGGCTCCGTTCGGGCGAGGTGCTGGCCGCAGTCACCGCCGATCCCGAACCCGTGCAGGGCTGCAAGACCATCATGCTGGGCGCACTACGCTACGCCGCCTGCGCCAGTCCGGACTTCGTGGCCCGCCATTTCGGCGAGGGCGTGAACGCCGCCACGCTGGCGAAAGCACCCTGCATGCGGTTCGACCGGCGGGACATGCTGCAAGCCCGCTGGGCTGCCGCAGCGCATGGCGTTGAACTTGCCGCGCCAACGCACTGGATCCCGTCCACGCAGGGTTTCGTGGACCTCGCGCTCGCCGGGCTGGCCTGGGGATTACAGCCGCTGGCGCTGGCCGAAGAGCATCTCGCGACCGGCGGTTTGGTGGAGTTGCCGCCGGGCCTGCGGACCGACGTGAAGCTCTATTGGACGGTCGCCCGGCTTCACGCCGCCTCGCTGCGCCATCTTACCAAGGCGGTGTGGGCGGCGGCCAATCGAGCCCTTGTGAGCGAAAACAACACATAGCCCGGGGCTGTTCCGGGCACGCCCCTAACAATGGCCAGTTTCGGGGTGGCCGCCGGAAAGCGGCCTGACGGTTATCGGCCCGAGGTGGGCCATCAAGCCGCATCACGCCCGTGACGGTCTCTCCATCGAAGTGGTCTCGTTCTCCGTAGCGGACGCGAATGGCGGCGACGTTCTGCAGACACAAATCGTACCAACGCAACCACCGAAGACGAAGCCCCTTTCTGTATCCCGGAAGGAGGACTGGGTTCTGCTGAGGCCGACGGGGCTATGTCGCCGGGCTGGTGCTGGCGGCGGCCAGTCTTTACAGTGCCCCTGCTCAGCTGCCGCCCAGCGCAGCGAGGCGCTGAGGCACCAACTCATCCAGCTGCGCGCGCATCCGCCGCCAATGGGAGCCCTGCCAGAAGACGCGGCCGCAGTGATCGCAAGTTGTAAAGCGGTCGCAACCGGCTTGCACCGACGGCGGCAGTCGATCGAGCACCAATGCCTTGTCGATGGCCCGCAGGGGCACGTTGCACTCCATGCAGAGCGTGAAGGGGCGCAGGCTCCGCGCCAAATCCAGCCGTGCGACGATATCCTGGAACTGCTGCGCCGGCTTCAGGAGGCGGATGTAACAGCCGTGCGTGATGCCGCGCAGCTTGAGCAGTTCGCGGTCGCGCGTCAGAACAATGCGCCCTTCGCGGATGGCGGTGTCGGCGATTTCGCGATCGCGGTAGTCGTTACGGTAAAGGGTGTCGAAGCCGGCCATGCGGAGCAGGCGCGCCAATCCGCCGAGGTGGGCGTCAGCGACGAAGCGCGGGCGGCGCAGCGGCCACTGGCGCACGCGCAGCAGCGGCGTGATGTCGAGGGCCTCGAATTTCGGATAGACGGCTATGCGGTCACC
>Ga0335071_10004969_pt1 | contig 13883 bp, 12 predicted proteins | sample Lox_Sample_15_FD_206724 | JGI IMG/M metagenome (GOLD analysis project Ga0335071, IMG submission 206724) | Soil microbial communities from Loxahatchee National Wildlife Refuge, Florida, United States - Lox_Sample_1.5 | ecosystem: Environmental > Terrestrial > Soil > Wetlands | place: USA... | reverse complement strand
CATCAATGCCGATCCGCAAAGTCTGCCTCCGTCCGAGTCAAAGCTCAACTGCCTCCCGTGTTCCCAGTATATCCGATAAACCATTACAAGCAAAGCAGTCTCCAGGCTAATTTACCCATGCACAATCGACGCCAGTCTCGAGTATGAAGAAATCAATCAAATAGTCCAATAGTTGTCCACATTCCACTTGACACGATAAAGAATATCTTATATGTCTTACATCAATTGACTCACCCGATTCTAGGAGGCCCCTCCCATGGGACACGGTAGGAACATACACGATGCGCGGAATCGAAACTCGGCTGGCCGCCCGTCTGCGGTCCCAGAGCATGAGATCGCTACCATCATCGAGTATTCCGAACAGAAGCAGCCTTCAAACCAGTTCCCCCGACGGATCGTTTCCCCGTTGCGGTCGAAGCCGTGCTGTTTCACGGACATGGAAGAGCTTGGCAAACCCCGGACAGAAGGACGCTGGGTTTATCAGTACAAGCGCTGCAAGAACTGCGGATTTGCGGTGCGGGTGATCCTCAGGGAAATTCCGGATGCCGCTCTGGCCGCTGACCTGCGGCGCATCCTGGCCAATTCGTTCGTGCGCAACGTTCCGGAGTAAACCTCCGCTGCAGACACAAAGGCCGAAAGAACGCCCAGCTCTTTCCGGCCTTTCCCTTTCTAATTGCGATCTTACATTTCAATCTTATAGGTTTGCAGCACGGTTCCCCTCACGCTATCGAGATTCGACAAGGCTTCGTAGTAATCGGCAATCGCACGGATCTCATTAGCTTGAGCGGTCGCGAGCTGGGTCTGGAACTGCAGCACGTTGAAGGTCGTGGAGACTCCGGCCTCGAGTCGCCGCTGTTCGACGCGCAGCTGCTCTTCCGCAAGCACCGTTGCCGCCCGGTTTGCATCCACGCGCTTCGCATCGGCTTCCACCCGCCGGACCCCTTCCCGGACCTGCTGGACGATCTGGAGTTCGAGCGACTTCAAAGCCGTCCGAGATTGCTCCAGGGTCAATTCAGCTGAGGTATATTTCGCGTTCGCCGCCCGGTTTCCCAACGGAACGGTCAAGATCACGCCGACGGTATAACCAACGTAGTTTCCGCTGCCAATTTGGTTCGTCACCCCTCCGTACGTGGACCCGACACCATTGCTCGAGACGGTCCCACTGAATGCGAGGTCCGGGAGGAGTTGATTCCGTGCCAGACGGAGAGAAACTCCCTTATTCTCGAGGTCCAGCTTGGCGCTCTTGTATTCGTACCGGTTCTCGAAGGCCGCTTGAATTGCGGCATCCAAATTTACAGTTTGCGCCTCGAATTTCAAGGTGTAGGTCGGGCGAATCTCCTGGGCCCAGCTTCCGCCGCTGCCGGGGACATTGAGGATCACCTTCAGGTTGTCTTGTGCGTCCTGGACGCTCTTCTCGGCCAGAATGACATTCTGCACCTGAGCCGCTTGCTGCGCTTCTGCCTGCGTCACCTCGACCGGTGCCGCGACCCCGGCCCGGACCCGCGCCGTGTTGAGGGTCACCAAATCGCGCGCCAGTTGCAGCGACCGCCGTTGGACCTGAAGGTATTCATTGGCGTAGATCAGCTCGACATACGCGTTGTAGGTTTGGATCGTCACGTTGCTGACGCGCAACCGGAGCTGTTCCTGCGCGATGGCGCGGTTCCCCATGGCAATTTTAATATTCGTCTCGTTCGCATCGAGCCCGAAATTGCGGAGCAAAGGTTGCGTGAGCGTCAGGACAGGACGGGAGGCAAAATCTTGGTTATCAGTTTTAAACCCCGGATGCATTATCAGGGTGTTGTATCGGAGTTCGAAGGTCCCGCCGGTGGGCAAGATTTCCCGTATGCCAGCGTTGGTATTCGCAAACGCCGATTGATTTAACCCCTGCGCGAGGAAGAAATTCAAGGTGGTCGGAAAGCGGTTATTGCCATAACTGAGTTCCATGAAGGCACTGGGATCAAACACCGCCTTAGCGGAAATTAGATCCTGTTCTCGCAGTCGTGGATTGTACCCTTCGATGCTGATGTCAAGGTTGTTTTTCACTGCGATCGCAATGCTGTCCGCGAGTGATAGCGGTAGCGGCCCACTCGGCGGACCGGTTAGGTTCTGCCCTGCGCCGGCCGCCCCAGCGTCCACCAGCTTTAGGTCCAGATTAAAGAGCGCCCGCTTTTCATCGCCGGCCTCAGCAACCACACAGACGGCGAGTAAGACGAGAAACGTCAGGACAGATACCGCGGCCGCAACTCTCCACCGCATGGATGCTCCTTTCCACATCTGTGGCAAGACAGATCCCTGTGGCACAGTACCCGCTTACCCCGCAGATATGTTTCGGAAAAAAGCGCTTTCCCGGCCAGAACATGTCCGGTGCCGGCGTGCTGCACAGTATCGCCGCGCGGGGCGACTGTCAAGCCTTCCGCACCCGTATGTTACGCCGCAAAAACAGCCCCGCGGCAGGTGTGATATGCCAAACCCGACCGTTGCGACCGGCAGCTTGACTCCGCACCGCGGCGTGGTGTACATGATAGTATATGGTATCGAGGCTCGGGCGTAACCTACAGGAGGAAACAACGATGGGCAGCACCCCTTGGAAGACGGACCAATGGTTCACCAGCCCCTGGAACTTTGTGGATGAGGTCAAGGCGAGCCACAACTTCGCCAAGCGTATTCAGTTCCACGATGTGTCATTGCGCGACGGCGAGCAGCAGGCGCGGCTCGTGTTCACGAAGGATCAGAAGGTTGCACTGGCAGAGAAATTGGCGGAAGTCGGCATGCATCGGATCGAGGCCGGCATGCCCGCCGTCTCGCCCCAGGACGCCGAGGCCATCAAGGAAATCGTCAAACGCAACCTCGGCCCGCAAATTTACTCATTCGCGCGCTGCATGAAGGAAGACGTCCAGCGATCCGTCGATTGCGGCGTCAAGCACATCGTCATGGAAGTGCCGGCCAGCGAGCACATCATCAAGTATGCCTACAAATGGGACCTCGAGCGGGCGGTCGCGCTCTCCGTCGAGGCCACCCAGTATGCGAAATCGCAGGGTCTCTACACCGTGTTCTTCCCGATCGACGGCAGCCGGGCGGACATGAAGTGGTTCCTGGACATCATCGAGCGCGTCGCAACCGAAGGCCACATGGACGCCTTGGTCTGCGTGGACACCTTCGGTGGCCTCGCCCCCAGCGCCTGCGGATATCTGATTCGGAAGATCAAGGAGCGCATCCCCAACAAGCCGATCGAAGTGCATTTCCACGACGATTTTGGCATCGGGGCGGCCAACACCATCCTGGCGCTCGCGGCCGGTGCCGACGTCGCCCACACGACGATCTCGGGCATCGGCGAACGCGCCGGTAACGCGCCCTACGAGGATGTCGCGCTCACGCTCCTGACCATGTACGGCATCGACACCGGCCTCAAGTACAACAAGTTCTACCCCGTCTCGAAATTCATGCGCGAGATCACCGGACTCAATATCCGGCAGAACCAGGGCATCATCGGGGACGACCTCGCCAAGATTGAGTCGGGCATCGTGGCAGGCTGGTACTACAATGCCAAAGATGTTGCCCCCCTCGAACTCTCGCCGTATCGGTACGCGCTCACGGGCCACCCGGACGCGGAGATCGTAATCGGCAAGCACAGTGGCCTGATCACGGTGGACATGACGCTCGACCGGGTCGGCCTGAAAGCCACCGATCAGCAGAAAGCGGAAATTCTTGCCAAGGTCAAAGAGCAGGCGCACGTCAAGCATGGACTCTTGACGCTCGAGGAGTTCACACAGATCGCCCAGCGCGTGCTCGGAAAGTAAGCCACTCCTCCGGGAGGCGGCACACGCCGCCTCCCGGTACTCACGCCTCCGCCTTGACGGGATTCCGCAACACGCCGACCCCTGACACCTCCATCACCACGATGTCGCCGTCCCGCAGGAAGCGTTTCGGATTTCGCGCATACCCAATACCGCCGGGCGTGCCCGTCGCGATCACGTCGCCGGGTTCCAGCGTGAAGATGTGCGAGCAGTAGGCAATGATCTCTGGGATCGAGAAGATCAGGTGCCGCGTATTCGACGATTGCATCACCTCGCCACTGAGCGTGCAGCGAATATCCAAGGCGTGCGGATCGGCGATTTCATCGGCGGTGACCAGCGCCGGCCCCATCGGGGCGAACGTATCGAAACTCTTGCCCGCCATCCACTGCTTGCCCGGCTTGCCGATCTGGTAATCCCGGGCGCTCACGTCGTGGAACACCGTGTACCCCGCAACGTGTTCGAGGGCGTGCTCCTTGCGAATATGCCGCCCGCCCCGACCCAGGATGCAGGCGAGCTCGACCTCGAAATCTACCTGTTGTGACACCCCCGGTAACCGAATCGGATCGTCCGGCCCGATGATGGCTGTCGCGTATTTCGAGAACAGGATCGGCTCGCTGGGGACCGGCGCGTTCGACTCGGCCGCATGATCGGCATAGTTCTGCCCCAGACAAATGAGCTTTCGGGGATTCAGGATCGGCGCCCGCCGGCGCACAGCTGTGGTCGGGCTCGCGACCGCGCCGGCCATCGGCCCCCCCTGCTTGAGAAGCCCCTGGCCAAACTGCAGTGCCTCACGGGCACGCCCTCGCGTGTCCACCCACGCGTCGAGAAACGCCAGCATGTCAGCCGGCAGTTCCCGGTCGGCCCGCGCCTGAAAATCGGCACATCCTGCGGCCGCCAGCCGGAACGCATACGCACGGTTCAGATCAATGAAATATCCGTCGTGCTCCGCGCCAAGTCTCAACGCGCTTTCCCGCTCAAACGTTACCAAGCGCATGGCCTGTCTCCTACATGCATTGCCGCGACCTCACGCAACGAATCCGCTGGCCGTTACTGGCCTGCCGAATGCCGTGATCGTGTCCGTGTTCTGCGCTCTCCGCGCCCCTTCGCCTTTTCGTCTCTTCACCTCCACTCCCGCGCTCCACTGCGCCTCTGCTTTCACTCGGCTCTCACCGCATTCCCAAGCCAGGGCGCACGGCCGCGAAGGTCGCGCATGCGACGGGGTTTGTCAAGGAGAGATCGGCCGCTTAGCTGGAGAGGATGCGGGTGGGAAGCAGCCAGGCCGGTGCCTCGCGGGGCGGGGGCGGCTGCCAAGGGTCCACAAAGATCGGCAAATAGCGGACTGCCAGCCCGAACAGCGCAAACCCACCCGTCATAAGGGCGAGGGAGATCGCGCTTTCCATCCAGGAGGGATTATACGTGACGCCGGCGGCGTGCCCCATCCCGGTAATACTGACATTCAGCCGGTTCACAATGAAGCCGAGCACGGTCAAATAGGCGCCGAGCACCAACCCGCCTTCATGGTTTCGAATGCGTGGGAACGCCAGCAGCGCGACAGGCAACAGCACCCCGAGGCGGAACTCCAGCAGGAACATCGTGCCCTCGTACTCCGGATGCAGCAGCATCCCGAGCGCGCTGCGCCGCGCGAGATCCTACGCACGCAGGATGCCGTACACGCCGAGGACCACGATCATCGCCCGGCCGAACGGCTCCAAAGCGCATCTCCAGCGCATGCCCGAAGGCCCGCTGGCAGAGCGAGAATTCGATGATGACCATCCCGAGCCCCGCTGCGAGCGCAGTTATGAAGAAGAGGATCAGCAAGAACGGCGAATACCACAGCGGGTGCAGCTTGTCGGGCACGATCAGATACAGGGTCCCCAGGGAAGACTGGTGCAGCGTGGACAAAAGGACGCCGACGATCACCAACGGCGCGACGATCCGCCGGAGGATGCGCTGCGGTCCCGCCAGGTTGAGCCGTTCGCAGAAAACCGGGGCGAACTCCAATTCCAGCACCGTCGTGTACAGCATGACGCACCAGGCCACTTCGAACATCACGGAGCGCGGATTCCGCATGATCAGCGCATGCCAGATCCGATGTGGCTGGCCCAAATCGAACAAAAAAATGCCACCACAACGAACACATACCCCAGAAACACGGTGAGTGCAGTCGGGCGAATGATCGGCGCAAATTGCTTCAGATTGAAGATGTAAACCGCGCGCGGTGAGGGGTAAACCCGTCCGCGGCCAGGTTGACGCCGCAGAGGATGTGTTTCACAACGCTACAGGAATTCTCTATTCCAGCAATACGACAGCGACCGCGATATCCGATAGGGACAGAGACAGAGCAGAACTCGGCGGTCGGTCTTGGTGCGAGGTGTCAGGTGCCAGGTGATTGGTTACACCGAAGAGTGCCAAGCGATTGCTAACAGCCTCCCCAAATCTCAATATGCCAAAATGCTTTGGCGAGCTCCGATCAGGATACCGAATCCGCTGCCGGCAAGGTGATTCCCGCACATCGGGTGCGCGCAGGTGGGCTCTGGGCGTTGCTGCGGCGGGGCTAACCGTCGGGCCCGCTCCTCGGCCACGGCCTGATTGCTCTTGACCGGTGGCTCTTCTCTGCACAGCTGACAGTGCAAGATGGGCACTGAGGGATGGTGGCCGCGTTCTATCTCGAAGTGGTCGTCTTCACGGCCCGTCGGGATAACACCACGGCGGCTAATGGACCCAAGAAAATACACAGTACACCACAACCCATCAAGACGTATGAATGGACGGGAGAATTCCGCACCAGCACAGACTCGCTGGTCAGGATGGGGTTGTAATACACGCTGATAGTCTGCCCGACCGGGTACGCATTCACGGTTGCCTGTGCATCCGCTTTGCTGCCGGTCAATCGGCTGGATACCGTCAAACGGCTGCCGTGCTGGATGACCGAACCCACGCGAAATTCGTAGAGCACGAGCGGGACGTACTGCGTGCCATGTTCTGTTGTGCGCGTCTCAACCGAGGATCCGATGACCTTTCCTTCCGTTGTGACCCAACCTTCCGTTTTCCTTTCTGACGCAAGACTCTGATTGCCGAGATACAGCGCAACGGCTCCGCTCAGAAACAAGATCCAGGGCGCAATTCGCAGAGCAACGCTTTTCACCATTGCATGCATCCCACCGTCGGCTCGGCGATCGTACTTGCAATGCAGATCGCAGGTACGCTATACAATGCCGCGGTCACAGCTAGGGTTTCACGCGAGGTGCGGTGCGACCGCACCTCACATACTGATCATTGCATGTTCGAGTATTCCCATCGGAAGGAGTCGCCATGCGCCGCACCGACAAGGAAATCACCGAGACCGCCCTCATTTCACGGATCATCGAGCAGTGCGACATCTGTCGGCTGGGTCTGGCCAAAGAAAACGAGCCTTACATCCTTCCTGTCTCGTTCGGATATGACGGCCAGGCGATCTATTTCCATACCTCGCTTGAAGGTAAGAAGATTGAATTCATGGCTGCAAACAGTCGCGTCTGCGTCGAATTCGAGCGAGGTGTCCAAATCCGCCCCCACGACAACCCGTGTGCCTGGACCTTCTCTTTTCAGAGCGTCATCGCTTATGGAACAGTCCGGGAACTCACCAACCCCGCCGACAAGGTCCTCGGCCTCAATCATATCATGCGGCACTACTCAGGGAGGGAGTGGGTCTTCGACGTCAAAGACCTCATGGGGATCCGGGTGTGGAAAGTGGAAATCAAGAGTCTGACAGGAAAGCAGTCTAAAGATAAATTGATTAGTTAATCAGATACTTGCATCATATTGTTCATGGAATTATTTGATGACTCCTGCGGCCCTGCTACACCTTCAATCCTATTCACCCGTTGTCTTTCTAAGCCATCATAAAATTGTGAGAATACCGGAAGCCCGTAAGCCGGGTTGCTGCTATTGAAGAATTTCGTAAGGAGTTACAGGGATCTGTCAGGGGATTATCTGAATTTACGAGTCCGCCGCACCTCACACGCATCGCACAGCGTCACGACCTCGCCGCCCTGCATCTCCCGCCGATGCCCGCCGCTATTCCCGCAATCCTCGCAGGTCCGCGCCGACTCATTTTCCGCCAGTCTGATATTGTCCCGGAACATGGGCGTGATGCCGATCGCGGTGATGTGCAACCGGCCATCCACCCGGCTCACGGCCATGATCTCGCAGCCGGCTGGCTTGGCCCGGTACAGCGTGTTCAGCAGCGTGTACCAACCCACACCCACCTTGGTACGCGCTTCTTGGAAATCCATAACCTCTTCCTGTTCAGGAGAAGGGCGTAGCGGGACGCTCAGCGTGAACCCGCTACCTCGGCCTGGCGTGCTGGCAATGTCCAGGGCGCCCTCGCCGGCTCACGTCGGTTCTCCGGATCGACAGGACCAGACCACCAGATTACCACGTTTTCGCGGGGACCGCCGCGAGCGCCTGGCGGACAAACCGTTCGATCAGCTCGACCTCTTCGGGCGTGATCTCGACAAACTTGATCCCGATGCCTGCCGGAAAGGCCTGGGTGGACTGGGCGTGCGTCCACACGACGAGGCCGCCAACCTCGAAGGCGTGATCAATTCCGGGGAGTTTGAAGCGGAGGCGCAGCGTCTCATTGAGGCGGCACGTGCGCTCCGTTTCCACGAAGAGACCACCCCCACTGATGTTGCGCATGTAGGCCGTGAGGAATGCCTGCGGGGTTTGGTACTGCAGTTCGAGATGGGCATCGACCCGCGGATGCGCGCGGCGCTCGACCATTGGCTGCCTCCTCAAGCGAGTCCGGAAAGCGGGCGAGGGCGGGAGTGGTATCGGTCGCCAAGGACCGGCGCTCAATGGCCCAGGTATTCCCTCCACTTCAACAAGGCGAAGTATCGGGGACCGGAGAGCGGGCACAAGTGAGCGCGTCCGATCTGCAGACCCAGTCGCGAGCCGAGGGCGAACGGAAAAAAGTGAGGGGGGTATATCGGAAGCCGAGACGGGGGCAAGGACCGCGGCGCACCCGGAAGCTTGCTGTTCGGCATTCCACACGAACCGGTTTGGCTCTTGCCTGAGTGACAGGGACAGCTCAATCTATGCCTGCAAGAAGGCTTGCGTAAACTTGGTCCATGTGGCGTCATCGGCTTCCTCCAGCTGCCCTTCGGCCAGCCCGCCACCCATGAGCGCTGGAGAGCGTTGGTCGGCGCCTTGCGCCTCTCCCAGCACCTGCCGCAGGCGGAGAATTTCCGCTTGATACCATGCCGCCGCCATCTCACCGATCTTCAATTGCCCCAACTCTTCGGCCAGATGCTCGGGCTTCATCGAGCAGACCCACCCTTTTTCATACGGCCGGTTGACCAGCCACTCCAGGTGCTGCGGCAAATCGGGGTTTAGGTCGTGCACTACCCCGGCAATCGGCGCAAAGAACATGGCGGACCGCCCGCCTTGTCGGATGGCGAAGAGACGCTCCCCCTTCTTGACGGTCGCGCCCTTGGCGGGCAATTCGATCGCATCGATGCGTCCAATCATCTTGCGCGCGAAATCATCCAGGCCCAGGCGCACCATGCCGGCCACCGTCACGTTCGCCCACACGTGGCCCGGGGAAATAAACACACCGCCCGGCAGGCCAAATTCGTGAGCCGGTGGTCGATCGGTCGTCACCACGCGCACCTTGGGAGGAAGGTGCTTCTGTAGATGGTCGTGGCGGCGAATCACGCATTTCTTGGTAAAATCCACCAGCTCGTCTTCAGTGAAGGGCTTCTGCACATAATCCATGGCCCCGAATTTCATCGCACTCACTGCGGAGTCGATGGTCGCGTAGCCGGTGATCATGACCACGTCCGTTTCCGGGCTGTAATGCTTCACACCCTTCACCACATCCAAGCCATCCATTCCGGGCATTTTCAAATCGGTGAACACGAAATCGTATTTGTTCTTCTGCACAAGGCCTAGCGCTTCAAGCCCGTTCTCGACTGTGTCGACTGCATAGCCGGCGGCCACGAGGATCTTTCGAAAACTGTCCAGCACGATTGGTTCGTCATCGACCGCAAGGATGCGCGCCAACGGGTGGGCAATGTCGACCCGCTTGAGCGATTTCGCCTCATGCGAAAACTCGAGGCGCAGGCCGATATCCAAGGCGGCAAGACGCTCCTTACGCGCTTTCGCCTCGCGCCGCCGCGTCAGCACCTTCCGAACCACCACATCGGCAATGATGAACACCACAACCATCAATACCGCGAGTAGGACTACCATATAGCCTCCCTTCGAAACACTCCCGGAAACCCGAGCCTCCATACTTGAGGGTGCCCCAAGGATACCAGATCGAGGCGGTGACCCATGATGCCAAATAAATCCGGGTTCAAAATCGCGCCGGTTTGGGCCGTGGAGCCCTCGCGGTCAACCAGTTAGCGGTTGGGACGAACTCTCGCCGATCGGCACCAACAAGCGAAAAGTCGTTCCCTGGCCCACTTCGCTTTCGACTTCGATGCGCCCGTTGTGCTCTTCGATAATCCCCCATGCCACGGCCAGCCCTAGCCCGGTTCCCTTGGGCCCCTTGGTGGAGAAGAAGGGATCGAAGATTCTTTGGAGATCGGCCGCCGGGATGCCGCAGCCGGTGTCGCGGACACGGATTTCGATTCTTTTGGCTGGGATCTGAGAGGGGCCGTCCTCCGTCACGCAATCGGTGGCCAGCGTGATGGTGCCCCCCTTTTCGCCAATGGCGTCATTCGCATTGAGCAGCAGATTCACGATGACTTGCTGGAGCTGATTGGCGTCGGCCTGGATCCTCGGCAGGTCGGCGCGCAGATTCCTCTGCAGAACCACGTGATGTGCTGTCAGCTGGGTTTGAACGATGTCGATGGCCCGCTCGAGGATTTCGTTGATATCACTCGGATGCATTTCCGGGGGCGACTGCCGCGCGAAGTCCAGCAAACCCTTCACGATTTCTCGGCAGCGTTTGGTTTCGCGCACGATCACTTCCAGGTCTTTCTTGATCTCAGGCGTACCTTCCGCCCTCTTGAGCAGGAAGCTGCCATAGCTCAACACGCCGGTGAGTGGGTTGTTGATTTCATGCGCCACCCCCGCAGCCAGTTGGCCGACCGCCGCCAATTTCTGCGATTGATACACTTGCCGCTGCGCTTCGGACAGTTTGTGCGTCATCTCATTGAAGGCGTCGGCCAAGATCCCGATCTCATCCCGCTTGGCCAGTGCTATCTTATAGTGGAGATCACCGGCTGCCACTTTGCGGGTCGCCGCTACGATCTCACGCACCGGCTTGAGCACGATCCGATTGACCAGGAGATAAATCATCAGACTCACAGCGGCAATGGCGACAATGCCGAAGAGCAGCAGGCGTTCTTGGCTGGCTCGCATATCGCGATCCACCTCGTCCAGCGACATCGAGATGTCCAGCACTCCCAACACCTTCTGGCTCGGCTGGTGCGCGTGGCAGTCGCTTTGCCAGCAACTCGACTCGTTGTAGATGGGGTTGATGATGCCCAGGACTCGCCCGTGGCCGGGGGTTGGAAAAATGCGCGTGCGGTCCGAGATGGGCAGTCTTTCCAGGGGTTGATTCGCTGCGTGGCAGGCATAACAGGCTTCCGCTCTCTTGTCGACCATCTGACCGGCATCCAGCGGATCCGTAGAAAAGATAATCTCGCCATCCTTGTTGAAGATGCGCACTTTTCGAATGCCTTCCTGCTTGCCGATGGTGGTGATGATGCGATGCACAGATTCTCGTTGGTTCAACAGCATGTCGTACCGGGTACTATTCTTCACCGTCTCACTGAGCTGATGGGCGCTGCGGCGCACTTCGCTGATGAGCTGTTGTTGGTGTGCGCTCAGAATGACGTAGGCGAAAATGCCGATGATGATCAACGCCACACTGCCCACCGCGACGATGAGCTTGTGGCTAATGCGGGTCAACATAACGGCATCCTCGGACCTGAGAATCTCGCGGGATTAGCCGATAATGCAGGTGACCACCTTTTGGGGTCGAACAACGGTCCTCCGCCTCTGATCGAACGCTTCGCATGTTAGCCTAAAGCGACGAGCAATGCCACCGGCTTGATGAGCTGATCGGCCCCGCTGAGCCAAGCGATCTCATCGACCGCCTGAGGCCGCCAGCCCAAACCATCGCGTGGGCGGACTACGCCGCGGCGCCCCTCGCTGAGAATCTCAGCCTCTATCCACACAGAAACGCGGTTACCCTGCGCTTCCCTGCGAATCGACAAAGGCCTCCCTTGCGGGAGGCAAATGGATTCGTCGGCAGTATGGCAATCCGAAACGTGACGCTATCGGGGTGGCGTGCCCCGGCCAATCGTGATGTAGAATCGCCCACCCACGAGAGCTGGATCATCAGGGTAGCCCAACTCCTTGAAATCCACCCGATTTCTCACTTCCGGATACACTGCCCGTCGATGTTCGGGGAGGTCCAACTCTTTCGCGTTTTTGTGGCAGCGCGTGCAAGTAACAGCCTGTATGCTGTGACAATCGGAGCAGCCCAGGGCCTTTTTGGCGGGAACCACCTCGTGGTGGACGGCGGAATACATCTTAGTCTCGATGAAGCCGTACTTTCCCGAATACGGGAGCCCCACCTGTTTCATCCCGTTGGCGATGGCCTTGGACCAGTCGAAGTCGACCCAATAACCATCGAGGAGTTTGGGCATGGCGAGGATCTTCTGCTCCGTATCGTAAGGCTGGACCGCCGCATGGGCCTGGAAGGGGAAAATGCGGGCTGCCGGATTCCGCTTCTCTCCTACGGGGGCATTGAGAACCACGGGGGAGGACGGGTTGATCTTATCGCCTGCCAAGGAGGCGTTGCGCGTTCCGTCGTACCAGAGATACGTGGGCACAAGGTTCTTACCCCAGGTCAGGGAGCCGAACTTCTTATCGTACTGCGGCATCCCGTACTGGTCCAAACGGTTGAGACGATTCTGACCAGCCTGCGAGTAGTCCCGTCGCAAGAGGGTTGGGGACGCCTTGGCGATGAAGGGAATGTGGCAGGTCTCACACGCCACAGCTCTGATGTGATCGTCCAAATGGCGGCTCAGCATGCCCGCCACCCCGTGGGGGGTTGGACCGTGACACTTTTCACAGTGGACGCGGCCCTCGACCGCGGGCGCACTCATCGACATCCCCGCGACGCGGTGTTCGGTTGTCGTATGGCAATCCTGGCAGCGCATCTTCAGTGTGCCCATGTGCATGTCAAAGTCGGCTGGCGGATCGGCCAGTACAGGCTCCAGATCCCCATGCTTGGTGTAGGGGGCCCCGCCGCTCACGAAATGACAGGAACCGCAAGCCGGCCGTGAAGGCCGTCCCACCTTTTGGGCGATCGCAGTCAAGTCCCGCGACGAGTCGGGGAAGCCCCCCTTGCCTGGGTCCTTCCGGTAGGTTCCTGTCGTGTCGTGGCACACCAGGCAATCGATGTTAGCCGGGTCGGTGAAGTCAAATCTCGCATCCACCCAGCCGTAGCCGATGTGGCAAGACGCGCATTCCTGGAGGTTGGAACCGATGGCGATACAGGTGTTGTTGACCATCAGGGTCAAGCTAATATCGATCCTATGCTCGTACCCCTTCAGCGTGGGGGAGTATCCCTTCCAGTTCCAGTGGGCCGTCTTCAGCACATCCTGTCCCACCTTCGGGTGGCAGCCCAGGCAGTTGCGCGTCACCTCCTGCGGGCTGGGCTTGCCGGTGAAGGCCACCAGCGTGGCGTGATCCGGTGTCCAGGGGTGGTGGCAGGAGGTGCACTCCGTGGGGGCTGACGCCGGTTTGAGTTGGCGCTCGTGGCAGCCGATACATTGACGGTGGTAGGCGCCTTTGAGGCCAATGCGCGAGGGTGAGTCCGGCTCGTTGGGCAGCCCGTGGCAGCGGGCGCAGCTTTGCGGCGGATTCTTCGCCATGTCGTCATGACAGGCCGCACAGGCGCCCCCCATCTTGATATCCATCGCCGCATGCAGGTCCTTAATATCCACCCCCACGCGATCTCCCTCGGCCATCGTGTAGCGGTGGTGACAGACCCCGCAATCCCCTTCCACCAGCTCGTCGTGAATCCGATGGGAGAACCCAACCGGCTCATAGTCGTCTGATTTGGCGGCGAGCACCGAGCTG
>Ga0335071_10004968_pt1 | contig 13883 bp, 11 predicted proteins | sample Lox_Sample_15_FD_206724 | JGI IMG/M metagenome (GOLD analysis project Ga0335071, IMG submission 206724) | Soil microbial communities from Loxahatchee National Wildlife Refuge, Florida, United States - Lox_Sample_1.5 | ecosystem: Environmental > Terrestrial > Soil > Wetlands | place: USA... | reverse complement strand
CCCGAGAAGTCCTTGAAACGGACACCAACCCTCTGGTGCGCAAAGCTCTCAAGGTCAAGATTTCCAAGACGGTCTATCGATACCTGAACCCGGCCACGGACCACGATCAGCGACTTAAAGCCGCTCGGGGCGTGGTCCCGCTGTCTACTACTGAAAAGTTGGTTTTGCTGAGCTACCTTTCTCACGACGAGTCACAAGAAATCCGAGAACAAGCCAAAAATACTTTAACATCATTGGATATTTCGACGTACCGTAAGGGCTTGGGAGCTGATTTGCATCCATCGGTAATGGATTTCCTTATTAGGGAGACCATTCGCGATGAATCTCTCGTAAAGGTGGCAGCAGCCAGTGACAACATTTTGGAAGAAACGGCCCTGCACATTCTTGAAACTTGGCAAAGCCCGGAGCTATTTCACACAGTGCTGGAGAATAGGCGTTTGCGAGAAAGAAGTCCTGCGGTCATCTCGAAACTCGCGACAGCTTGCGGTGATGATCCCGTCTTCAGGAAGCGCATAGAAACATTAGAAGAATCCATGTTGCAGGGTGACACGGACATGAAAGTGGAAGGTCCTCTCGCTTTCTTCGGTTTGGGCGGCCTGTTGCGAGCTGCCCGACAAGGCGGCAGGTCCGGCACGATAATCCTGGAATCGCCGTCACGTGTGGCGCGAGTTTTCTTCAAACGAGGCAAGATCGTCGGCGCGGTGAGCGGACCGCTGGAGGGAATACCCGCTGTCGAGGCCATCATGGATACCCGAGATTTTCGTTTCCGATATCTCTTGCGGACGTATTTTGCAAAGGAAAATCTCGATCCGTTGGTCGCAGACGAAATGTTGAATACACAAGGCGCAGGACCGGATCCTGTTTTGCCACAGTCAACAGGAAGCACACTCGTAACAGGAAATCTGGCGACAATGGACATTTTCGAAGTCCTCTCCGGCCTGGAAGGGACTCCGGAGCCGATCGCCGTTTCAGTGATCTGCGAAGAAGGGTCGGGTGAAATACGCAGGGACCGAAGCCGAATTTTCGACGTTCAAGTAGAAGGCATAGATGACCCTCAAAACGCTATGGCATCTCTGCTTTCTTGGACCGGCCTCCGATTTATCGTCCGCAGAGCCCTCGCGGATCAGCCGGCTAGATTGGACAAGTCTCTAAATGATTTCTACACAGAGGTCCTCAGGCTCATTCCTGAGGACGTAATCCGAATGGCCAGCCCGGGGCATTTGCCTGAATGGGAGCTGTCTGAGGCTGAATTCGAGAGTCTCTATCATAGGATTCTTCAGATGGGTGTGGGCGATAAAATCAAGCTCGCTCTTTTCGGTACCAAAGAGGCCCGTGACCTCCTCGTGCGTGACCCGAACAAAATCGTTGCTTTAACGGTGGTAAAGTCCCCGAAAATACTCGAATCGGAGATCGAGACAATCAGCAAGTCTCGGCATGTGTGCGAAGACGTGCTCCGCCACATAGCCGGTTCCAAAGAATGGATGAGATCATACAGTATTAAAACAAACCTTGCTTTTAACGCAAAGACGCCCGTTCCGATTGCTATGAGATTGCTGCCACAACTCCGGGAAGGAGACTTGTGGAAGCTCGCAAAAAGCAAGAATGTTTCTCAAGTGCTGGCTAAGCAGGCCGGACACCTTGCGCAAGCCAAGTCGCCAAGATAACGAGCTGGCGAGATCAACAATTCGGCAGGCATATGTCTGTTCACTCAGTTTAGAAAATTGAACGATAGCCCTTGATATAACTCCAAAAAAAGCTGTCGGTGTGCTAATGTCTCAAACGGCTCAAGGGAGAAGTGACCATATTGGAGAATGGTGGTCATTTTGGAAAGCTTACAATGAGCCTTTAACGGCATTTGGTGGAATGACACGTGTCGACCTTTCTCGCTCCGGTAGGTTGTGTCGGGGACCCGGCGACCGGAGCAGTTCGCTGTCATATCTCGTGTGAAAAGGCCTATTGCCATGGATGAACCCATGAATGAACAGAATGGTGTTTCTCGGGACATTTTCAGGGGGGCCGAGAAGATCGAAATCTTTGGAAAGCTTCCTTCACTGCTGTGGACATACATCGACACGGGCCGCAACCTGATTCAGGACCTTAAAACGAGACCCGACCGCAGTTCTGAAGCAGTGCACACTATGGCGAAGTTGCTGGAAATCCTTAATTCGGCCGCGGACCATTTGGAAAACCTGGAATTGAGGAATTGCCTGGATAAGCAGTCCAGCATATTCAATTCTTTGAAGGACGGCACCCTTTCCGGCGATGGCTTCATCGACTCGTTCGAGGCACATTTGCCGAAGCTTGAACAGCTCGCCGGTCAACGTGTCGATCCATCGACAGCCTTGTTCAATATGATGCACCTCGATTTGGAAGTTGAAAAAGCTGAGAGCATAAAGGCCGGTAGAAGCGCAGATCTGATTGTGAGCGTAGCCATATTGGACGACGTGAGGAATTATCTGGCGCAGGAACTTATGGGTGAAGGAATTTCATCCGTACTGGTCATAGACAATGCCGGGTCGTTGATCGTCAGTGTAGGCAACAAACCTTCTCTCGATGTCACATCACTTGCAGCAGTGGCCGCGGCTAACTATGCTGCAACTCAACAAATCGCCCGCCTTATAGGAGAGCGGGATTTTGTGCTCCTATTTTACAAAGGTCACAATGAATCATTTCATTTCACTCGTGTCGGAGAAGAATACATAATCATTACCGTTTTCGACAACTCACTTTCTCTGGGGCTGCTGCGCCTGAAAATCGCCGATGCCGCGGGCGTGCTGGAAAAGAAGCTCCCGAAAAGGGAGGCATAGACATGGCCTTTATCAACAAGAGCGCAAAAGAGATCCAAGTAAAGATCGTTTACTACGGTCCTGGGAGGTGTGGAAAAACAACCAACCTCCTCTATGTAAATCAGAAAATGAATGCTCGCTTTATGGGAAAAATGATTTCCATTGACACCCGGGGCGACAAAACGCTTTTCTTTGATTTCCTGCCTCTGTCTCTCGGCTCGATCCGAGGATTCAACATCAGGGTCCAGCTTTACACCGTTCCAGGCCAGGTACTATATAACGAGAGTCGTAAAATGGTACTTAAGGGCGTGGACGGTGTCGTCTTTGTCGCCGATTCGATGGAAGTGCAGCAAGCGCCGAATAAAGAAAGCCTTCAGAATCTGAGAGAAAACTTACTCGAAGACAACTTGGATCTTGATGAACTTCCGCTGGTGCTTCAGTACAACAAACGGGACCTGGAAGGCAGTGTTATCCCTGTCTTGGACAAGTCCGTTATGGACAAAGACCTCATAACGATGGTCAAGAACCCCGCACCTGCCATCATGGCCAGCGCTCTCCAGGGAACGGGGGTCTTCGAGACTCTGCGCGAAATAAGCAAGATCACCCTCAAGTCAGTTCATCAGAAGCTTAGGGCATAGAGGTTCGACAGAGAAGTTAATGGCCAAATCCGATGACATGGAAGACCTGAACAAACTCATCGACAGGGCTGTAGATACTTTCTTCGTCGAGGCTCCTGATGAAGACGAACTTGCCTTTGAAGATGATTCTGTGACCCCAGGCATGTCCGCATCTTCTTCCGAATCCTTTGAGGAGAGTGAACCTTCAAGCCAGGGCAGGATGGCCACCTCGGGTGACCTTGAGACCGACCGGGCCATAGACCTCGCAGTGGACACGCTTTTTGTGGAAGAGCCTGACGCTGCCACACCCGAAACCGCTGAAGTCGAAGTGGAAATGGAAGAACTGGCCGGCGGCCAAGAACCGTCCGATCAGCATCCCGCGAAGGAACCCACTATAACTGTTGGTTCCGGCCGGAGACGCGGCGCGGAGACAGCACTCTCCGAAAATGCTCTGGCACAGGAGATTCATCGAGAAATCCTTACCCGCCAGGAAAAAAGTCCTCAGGCTGTGCCGCTGAAGCGGGGAGTACCCGCTCCCCGACAACGACCGGTTGTAGGCGCTCAGCAGGTATCGGCACTGGTAAAGTTGCAGGAAGCGATTCTTACCCTCGAATGGGAGATTTCGCCCCGATCGGTCATGGTTCTTTCAAATGAGCTTGCAAGATTGCGAGCAAGATTTCACGATAACGTGACGATGGATTTCGGCGCTCTGGCCATGAGACTCGTTCTGGATTATGTGGCCAAGCGAATGTCACGGGCGCATCCTGAATCCATTAGGTTTCTTCTGGTTGTTGCAGGCCTCCTTCACATGAATGCCACATCCGGCGGGACAGATCCTTTGGCGGTCTTCCACCAGATCTTGACGCGTTATGAAAGTTTCAAGATGATAGTACGCAAGGCTGAAGGGCTTCCGGAGCGGACGTCACCCTCTATCACCGATCTGGCGATAGACGATCCCGAGTCTTTTTCAAAAATGGTGGCTGCGCAAGCGATGACTTTATTGAATGCCGGAAAGTCACTTGCCAAGAAGCTGAATACTACGGATGACTCGCGAAATCTGATCCGGTCCTTTAGATTTTTGGTTACTCGGTCTGCCAACCGAATCCTGGAACATACTCACAAGAAGAGGATTGACCGGGACGCCAGGAAAAAGTAGAGGGCATATGCCTTGAAGCCTGAATGTCAGGCCGTGCGTGTTGGCGGTAACACGCCGAGCAATAAAGCAACTTGTGGACAGGAAAGGTCCAGGAAGGCCACGGGCCGGAGTATGCAGAGGTGGTTTGTTGTTTGGGCCACCAAAGCTCCAGGAGCAAGAGATGAACGCTGACAATCCTGAGGGCAGCGAAAGTCGCAGGAAATTTAAGCGAAAATATACAATATTCAAAATCCCGGTCTATGATGCCGAGACCAAGAGATTTCTCGGGCTTGTGCAAGATTTGAGCGAACAGGGTATTCAGCTCCTCGGCATCAATATGGATGTTAATTCGACCAAGACGATGATCATCCAGGCTGCCGATTATGTAAAAGGAGCGCCGATTTCTTTTGAGGCCGTGTGCAGGTGGGTGCGAAAGGAGGACCCCCAAGGTTATTATGTTTCCGGCTTTGAAATTGTGAATATGTCAGAGGAGACAAGGAAGAATTTGATCAGTCTTATGGACTACGTGACGTTGGACTGATTCCAGTTGACCAATTAGGCGGATATGTTCAGTCTCATCATAATTAGACCTGACGGACAAGAGGTGGAGCAGGCGTTCCGGACCGAACGAACGGCTATCGGTCGGCACGAGAAAAGCGATCTGCGCCTCTTGGACAGTATGGTTTCACGACATCACTGCCTGATCACGAGGGAAAACAAAAAGTTCGTCATAAAGGACCTTGAGAGTCGTAACGGAACATGGATTAACGGGCGCAAGATCAAGAATAGGCGACACATCAAGAACGGTGACATAATTCAGATAGGTCCATTCCGTCTGGTATTTCGCGAGCGCCAACATTCGGATCATTCACTTCAAAGCCAGACCTTGGAAATGACCCAAGCGGGCGCAAAGCCCTTTGTCCACAGGCACGAAACTGAGCGCGTGGTCAAGCCCCTCGGCATGATCAGCAATTATTTGCAGGAAACTTCGGGCACTCACCCGGCCCGCGCCAAGTTAAGAAAGCAGCGCCTCAATCGGAATCTTCTTTCTCTGTACAGCATCACCGAGCAACTGGTGGGGAGCCGTGATCTCGATGGGATGCTGGATTACATTATAGACAAGATTTTTGAGATCTTTGCTCCTTCTCAGGCAACCATCATGCTTAGAGATTCCGGGGAATTACCGGTTCCCAGGAAGGAACGCTCCGCGGACGGTAAGGGAGCCGTCAGACCTATAAGCAGTACCATTGTGAACCGAATACTGAAAGACCGAGTGGCGGTGTTGACCGACAACGCTCTCGAAGATCCTCGCTTTGAGATGGGGGATAGTATTGTCATCGATGGCATTCGATCCGTGATGGCCGCGCCCATCTGGGAAGAACGAAAAATTCTTGGGCTGATATACGTGGATAGTTTGGACGTCGTCGGAGGCTACCAGTCCGAAGACCTGGATCTTCTGACAGCCATCGGCCATCAAACCGCACTTGCATTGCAGCGATGGAAGCTGACTGAACGTCTGAGAGAGGAGGCTATCAAGCGAGCGGTCATACAGCAAAACCTAGCCCGCTTCCATCCGCCCCCGGTTGTGGATCTCATTCTTCAGGGCGCAGCCGATCTGGAAGCCAAAGAGACGGTGGCGACTGTGTTTTTTTGCGACATAGTGGATTTCACAACTATGTGTGAGTCCGTGGAACCAAAGCAACTCCAGGAGATTCTTAACACCTTCTTTAGGACTATCAATCGGATAGTCTTTGACGAGCAGGGCACTTTGGACAAGTTTGTCGGAGACGCGGCAATAGCCATTTTCGGCGCGCCGTTACCCCAAGAGGATGCGCCGGTTAGAGCAATCCGTTCCGCCCTGTGCGCCCGTCAAGAACTCGCCATGGCTGTACGGTCTGTGGCGCCGGGGTTGAAGTTCCAGGCCCGATACGGCATAAATACCGGGCATACCATAGTGGGGAATTTCGGGTCGGACGAGCGAATGGACTATACGATTCTCGGCCACGCGGTCAACGTAGCATCCAGAATCTGCGAAACCGCTGAACCTGACCAAATCCTTATCGGACCGGAGACTTTCGAACAAATCAAAGACAAGAAACTCTTCTCCCTTGGAAAAGTGGGAACTCGTCAATTAAAGGGCATGAAAGACAAAATACGGCCATTCGAGATCAAAGGTTTCCTTTAAACCCCCGCGGACCGACTCGTCTCCCACTAATTATGCTCACCTGAACGGTAAGAAAAATGATGAATCGACCTCCGACTCTGAGACTTTTTATTGATTATTTTTTGTTTTTGCTGGCACGCCTATTCGAAGAAATTATCTGTGTGATCCCTGAGTCGGCAGCCTTGGCTACAGGACGTTTTCTGGGCAGATGCATATTTGTGCTTGTTGCGGACCGTCGCGAGGCTGCTCTAGAAAACCTTAACATAGCTTTCGGCAAAGAACAGTCGCCACAATGGATACGCAGGACGGCACTCAAGAGCTTCGAGCATCTCGGCATGCTGACCATGGAATTTTTGTTTATTCGACGCTGGGATCAACAGGAGATGAACGAGCGTATTCTGGTCGAAGGACAGCTCCCTCACAATCTCGCCCTATTGCCTGGTAATCATGGAATTCTTCTTTTGAATTCGCATTTCGGATGTTTTGAAGTCTCCGCTGCGACCGTCAAGCTACTGGGAATCAAGCTGAATCTTATTATGACCCCTTTGAAGAATCCTTTCCTTGCTGAATACATGTACAGTCGAGGCGGTAAGGATAGCGGCGTTACGACTTATCGTGACAAGGGGGTCATCCCAGACATGATTCAAGCACTGCATAACGGTGAAATGCTCGCAGTCCTAGCGGACCAGAGGGGTGATGCTGAGAGAGGTGTATTCGTAGATTTCTTCGGCACTCCTGCGCCCGCGAATGAGGTGTTTGCCCGCCTTGCCATAGACGGCGAAGCGCGAATTCTGCCTTTATGCACTTATCGGAGGGACGACGGCAAGTATCAAAGCATTTTCTGGGATGAAATCCGTATTCAGCTCACCGGTGACAGAAGAACCGATCTCATCACAGTCAGCCAACAGTTTCACGAGATGTTCGAGAAGTGGCTCCGTATAAGACCGGAACAGGGATTTTGGTTGCAACGGAAATGGCGACGGAAACCATCCCGTAGACGTTCCCGACGGATTTCGACAAGCCTCGCGGAGACGAGGAGCTCGCAGCGGTGAAGCTCAAAGACATAGGCGAATTTGGGTTCATAGATCGGATAGCGCCCTTGGGAAACGTCAGACCGCAAGGAGTTGTCAAAGGGATCGGTGATGATTGTGCGGTAATTCGGATAAGTGCGGACGAATACCTGCTGATCACGACCGATTTGTTAGTCGAAAAGGTGCATTTCATGTTGGCATGGGCTGCGCCGGACATTGTCGGCGCGAGGGCCTTGACCGCGAACCTTTCTGATATCGCCGCTTGCGGAGGCACTCCTCAGGACGCGTTCCTCAGCCTCGCGATTCCCGATCACATCGAAGTGGAATGGCTCGATGCCTTCTATCGGGGATTGACCGACTTGGCACGTAGATATGGAGTCAACGTACTCGGCGGGGACACTACATCTTCGCGAACCGATCTCGTAATCAACATAGCGGTTACAGGTCTGGTCCCCGCAGAGCAAGTTCTGTTTCGGCATACCGCCAACTCGGGCGACATCATTATACTAACGGGTCCCACCGGTTTATCCCGCGCGGGCTGTGACCTTCTTCTTCGAGAAGAGAACTTCACCACTGGTCCTGCCCGGACTTTGGTGAAAGCCCATCTTGAACCCAGGGCACACTTGGAGGAAGGCCGTATGTTGGCCGAATCGGGAGCATGTACCGCGGCCATAGATATTTCAGACGGGATATCATCGGACCTGGGGCACCTCTGCCGTGACTCCGGCCTAGGTGCGATAATACTCGAAAAGGACATTCCCGTTGCGCCTGAGTTGATCCAAGTAGGTAAATCATTAGGCAAAGACCCTCTGGACTGGGTCCTGAACGGAGGCGAGGATTACGTGCTTTTGGCAGCCATAAAGCCGGCCGCGCTGCAGCCGCTTCTCGAACAGGCAGCCGCGCGGAATTGGCGCTTCCACCCGATAGGTGAATTCGTGCCGGGCCAAAAGATGGAGCTTGCGAAAATCGACGGGACCGTACAGGCAATCATTCCTTCCGGTTGGGACCATTTTGCCTGAGTCAGTGCAACCCAAAACCTCCCGTTACCCTGAGAATCACTTGGAGACCCACTCTCCCTTCATACTCGTGTAGGTTGGCATCCCCATGAATTGATCGGGGCTCCAGGTCCAGAACTGGCTGACTCCCGGGTACACCTTCACGATTACGTTTTGCCGCTGCCCGTCCATCATTTGCACTTTGCGGATGTAGTAATTCTGGATCGGCGCACCATATTCGTCGAATCTTATGGTCCCGCGAGGGGCCTTGAGTTCCAAGGATCGCATGGTTTTCACGAATTCTCGGCCCCTGACTTGGCCCCCCGTCTTGTTTAGCGCTTCCGCAATGACCATCCCTGTCACGTACCCCTGCTCAGAATACAGCGTGGGTGGATGCCCAAACTTGTTAGTGTAAGCAGTCTTGAACTGGACATTCTCAGGGTTGTCAAGGAGGAGGGACCAGTGAGATTCGGTAACGATACCGTCAGCGGCCTTCCCCTCTTTGGACAGCACGTTCTCATCGACCAGGAATCCCTTGCCAACCACAGCGATCTTCCCCTTGAGCCCGGATTCGGCATATTGCTGAACGAACCGAAGTGCGTCACCTCCGGCAAAAAAGACCATGATCAGATCGGCGTCCGGGTTGATCTGGGTAAAGAATGGCTTAAAATCTTGAGTCCCCAGAGGCGGCCAGATCTCTTGAATTATTTTTCCGCCCATCTTGGTGAAAGTTCTACATATTCCACCAACCTGCTCGAACCCGGCAGGGTTGGACGCGCCCATAGCCACGGCCTTGCGAAAGCCCTGTTCATAGGCCCACACACCGAGAGGATGCGAGCCGCCGCTACTGCTGAAGGAAGCACGGACAATCAGCGGACTGGCTCTTCTCTGGGTCAGGTCATCGGCGCCGGCATTGGATATTACAAAAGGTATTTCTCGCTGCGTTATGTGGGTAGCAACCGAGTATGCGACTCGTGAATCGACCACGCCGGCTATGATGTCTACTTTGTCCTGATCTATCAGTTTGTTAGCCGTCTCCTGCGTTAGAGTTACCACGCTGCTACCGATGTTTTCTTCAATAATTGCAATGTTACGGCCGCCGGCCTTGTACCCGATTTGCTCCATATAAAGGTTTAGGCCGTCTCTAAGATCAGCTCCCAGGGCCGCATAAACCCCGGACAACGAGAGGCAGTAGCCGATTTTGACAGGTTCTGCAGCCCAACCCGTCGCACAAAAGCAGTTCAAGGAAAGTAACATAGCGACAAAGAACAAGCGGAATGCGCGCGATCTCAGTCCTTGAGTCATTTCACTCTCCTTTCTCGTCTTGTTTGATTGGAATTTTGTGGTACGCCTGCCGCTATGGGAGTCTGTAGGATCTTGATTGGCGAGTCGAAGACCCATTCGACCCCTAAATGCTATCACGTTGCCTCCCAAAAGGCCCTTGGGAGTTCAATTGCCACTATCTTGATTAAAAAGGGGTTTTTCTTTGTTTGTGAACCTACCTCACCCCAAGCGACTCCGTCAACCATTTTTCAAGTCCGTCGCTCAAATCCGGCCATGTAGTTTGGGTTCTAGCCTGCCCTAACACAAAACCGGGATTGGTTTTGGGGGCCTCAGCACATGAGGCTGTTAGGCATGCTGATAGGAACGCAAGTCTACGCTGTAATCACTTTAGCGAGACTGCCAAGGGAGTCTGTCCAAATCCACATTCCCGCCTGAAAGGATCACTCCCACACGCAGGCCTCTCAAGTCTATTTTGTGCTCCCACAGAGCGCCAACCGCGACCGCGGCCGAAGGCTCGATGATGAGTTTCACTCTTTCCCACACGAGCCTCATGGCAGCGATGATGCCCGCCTCGCTAACGGTCACAATTCGCTCCACATGCTGCCGGATAATGGGGAAAGTCAGGTCTCCGAGTGATGTCAAAAGCCCGTCCGCGATGGTCTGAGGATTGACCTGCGGGATGATCTTTCCTGCGGCCAGCGAGCGAAAAGCGTCGTCAGCGCCCTCCGGTTCAGCTCCGATGACTCGGATAGACGGATTGAGCGCTGTAGCCGCAATTGCGGTACCGCTCAATAACCCACCGCCGCCCACAGGGGCAACAATTACATCCAAATCAGGAACATCCTGCGACAACTCCAGCGCGGCCGTACCCTGTCCCGCGATTACCTGATAATTGTTATACGGATGGATCGCTGTCGCTCCGGTCTTGGCAACCACCTGCGCCTGCCTTGATTCACGCGCCTCAAGCGTCGGTTGGCAGAAAAAGATCTTGCCACCATAGCCCGCCACTGCTGCCTTTTTCACCGCGGGCGCACTAGAGGGCATCACAATGTAGGCTGAAATCCCTCGCATCGCCGCGGCCAGCGCCAGCGCCTGACCGTGATTGCCCGACGAGTGTGTCACGACCCCTCGCGCGGCATCCGCGTCCGAGAGTGAAAAAACGGCATTGCATGCCCCTCGAAATTTGAATGCGCCCACTTTTTGGAGGTTTTCACATTTTAGAAACACCTGTGCGCCCACTTTGGCGTTGAGACTCATGCAAGTGAGGATCGGGGTGCGGTGTACGTGCGGCCGGATACGCTCAGCGGCCTGACGAATTTGGTCGATAGTAGGCGCCGACATTAGTGTTGCCTTTTTGTATCTTCGAAATTGAGCCGAAGTCCCGTGATTCTCCTGACTCCTGATTATACTCAAGACGTACAATGAGAGCATTCGACCTGAGCGAACCTTCTCATTACCGGGAGCGTTTTCTCGACGAGTTCATCCACTCAATGGCACGTCGAAAGCTACTCTGCTGAAGAGGCCAGAGCCGTGATCGATGCCCAGGGGATCCTGCCTCACATGCTGAGCTTCGAGCCCGGCAAGCCTGGCGGTTACCCGAACGGACGGCTGCTCACCGATCACATAGTCGCGCATCGTCTGTCCATGCTCTCGAAGGGCAAGATCCCGCTCGACGGGCTCAGGTCGCACACTGAGCTCTTAACGGGTTTCCCATACCTGGGCACACCACACCAGCACCCGGACCCGCCACCCGCGTAGGGGCTAGTGGTGCGTCAACTCTGATGTGGCGGGCGTCTGCTACAGCAATGCCAACCACGTTACGGGGTGATTTATTCGACGTGCGCTCTCAAAGGCGCGCGGGTTTGCATATAATTTCCCTGACTTGCAGGCTGAGGAAGTCAGAGCTGTTAGCGGGCCGGAGAACAAGAGCGGTGTCGGCCCCTTTGCTGGTTCCTGCGACGGATATAACGTCCTGGTCGGTCCTTGCCAAGCCCGCATCGGCAGCCATTAGAGCAAGTTCGATTGCGACCTTGGTCCCTTGACCGAAGATCCGTAATGTGTAAGCGATTATCTCGTCCACCTGATAGGTGCCAAGTTTTTTTCTTATGCCCCGACCTACACCACCAAAAGCGTGCGGGGCCGTAAGCACAGTGACGCCCTTGGAAATCAATTCCTGGCGCACCTCTGCGGGCATCTCCTGCTGGTCGGGTTGGGCGAAACCGGTCACATGGCTGACTGCAACGATGTTGGTCGCCGGGTCCAGGACCCCTCGCGCCTTAAGTGCTGTTTGCCCGCTGACAGAGGCTACCAATACAGTCTTGATGTTGAGTTGCTGCCCACGCCGACGTACACAGTCGAGAACAACGCTCGTGTTGCGAGGTCCGGTTTCGGTGAAATAGACAACCGGCGTCTCATAATGCCCCGCCGCCTCTTTTTGTTCCGCGCTTGCCAGGTTGTTCAGCCCTGCCACGAGAGCAGCGCCACCCACTCCCCCTAACGTCAAGAATTCCCGTCGATTCATTTACTCACTTCTCCTTCCCGGTAGTTGCGGTCAACGCGGTGTTCATCCACATTGTAGTCATGGGCGTGCACCTCATCCGATTCACTGTGATGATTGGAAATCATGCGTTCTTAAGAGGCGTCTTGATACGCCCCCAGGTTATGTACCACTTGTTGAGATACAGGTATAGATCTTCGTCTCGCCATGTTAGGGAGGAGCTTCTCTTGTCTCTTAAACTGCCGGGACAACCGATGGTTCTCTGAGATTTTGAGGCGATCGTTTATTCACGCGCACCGCACCGCACGATAGCTCGGGTCTTGGAAAACCGGCGTGGGACCGGCTAACTTTCCGCTGATCTTGCATCCGCACAAAAGTGGCGCAAATTGTTGGCAGGGGAGCTTAAGAATGCAGGATGCACAGAAAACAAATTTGTGCACGTGACTAAAGGAGATGCCCGTTTGTTTTCGCACACTGCATGTCGCGATTTTTTGTTACCAGGTTCAACTGCTTTGAGCATGGTAGGCGGTGTTTTGTGTGCTGTGCTTGCAGCATTGACCTTGGCCACGGCAGTCGCTGCCGGTGAGCCGCATGATGCCAGAGGAGCGGAAATTATGAACGGGAGCGACGATAGCAAAGGGGCTCCCAATTCTCGCGGTGATCGAGTAGCTTCTCTCAAAGCCAATCGCCTGGCAAGAGAAAAGAGCCCTTACCTGCTTCAACACGCGTACAATCCTGTGGAGTGGTTCCCGTGGGGAGACGAAGCCTTTGAAAAAGCCCGAAAGGAAGACAAACCCATATTTCTTTCCATCGGGTATTCAACCTGCCATTGGTGCCACGTCATGGAACACGAGTCGTTCGAGGATGAAGAGACGGCAAAATTGATGAACGACGCGTTTGTGTCCATCAAGGTGGACCGCGAGGAACGACCCGACATAGATCACGTCTATATGACCGTGTGCCAGATGATGACGGGGTCCGGTGGCTGGCCGCTGAACATAATCATGACTCCCGATAAGAAGCCTTTTTTTGCGGGGACCTATTTTCCTAAAGAAACCCGATACGGAAGAATGGGCTTGGATGACCTGACCCAACGAATCAAGCAGCTTTGGATCAACAGGCGCGATGAAGTGCTGCAATCCTCCGATAAGGTAATGCATTCTCTAAGTCGGCTTCAGGACGATTCGCCGGGCCAAGCCCTAGACGAAGAGGTTTTAAGAACGGCCTATCGACAGCTTTCACAACGCTATGATCCCAGAAACGGGGGATTCGGCAGCGCTCCCAAGTTTCCAACCGCACACAATATGCTTTTTCTGCTTCGTTACTGGAAACGGAACGGAGAAGATGCAGCCCTCCGCATGGTGGAACATACCC
>Ga0335071_10004967_pt1 | contig 13889 bp, 13 predicted proteins | sample Lox_Sample_15_FD_206724 | JGI IMG/M metagenome (GOLD analysis project Ga0335071, IMG submission 206724) | Soil microbial communities from Loxahatchee National Wildlife Refuge, Florida, United States - Lox_Sample_1.5 | ecosystem: Environmental > Terrestrial > Soil > Wetlands | place: USA... | reverse complement strand
GGTGAGCTCTTCGCCGAGGACCGGCGGATACAATTCCCGGCCGCCGTGGAACTGCGCATACAGGCTGGAGGCTTCGAACCGGCGCTTCCACTTGCCTGACCGTTGAATGTCGAGGTACAGAGGAAGGTACTTGAACATCGCAAGAATTACCGCGAGCGTCCACTCCGCCGTGGAAATATTGTGGGCACCGTGCGCGCTGCAAATCGTCACGTGCGGCCCTACCGTACCGGGAATCCACTCAGTGCCCGCCAACATTGACAACACCAGCTTCACGCCGCGCAGGTGCGGCCACGTCCCGATGGCTCGCGTCGTGTATGGGTCGGGAATCCAAACATCAATCTCCACGTCGTGGTCCATTTTGTCTGACACGGGAATCAGCTCGACACCCTCCGGAAAGGCGCGCAAGAGATCCTCACTGATTGTGGCTGGGTATCCGAGTCGTAGCATGGGGAAATTGAGCCCGCCTGATCCGTGGGCAATTCATTTGTATGCTATCGCAAGACGCGGCCCGGACCGATTCTGGAATTGCCATTGACGGCCAAGTACCAGAACGCGACACTGAAACGGGTAACGCCGAACTTCAGTCCCGATCATGCGCCTCAACGCCAAGAAGACCTGGTCACAGCACGAACTCGCAGCCAAGCTGCGCCTGGAACATGGCGCCAGGCAGGGGATCTTGACCTTCGAGCGGCAACGACTGCTGATCGACGCGGCCAAGACCGCGCTGGCCGCCGCGGTCTGCTGGTGGCTGGCGCTACGCTTCGGCCTTCACGACGGCTACTGGGGATCGATCAGCGCCATTATCGTACTGCAATCGAATGTCGGCGCCACCGTGACGGCATCGCGCGACCGAATTCTTGGAACCATGATCGGGGCGTTGCTTGGCTTTGGCTGCTCTGTATTTGGCGCTCCGCCGTGGAATTACATTGTCGCCATTCTGCTCGCGGTGCTGGTCAGCGGCTTGCTGGGTTGGCGTAACAGCTCGCGCCTGGCGTGCGTCACCATCACCATCATCATGCTGGTCCCCGCCCATGGACCGCGCTGGAGCCTGGCGCTGGACCGCGTGGGCGAAGTGCTGCTGGGCATCGTCGTGGCGTTGCTGGTGAGTACTCTCGTGCTGCCCGATCGTGCGCGGGTGTGGCTGCGTGACGGCCTGGTGCAGGAGTTCCTCGTGCTGGGGGCGCTTTTCGAAGCGATCCTGGAAGGATTCCGCTCCGCGCCATCGTCAAAGCTGCAGCAGCTGCGCGGAGATGCCCAGGCTCTGATCCGGGGCAACAATCAGTTGCTTGAGGCGGCGCGGAACGAGCCCAGCAGTCCCGCATGGCGCGAGGGGCTGAGCACTCTTTCGCAGTTCGGGCGATCGCTGTTCGATGCGCTTGTCGCCCTCGAGCTCTCAGTCAAAGACAGCCACGAAGACCGCTTCGCGCAGCAGCTGGAGCCGGCTTTACAGAGGCTTGCGGCCGATATCAGCACCGGGTTCCACTACATCGCGAGTTGCATCCACAAGTGGCGATTCCAGGTTCCCGCGCCCGGCATAAATCTTGAGCAGGATATCGCCGACCTTGAAGCGCGCATGGAAACCGTGCGGCACACCGGAATTGGTTTCTCGCAGGCCGACATTCTGCGCGCCTACGCATTGCAGTTGCATTTGAAGCAGATTGCGCGCCTTCTGCGCGCGGCCCGCATCGAGGCAAGCGAAGCGGTAGGCCAGGCCGGCAAATCGGATCAGCCTGCGTGATTGCAGACCACTGTCATCAGATCAGCTCCACCCCCCAAAGGTCGTGGAGATGCACGATGCCCTCGACCCTCTGATCGGCGTCGACGACGACGAGTGAAGTGATCTTTCGCTCTTCGAGGATCGCCAGGGCCCGCGCCGCAAGTTCACTCGCGGCAATGGTGCGCGGATGGCGGTTCATGGCGTCGCCGGCCGTCTTGCTGAGGGCTGCACCGCCTTCGCGCTCGAGCAGACGCCGCAGATCACCGTCGCTGATTACACCGGAAAGTCGACCGTCTTGCTGCACGGTCGTGATGCCGAGTTTTTTCGATGACATTTCGAAGATGACATCGGTCATGGGAGTTGCAGGTGCGACGACAGGAACATCATCGCCCGAGTGCATGAGATCGCGCACTTTGGCCAGCTGTTTGCCTAGCTTTCCGCCGGGATGAAGCTCGGCAAAGTCCTCAACACGAAAGCCCTTGCGCAGGCTGACAGCGACGGCGAGCGCATCGCCGAGAGCCAGCATCGCCGTGGTCGAGGCCGTGGGCGCGAGGTTCAGACCGCACGCCTCGCGCTCAACCGAACAGTCGAGCGCAACATCGCTGGCAGCGGCTAGGGTCGACTGCAGATTGCAGCAAAGGCTGACCAGAGCGTCGCCCTTGCGCTTGACCGTGGCCAGCAGGCGGAGAATCTCCTCGGTCTCGCCGCTGGCCGAGAGCGCAATAACGACATCACCCGGCATGAGAACGCCCAAGTCGCCGTGAACCGCTTCCGCGGGGTGTAGAAACAAAGCCGGCGAGCCGGTAGAGCTCAGCGTAGCGGCAATCTTTTGCGCAATGATTCCGCTCTTTCCCATGCCGGTGACCACGACGCGGCCGTTTTGCCCGCCGCAATGGACAATGAGATCGACGGCGCGGGCAAACGGCTCAGCCATCGGTCCTTCCAGCCTGGCCGCCAGCTCGGCGAGCGCCGCAGCCTCAGTGCGAACAAGGTCAGCCGGGCGAATAGCCGGTTCACGATCGTCTGGTTGGAGTGGGCTCATCGGTTCTTGATGGTAACAAAAGACAGGGAGCAAGGGAGTGAAGGAAAGAGCGGGCGACCAGCCAGCCTTCCTCATACAATGGAACTGCGAGGTCTCTTTTTCATGCGTCGCAACACCCTGGTTCTCGGCGCAACTCTTCTGATTCTGGCAACCTTCGCCTGGGCGGGCTGGGCCAACTGGGAGCATCGTCGGCAGGCCGCGGAGAAGCTGCTCGCAGGGACCGCACGTGGGCAATTGGTCGCAGTGCCCGGTGGGGACACCATGCAGTATATTTCCCCTCTGGATGGCAAACTCGCTCCCGCCTTTGCCTTGGAGGACTTGAATGGCAGGAGAGTGTCTCTGGCCGGCTACCGCGGCAAGGCTGTGCTGGTGAATTTCTGGGCTACGTGGTGCGGTCCCTGCAGAATCGAAACGCCCTGGCTAGTCGAGCTGCGCGACAAGTACGCGGGCCAGGGATTCGAGATTCTGGGTGTCGACACCGAGGCAGAAGACCTGAGGCCAGACGACAAGGCCGGCCTGGCCAAGGACCGAGTGGCAGCGAGAAAGTTTGTCGCCGAAGAGAAAATGGACTACCCGGTACTGATCAATGGGGACAGCATCGCAGACGCCTACGGGGGGCTTGACGATTTGCCCGCTTCATTCTTCGTCGACCGCAATGGCAAAGTAGTCGCCGCGTCGGTGGGGCTCACTTCAGAAAACGAGATCGAGGGCAAGATCAGGAAGGCGCTGGGGGAATAGGCCAATCACTTCGTCTTGTCTTGCGTGGCGAAGAAGGATCCCAGACAGATGAAACAGTTCACGGCAAGAGCATGTTCGGTCGTGGGTCTCGCTGCCATGGCTGTGTTGGCGGTGCGCGGACAGATCGTCTCGACAACTGCGCCGAACCGGCCGGCGATCGCCAGGACTGAAGCCGTAACGTTTCTTTTCCCTGAGCAGGTGAGGATTCCCGCGGGTAAGCCCGACCAGGTTGCGCTGCACTTCCGCGTCGGGCAAGGGTTGCACATCAACTCGCACACTCCGAGCGAGACATACCTGATCGCGACCGATTTTTCCATTCCCGACTGCGCAGGAGTGCGGCTGGCGGGCCTGGATTACCCTCCCGGAATAATGATCTCCCTGCCCTCTGATCCGACAGGCCGCCAGAGCGTCTATACCGGAGAGTTCATCATCCAGGCTCGCATCGTTGCCATGCCGGGCAACCATCTCGTAAAGGCCAGGCTGCATTACCAGGCCTGCGATCAGAACCAGTGCCTGCCGCCGAAGACGCTCGACGTACCTATTGATGTAATCGGAAAGTAGTATGGCGCCGGATTAGTCCTCATGCTTTAGTGGTAGAGGCATTTGAGGAGAGGATCGATGGCCGGTTCGGGCGCAAACGGAAAGATGGTCATGGTAGGCATTCTTCTTGCTGCGGTGGTTGTCGGATTGGCAGTCGCAGACCGCCAGACGGATCACTTTACCAAGGTCAAGGCGTGGACCGACCGCGTTGTCGGCCATGCAAGCTCGTCGATCACTACGCCCTCGTTCTAAGATTGCGGCCCGCACGATGATCTGGGATCAGAACGACACCATTCCCGGTCACGACAGCGGCTTCGGCTGGTCGCGCATCTAACTTTCCGCCTTCTTCTCGATCTTCGCCCATGAATCCTTCAGCGCCAGCGTCCGATTGAATATTCTCCTGGCTTCGGACGAGTCCGTATCTACGCAGAAGTATCCCACCCTCTCGAACTGGAAGCGGTCGCCTTGCTTTGCCTCGGCGAGCGACGGCTCGAGTTTAGGGCCAGTGAGGACTTCAAGCGAGTTGGGGTTGAGATTGTCGAAGAGGTCGCCGCCCTCGGGAAAATCGTAGGGATCGGCTTTCAAGAAGAGCTTGTCATAGAGGCGGATCTGAGCGTCGATTGCATGAGAGGCCGACACCCAATGCATGGTGGACTTGACCTTGCGTCCGTCGGGTGAGTTGCCGCCGCGGCTGGCCGGATCGTAGGTGCAGCGCACCTCGGTTACGCTGCCCGCGGCATCCTTCACAACGGTCTTTGCAGTGATGAAGTAAGCCGACCGCAGGCGAACCTCCTTGCCGGGCGAAAGCCTGTAGTACTTGGGCGGCGGGACCTCACGGAAATCATCCTGCTCGATATAGATCTCGCGCGAGAAGGGCACCTGACGCACACCCGCTGCCGCATCTTCGGGGTTGTTCTGGACATCGACATACTCGACCTGACCCTCGGGGTAGTTTTCGATGACGACCTTCAGCGGATGCAGAACGGCCATGGCGCGGCGTGCGCGGCGGTTCAGGTCATCGCGCTGGAAGTGCTCGAGCATCTCGATATCGGTGATGCCGTTGGTGCGCGTGGCGCCAATCGAGGCGCAGAAGGCGCGGATAGCCTCAGGTGTAAAGCCGCGGCGGCGGATGCCGGAGATGGTGGGCATACGCGGATCGTCCCACCCGTTCACACGCTTTTCCGTCACCAACTGCAATAGCTTGCGCTTGGAAAGCATCGTGTAGGTGAGGTTCAGACGGTCGAATTCGAACTGCTGCGAAGGGAAGATGCCCAGCTGCTCGATGTACCAGCGGTATAGCGGTTGGTGGTCGGCGAACTCGAGCGTGCACATGGAGTGGGTGACGTGCTCGATCGAATCCGACTGGCCATGCGCGTAGTCGTACATGGGATAGATGCACCACTCGTCGCCGGTGCGATGATGCGTGGCGTGAAGGATGCGGTACATGACCGGGTCGCGCAGGTTCAGGTTGGGTGAGGTCATGTCAATCTTGGCCCTTAGAACCCGTGATCCGTCGGGGAACTCGCCAGCCTTCATGCGCTGAAAAAGATCGAGGTTTTCCTCGACCGAGCGGTTGCGGTAGGGCGAGTCATTCCCTGGTTCGGTAAGGGTTCCTCGAAACGCGCGGATCTCGTCCGCCGAAAGATCGTCGACGTATGCCTTGCCGGCCGTGACGAGTTGAAGGGCCCACTCGTAGAGCTGGCCAAAATAGTCTGACGCGTAACAGAGCTTTTCCCAATCGAAGCCGAGCCACTTAACGTCCTTCTGGATCGACTCGACGTACTCGGTCTCTTCTTTTTCAGGATTGGTGTCGTCGAAGCGCAGGTTGGTCTTTCCACCGAATTCATCCGCCAGCCCAAAGTCGAGAAAAATCGCCTTGGCGTGGCCGATGTGCAGGTAGCCGTTGGGTTCGGGAGGAAAGCGCGTCTGGATGACGGCGTCGCCGTAGGTTCTGTTCTCGATATCTCTCGCGATCTGCTCGCGAAGAAAGTTGTTCACGGGGCGGACGTCGTTGGCGTTGCTTGTCACGTTTTCGGGGTTCGCGGCGGACATTGTCTTCATTTCTTATTGTTCCACGTTTTTGCTCTGCGCCCAGAATGACTCCAGTTTGCCCACGGCCTGCGTGATCCTGTCGAGGCAGACCTCGCGCCCTAGAACAACCAGCGTTTCGAAGAGCGGCGGTGCATTCTTGCGGCCGCAGACCGCGACCCGGATGGGTTGAAACATCGGCCCGGTCTTCAGGCCGAGCGAAGCGGCGGCTTCGCGCAGCGCTTTGTCCAGCGAGTCGTGGTCGAACGGTGTCTCGGCGAGGACCTGTCTCGCTTTTTCGAGGACCCGCACCGCCAGCTCCGCATCTCCCGTCGATTCCCCCTTCTTCGTAGGAATCAGCTCCGCCGGATCGTACGGCGCGAGTTCATCTACAAAGAAAAAATCTGCGGCAGAAACCGCATCGCGCAGCAGCTTAATACGCTCGCGGATAAGTGGCGTCACCGCGGCAACTTTTTCGGGTGTGGCATGAAGTCCAGCCTGTTCAAAGAATGGTTGGACCAACCGGCTGAGCTCATCGATGGGCAGTGCCCGGATGTGCTCGGCATTAAGCCACACGGCCTTAGGATCGAATGGAGCGAGATCCGAAGAGCTCAAGGCTGTCTCGTCGAAGTTGACCACGGCATTAGCGCGGTTGACGCCTTCCAGTGTGAACAGGTCGCGAATCTCATCGAGACTGAGAAAATCGCGATCGTTCTTGGGCGACCAGCCCAGCAAACAGAGGAAGTTGACGAAGGCCTGGGGCAAGAATCCGGCATCGCGATAGGTGGTGACGCTGACTACGGGACCGTGTTTCCGCTTCGACAGCTTGGTGCCGTCCGGAGCCACAAGAAGCGGCAGATGCGCGAACTGCGGCGTCGGGCCTCCGAGCGCCTCAAAGATCAGCACGTGCTTGAAGGTATTTGTCAGGTGATCCTGGCCCCGGATGATGTGGCTGATGCGGAGATCGGCGTCGTCGACGCATGATGCCAGGTGATACGTAGGCATTCCATCCGACCGCAGCAGGGCAAAGTCCTCCACTTCGTCGGCCAATTTCGATTGCGGGCCGTAGACCCCGTCGTTGAAATGCAAAACCCTGTCCTGGCCCCGCGGCACTCGATAGCGCAGCGCGAAGGGCTCGCCTGCCGAGGCGCGGCGGTCACTCTCTTCGCGCGACATTTCGCGCATGCCGGGGTTGCAAAGCCAAGCGCCTTGCGTACCAGAAGACTGGTTGTCATCACCTGCATGCGCGGGTGTGAAATCGCGGTAAGCCAAGCCCTTGGCTAACATCGCTTCGGCGGCCTGTCGGTGAAGTTCAAGCCGCTCCGACTGCTTGTACTCCTCGTCCCAGTCGAGCCCCAGCCAGCGTAACCCCTCGAAGATGGACTGCACGCTGGCATCGGTGTTGCGCTCGACATCGGTGTCGTCGAGACGCAGGACCATGGTTCCGCCGTTGTGGCGCGCAAAGAGCCAGTTAAAGATGAAGGTGCGCGCGCTGCCCACGTGCAGAAAGCCCGTGGGCGAGGGTGCAAATCGGATACGTAGAGTTGAAGCGCCGGAAGAGTTCAGATAAGGCATCGTGTCGCTTTCTCTTCACGATGCTAAAACATCGGCCTTACGCGGCGTCCGCAGTGCGGAACGCACATTTCGCGCTCAGACCTGCGGCGGAATCGGCGGCTGCGGCGGATAAGGCGGAGCCGGCACATAGACCATCTGAGGCGCAGGCACCACCTTCCACTGAGCGAAGGCCAGGACGTACAGAAGTACCAGCGTGCCCAGCGACGGAACAATGCACAGGAGCGAAAGCCATGGAGAAAAGCCCGCCTTCTTGAGGATGAACCAGCACGGGATCATCAGGACAACGACGGCAATCAGGTAGCCGATCAGCATGATGGGAACGATCCACATGATGATTTCCTTGACGATTTCGGGACTTGGCTGGCTTTGCGCGACCTGGAAAAGCGCTAATTCAAACATGCAAGCACTCCGCTATGGAATTGTGATTCGCAGTCAAGGTACAGGGAACCGGACGAAACCGCAACGGAAATCAGCGCCGGCGCTCCTCGCCGCCTTGCGCCCTCGCTCCCTGTTCTATGTGATGTCTTCGGTATCGTAGACGGGCGTGATGCGGCGTTTGGGAACGCCGTGCACAGAGCTAAGCAGATCTTCGACCACGTCTTCAAGCTGGCGCTGGGTTTCGATTACCGCGCTCATGCTCTTCGCCTCTTCGGGTTCCTGTACACGCTCGACCAGCGCAACCGCGTGGCACTGAGCAACGTGATCGAGATTGAGGCCTTCAGGGCTCTTGGCCTTGATGCTCACCTGGTCGACTGCAATGCTGAGCAGATCGGCGACTCGAGCGCACATCGCGCCGGCAACAGGCACGATTTTGGGCGCAGCCAGAATCAGCGTCGTGTCGATATTGGCAATGCGGAATCCGGCATGTTGCAATTCTTCGAGAGCCAGCTTGATAAAGATTGAAGAGTCGGCGTCTTTCCACCGCGGGTCGCCCGGCGGGAAGAACGTGCCGATATCGCCCGCGGCCACTGAACCAAGCAGGGCGTCGGTGATGGCGTGCAGCAACACGTCCCCGTCAGAATGACCGGCAAGACCCTGCGGATAATCGAGCGTCATGCCTCCAATGCGCAGTGGCACCCCGGCCTTGAATTCGTGCGAGTCATAGCCAAAGCCGATGCGCGTATCCATCTTCCGCCTGGATCTCCGTGCAGATTGAGAAGCTATCCCTGGGCGACCGATCTTGCTTACGAGTGCTGGGTGCGGAGTTGGCGCAGATAAAACTCTGCCAGTTCCAGATCGCCCGGCTGCGTAATCTTAAGATTAACCTGAGAACCGTGCACCACGGCGACGGAGAGCCCGGCCCGCTCCACGACCGAGGCCTCGTCGGTGCCTACAAAACCGTCGGCCTCTGCCTCGGCGAAGGCCCGCTGCAAAAGCCCGTAGCGAAACCCCTGGGGCGTTTGGGCCAGCACCACGAATTCCCGTGGGATGGTCGCGGTGATGAGCGCTCCGTGAGCCGTTCTCTCCACCTGCTTGATGGTGTCCAGGGCGGGAAGGCCGACGATGGCGGCTCCGGTTTCTACGACGGCATCAATCGTCCGCTCGATGGTGGCAGTGTCGATGAGGGGTCGCACGGCATCGTGAACTAGAACAACATCTTCCTGCTCGGCGGGCAGCGCAGCAAGAGCATGCGACACCGACTCCTGGCGTTTTTCGCCACCTTCCACCACAAGCACGCGCCCGGCAAACCCGAATTCGGCCACCTGGGCCTTCACCCGCTCCATTTCGGTTCTGCGGGCGGCAACATAAATCGCCGTCACTCGCGGCACCGCCGCAAAGGCGCGCAGCGAGTGAATGAGGATAGGCACGCCTTCGAGCGCCAGAAACTGTTTCGGCTGGGGGCCGGCCATTCGCGTGCCTAAGCCCGCAGCCGGCAGAATGACAAAGACTTGCATGGCTCGTCGAGTATAGCACCGGGCGAGTTACTAGCTATCGGCCATCAGCTCTTCTCCCGCTCCACAAACATCATCTCGCTCGTCGATCGAAATCCAAGCTTCTCGTACACAGATCGCCCGGCATCGGATGCGTGCAGCGTCACCACGCGAACACTCCGCTGGCGCGCCTGGGTGAGACAGTTTTTGATGAGCGAATGTGCGATACCGCGCTTGCGAAACTGCGGTTCGACAAAAACATTGAGCAGATAGCCACGCTGGTTGCTCCCAGGATGTAGCGGATGCGGCGGCCAGTCAACGAGCAGCATCCCCGCCGAACCCGCTGTCCTCCCATCTTCCTCCACAACCCAGCCGAGATATCTGCCGTCCGCGATCCTTTGTTTGACCCACGGTTCGAAAGCCCGGCTCATTTGCTCAAGAACGATGTCGCTCGGGTTCGGCATCGACAGAAACATAGCGCGGCGGTGCGCGGTAATGAGTGAGGCATCGGCTTCGGTGGCGGGACGAATGTTCACCATGGAGACTCAGTATAGGGTTTGGGAAAACTGGCGGGCGGCAGCCGTCGTTTTCTATGATCCTCTCGTGCGCACCGCGACGTCCAAATCGCCGCCCGGCCTGGCGCTCGATCTGTCTCTGCTCAAGCCGGGTCTCCGCCTCGCCGTCGGTGTCTCCGGCGGCGCGGACTCTGTAGCCCTCTTACTCTCGCTGGCGACACGAAGCAAGGAACTGGGTCTGGTGCTCCACGCAGCCCACCTGCACCACGGCCTGCGCGGAGCCGAGGCCGACGCGGACCTCGAGTTCTGCCGTGCGCTGGCCGCGCAGCTTGTAGTGCCATTTCTTCAGGCTCGTGTTGACGCCGCGGTCGAAGCCAAGCCCGATCCTGAAACCGGCAAGCCACGCGAAACGATTGAAGAGGCTGCACGTCGCTTGCGCCACGCCTGGTTTCGCGAGTTGATGACCAGTATCCCTCTCGATGCCGTTGCGACCGCCCATACCCTCGATGATCAGGCGGAAACGGTACTGGCCAAGTTTCTGCGTGGGGCGTGGACCGAAGGACTGTCGGGCATCCACCCGAGTGTCGAGTTTGCCGAGGGCCGAATCATCCGGCCATTGCTAAGCGCCACCCGCGTTGAAATCGAAGCGTACCTCCGGGAGATCGGTCAGAGCTGGCGGGAAGACTCGACAAATCGTCAAATGACATTAACCCGGAATCGCATCCGGCACGAGCTGTTGCCGTTACTGAAGGAATGGAATCCGCAGCTCCGCGAGCACCTGTCACAGATGGCCGAATTGGCGCGGGACGAGGAGACGTGGTGGCAGTCGGAGCTGGCACGCCTGGCCTCTCAGCTGCTCTTGCCCGGGCGTCCTGTGCGCGGCGGCGGGCGCTCCGCGGGTCGAATGGTGTCTCCCGGCGTGGCTCTGGACGTAACACGGCTGCGGGCTCTGCCCCCGGCCCTCCAACGACGCCTGCTGCGGCACGCGGCAGAGCAACTTGGCGCCTCGATCGACTTCCCGGCAACCGAGCGGCTGCGTGCGCTGGCTCTCGCCGGACGAGCCAGCCAGCAGCTTGAGCTCTCCAGTGGACTGCGGGCAGTACGATCAGCGAGGGAGCTGCAGCTGTCCATCCGCGCAGGGAACAGTCGCGAACCCTCACACCTGGTTGTGCCGGAATACGCGGTGCCGTTTCCAGGCGAGATCAATGCACCTGCCTTCGGCCTGCGCTTTCGCATCGAGTTTGCGGAGCCGCCTGAACCTGCGGGCGGAAGCGAAGCGCGGGGCGGCTCACGGATTGCGATCCTGCGCAACTGGAAGGCTGGCGACCGGGTCAGGCTGCGCCACGCCAGCCGTCCATGCAAGGTAAAGGAAGTGCTTGTCCGTCTGCGAGTTACGGGAGAAGACCGCGCAGTCTGGCCGGTGCTCGAGGTCGGCGGACGGATCCTCTGGATGAAGGGTGCCGAGATCGAGCCTGAGCCGGGCCTCAGCATCCGTCAACTCGAGCCGGACGACCCGGTTCACACGGCGTCTAAGTACCGCTGTGCGCAAGGGATATAGGCATTGCTGGTTCTACCACCTATGCGCCATTGAGATGGCTGCAACTTTCGCGCCGCTGGGAGTACAATCGGGAAAACTGCCTCCAGTGGCGGCAGAGTGAGTGTGTCTCCGCGGCAGTAGCAGTGCACATTTTGCCACTTTGCAAGGCGCGCGAACGTCTAAGGAGTGGCTGTTGGCCAGGACGGCGGATCGGCGCGGGTTCGTCGCACAAAGGAGTCGTTGGTGAATTCAAACGTAAAAACCATCATGTTCTGGGTCTTCATCCTTATCTGCCTGATGATGCTGTGGGCGGTGGTGGAGAGAGGCGCCAACATGAGCAAGGAGCCGGAGTACTCGTACTCCGATCTCTTTGACAAGGTTCAAAGCAACCTGGTGCTCGATGCGGTCATTCAAGGCGACGAGCTCCACGGCCACTTGAAGGCCTCACCCAAAGACCAGTTCCATACGACGCTGCCGACCAACTACGAAGACCTGGAAAAGGCGATGCTCGCCTCCAAGGTGAATTTCACCATCAAGGAGCCGCAGAGCAACGTTCTGATTCCCCTGCTCATCAACGTAGGCCCGTTTGTACTGCTCATTGCGGTGTGGTTCTTCATGCTGCGGCAGATGCAGTCGGGCGGCAATAAGGCGCTCTCGTTCGGCAAGAGTCGGGCGCGCCTTCTATCGATGCAGCAGAAGAAAGTCACGTTCAAAGATGTTGCCGGCGTCGACGAAGCCAAAGAAGAGCTGAAGGAGATCATCGAGTATCTGCGCGAGCCGCAGAAATTCCAGAAGCTGGGCGGTCGCATCCCCAAGGGGGTGCTGCTTGTAGGACCTCCAGGAACCGGCAAGACCCTGCTGGCGCGAGCTGTGGCTGGCGAGGCCAACGTTCCGTTCTTCTCGATCTCGGGGTCGGATTTCGTGGAGATGTTTGTCGGCGTGGGCGCAAGCCGCGTGCGCGACCTATTCGAACAGGGTAAGAAGAATGCACCGTGCATCATCTTTATCGACGAGATCGATGCGGTCGGACGCCATCGCGGCGCCGGTCTGGGCGGCGGGCATGACGAGCGCGAACAGACGCTCAATCAACTGCTTGTCGAAATGGACGGTTTTGAATCGAACGATGGTGTGATTCTTGTGGCGGCGACGAACCGCCCCGACGTGCTGGATCCTGCGCTGCTTCGGCCGGGACGCTTCGATCGCCGCGTGGTGGTCGGCCTGCCCGACGTGCGCGGGCGCGAGGAAGTGCTCAAGGTTCACATCAAGAAGGTTCCAGTCAGCGACGACACAAACCTGAATGTATTGGCGCGTGGAACGCCTGGCTTCAGCGGGGCCGACCTGGCGAACATGGTGAACGAGGCTGCGCTCAACGCGGCGCGCATGAACCGCAAGCAGGTGACCATGTACGACTTTGAGCTGGCCAAGGACAAGGTCCTGATGGGCGCCGAGCGCAAGTCGATGTTGCTGACCGACGAAGAGAAGCGCGTGACGGCGTACCATGAGGCCGGTCATGCGCTGGTTTCGCTTATGCGCGACCACTCCGACCCGGTGCACAAGGTGACCATCATTCCGCGCGGCATGGCTCTGGGCGTCACGGTCTACCTGCCCGACGACCGGCACAACTATACCAAGGAGTATCTCGAGACCCGGCTCGCGACAGCATTTGGCGGCCGAGTGGCCGAAGAGATCTTCCTCAACCAGATGTCGACGGGCGCCGGAAGCGATATCGAGAGCGCCACGGACTTGGCGCGGCGCATGGTCTGCGAATACGGCATGAGCCGGCTGGGGCCTCTGACCTTCGGCAAGAAAGAGGAACAGATCTTCCTGGGCCGCGAAATCGCCCAGCATCGCGATTTCAGCGAGGAGACGGCGCGGCAGATCGACCAGGAAGTGCGGCGCTTGATCGATGAAGCGTATCAATCGGCGCATTCCATCCTGGAAGCTAACCCCGACGCGATGCACCGCATCTCGGCGGCTCTATTGGAGCGCGAGACCATCGATGCGGAAGAGCTGAGACTGCTGCTCGAGGGCAAGGAACTGCCCCCCCTGCGCTCGTCGTTGGCCTCGCCAAACGATGGCGACGGCAGCCCGCAGCAGGTCCTCAAGCCCGAGAGCCCGCGCGGTCCGGGAGGCGGCCTGCCGGAGGGTTCACCCTCGCCTGCGTAAGCGGGTGTCGGGTTTCACTGATCGAAGGGCCGCTCGCGAGAGCGGCCTTTTTGATGGAAGTACACTCTCCTCAGTTAGGTCTAACGACAACTTATGGGCGCCGATAAATCGAAAGGTGGTGATCTCGGTCGCCGTTTTTCTGGTCGCGCTTTGCCTTGCC
>Ga0335071_10004966_pt1 | contig 13890 bp, 12 predicted proteins | sample Lox_Sample_15_FD_206724 | JGI IMG/M metagenome (GOLD analysis project Ga0335071, IMG submission 206724) | Soil microbial communities from Loxahatchee National Wildlife Refuge, Florida, United States - Lox_Sample_1.5 | ecosystem: Environmental > Terrestrial > Soil > Wetlands | place: USA... | reverse complement strand
CACACCCCCGCCCAAGGGCGGGGTCGCAGGTCCCTCCGCCCTCGGGATCGACGATACCGGCGCGATGGTGACGGCGAGGTCGCGGTTTCCTAGCGAAAGCGCGACCCTTCATCCACAGGCTCTGCGGACGGGCAACACCCTTATCGCCGAAAGACGTCGGCCGCCCAGCCGTCGGCGGTCCGGCGGTCGATCTGTACCCAGCCGGCGAGATCGGGCTCGTCGCGGTCGAGGTATCCGGACGTGACGAAGATCCCCGCGTCGAGTCGCGGCGCCAGCCGCTCGACGACGTCGAGCGCGACGTTGGCGACGGCGATCTCCGTTCGGGGAAGCTCGTCGGCGAGCGCGTCGGCGACGAACGTCATCACGTCGACGCCGTTCGCGCGCGCGTTCGCGCTCGTCGCCTCGACCGCCGCCTCGTCGAGATCGACGCCGACGACGGGGGCGCACCCGAGCTTCGCCGCGCCGATCGAGAGCACGCCGGACCCGCAGCCGATGTCGAGGAGCGACGCCGGCTCGAGCGTCTGCAGCAGCTCGAGGCTCAGGCGCGTCGTCGCGTGCGCACCCGTTCCGAAGGCGCGGCCGGGATCGACGACGATCGGCTCGAGCTCCGACGGCGGCTCCTCCCACGGAGGCCCGACCCAGAAGCGGCCGACCGCGACGCCGTGGTGGAACTCCCGCCACGAGTCCTCCCAGCCCTCGCGCACGTCGCGTGCCTCGAGCACGTCGAAGCCGATCGGCGGCTCGTCCGCGTAGACCGCGTAGGCGCCGTCGAGCTCCTCCACGCCTTCCGGGAAGAGATGGAGGAGGAGCACGAGCTCGGCCTCGCCGCCGACGACGACGTAGCGCTTCAGCGGAACGCGCTCTTCAGCTTCTCGAAGAATCCCTCGTCGCGCTTGTACGTCCGCTCGTCGACGTGCGTGTCGAACTCGGCGAGCAGGCGCCGCTGCTCGTCCGTCAGGTGGCGCGGGACGAGGACGTTGACGAGGACACGGTGGTCGCCGCGGCCGAAGCCCTGCAGTACCGGCATGCCGCGGCCGCGGAGGAAGACGATCTCTCCCGGCTGCGTGCCCGGCTGGAGCTCGAGCTTCTCCTCGCCGTCGAGCGTCGGGATGGTGAGCGTCGTCCCGAGCGCGGCCTGCGTGATCGTGAGGTCGACGGTCGAGAACACGTCGTTCCCCTCGCGGACGAATCGCTCGTCCGGCTTCACGTGCACCTGGACGTAGACGTCGCCGGCGCGGCCGCCGAGCGCGCCCGCGTGACCCTCGCCCGAGATGCGGATGCGCTGGCCGTCGTGGATCCCGGGCGGGATCACGACCTCGAGCCGGCGCTCCTCGACGGCGCGTCCGCCTCCGCCGCACGCGGTGCACGGGTGCGTGACGACGCGGCCGGAGCCGCTGCACGCCGGGCACGCCTGCGTCTGGAGGAACTCGCCGAAGACCGTGCGCGAGACGCGCTGGAGCCGGCCGGCGCCGCCGCAGGTCGGGCACGTCGTCACGTCGGTGCCGGGCTCGGCGCCGTCTCCGCCGCAGCGCGCACAGACGACCGCGACCTCGAACGGCACTTCGCGGGTGACGCCCGATGCCGCCTCGGCCAGCTCGATCTCGACGAGGGCGGCGAGGTCGGCGCCGCGCGCACGCGCCGGCCCTCGCCCGCCGAGCAGGTCGTCGCCGAAGAACGCCGCGAACAGGTCGGAGAGGCTGCCGAAGTCGAACTGCCCCGGCCGAAAGCCCCCGCCCCGGAGGCCGGCGTGACCGTAGCGGTCGTACAGCTCGCGCGTCTCGGATTTCGAGAGCACCTCGTAGGCCTCGACGACCTCGCGGAACCGTTCGTGCGCGTCGGGTGCGTCCGACACATCGGGGTGCAGCTCGCGCGCGAGCCGGCGGAACGCGCTCTTCACGTCCGCCTCGCTCGCGTCGCGCGGCACGCCGAGGAGCTCGTAGTAGTCGCGCTCGGAGGTCGCCATCGCGGAGAGGGTAGCGACCGGGGTCGGCGCTATCGCTCGTCGTAGATGGACTCGACGAAGCGCGACAGCTCGGAGGCGGCCGAGCGGACCGCCCCGAGCGCCTTCTCGTAGTCCATCCGCACCGGGCCGACGATGCTGACGGCGCCGAGCGCCCGGTGCACGAGCCCGTAGCACGCGCCGACGAGCGCGATCTCGTGCAGCGCGGGCAGCTCGAGCTCGTGGCCGACCCGAACGAACGGCCGCCGCGGATCGCGCGACGACGCGAGGACGTCCAGCAGCGCGGCACGCTTCTCGACGAGCTCGAACAACCGGCGGTACGCGTCGAGCTCCTCGGGCCGGAGCTCGCCGAGGAGATCCGCCGCGCCGCCCACGTAGAGGCGCTGCTCCGACGAGAGGAGCTCGACGAACGTCGGCCGGATCGCGGCGAGGAACGCGCGCTCGCGGACGGACAGGCCCTGATCCTCGAAGCGGCGGCGGAGGAGCGAGGTGCCGAGCTGGAGGCCGGCGACCGTGTCGTTGAGGTACTCGGCGGCCCACTGGGCGAGCCCGGGGTCGACCGGCTCGTCGAAGTGGAAGAGCCGTTTCGTGACGCCCCCGGCCGAGGTGATGAGCACGACCATGACCAGCTCCGGCTGGAGCAGCAGCACCTCGACGTGGCGGACGGTGGTCGCCTCGAGCGGCGGCGCCGACACGAGCGCCAGCAGGCGCGTCACCTGCGAGAGCATCTCCGTCGTCGCCTGCAGCGCCGACTCGACCTCCGTGCTCGTGCTGTGGAGATCGAGCGGGAACGAGGCCGGCTGGGGGTCGAGCCGCTCGAGCAGCTCGTGCGCGTAATAGCGGTAGCCGAGCTCCGTCGGCACGCGACCCGCCGACGTGTGCGGGTGCGTGAGCAGGCCGAACGCCTCGAGCTCGGCGAGCTCGGCACGTACGGTCGACGGCGAGGCGTTCAGCGCGGAGCGTTCGACGAGCGTCTTCGAGCCGACCGGCTGACCCGTGGCGACGTACTCCTCGACGACGCGGCGGAGGATCTCCTGCTGGCGGGCAGTGAGCTCGACCGCGACGGTGCGAGAGCCGGTTTGAGCGTGCATTTGCAGGGGATTTTACCCTTGCCCGCGGACCGTCTCGCTCAGGCGAGCAGCTCGGCCGTGACGGCGCCGCCGAGAAACCGGCCGCGTCGCGTCAGCGTCAGCGAGTCTCGGCCGACGCGCGCGGCGAGACCGAGCTCCTCGACGCGGGCGAGCCCGTGCGCGTCGAGCGCAGCGTCGAGGCCGGTGAGCGACAGCGGCTCGTCGAGCCGAAGTCCCAGCATGACGCGCTCGCGTGCACGGACGTCTCCGTCGAGCGGCTCCACGTCGCGCTCCGGGGCCTGTCCCGACTCGAGCGCCTCCAGGTAGCGCCCGAGCCGCGGCGTGTTGCGCCAGCGCCTGTTCTCGATTGTCGTGACCGCGCCCACGCCGACGCCGAGGTAGTCCCGTCCGAGCCAGTAGGCCAGGTTGTGCCGCGCCCGCAGGTCACGCCCGCCCGCGTCATCCGGAGCACGGCAGAAGTTGGCCGTCTCGTACCAGCGGTAGCCGGCAGCCGTCAGCCGGGCGACGACGCGCTCGAAGTAGTCGTCCATCGCGTCGGCCTGGCGGGCCAGCTCCTCTCCCCAGGCATGGGTGAAGCGCGTCCCCGGCTTCGCCTCGAGCTCGTAGCAGGAGAGGTGCTCCGGCGCGAGCGCGAGCGCGTCGTCGAGGTCCGCGACGAGATCGGCGGCGCCCTGGCCGGGGATCCCGTAGAGGAGGTCGAGCGAGATGTTGTCGAAATGGGCATCACGAAGATGATGCACGGCACGTCGGACGTCGTCAGGTCCGGCAACGCGCTCCAGCACCCGCAGCAGCTCCGGCCGGAAGCTCTGCGCGCCGAGCGAGACGCGCGTCACGCCGGCCTCGCGGAGTGCGCGCGCGAGCTCCGCCGTCATCGTCTCCGGGTTGGCCTCGACCGTCACCTCCTCCGCCGGCGGCAGTGCCTCGAGCAGCCGCACGAGCTCCGGCAGCGCCGTGAACGTCGGCGTGCCGCCGCCGAGGAACACCGTCTCGAGCCCGCTCGAGAGCGCATCGCTCTCGAGCTCGAGCTCGCGGAGCAGCGCGTCGACGTACGCGGCGTGCTGTCCGCGCTGTCCGACGACGGTGACGAAGTCGCAGTAACCGCAGCGGTGCGTGCAGAAGGGCAGATGCACGTAGAGATGACGGACGTTGCTCACGCCGCGGCCCTCCGAGGGCGCGGGACGAGCTCGCCGCCGCAGTTCGGGCACACGTACGCCGTCGCCTCGCCGCACGACGGGCAGAAGGTGCACTCGTACGAGCAGATGAGCGCCTCGCCGCCCGGCTCGAGCGCCGCGCCGCAGCGCTCGCACTCGCTCCGCATCTCGAGCGCCATCAGCTCTTTCCTCCCTGGCCGATGTTGAGCACCGCGAGAAACGCTTCCTGCGGCACCTCCACCGCACCGACCTGCTTCATCCGCTTCTTGCCCGCCTTCTGCTTCTCGAGCAGCTTCCGCTTGCGCGTGATGTCGCCCCCGTAGCACTTCGCGAGCACGTCCTTGCGCCGCGCCTTCACGGTCTCCCGCGCGATCACGCGCGCGCCGATCGCGGCCTGGATCGGCACGTCGAACATCTGGCGCGGGATCTCCTCGCGCAGCTTCTCGACGAGCAGCCGCCCGCGCTCGTATGCGAAGTCGCGATGGATGATCAGCGAGAGCGCATCCACCGGCTCGCCCGCGACGAGGACGTCGACACGCACGAGGGTGCCCGGCTTGAACCCGGCGAGGTCGTAGTCGAACGACGCGTAGCCGCGCGTCCTCGACTTCAGCTGGTCGTAGTAGTCGAGGACGATCTCGCCGAGCGGCAGCTCGTACGTGAGGTGCACGCGCTCCGGCGACAGGTACTCGAGACGGTCGAACGTCCCGCGGCGCTCGTTGCACAGCTCCATCACCGCGCCGACGTACTCCTTCGGGACGATGATCGACGCCGTGACGTACGGCTCCTCCACCTCCTCGACCTCGCGCGGGAACTCGGCCGGGTTGTGCACCTCGCGCCACTCGCCGTTGCGCTCGAGCACGCGGTAGGCGACGTTCGGCGCGGTCACGAGCAGATCGAGGTCGAACTCGCGCTCGAGCCGCTCGCGGACGATCTCCATGTGCAGCAGGCCGAGGAAGCCGCAGCGGAAGCCGAAACCGAGCGCCTGCGAGGTCTCCGGCTCGTAGAACAGCGCCGCGTCGTTCAGCTTCAGCTTCTCGAGCGCGTCGCGCAGCTCCGGGTAGTCGTCGGAGTCGGTCGGGAACAGCCCCGCGAAGACCATCGGCTTCACGTCCTTGTATCCGGGCAGCGGCTCGGCGGCGCGGCGTGCGACCGACGTGATGGTGTCGCCGACGCGGAGTCGCGAGACGTCCTTCAGCCCGGTGACGACGTAGCCGACCTCGCCGGCGGAGAGCGACTCGACCGGCGTCATCGTCGGCGAGAAGAAGCCGAGCTCCTCCGCCTCGAAGCGCGTCGCGGCGGCCATCGCCTCGAGCGGCTCGCGCCGCGAGAACGAGCCGTCGACCATGCGCACGAACGCGACGACGCCGCGGTACTGGTCGTAGGACGAGTCGAAGACGAGCGCGCGCGGCGCGGCGTCCGCCGTCCCGGCCGGGGCGGGCACGCGGTCGACGATCGCGTCCAGCACGTCGGCGACGTTCTGGCCCGTCTTCGCCGAGATACGGAGCACGCGCCCCGGGTCGTCGCCGAGCAGGTCGGCGACCTCGACGGAGGCACCGTCGGGATCGGCCTGCGGCAGGTCGATCTTGTTCACGACCGGGACGATCTCGAGCCCGTTCTCGATCGCGAGATACGCGTTGGCGAGCGTCTGCGCCTCGATCCCCTGAGCCGCGTCGACGACGAGGAGCGCGCCCTCGCACGCCTGGAGCGACCGCGAGACCTCGTACGTGAAGTCGACGTGCCCGGGCGTGTCGATGAGGTTGAGCTCGTAGCCCTTCCAGCTGACCCTGACTGCCTGCGCCTTGATCGTGATCCCGCGCTCGCGCTCGAGCTCCATCGAGTCGAGCACCTGCGCCCGCATCTCGCGCGCGGAGACGGCGTCGGTGAGCTCGAGGATGCGGTCGGCGAGCGTCGACTTGCCGTGGTCGATGTGGGCGATGATCGAGAAGTTGCGGATCCTGCTCTGGTCCATGGGCCTCCGCGGCGATGGTACTGCCGCCGTCTCGTGGACGCCGTCCTCCGACTCGGCCTCGACGGCGAGGACTGCTGCTCGAGCGGCCGCGACCGGTCCCACTCCGGGCCTGAGCGGCTCCTCACGACGTGGAATATCGCCACGCCGCTGTTCGAGTACGGCCTACCTACGGGTGGTCGTTTCGCGCCTGGATGATCAGGTCGACCAGGTCCTGGCCGCCGCTGCCGTTGTTCTCGGACGAGTTCTGCGAACTCTGGACCGCGACGGCGCGCGGCCACGGCTCGTTGCCCCACCAGCCGAAGAACGGGCCGCCCGACTGACCGGGCCAGACGTCGGCGTGGTGCGACATCGCCTCGCTCGAGTCGAGCTCCCACCAGGCGCCGTCGAGCGCGATCCCGCTCTGGAAGGTCGGCCGGTTCCCGCCGGTGAGGTCACCCGGATACCCGATGTGGGACCAGTACGTCCCGCCGTCCCACGCGTCGGTGTAGCCGCGTGACCCGATCCACCCGGTGACGTTCCCGATCGCCCAGTTGAGGACGACGCACACGTAGTCATACATCCCCTCGATCCAGTCGATCGTCGGGCCCGAGACCTTGTACTTGTAGTACGTCCAGCTCGCCCACGCGTCGCCGAACGGAGCGCTGCCGTCGAAGAACGCCGGCCGGAAGCGAGTCCAGCCCGCCTGGTTGTTCGGCAGCCACTGCACCATGTGGCTCACCGTCAGCAGGTGGCGCGGTCCCACCATCACGCCGCTTCCGAATCCGTTCGGGCTGTCGACGCGGCCGAAGCAGCACCACGGGAAGGACGTGTCGTGGAACACGACGCGATCGTCGGGCGGGAAGATCGTCGTCGCCTGATTCCCGGTCTCGTCTTCGGCGGGGAGCGAGCGGAAGAACGGCGGCGTGCGGAGCGCGGCCGGAACCGAGCGCGGCGCCGGCCTGAATGCGAGATGACCCGGGTGCAGGCCCTCGAGCGCAAGCGGCTTGCGCGCGCCACGCCTCGAGACGTCGCCGAGCGCCTTGACTGCCTTCAGCCGGCTCGCAGGCGGGAACACGTATTGCCCGAGCTTCGCGCCTTCCGGACGGACCCGCAGCGTCCCGGCGGCTCCCGCCTTCGTGTCGACCTCCACCACCCCGCCGGCGACCGGCAGGAACATGCTCAGCTCGAGGTCGTCCGGCGGCGACTCCTTCGCCGGCACCGCCTTGCGCCGGCGTTTCGCGTCGGCCGCGGTCTGCGGCTTCGGCTGGTCGGCGAACGCGAGATTCTTCTCGTCGGTGCGGATGCGAACAGCCACTGCTCCCCCCTCCTGTCGCGCCGCAGCGATTCGAGTTGGCGGCTTATACCAAACCCCACGCGTCGGTGACGGGGACCTACGCGCGGCGGAGCCGGCCGCGCAGCGACGACATCGCGCTCAGCTCGCGCACCTGGAGGAGCTTGCAGCAGCCGAGATACGTCAGCACGGCCGCGGTGAGCGCGAGACCGAGCGAGACGAGCTGGGCGCCGAAGGAGCGGCCGAGCGCGGAGTCCAGCGGGCGCCACACCGTCCAGGCGACCGCGGCGACGACCGCCGAGGCGACGACCACCTTCAGCGTCGTCGCGGCGATCGCCCCTCCGTCCACGCCGCCGAGGCGGCGGCGCAGGAGGACGAACAGCGCCCAGCTGCCCGCGAGGTTGACGAACGCCGTCGAGAGCGGGATTCCCCAGACCCCGTACCGGTAGAACCACCAGTCGAGCAGCGCGTTCAGGAACAGGTTTCCGAGCGCGACCATCGTCGGGATCCAGTTCTCCTGCAGGCTGAAGAACGCGCGGTTGAGCATCAGCATCGCACCGTTGAAGACGAGCCCCGCGCTGAAGGCGGCGAGCGCCCCGGCGACGACCGGCGTCTGCGCCGGCGTGAAGTGGCCGTGCTGGAAGAGGATCCGCACGATCGGCTCCGCGAGCACCGCGCTGATCACCGCGGCCGGCGCGAGCAGGAACACGATCTGGCGCAACCCCGTGCTCACCGTCTCACGAAAGCGCCTCGTGTCGCCGCGCGCGGCATAGCGCGACAGCGACGGGAACAGCACCGTCGCGATCGCGACCGAGAAGATCCCCTGCGGCAGCATGTAGATGAGGAACGCCTTCTGGATCGCGCTCGGCGCGAGCTTCGGGTCGATGAAACGCGACGCGAAGAACGTGTCGATGACGGCGTTGAAGTTGATCAGCCCGAGCCCGAGCGTCACCGGCACCATCAGCACGAAGACGCGCTTCACCGCCGGATCGCGCCAGTCGATCACCATCTGCAGGTGGCCATCGCGGCCGCGCAGCCACGGCACCGGCAGCAGCGTCTGGATCACCGTTGCGATCAGGATCGAGAACGCGTAGATGTAGAGCTGTTTGTTCATCGTCGTCGCGTGCGGCACGCCGAGGACGAGGCCGACGATGATCGCGAGGTTCCAGAACACGGGCGAGATCGCCGGCACCGTGAAGTGGTCGTAGCTGTTGAGGATCCCGACGATGATCCCGGAGATGCCGAGCAGGACGACGATCGGGAAGAGGACGCGCGAGAGCCCGACGGCGAGCGACGGGTTGCCGCCCGGGTTGCCGAACAGGCCGATCACCCACGGCGCGACGAGGATGTAGATCACCGTCACCGCGCTCAGCCCGAGCAGGATCAGCCAGAAGAGGCTCGACGCGACACGCCAGGCGCGCTTGCGCTCGCCCTTCTCCAGCAGCTCGCTGAAGACGGGCACGAACGCCGACGAGAGCGCAGCGTCGGCGACGAGCGCGCGGATCAGGTTCGGGATCTGGAACGCGACGGTGAACGCGTTGATGCTGCCCGCGACGCCGAAGAAGTTCGCGGTGACGATCTCGCGCACGAGCCCGAGCACGCGCGACAGCCCCGTCGCGGCGGCGAAGATCGCGGTCGAGACGGCGAGCCCGCGGCGCGTGGGCTCGGGCACGGCCCCGTGCGGCACGGGCGCCTCCGGCGTCGGGACGAACGCGGTCTCCGCGGTGGAGAACGTGTCCTGCTCGAGCGCGGCGACCGTCTCCGCCTCCTCGAGTGCGTCCCAGTCCAGCTCGAGCTCGTCCGCCTCGTGTCGCGCCGCCTCCTCGCGGAGCCGCGCCGGGCGGATGATCATCGTCGGCTGCTCCGACGTGTCGGCGAGCAGAGGCCGGCTTTCGACCGTCGTCTCGTCCACGTCGAAGTACGTCGGCTTGCCCTGCGCCCGGCGGCGGCGGTCGCGCTCGATGCGACGCTCGTGCCGCTCGCGCTCGAGGTCGTCGCTCACGGCATGAGCATAGGGAGCGCGCGTGCCGGTCAGGAGCCGCTGCGGCGGTCCTTGCCGGAGCGGCGGTCGGTGCCCGCGCGGCGGTCGCGACCGGAGCGGCGCTCGCCCGTCGGCGGCGGCTCGCCGTCTTCCGCGCGACGGTCCTTGCCGGACCGGCGGTCGCCGCTCGACCGGCGGTCGGAGCCCGCCCGCTTCTCGTCCATGGGCGCTGGTTCGGGCCGCGCGCAGGCTCTCCTGCCGCTTGCTACCATGGCGCGGCCCGCAGACGCGGGCGTTTTCACGCGATGCCGAACATCAGACAGCAAGAGAAGCGCGTCCGCCAGGCGACCCGGCAGCGGGCGGAGAACCTCCGCTGGCGCTCGACCGCGAAGACGCTCATGCGCAGGCTCCGCGAGGCCGCCGACGAGGGCGACGCCGAGGCGGTCGCCGCCCGGCACAAGGAGCTCGTCCGCTGGCTCGACAAGGCCGCGGCGAGCGGCGCGCTCCACAAGAACACCGCCGCCCGTCGCAAGGCGCAGGCCGCGCGCATCGCCGCGGGCTCGCCCGTCGCGTAGGCGTCGCTACGCCGCGCGCTCGCGCGGGCGCGTGATGTCGACGAGCGCCCGCTCGAGCTCGAGATCGGACGGGAGCCGCGAGCCGCCCTTCGAGGCCGCGTCGAGCTCTGCGAGGCGGACGATCGCGTCGGACAGCTCCTCCGGCGAGAAGTTCGCCGCCTGGGCGAACGCCTTCTCGGCCGCGTACGGATGCATCTTCAGCTGCGCCGCGGCGTCCCTCGGGCGCACGCCGTCGTCGGCGAGCCGTGCGCACCGCCGGACCTTGCCCACGTGGCTCGCGAGCATGGCGACGAGCCGGACGAGCTCGCCCGAGCGGGGGCGGTCGGAGCGCTCGAGCAGCGACTCCGCGGCACCGAGGACGGCGGCGACGTCCCGGCGCCCCCACGCGTCGGTGAGCGCGAAGATCGACGTCTCGGCCAGCGGGCTCGCGATCCGCTCGACGTCGGCGAGCGTGATCGGATCGCCGGCGGCCCACGTCGCAAGCTTGTCGATCTCGCTCGTGAGCGCGTCGGGATCCTCGCCCACGATCTCGACGAGCCCGCGGCACGCCTCCGCGTCGGCCTTCGCCCCGACGCGCTTGAACTGCTCGGCCACCCAGTCGTGGATGCGGCGCTTCTGGACGTCGTAGGCGAGGATCTCGCCGGCCTTCGCGACCGCCTTCCCGAGCGGCGAGTCGGCCTTGATCTCCTCGCCGACGAGCGCGAGCACCGTCGCCGGCGCCGGTGAGGCGAGGTAGGCGGCGATCTCCTTCGCGTCGACCGCCTTCCAGCGCTCTACCGCCTCGACGACGACGAGCCGGCCCTCGCCGACGAACAGCCCGAGCGCGTTGCACGCCGCGACCGCGTCCCCGCCGGACGCGTCGTGCGCGCTCAGATGCTCCGTCGCGTCTTCACCGATCCGCTCGCGCAGCCGGTGGAGGGCGCGCGCGATCTTCGGTCGGTCGGTGCCGGTGAGGAGATAGACCGGCTTCAGCTCGCTCGCCACGACGCCAAGCATAGGCGGCGGCCGCGAGCACGCCGGCCGCGAGCGCGGCGGCCGCGGCGGGCGAACGGATCTGCGCGCCAGGCAGGCCGCCGAAGAGCCGGGCGCAGCCGGCGAGGTAGGCGGCGCACCACCCGTTCGCCTGCGCGAGCACGACCGCGAGCGGGCGTGCGACCGGCGTCGTCACCGCGGAGAGGAGCGCGAGGCCGAGCATCGGCGCGACCGCAGGCGCCGCAGCCGCGTTCGCCGGCACGGTCACGAGCGGGATCTGGTGGAACTGGAACCACGACACCGGCGCGGTCGCGAGCCCGCACGCGCCCGACACGGCGACGGCGCCACGGAGCCACTGCGGCATCGGGTAGCCGTCGAGGACGCGGCGGAGCCGCGGTGCGAGCACGAAGATCGCGAGCACAGCGACGAACGAGAGCTGGAAGCCGGCGTCGAGCAGCAGGTACGGATTCCACGCGAGCAGTCCTGCCGCCCCGAGCAGCAGCGCGTGCCACGCGTCGCGCTGCCGGCCGAACAGGAACGCCAGCGAGCCGAGGATCCCGGCGATTCCGGCGCGGATGACGGACGGCTGCGGCCCGACCGCGAGCACGTAGCCGCCGATCGCCGCGATCGCCCCGACCTCGGCCCAGAGCCGCGAGCAGCCGAGCAGGAGCAGCAACCCGCCCGCCCCGCCCGCGACCACGACGACGTTCCCGCCGCTGACCGCGAGCAGGTGGTAGAGGCCGCTCGCGCGGAACCGCTGCTGCAGGGTGTCGCTGAGCCCCTGCACCTCGCCGAGCACGACCCCGTCGAGCACCGCCTTCCGCTCGCCGCCGAGCCCGGGGGCGCCGTCGCGCGCGAGCCAGCCGTGCAGGCGGTCGGCGACGCCGCCGACGCCGCCTCGACGGCCGACCACGCGCCAGGCGTCCGCGCGCAGCACGACATGGACTCCGTGGCGACGGAGCCACGTGCGCTCGTCGAATCCGTTCGACGGCCCGCGCGGCGCGCGGAGCTCCCCGAGCAGGGACAGGGTCGTGCCCTGCGGCGGTGCGCGTCCCGGCGGCAGCTCGAGCAGCACCGGCTCGCGGGGATGGAGGTCGCCCCAGCGGAGGACGAGCGCGCGCACCCGCGTCTCGAACCGGCCGGGCCGAGCCGGCTCCTCGGTCTCCACGAAGGCGCGCTCGGCGGTGCCGATCCGGGGGGCGAGCACGCTCGCGTCGAGCGTCGCCAGACGGTGGCTCGCCCACCACCAGCCGGCGAGCGCCACGGCGCACGCGGCCGCGGCGATCCGCGCACGCCGGCCCCGAGCCCCGAGTGCGACCGCCGCCGCGACCACGCCCGGAAGCGCGACGGCGACGAGGCCTATTCGCGCCGCGTTCGCGGCCGCGAGCCCGGCGCAGAGCGACGCGACGAGGAGCGAAGGCAGGCGAGCGCTCACGGGATCACCAGACCCTTCAGCTGGGCGATGCGCGCCGGGCCGATGCCCGGAACCGCGTCGAGCTCGTCGACGGAGCGGAACGCGCCGTGCGCCTGCCGGAACGCGACGATCTTCGCCGCCGTCGCCGGCCCGATCCCGGGCAGGGCGTCGAGCTGCTCGGCCGTCGCGGTATTCAGGTCGAGCGGCGCCGACGCCGAGGCGCCCGCGGCCGGAGGGGGAGCCGCGACCGCCCCGCTGCCGGGACTTCGAGCGGGAACGACGATCTGCTCGCCGTCCGCGAGCGGTGCCGCGAGGTTCACGAGCGCCAGGTCCGCCTTCGCCGTCGCGCCCCCGGCGAGCGTGACCGCGTCGGCGATGCGCGTCCCCTGCCGGAGCCGGTACAGCCCGGGGCGGCGCACCGCGCCGACGACGTCGACGACGACGCGCGGGACCGCAGCGGGCGCCGCGCGCCGCGCCGGCCGGAGCGGCTCCGCCGCCGGCCGCGCCGGCGCGCCGCCGCCGAGGTGCCGCGCGACCAGGAACGCCGCGACGGCGAGCAGCAGCGCGACGGCGAGCGCGCGCCGTCGCGACGGCGAGAGAGCCGAGAGCTCCATGTCGCCCATTCTGACAACGCAACCGTGACGGAAGCGTCACAGCTTCGTTGCAATACGCGAGCGGCTAGCCGACGACGAAGTTGACGAGCTTCTGCGGCACGACGATCGTCTTCCGCACCTCGAAGCCGTCCAGATGCGCCTGCACGCGCGGCGACGCCAGCGCCAGCGCGACGAGCTCGTCCTCCGGGAGCCCCGTCTCGACGACGAGCCGGTCGCGCACCTTGCCGTTCACCTGGACGACGAGCTCGAACGTGTCGCGCTCGAGCTGCGACTCGTCCGCGACCGGCCACGCCGTCTCCCACAGCCGCTCGTGGCCGAGCCGCTGCCACAGCTCCTCGGCGACGTGCGGCGCGTACGGCTGGATGAGCGAGACCGCCGTCTCGACGGCGAACCGTGACGCCGGATCGTCGGGCGTGCGCGACACGTCGTTGACGAGCTCCATCACGGCCGACACGGGGGTGTTGAAGACGAACCGCCGCTCGATGTCGTCGGTCACCTTCGCGATCGTCGCGTGCGCCTTCCGCGCGAGCGGGGTCCCCGTCGTGACGCCGGTCGGCTCGCGCTCCAGCTCGTCGTGGGTCACGCGCCACAGGCGGTGGATGAACCGCGACGTCCCCTCGACGCCGGTCTCCTGCCACTCCTTGTCCTGGTCGGCCGGGCCCATGAACAGGATGTACAGCCGCACCGCGTCCGCGCCGTGTTCGTCGACGAGCTCGTCGGGCGAGACGACGTTGCCCTTCGACTTCGACATCTTCGCGCCGAAGCGGTAGATCATCCCCTGGTTGAACAGCCGTGCGAACGGCTCGCGGAAGCCGATCAGGTCGAGGTCGTTCAGCGCCTTCGTGAAGAAGCGCGCGTACATCAGGTGGAGGATCGCGTGCTCGATCCCGCCG
>Ga0335071_10004965_pt1 | contig 13890 bp, 13 predicted proteins | sample Lox_Sample_15_FD_206724 | JGI IMG/M metagenome (GOLD analysis project Ga0335071, IMG submission 206724) | Soil microbial communities from Loxahatchee National Wildlife Refuge, Florida, United States - Lox_Sample_1.5 | ecosystem: Environmental > Terrestrial > Soil > Wetlands | place: USA... | reverse complement strand
GATGTGGCCGACGAATCGCCCGCCGAGGACGCGAGCAGTCCCGAGCCGGCGGTACAGTCCCCTGCGGGAAATTTCTGACCACGCTCGTAGCGAAAGCGCTATAACGATCCCGACCGCGGCGCGCCGGTTGACACGGTCCCGTCCAGCGTCACCATCCCGTCATGCGTCTTCATGCGCACGTGAGTGACGTCCACTTCCCGATTGGTCAATCCCCGTGGCTCGACTTGCATCGTCACTCCCGAATCACGCAACCGGCGGACCGCGGTATCCGTCGCGGAATTCGCTGTGGGCTCCGCCCGACTGGCGGCTCTGTCGTTTGGGGCCTCTACGGCAACACCGAGGCCGGTCGTGGTCAGCAGTAGGAAGGCAGTCGTAACTCTCGCGCGCAAGGCTTCTCCCTCCACACCCATTCCAAGAGTTACGCAAGAACGTGCCATGTTTGAACCGATGAGGATCTGATTGATGCCGAAGTATTCGCACTTCCTTTTCGCTGGGATGTTCGCTGGCTGTCTGGGTATCTGCGCGCCTGTCCACGCGCAAGTGGCTGCCGAATCCAAAGATATGCGCCTCCTCGCCCATCATGACCTGAACGGGCAGGGCGATGGCGGTGAAGGCATGGCTCTCCAAGCGATTGAGGGGCGGCGCATCCTTTACCTCGCCCACGAATCCCAGAAGACCTGCCTCAGCATTCTCGACGTCACCAACCCAGAGCAACCAATGCTGCTCAACCAGCTGCCTTCGCCTGGCCCCGGGACCACGCGATGTAACTCGCTCGGGCTGGCCGGCAACGTGCTTGCGGTGGCGAATCAAACGGCCGCACCGGGCCAGCGCCCGGCGGGGATGTGGCTGCTGGACGTCTCGCGCCTCGATGCGGTCACGTCCGCGAAGAGCCTGGATGATTTGCGCCTGGGCTTCTTCGATACGAGCGGAGCCCGGTCGCGCGGCGTGCACTGGCTGTGGTTCGTGGACGGCGCCTTTGCCCACCTCGCCACCGGTGCCGCGGATTTCGTTCCGACCAACCCCAGAGACGATCAGTTTTACATGGTGGTTGACGTACGCGATCCCCGGCGGCCGAAAGAGGTCGCGCGCTGGTGGCTGCCTGGCACACGGCAGGGCGATGCATGCCTGCCGCTCTGCCAGCCCGCCCGCCACGCCTTCGACGACGGGTACCGAGCCCATAACATCGGCGTCTGGCCGGAGCGGCCCGACCGGGCCTACATCGGCTACATTGATGGCGGCGCCATTATCCTGGATATCGCCGGCCTGGCCGAGGTGCGGGCCGGCCGCTGGTCCACATTCCGACCGCGCCTGGTGAGCCGGTTGCGATTTGCTCCGCCCTTCCCGGCCTGGACGCATACCGTGCAGCCCATCTTCGAGCGGCAACTCGCGGTCGTTACGGACGAGGCGGTCTTGCCCAAATGCGCCGATGCGCCCAAACTGGCCTGGCTGTTGGACATCCGCAACGAAACCAACCCCGTCATCCTGGGAACGGCACCGCTGCCGGACAACGCGGGCGAGCTCTGTGCGCGCGGCGATCGATTCGGAGCGCACAACGTCCAGCCCAATTTCCCGAATGCGACCACCGCACGCCTGACCCACACGTTCGCCGTCACCTTCTTTAACGGAGGCGTCCGCCTGTACCGTCTTGTCGATGCGGCGATTCCGCACGCCCCGCCTCGAATCGAGGAGATCGCTTTCTATATCCCCGCCGCCCCGCCCGGAAATGCGAATGGCGTCTCCGTCATCAACCACGTACTTGTTGACGAGCACGGCATCCTCTACATCTGCGATCGCGTGTCCGGGGGCCTTTACGTCCTCGAGTACACCGGCCCGACTCCCCTCGACTAACCCGAACCAAGCCAAGCACAACGGCCGACGCGTTGTCCCTTGCGAAACCGGTACGCTCGGTTTATAAGCAGGCCGGGCGAAATCCCGTGCGCATTTCCCCGTTTCGAGCGCACCGATGATCCCCTGCTGAAGAAATGGACGGGAGAGCCATGACCAAACCGCGTTCGCATGTGCGGCCCGCCGCGCCAATCCTCGACCGGCTGTTCAGCCTCAAGGGAAAAACTGCGCTCGTGACAGGGGCCGCGGGCGGCATCGGGAGGGCCCTGGCCACCGGCCTGGCGGAGGCCGGCGCCGCAGTGATTCTCGCGGACGTGAACGCGACCGAGGTCGGCAAGGTTGCCGCAGACCTGACGCGCCGTCAGCTCTCAGGGATGGCGGTCTCGCTCGATCTGGCCAAAGCGCGCTCGATCACCGCGATGCTGAAGAAAGTTCTGGCGACCTGCAGGGGAATCGACATTCTGGTGAACTGCGCCGCCATCAATCGCCGTCAGCCCGTCCTCGAGGTGGATCCCAAAACCTTCGCCCGGATCCTGGCCGTCAACTTCCGCGGGCTCTATCAATTGACCCAGCACGTCGCGGCCCAGATGATCCCGCGCGGCGGGGGCAAGGTCATCCACATCGGCTCGATCAACAGCCGAATCGGCCTGGCGGGCGTGTCGGTGTACGGGGCGACGAAGGCCGCGATCTCGCAGGTGACCATGGTCATGGCCGTCGAGTGGGCCCGCCACAACATCCAGGTCAATTGCATCGCGCCGGGCTTCATCCGGACGCCCCTGGTCGAGCCCCTCTTCCGGGATCGTCGCAGGGCGGCCTGGATGCGCGGGCGGATCGCGATGGAGCGGGCCGGTACGCCCGACGAGCTGTTTGGGATGACCCTGCTGCTTGCCTCCCCCGCATCGAGTTACATCACGGGGCAGACATTCTTCGTGGACGGCGGCCTGCTGGCCGGCGGACGCCACTGGTAGATGTGTGAGTACCGGTTGAGCCCGGACAGTTCGCTGCAGAGCCGCCGAGGGCGCGAAGAGACGTACGGCACAGTTCGCAGGTTTGCGTCTTCTTTCATATTCACTTCGGTAGCGAATTCACGTTTATCTCTGCGTCCTCTGCGCCTCCGCGGTAAAGTGTTCGGGCTCGGTGGAGAGTGGGTGAAAATGCCGCCCGATCAACGCAGAGTGAGGGACATTCGCTCCATTGTGGCCGTTCTCGTCGGCGCAACGCTCTTGGGTTCGCTGGGGGCGTGGGGGCGGACGGTGTACCGGTACGAGAGCGACCCCATGACCGTCGTGGCCTGGCGCGCGCTGATCGGCGCAGCCGCACTGGCCGCTATCCTCGCGCTCTTTCGCCCCACCCTGCTCAGGGTAAGCGTTAAAGACCTCCCGTTCTTTCTCTTGTACGGCTTCATCGGGGTGACGCTCAATTTCTGGACCTATTTTTCCGCTTTGAAGTTCACGAGTCTCGCGATCGCCGTCACCCTCTTGTACACGTTCCCGGCCTTCGTGGCCGTCCTGTCCGCTCTGTTCCTCGGTGAGCGGCTGACGCGAACCAAGCTGGTCGCCGTCGGCGTGACGCTGCTCGGATCGAGCCTTGTCGTCCAGCTTCACCACGGCGATCTGGTGAAGCTCAGTCTGCGCGGCATCGTGTTTGGATTCCTTGCCGCACTGTGCATGGCGACGTACAGCCTGCTCGGGAAGCGGGCGATGGCCCACTATGCGCCTTGGACGGTCGTCCTGTACGGGTTCGCGGCGGGAGGCATCTTTCTCGCGCTGGGCAGCGGACCGCGGATGCTCGCAGGGTCGTCGTATCCTGCCGCCGCCTGGGCCTGGATCGTTGGCCTCGCACTCGTGCCCAGCCTCGGCGGTTACGCACTCTACAACCTCGGCCTCGGAGCGTTGCCCGCCAGCCAGGTCGCCGTGATCGCCACCTGGGAAGTGGTGACCGCCGCCGCCCTGGGCTGGCTCGTCTTCGGCGAATCTCTCGCCCCCACCCAATTCCTCGGGGCCGCTCTCGTCTGCTACGGCATCTGGCGCGTCCAGCGGCCAACCGGCTAAGCCATGGCGAGAATGTCGCAGGGCCCGAGTGGGCCGGCTGTCGGAATCCGGTTCGTAGTTCGAGGCGGTGGGTGCTGAGCTATTTGCTCTTGCTAATATTCTCGAGGATGAGGTTGACGATCCGGGCGGCAGCTTTAACTGTAGGCACATCATTGGACGCAAACGCCTGCGCGGCGATCTGCACGGCCCACCACGCCTCGTAGTACTGGTTGTTTTGTCCGGCACTCGCCTTGTGATCGGCAAGATACCCATTGCCCATTCCCTGGCACGGGTTTCCCGCTGCCGTGTCGAACAGCTTGTCCTGCGGACCCACCAGGCAGTTGACGGTGTGGTGCATGTGGAGCGTGATCTCTTTGATCCCCTCGTACTTCATCGCGAAGGCCACATGCGTGATCGCCGTCTGCAGCTCTGCGGATGGATCGGCGGCGGCCGATGCGATCTGTGGCAAGAGCGATGCGCACAGCAGAACGCCCGCCAAAAATGCCCGTGCGGCAAGCCTGATCGGGTCGGACGTCTTCATGTCGCGACTGTGCATAATGATCTCCCATTCACCTGAGGTCTTCCACATTTCGTCGGGCGTGAATGCGAGTCAGTTTATCGCCCGATAGCCCTCGCCCGTCAAGCCCGTCGTGCAGGGTCCGTGGACACCGACAGCACAGACACATGGACGCCACAAGTGTCGGTTCTTCAGATCTGATCCAGCACTTGTACTCGCCGGCTAGCTCGGCTAGGCTTCCGCCATGCAACGCTTTACAGGATATCGGTGGCGCGATTGGGGAAGCGCACTGGGATGGGGCGTGAGCGCAGCGGTGTTGCTTCTGCTCTTCGGTCCCTCTGCGACATGGTCTGCCGTCACCGATGGACCGGATGTTCAGCTGCAAATTAGCATCCTCCTCGTCAAGCCGGCCGTCGTCCTGATCAGCGATGAGGTGGCCGCAGAGGTCACGGTCGATTGCGGGGACGGCAAGCTGCGGCCTGTCCGACCCGATCCGATTTACGAGACCGGCAGCGGCTTCATCATCCATCCGGACGGGTACATTGCCACCAACGGGCACGTCGTCACCCGTTTCTACGACATGAACGCACCGGAGCTCTCCCGGGACTTCCTGGAGAAGTCCGTCGCCCAGGCCTGCGGCCCCGCCTTGGCACAATTGGACGAGCGCACCCGGGCCGAGCGCCTGAAGGCGATCGCGGCGACTCCCGCCAACCGCGGCAAGGTGCACCTCTTCAAGCGGCTGCAGGTCCACCTGTCCACCGGTGAAATCTACGGGGCCGAGGTGAAGGCGTACAGCCCCGCCATCAACCCGGACGCCTTGCGTGTGGCGGAGGAGCGGGCCGCCGCCGGGATGCCCGAGGTCGGCGAACGTTCGGGCAGGGACGTCGCCATCATCAAGATTGACGCGCACGACCTGCCGACGATCCCCTTGGCCCCGGTCAACAACCGCCTGAAGCTGGGCGAGCCGATCTTCGTGGTCGGGTACCCGGGCGTGGTCCTCAATCATGATTTCTTGAGCCGGAAATCTCAGCTCGAGGCGTCCGTGACCGTCGGGCGGGTGTCCGGCTTCAAGCTGGACGTGACGAATCGGCGCGTGATCCAAACCGATGCCTCGATCACCTGGGGCAACAGCGGCGGCCCGGCCTTCAACTTTCGCGGCGAGGTGATCGGGGTGGCGACCTTCATCTCGACGACCTTCGAAGGCGATCAGGCGATCCAGGGATTCAACTTCTTGATCCCGGTGGACTCGGTCCGAGAGTTTACGAAGCAGATCGGCCTCACCCCAGAATCCGATACCGTCTTCATGCGGGAGTGGCGTCAGGCGGTGCGGGCGTATTTCGCCGGCGATTTTTCCGCCACGATTGCGCACACGGATGCTGCCCAGAAAATCATGATCGGTTTCCCCGACATCGAGCGCCTGGGCGAGGACGCTCGCATGCAGGCCGAAATGGCCGCGGGGTCCGGGATTCTTTCGCGCCAGCTGGGGTTTGGCCTGGCCGGTGTTGGGATTGTGCTGCTGGCGGGTTCCGGGTGGTGGGTCGTGCGCAGACGGCGCATTCGGCGCGCCCTGGCGATGCATCGCGTCACGGAACCCGGCCGGACACGGCCCCGTCGTCCTAGTCGCCGGCGTCTGCCGCGCGTCCCGCCAGTGTTCCCCAGACGCTTTCCGCGTTAGATATTCCTAGGCGCGCCTTGCGTCCCAGCAATGCCCAAACGCCAAGAGCCCGTTAAGCCGTCTGCGCGGTGCCTGGGGCTGCGTAGATCTTGCGGTTGTCGATGACCCGCTTGGCCTTGCCCTCGAAACGATCCAGCGTCTTCTTCTCGACCAGCTTGACATCGAACGTGACGCCCAGTTCCTGGGCCAGACGCTTCTGGATCTTCTCGACCATCTCTTTCTGCCGGCGCATCTGGTCGAAGAAGATCGTTTCGGACACCTCGACCAGGACCGTCGCTTCGTCCATCGCGCCTTTGCGATCAATCACGATCTGGTAATGCGGCTCGGTGCCCTCGATGTCGAAGAGGATCGTCTCGATCTGCGAGGGAAACACGTTGACGCCCTTGATGATCAGCATGTCGTCGGTCCGGCCGAGGACCCGGCTCATGCGCCGGCCGGTGCGGCCGCACGGACACTCGCCGGGAAGCAGGCGGGTCAGGTCGCCCGTCCGATAGCGGATCATCGGGAAGGCCTCTTTGGAGAGCGTCGTGAGCACCAGTTCGCCGGGATCGCCTGGGGCGGCGGGCTTGAGCGTCTCCGGGTCCACGATCTCGACCAGGAAATGGTCTTCGTTGATGTGGAGCCCCTTCCGCTGCAAGCACTCACCCGAGACGCCGGGGCCGATCACTTCCGAGAGCCCGTAGTTATCGGTGGCGACGATCCCCAGCCGCTCCTCGATCTCTTGCCGCATGGCATCGGACCAAGGCTCTGCCCCGAACAAGCCCCACTTCAGCGAGAGCGCCGACATCGAAATCCCCATCTCGCGCACCGTCTCGCCGATCAGCATGGCATAGGACGGCGTCGAGACCAGGGCCGTCGTCTTGAAGTCCTGCATGATCTTGATCTGCCGCGCCGTGTTGCCGCTTGAAGCGGGGATGACCGACGCGCCGATACGCTCCGCGCCGTAATGCAAGCCGAAGGCGCCCGTAAACAGTCCGTAGCCGAAGGCGATCTGGATCACATCGTCCTTCGTGACGCCCCCCATCGTGATGATCCGGGCGACCAGATTGCTCCAGGTGCGAATGTCGTTCCGCGTGTAGCCCACCACGGTCGGAGTGCCGGTCGTTCCGGACGAGGCATGGATCCGGACGACTTCGCGCATCGGGACCGCAAACAGACCGTACGGGTAATTGTCGCGCAGGTCCGCCTTGGTCGAAAACGGCAGCCGGGCAAGGTCGGCGAGCGAGGTAATGTCCTCGGGCGAGATGCCCAGCTCATCGTAGCGCTTCCGGTAGAACGGCACCCGCCCATAGACGCGGTTCAGCGTCGCCTGCAGCCGCTCGAGCTGGAGCTGCTCGATCTCTTCCCGGTGCATGCACTCGTTATCCGGCTCCCAGTACATCGTCGTCTCCTCGTCAGTGTCCGGAAAAGGGGCGCGGCTCAGCGCGTGGTCACGTCCCGCTCCCTTCCGAGATACGCGCGTTGCACATCGCGGTTGGCCATCAGGTCCTCGGCCGATCCCTCGAGGACGACCCGGCCCGTCTCCAGCACGTAGCCGCGGTCGGCAATCGTCAGCGCGGCCTTCGCGTTCTGCTCGACCAAGAGGATCGTCACCCCGCGCTCGCTCCGCAGCCGGGCGATGTGCTGAAAGATCTCCCGGATGACCAGGGGCGCCAGGCCCATCGAGGGCTCGTCGAGGAGCAGGACGCGCGGTTGCGCCAGCAGGGCGCGGCCGATCGCCAGCATTTGCTGCTCGCCGCCGGACAGCGTGCCGGCCGGTTGGTTCCGGCGGTTCTTCAATGCGGGGAAGAGTTCGATAATCTCTTCCACCTCGCGCCGGATCGCGGCGCCCGCGCCGAGGTGGAAGCGGTGGTACGCCCCAAGCAGCAGGTTATCCTGAACGGAGAGCGGCTTGAAGACGTGCCGCGCCTCGGGCACGTGCGCCAGGCCGGCCGCTACGATCTGATCCGGCCGGCGGGTCGTGATCTCCTGTCCCCCCAGCACCACCTTGCCCGCGGCGGGCCTCACCACGCCCGAGATGGCGGACAGGAGTGTCGTCTTCCCCGAGCCGTTGCCGCCCAAGAGCGCGACGATCTCTCGCGGTCGGACGTGCAGGGACGCCGCGCGCAGCGCATGGATGCGGCCGTAATAGACCTGGAGGTTGGTGACGCGCAGCATCAGACCTCCCCCAGGTAGGCCGCGATCACGTCCGGGTTGCGCTGCACCTCGGCCGGCGTGCCCTCGGCGATGACCTTGCCGTAATTCAGGACCAGCACCCGGTCGGAGACGCGCATGACCAGATCCATGTCGTGCTCGACCATGATGACCGTGATGCCGCGGTCCACGATCCGGCGAATGATGTCGCCCAGGACGACGGTCTCGCGGATGTTCAATCCGGCGGCGGGTTCGTCCAGCAACAGGACGCGCGGCTCTGCGGCGAGTGCGCGCGCGATCTCCAGCAGACGCGCCGATCCGAAGGGGAGATTGCCTGCCAGCGTGTCGGCCGTCGCCGACAGGCCCACGAATGCCAGCGCCGCCTCTGCCTTCTCGCGCAAAGCCGCCTCTTCTGCCCGGAAGCGATGGGTCCGAAAACACCAGTCGCGCATCCCGTAATGAAAGAGCAGGTGCCCGCCGGTCAGCACGTTCTCCAGCGCGGTCATCGTCGAGAACAGTTCCAGATTCTGAAACGTCCGGACGATGCCCGACCGCGCGATGGCGTGCGCCGGCAGGCCGGTGAGCGGCTGCTCTCGGAGAAAGACCCCCCCGCGGTCGGCCCAGTACACGCCCGTAATGACGTTGAGCAGCGAGGTCTTGCCGGCTCCGTTCGGCCCGATGATGGTCTGCAGGTCGTTCTCCTTGACCCGGAACGAGACGCTTTCGAGCGCTTGCACCCCGCCGAAATGCAGGGTGATGTCCTCGCCCCAGAGGAATGCCCCCGCCTTGGCGTTCATGCGGGGTCCTCCGGCGGCGCGAGCCGCAGGCGGCGGGCCGTCACCAGCCTCCACAGCCGGTCCACCCCTTCCACCAGGCCGCCGGGCAGGTACATCATGCAGAGGATCAGCAAGAGGCCATACACCACGATGTCGTAGTCCTCGAGGGCGCGCAGCACCTCCGGCAGGACGGTGAGGACGACGGCGCCGGCCAGCCCGCCCCACAACGACCCCATGCCGCCCAGTACCACCATTGTGACGAGCTGAACCGACGCGGCGAACCCGAACGTGCCGGGCGAGACGAAGCGGACGTAGTGGGCGTACAGCGTCCCGGCGACCGCCGCCATGCAGGCGCTCAGGACGAACACGCCGATCTTCGTGCGCTCCGTATCGATGCCCAGCGCGGCGGCCGCGGTCTCGCTGGTATGGATGGCACGGAGCGCCCGGCCGAGGCGCGAGCGTACCAGATTGCCCGCGACCGCGAAGCAAAGCAGGACAGCCGCCCATACGACATAATAGTAGGCCAGGTCCGACGTGACCGGGCGCCCCGCCAAGGAGAGGCGCGGAATTCCGCCCAGCCCCGACGGCCCGCCGGTCAGCCCGGTCGCCTCGTTCAGCACGATATACACGATGAGCCCGAAGCCGAGCGTCCCCATCGCCAGGTAGTGCCCCTTCAAGCGGAGCGTCGGCACGGCGATCAACGCGGAGACGGCGAGGACCAGCGCGACCGCGGCGGCCATCCCGGCCGGGACCGGCCAGTGATACGTGGCGGTCAGGATCCCCGTCGTGTACGCCGCCAGCCCGTAAAACGCCGCATGCCCGAGCGAGATTTGGCCTGCATACCCCATCAACAGATTGAGTCCCAGGGCGATGATGCCGTTGAGCCCCGCTACGATCAGCACCGTGAGGTAGTACTCGTTGGGCAAAAGCACCGGTAGCACGGCAATGACGGTGGCGCCGATCAGGAGTGTGGCGGCAGGGCCGGCCGGGCGCATGCTACACGCGCTCCGCATGCGCCCGCCCGAATAACCCGGCGGGTCGGAGGAACAACAGGAGCAGCAAGATCACGAAGGCAACCGCGTCCTTGTACCCGGAAGAGACGAGCCCGGCCGTGAGCGACTCCAGCACGCCCATGATGACGCCGCCAGCCACTGCACCGAAGGGGTTGCCGAGCCCGCCGAGGATGCAGGCCGCAAAGCCTTTCAATCCCAGCATGATCCCCACGTCGTACGACGTGAGGGTGATGGGTGCCAGGATCACGCCGCCCAACGCGCCGACCATGGCCGACAAGGCAAAGGAACGGCTGACGATGTTTTCGACGTGAATGCCCATCAGCGCGGCGGCCTTGCGGTCGTAGGCACAGGCCAGCATCGCCTTCCCGGCGATCGTGTGATCGAAATAGGCTTTCATGCCGACCAGGATGCCGAGCGTCACCCCGCCGACCCACAGGCTCTGGGGCACCAGCGCGGCGCCCAGAATACTCAGCGGCTCGCCCGCCGAGAAGGCCGGCAGAGAAAAGGCGTCCTTGCCGAAGACGAGCATCGCCGATCCGCGCAGGACGATCGAGACGCCGATCGTGACGATGATCAGCGCGATCGCGGACCGGCCACGCACCGGCCGCACGGTCAGCCGATCCATGGCCACGCCGACGGTGGTGGTGCCCAGCACCGCGGCGAGGACGGCGGCGGGCAGCGGCGCGCCGGCCCAGCGGATCGCAAAGACCGCCAGCATGCCACCGAGCATCACGAACTCGCCCTGGGCGAAATTGATGATCTCCGTCGCGTTGAAGATCACCGTGAAGCCCAGTCCGGCGAGCCCGTACGTCGCCCCGACCGTCGCGCCCGACAAGATGTACTGGAACAGATCCGACATGAATGATTTTCACACCCTCACCCACTCCGTCTCCTGCAGACGGGAGAGGGTGGCCATGGGGCCGGGTGAGGGGCCTCTAGATCAGATGTCTGGCGATAAAGCGCCGAACGGATGCCTTTTCGGCGGCCGGCTACTTGATCATCTCCCAGTCGCCCTTGGTGATCCGCACCATCACGAACGCTTCTTCCGTCAGTCCGGCATGGTCCTCGGGCGAGAAGCTGAACGTGCCTGCCGTGCCTTGGAATCCGCGGATCTTCTCGACCGCATCCCGCACCGGTGCCGGCTCCGGTGATTGCGCCGTACGGATCCCTTGTGCCGTCAGCATCATCGCGTCCCAGGCGTGGCCGCCGAAGGTCGAGACGGGTTGCTTGAACCGCTGCTCGTAATCCTTGGCGTACCCGGCCAAGAGCGCCCTGCGCGGGTCGCTGGCCGGGAGCTGCCCTTCGACGATGAGCCGTCCCGCCGGCAGCAGGATGCTCTCTGCGTTCTCTGGGCCGGCCAGCTCGATGAACTTCTTGGAGGCGACGCCGTGGCTCATGTAGAGCGGCATGGTCATCTTGAGCTGCGCCCGGTTCCGGGCAATGACGGCTGGCCCCGGGTTCGTGCCCCAGACCACCAGCGCCTGGGCCGTCGTGCCCTTGATCCGCGTGAGCTGGGCAGTCATATCGGTGTCCTTGGGGCCGAACACCTCGTCCGCCACGATGCTCAACCCGAATTGCGGCGCCAGCGCCTTCAGCTCGTCCCGGCCCGCGGATCCGAACGCGTCCGACGCGCTGAGGATCCCGACGGCTGTGACCCCATGGGTCTTGGCGTGCTGGAAGATCTTGCGGACGGCCAGGCTGTCGCTCTGCGGGGTCTTGAACACCCAGCGCTTGACGGGATCGGTGATCTTCTGGGCCGCCGCGCAGGACAGGAGGGGGATCTGGGCCTCCTCGATCTTCGGGATGATGGCCAGGGTGCTGCCCGAGGTGCTGGGGCCGATCACGGCGAGGACCTTGTCGCGCTTGATCAGCCGGTCCACGGCGGTGACCGCCTTGGTGGCGTCGCTCTCGTCGTCGTACACGATCACCTCGACCTTGTGGCCTTTGATGCCTCCGGACTTGTTGAGGTCCTCCTCCAGCATCTTAGCCGTGTTCCGCTCGGGCTCGCCCAAGAACGAGGCCGGCCCGGTGATCGAGAAGATCGCGCCGATCTTGAGCGGTTCGGCGGCACAGCTGACCCCGACCCCCATCAGCACAAGCAGGAAACCGACGAAGCCCACAAGCAGAACCGCGGGTGTCCAGCGTTCACATCGCATAGATTTCCTCGCCGGAAAAGACGCGAATGCCAGCCTCCTGAAGCGCGGCAATCGCAGTCTCGGGTTCATCGAATCGGAATATGATGACCGCGTTCTGGCCCGATTTCTGGACGAACGCGTACATGTATTCCACGTTCAGGCCGGCGGCCTCCAGCGTGGTGAGAATGCCCCAGAGACCGCCTGGCCGGTCCGGCAGCTCCAGCGCGACCATCTCGGTCACGCCAACCGTGAATCCATGCTCTTTCAGCACGCGCAGGCCGACAGCCGGCCGGTCCACGATCAGCCGGAGGATCCCGAAATCGGCGGTGTCGGCAAGCGAAAGCGCGCGGATGTTCACGCTGTTCTTCGCGAGCACCCCGGTGATCTCGGCCAGGCGGCCCGAGCGGTTCTCCAAGAACACGGAGATCTGCTGCAGCGTCATGGTGCGCCTCCTTCCCCAGCGGAAGCGTCTTGCTTATCAGATACGCCCAAACCATGCAAGCGAGAAGCGGATAGCGATCCGCTTCATGGTTTTGAACAATCTGAGACGCTCGTTTGTCGTGCGATTGGATCGGAGTCTACGCTCGCCCGGGAAAGCGCGGCTCGGGCTTCGCCAGGCGAGCGTGGACGGTGTGATAGGTGAGGGTTTTCAGGAGCACTGAGAGGTCTACGTACTGGACCTTCACGCTCTCGGAGACGGTGAGTTGCGTGGGCGCAAAGTTCAGGATCGCGGTCACGCCGGCCTCGACCAAAAGGTCGGCCACGGACTGCGCGGCCGGCGCCGGGACGGTGAGCAGCGCGATCTTGACCTTCAGCCGGCGCAGGGTGGGGACCAGGCTGGCCATTCCCTGGATCGTGATCCCGCCGACGACCTGGCCGTCCTTCCCCGGATCGGTGTCGAACGCCACGGTCAGCTTGAAGCCGCGCGCCTGGAATCCCTTGTAGGCCAAGAGCGCGGAGCCGAGATTTCCCACCCCGACCAGGGCCACCTGCCAGTCCTGCTTCAGGCCGAGAATCCGCTCGAGGTTGTGCGTCAGCTCCGCGATGTAATACCCGAGGCCGCGTACGCCGAACTGGCCGAAATAGGCGAGGTCCTTGCGGACCTGGGCGGAATTGAGGCCGAACCGCTCGGCCAGCTCGCGCGAAGAGACCGAGACCGCGCCCTCCGCCGTCAGCTCTTCCAGGCAGCGCAGGTAGATGGAGAGGCGGGTAACGGCCTTTTCCGGAATCTTCGCCGGCTTCATCCGGACCTCGAATCAGCCCAGCAGCGGCGCGACCGAGCGCAGCGCCGCCTCGAGAAAGCTGGATGGGACGAGGCCAAGCAGGAGCGTTCCCAGGGCGGCCAGGGCGAGCGCAACCGCCAGCGCGGGTGCGGTCCGCTCTGCCGGGATGTCCGGCGCGCCGGGCGACATGTACATCAGCACGGTGACGCGGAGATAGTAGAAGGCGGACACCACGCTGTTCAAGACGCCGATCACGGCCAGGGCGATCTGATGCGTCTGCACGGCGGCGCTGAAGATGTACAGCTTGCCCATGAAGCCTGCGGTGGGCGGTACGCCGGCGAGCGAAAACATGAACAGGGCCATCGCGGCACCCAGCACCGGCCGCCGCAGGCCGAGCCCGGCGTAGTCCTGGATCGCCAGCCGCTCCTGGTTGCCCTTGGCCAGTGCGAGCATGACGCCGAAGGCCCCCAGGTTCATGCAGGTGTAGGCGACCAGATAAAACAGGATGCTCGCGCTGCCGAGCTTCGACCCGGTGACTAACGC
>Ga0335071_10004963_pt1 | contig 13895 bp, 17 predicted proteins | sample Lox_Sample_15_FD_206724 | JGI IMG/M metagenome (GOLD analysis project Ga0335071, IMG submission 206724) | Soil microbial communities from Loxahatchee National Wildlife Refuge, Florida, United States - Lox_Sample_1.5 | ecosystem: Environmental > Terrestrial > Soil > Wetlands | place: USA... | reverse complement strand
TAGTCTGTACTGATCAAGCTCCGACGGTCTGCTATGTGCTGCAAGCGCCGGAAGTATCCTCGTAATACAATTCACCGGAATCTCCATCGACCGTAACCACGGCACCTGAGCAGAGATCGGAAAGCGGAATTCCGATCGAATCGATCATCGGAATTCCAGCCATAATTGCTCCGATCACGATAATGGGTTCCGCATCGGTATTGATGATAGCAGCCGGCGCATGTCCAGACCGGGAAAGGGCATATATGATATACGACCCTACGGTCGACCCCTTTCCATAATCGAATGCAAGGACTTTGCCTGACATGTCCTTCCCCTCGAGAGGATGACCCTTCTCGACGATAATTCCCGTCTCGGGATCGACTCCCGACAGAAACGATAGTGGTTCAGGACTGACAAGGAGTTCCCCCGACGCCCTGCCCCTCGCAATACCCCTGCCGCGGAATATCACAAACGCACCTGATATATGTATGAATGCGGAGATATATTAGTAACATGGAAGAGAGCGTCATTAACAACCCCGCTAATGAAGGGGAACTCAAGCTGAAATTGAGGGTTCAGGAGGTCGAAGCCCAGCTCCTTGAATTAAAAATTAAGAATGACGAACTCCTCAGGGATAATACCCAGATAAAGCGGGAAAATGCCCAGCTCAAGCGAATGCCCCTTTTTATCGCAGTCGTTATCGATATTTTGGAAAATGGCGAGGTCTACCTCAGGCAGCAGGGTAATAACCAGGAATACCTGACCCACGTCGGTGCAGAACTTGGAAAAGAACTGAAGCCAGGGACAAGGGTCGCGGTAAATAATGCACTTTCTATCGTTAAAATCGTCGGCAGCGTGTTTGATTCCCGGGTACGGGTCATGGAGCTTGATGAATCCCCGAGCATCACCTTCAAGCAGATAGGAGGCCTCCAGAAGGAGATCGAAGAAGTCCGCGAATCGGTCGAATATCCGTTGACAAAACCCCACATATTTGAGAAGATCGGTGTTGAACCGCCGAAGGGGATACTGCTGTACGGCCCTCCGGGAACGGGAAAAACCCTGATTGCGAAGGCAGTCGCCCATCAGGCAAAAGCGACGTTCATAAGGATGTCGGGGAGCGAACTGGTCCACAAGTACATCGGGGAAGGTGCCCAGCTGGTCAGGGAGTTGTTTTCTCTCGCCCGCGAGAGGGCCCCGTCCATCGTATTTATTGATGAGATCGATGCCGTAGGCAGCACGCGGACCAACGACGGTACATCGGGCAGTGCAGAGGTCCAGAGAACCCTTATGCAGCTCCTTGCGGAGATGGACGGGTTCAATAACCGTGGCGATGTGCGGATAATGGCCGCGACAAACCGGGTCGATATGCTGGACCCCGCACTGTTACGACCGGGACGGTTCGACCGGATTATCGAGATCCCGCTCCCGGACCGGGACGCACGGCTAGAGATACTCAGGATTCATTCGGCGAAACTATCCCTCGCGGGGGTATCGCTCGAAGAGATTGCGGACCAGACTGATGAGACAACCGGTGCTGAGCTCCAGGCGATCTGTCGCGAAGCAGGGATGATTGCCGTCAGGAAAGAGGCAGATGTCATCGGATCCGAAGATTTTCATGCGGCAGTCAGGAAAGTGATGATGGAAACAGAATTCGACTCGCGGATGTACAGCTGATATTATCCAAAAAAATATTCCGATTCTTTTTTCCCAAATGTCACATGAAGATATCCGCTTTTTTTACCGGAAATTGACTTTGTCTGCATTCTATCTTTACACTATCATTTCATTCCGTGGTGCTCCTCTGTGAAAATAGAGATGGCTTCCGATCCGGATTTTCTCCCCGAAGGTACCAACAACACCTGGTTGAGACGGGAACTTTGGGGGAAACGATTAATTTTTCGATCCCGGATTGACCTTTTCCATTGGCTGTCTGATGGTAGAAAGACCGGGAGAAGGTTCCACCCCTCCCGGTCGGATGTTACACCTGGGGACCATATGAAGAATTCTACAGAACCCGGAAAATTTTTGTTTTTTTTTTTGAAAGGCACTTCCACAAGTCTCTCAGACAACGATTGTGCCAAAGGAACTTCCCAACCTACTCCGGACAGGTTTTTAATCTGCCGGGTTTATTATTCCATGAATACGACTGATGAATGTACTCTTCCTTCAGCGCACCGGCCTGGACCTTTATAAGACGCTCCTTGCATCCGAAACATCCCGCCGGATACTCCGGTTTTATCACCCGGCGTCATGTCCTGGCGGGATCAGCGTATCGGTAGCCTCGATCGGATGCGCACTTTCGCTTGCCAGCGAGTTACGCTGGTACATAAGGCGATACATGCAGGAGGTATTGCTTGAGGTCGCGCGAGACCGGTACTGTACGCTTGAACTGGGACGCGAACGTTATTACGACCGGGATTTTACTATCGATGACGACTGGCCATTCCGACGTCTCTATGTCATACGAAACGGGAACCTTGTTTCGATAGTAAACCTGGTGGCATTTGACGACCAGGGAAGCAGTTTGCAGAGTGGAGAACAGGTCAACCGTCTGACCGTGCTGTGTTCGGAGCGGGAATATAATGGAGAGCTATCGATCGGACGCGGTGAAGAGACAGAACCCGGAGAGGACAGCAATCATGATGGAGAATGAAGATATTCCCCCTAACCGGTCACCGGTCTGGTGCCCGTTGTCCTTTCCGGGATATCGGAGTTTTCCCGGAGCGATAGAAAAGCAGGAGGCACGATGGCACTGACATTTATCGGCCTTGGGCTATACGACCACCGGGATATTTCCGAAAAAGGCCTTCAACAGATAAGGTCTTCAGATCACGTCTTCCTCGAGTGTTACACATCGTGTCTGACAGGGACTACCATTGAAAAGATGGAATCACTCTATGAAAAGGCCATCATCCCATTATCGCGCGAGGACGTTGAAACCGATCCCCGGACGATCCTCGACCTCTCAAAGAGGGAAGAAGTTGCCTTTCTCACCGGGGGCGATCCGATGGTCTCGACCACCCATATCGATCTCAGGATCAGGGCTGCAGAAGAAGGGATAACCACCCGTATCATCCATGGTTCATCCATTATATCGGCGGTTTCAGGCCTGACCGGCCTTCAGAATTACCGTTTTGGAAAATCATGCTCGCTCCCGTTCCCCCATGGCAGCTGGTGCCCGGTTACCCCGGCCGAGGTAATTCGGAGAAATCTTGGCGAATCGCTCCACACCATCGTCTTCCTCGATATCCAGAAAAACCGCTACATGACGGTCCATGACGCGGTCGGGATCCTCGAGGATTTGACGTGTCGTCTTGGCTTTACCATCCCCTGTTATATCGGGATCGCCAGGGCCGGATCTGAAGAGCCCCTGGTTGTTGCCGGAGGTGCGAAGAAGTTATTGGAGACCGATTTCGGGGGGCCGCTCCATATATTGACGATACCGGGAGAGTTTCATGTCATGGAACACGAATACCTGAAACTATTTGCGCATTATGAAGATTGAACGATACAGGAACGAACTCGGGGATTTCTTTTGTTATTTCCCGGAAGAGACCCAAAAACCAACTCTTGTGAACAAGGCCAGGACTGAGATCTGCCAGCTCATCAGGTGTTACCTGGAGGATGGCGATCATTTCCTCCGCGAAGGCGACCGGGTGAACGCCCTCGCGAGCTTCGCCTATGCCGCTGGCTGGATAGACGCGGGTTTCTTTGTTGGACTGTTCGAACAGAAATCTCCCTGCAGGATCCTTCTTGAGGAAGAAGATCTCGGTCAGGTTCTCTCCGGACACCTCCAGGAGAAGACGATTCGGTACGGTCGCCTGTTAAAATCTGCCTGTGAAGCATGCCGGCCTTCGGCAGAACCCGGCATCTCCTGGTACGAGGGAGGACTGCGTGTCATCGCCGTTGCGCAGGCCCACCTGCAGGGAGGGAGATGGTTTCTTGGTGACGACCGGTTCAATAATGCCTTATGTTGTTTCAGCTACGGTCATGGCTGGCTGGATGCAGCACTGAGGGTAGGACTTATCAGCATTACATCGGGCAGGGAGTTATTCGCGATTTGAACTGGGTCAGATCGCCGACCGGTACTAACCCTTATCAGCACAAGAGATCGATCACATGTCGATGGAGCAGGTGCAGTGCCAGGTCAGGGGGGTGTTCGTCGCATTATCGGCAGGAGGCCCTGTCCCTGCTGTAATCCTCGATATCGGTGAAGACGCCTGCATTCCGATTTTCATCGGTCTCTGGGAAGCGGTCTCCATTAACAACGCCCTGAACCATGAGATCGCTCCGAGACCCCTCACCCACGACCTTTTCGTCGATCTCCTGAACCGTTGTGGGACCATCATGAAGGCCCTTACCATAGACGCCCTTGACGAGGGCGTCTTTTACGCAAAGATGGTGCTCGTTCATGGCGATTGCGAAGAAGAACTCGATTGCAGGCCAAGCGACGGTATAGCCGTGGCAATACGGTGCGATGCGAACATATTCCTCGATCAATCGGTTATCATATCCTCATCCGTAAGGCCTGATGATCTTCCCAAATTCGTCGGGCTGAATTCCTACCTGAACCATTGAAGTCCGGGATCTTTTACGAATTGGTCCAACCGATACATTGTGTTATGAAGGTGATAACACACACTTTTGAAAACGTTCGCGGCAGGGTGATTGAAAACTTACATCTGCACTACGAGTTCTGGATGCTTTTATATCTTCCCGAATCTCCCCTGCCTTTACAACGTGCCGATGCAGTCCTGTCCCAACCGGGTCTCCCCCGTCAGGGCGGAGCCCCGGTAGCGCCAGATTATCTCAAGTTCATAAAAGAGTGTCAGCAACATAAGGGCATTGGAGATTTGCAGAATCAAAAAATTTAATTTCAAAAAAAAAGATTTTAACCATTACCAGAAATTATTTTCTCCTTTCCCTGAGCTCCTCTGTAAGGTCATCGAGGCTGATCCCTGCCGCCCTCATCGCAACGAGCAGGTGAAAAAGAAGATCGGCGGCTTCTTCCCTCGTCCTCGCATGATTGCCGTTCTTCACCGCAATAATGAATTCCGTGGACTCTTCCCCTATTTTTTCAAGTATCCGATCGATCCCTTTTTTATCGGCGACAAGACTTGTCACGTAAGACCCTGGTCTTGGGTTATTGAAACGGTCATCGATCACGGCATATAATTCACCCAGTAAATCCGTGTTATTCAACATTACCATCTCCTGAGAGCACCTCACCGATATCGTACCCGAAAAAGCGTTTCAATAATATCCTTGCTTTCTCGATATTGCACCCTCCCCTGCCGATTGCGATGCCCAGATCCGCTCTCTTCTTAAGGAATACGGTGACAGGCGATCCTTCGGCGAGACCGCTAATTTTTTCGATCTCTGCAGGTCTGAATATGTTCCTGATGAACGATTCCGGATCTTCCGCACTTTCAACCATTTCTATACGTTTGCCCAGTACATTTTGCATGCGCCTGATATTTTCACCTTTTTTTCCGATGGCAAGCCCCATGTCACCCGGGCGTATCACGTATATCACTCTCGAGAACCGTTCGTCGATAACACAATCAAGGGCAGTGGATTTGGTAAGGATTCTTAGCTCTTCTATATATCTTCTCTCTTTAAACCCGATATTTCGATCCATTAAAATTTCAGTGTTAAGTAGGGTACCAATAATTAAAATGATTCTTAAACGGGCACACGCTGCACATTATGGGAGACTACTCAGGTCTATCCAGATATCTATCCGGACCATGCAAGGAAACCTGAAAGAAACACAAAATGCCGGATTGCGATCAAGGTTCCATGATGAGGGAGGAGAGTCCTCGCAGCTGAGGTAAACTAGTCAATAAAAAAATAATTTTTTACCGGTATCGATGTAAAAGACTCCTTCGCGGCACAACAGGGGTCTTTTTATGATATTTTGCGATGGTTGGATGTATGGACCGTGCGGACTGCCCTCTGCCATACCGCTCAATAAAAAGATTCAGTGAAAAATCTGTGCCTACGCAAACAGATAACTGACGGTCACGCTGGCAGAAACGGTTAATTGTCCCGGGCTGACCGGTGTTGTCGGCGCGGGCACCGCACCTGCGGCAAAGGATTTGGACAACAGGGTAGTGTCGTAAACAACGGGCGGCAGGCTGCTTCCTATCACGGCATCATGAACGCCGGTGATATTGACTCCCATCGCGGCAGCTGTTGCATTGGCATCTGCCCTCGTCTGCTGGACTGCCTTCGTCAAAGCCTGACTCCTGTAATACTGCTCCGTTTCGGGGGTCAGGGAAAATGCTACGGAATTGACCTCGTTTGCGCCATTGGCAACGCAGAGATCGATGATATCGCCTGTCTTCGACGTGTCGTTAAGGGTAATGACGAGGGTATTTGTTACCTGGTAATATTTTATATTTTGGGCAAACGGATTTGTGTTGTCGTTGTACACCGGATAGATGCTGTATCCGGAAGTTTTTAACTTGTCATCAGGAATACCCGCATTTGTCAGGGCACCCATCACCTGACTCATAATCCGGGCATTGTCGGACTGGGCAATTTTCACGTCGGGGTTCTGGGTCTGCACTGCAACCGAGATCTCAACCTGGTCGGGATTCACTAAAAGTTCTCCCGTAGCGGTACTGGTAATCACGCTCGATTGGGATGAATCAGTGCTGGCGGCACCAGCGGCACTCCCGAAGAATACCACTGCAAGAATTGCAACGATGGCAAGACCCATCAACACTCGCTGGCTTTCTTCTTTCATGGACTTAATGTAACCTGTTGAGCGGATATATTTTCTCGTGACTGTGAAAAATACCGCAGTAAATCTGGTGCGCGGAATACTTACCCTGAAATAACCATAAACCAGGTCAGATTTTTTGTCGGACGCCGATCATTTGCTATTTATCCAACCATCTGATTTTTCACCGTCTGTTCGCTGCAGAATACCCGGAAAATCAATCATATTGTTCCGGTACCGTCACGCAAACTCGTATATCCTAAACATCCAATACTATGGTGTTTAGCATGGCAAGTACAATAGTTGAGAAGATCTTCTCAAGGAAATGCCAAAAACAGGTATCGGCAGGTGACGTGGTCATGGCACCCATCGACAATGCCATGATACATGATATTACCGGTCCTCTCGCCATAAAGAAATTTTATGAGATGGGAGGGAAACAGGTGGACAACCCGGAAAGGGTGACGATGCTTTTCGACCACCAGATCCCTGCAGATTCAATAGAAGCCGCGGAAAACCAGGTTTTTATGCGAAAATTTGCCAAGGAACAGCATATCCATAACTATGATATCAGGGAGGGGGTATGTCACCAGGTAACAATGGAAATGGGGAAGGCCGCTCCCGGTGAGATTGTTGTCGGTGCAGACTCCCACACCTGCATGTATGGAGCAGGGGGGGCCTTCGCAACGGGGATAGGTTCGACCGACATGGGATTTGCCCTGAAATTCGGGGCCCTTTACTTCAGGGTTCCGGAGACCATAAAAATAATGACCAGGGGCAGATTCGATCACCGTGTCGGACCCAAGGATCTGATCCTTGCCATTGCTGCAGATATCGGTGCCGACGGGGCAACTTACAAAGCACTGGAATTCACCGGCGAGGTGATTACATCAATGGATATGGCTGGCAGGATGACCTGCTGCAATATGGCTATCGAGATGGGGGCGAAGGCAGGGATTTGCCCTCCCGATGCTATTACCTGGGATTATATCGGTAAGGTCCGCGATATTACGCCGTTCGAACTTTCGAGCGATGCCGGTGCGGACTATTGCGAGAGCCGGGAGTACGACGCTGCAGGACTCGCCCCACAGGTTGCAGTGCCCCATAACGTTGACCTCGGTGTGGACGTTACCAGAGTTGCCGGGACACCAGTAGACCAGGTATTCATCGGGTCCTGCACCAACGGGCGTTACGAGGATTTCCGCGATGTCGCGGAAGTACTGGGGAACCGGAAGTTCTCAGATAAAGTCCGCGTCATTATTATTCCTGCATCGAGGCAGGAATATCTGAAAACCCTCCGGGCCGGACTTATCGAACGGTTCGTTGAAGCCGGGGCACTGGTCGAAGCGCCATGCTGCGGTCCCTGCATGGGCGGGGCTTTCGGTCTCCTCGCTCCGGGGGAAGTATCCCTGTCCACATCAAACAGGAATTTCCGGGGGCGGCAGGGGAGCACAGCGGCGTCGGTATACTTGTGTTCGCCGGCCACGGCAGCTGCCAGCGCGTTATTTGGCGAAATTACCGATCCACGTGAGGTCTGATCATGAGAATATGGAAATTTGGCGACAATATCGATACCGATGCGATAGTCCCGGGCAGGTTCCTGATCCTGAACGACCCGAAGGAACTTGCAAAACACGCGTTTGAAGGCACAAGAGATGAGTTTGCAAGGGAAGTGAAAGTCGGTGATGTCATTGTTGCCGGAAAAAACTTCGGGTGTGGATCTTCGCGCGAACATGCCCCCATCGCATTAAAGGGGGCCGGAATTACCATGATCGTCGCAGAATCATTTGCCCGGATTTTTTACCGTAACGCCATCAATGTGGGTCTGCTCCCGATCGTATGCTCCGAGGCAGGATCTATACTTGAAGGGACGGGCGTAATGGTCGACATGGATGGTGGTTATCTTATCAACGAAGGACGAACGTTGGCAATCGAACCGATCCCTAAATTTTTAAAAGAAATTATCGATGCAGGAGGGTTGGTCGAATATGCCATCGGTCTTGAGGAGGTCCCGGCATGTACCGTGTCGCATCGATAGGGGGGGACGGGATCGGTCCCGAAATCATCAGGGAAGGAAAGAAGGTCCTTGATGCAGCCGGGGATAAATTCAACTTCTCAATCGAATGGACCGATTTCGGGATAGGGGCGGACCGCTACCTCGCGACAGGAGAGCTGCTGACCGGGGAGGACCTCTCTGAACTGTCAAAGTTCCCGGCAATCTACTTTGGTGCGATCGGCGATGAACGAATCCAGCCAGGGATCCTTGAAAAGGGAATCCTGTTAAACCTGCGCTTTTATTTTGACCAATATGTCAATCTGCGACCGATCCGGCTACTCGAAGGAGTAACAACTCCCCTCGCAGGAAAGACACCGGCTGACATCAATTTCATTGTTGTCCGCGAGAATACCGAAGATTTTTACGTCGGTATCGGCTCGCGATTTAAAAATCACCAGAAACTGCTCCTCGAAGTGGAGAGGGAGTTATACCAGATCAAATTCGGACTCGACATAGAAAGCGATGCCGAAGAAGTGGCGTACCAGATCGGAGTGATTACACGGGAAGGTGCCCGCCGTGTCATCGATTATGCCTTCAATCTCGCAGAAAAGAGGCGGCGGAAACTCACGTCGGTCGACAAGGCGAATGTGCTGTCAGACATGTATGGTCTCTGGCGGGAGGTATTCGCCGAATGTGCAACGCATCATCCCGGTGTAACGAGCGAGTTCAATTTTGTCGATGCCATAACGATGTGGTTTGTAAAGAACCCCGAATGGTTCGACGTCGTTGTTACTCCAAACATGTTCGGCGATATCATCACCGACCTCGGGGCAATGATACAGGGCGGGCTCGGCCTCGCACCTGGCGGGAACATCAATCCTGAAGGAACATCTATGTTCGAGCCGATCCATGGCTCCGCACCGAAATACAAGGGGAAAAATATCGCAAACCCGTTCGCGACAATCTGGGCAGGGTCGATGCTGCTCGACCATATCGGCGAACCCGATGCAGCTGCAGCCATCGTCGATGCTCTCGGTTCCTGCATCAGGGAAAACAAGGTCCCAAAAGATATGGGCGGCACGCTGTCGACCTCGGCGGCAGGAGATGCCGTAGCGGAATGCATTCGTTCCAGGTAGAATATTTCATTCGTATATTTTTCCGGTGTTTTGAGAAACCGGGAATTCATCGATTCCCGGGCAGTCCTGTCCCAACCAGGTTCGCCGCTGGCTTTTGGGCAGATCCCCTGGACTATCGCCAAATATGAATCACTCTATAATTCCCAAGAAAAATAAAAATAAGGACAATCATCGCGAAAAAATTATTTTATTGCATGAAATATCAGGAAATAAAGTATTGTGGAATATCCTGTGAGACCATCAGACAATGCCGGCCGGGATCGTCTGTTGGCCTTCAGCCAGCCTGCGTCCCCTTCCTGTCCAGCTCGGGACTGGTCCCGGAAGTTCTCCGATCGGAGCAAACGAATCCTTCCGGCATAGTGCCGTATACACAGCATCAACGGGTACGGTAAACCTTCCCCCTTCGACCATCTCAATGACGAGGGCTCTTCCCGATTGTGAAAGTCTCATCAGTCCGGCAATACCGCCGAGATATTGCTGCCAGTTCTGGAATATCTTTTCAATCCTGGATGTCTGGTGCTTCTCGAGGGTATCCCGGAGCTCCTCCAGCCGGACCGCAAATTTGGCACCATATATTCTGAGTTCGATTATCTCTTGCGGTGAACCCTCGTCATCAATTGCTGCATAGCCTGTCTTTTTCAGGTATCCTGCCTTTGTTATCATGACGGTTCTCATCTGCCAAAGATATTCTCTCAAAAAAGTGGTATATAAGGCCTTGACAGGCACGGTGTGAAAGTGAAAGGGGTCAAGACCCATTGTCTCAACCCCCGGTCAGGTAGACTGGTTGACCCCGATTACCTAAGAAATTGAGCCGGGACTCCTTTTCTTCCTGCGATCCATACTGGCATTCAACACGTCTTCCATGAACCCAAGCAGACCTTCAGTGCCCGCAATGGGCCTGGATGCCAACCGTATCGAACCACGCAGGGGAGGTGTAATGCCGGAAAATGCAAAGCTTCCTTGCAGGGACTGTTCGAACGACGACCCGATAACCAGGTCCGGAGCGGTCATGCGGATGATTTCAGTGATTCCGTTCAGCGATACGATATGTTCAATCCCTGCATCACATTCCGGATCTTTCGATCGGGATCCACAAAAGACGATCTCAGCATCCAGGTATCTTTTCAGGGTGTCGCGGGCAAACCGTGCATAGGAAAAGCTTGAAAAAATTGCAACCGACGGAGGATCGTGCCTCTTGAGATACTTGTCGGATGCCCGGGTGATCGTTTCATCGACGGACCTGATTTCCTTCTCAATAGTCTCCGGATCGGCACCGTCAACCGTGTCGGCGAGATGTTTTACCGTCCTCTTCATCTCGTCGATACCGAGTATCGATCCGAGGCTTCCCTTCCCCGGGATATTAAGATCGGGATTTACGCTTATGGAACGTGGCGCTACCGCACCCAGGCGATCGAATGAGTCGAGACAGAACATCACCCCGGGGTTGATCCCCATGCTTGCGAGGAACCTGCAGGCTTCTCTCTGGTTTCCTCTTCCAAACGGGTCTGCAAGGTTTATTCCTTCGACATTCACCTCCGGAAGGTCGCCCGCAACACGAAGGGGAAGACCCCTGACAGCTTCCCTGTACCCGGCCTCGAACCCCCCGAGGAAACCAGGGCTGTCGATAAGCATTACATCGAACCCTTCGAGATGCGTCCTTACATCCTCTCCCATGACCGCAGGCACACAGGAGGTTACCACCGCGACTTTTTTGTACCGGCCGTGTATGGCGGAGACGACTTCCCTGAGAAGGTCGCCGGCTCCGAATACGACGTCCTGCTCGACAAGAAAAGTACTATGAAGATCACGGTGGAGGAGTGTCGCCGGATAATAATAACAGCCGCTTGAACCGTGGATAACGACAGCGATACCATCAAACCCGGTGAGAGCGCTGACCGCCCCGCTCAGTGCACATGGCCATACCGGGTTGATGCACCATGTCACGACAATGCCCTCCGCCAGCGATGGAGCATCCTCCTGATCCCGGCTGTGCCGATCGGGAAGGGAACAGGTGCCGGCAGGTCTGTACCATCTTCCTGACAGCATAATCCGGTACGCCTGACGATCTCGTCTAATGCTGCCGATTCGCATGGATACCCCTGAGAGATAAAATGGACCTTGTTTCCAGCCAGATCTAAGAATTCATCAACCATGGACTGCTGGAATTCAGTCTCGCTCCGTACCGCATCATCGCAGGGAGCACCTGCAATCCTTGCGGTATTCCGGAGAAACTGCAGTGTACCCTGAAGCCCGATGGGAAACGAATCGACATAAGGCATGCCGAACTGCCCCTGTAATTGCTTTCCAACGGCAGCGAGCGATGGTTCCCTGAGAATATTAAAGCCTGCGAGGGGAAGATTGTCGAGATCATCAGTCCTGATCTCATGGACGTACCTGATGTTTACTGAGACTCCAAGTAGCGACAGCAGCCTGCAGATTTCATCGAAATTCTGCTCTACCTCATATTCGAGGTTTTTTTCACCGATCAGATTTACCCTGACCTCTCCGTCATTCACGAGGTTTTCGCATCTTTTTCTTCCTGCAACCGATTGTGCAATGGTGATAAGTGCATTAGAGAAACCATCTTCAAACTGACCTCCGAAAAACCCTGATGTCGGGATGTAAAGAACATTCGCACCCGAATCACTGCAAATCCCTTTCACGTCATCTCCGATGGTATCGGTGATACAGGTGGACAATACAAAAATCATCCGGGGTTGTTCTTCGCAGGCCCGGATAATCGCCCGGGCCAGAGATGGCTCCCCTCCGAATATGATATCTTCTTCCATCAACCCGGATGACATGATATGCGGGATCCGTACATTCCCGTTGTCCAGGAGCGTCGCATGAAGCAACGAAAAATTGTGATGAGCGCAGCCATCCGGTCCGTGGATGAGGGTAACACTGTCGGTAATAGACGTCGTTACGGCAAGGGCGCCTGTTAACGTACAGCCCCCGGTCCTAGATATAGGCAAAGGCAAGGTCTTCAAGCTCATCTGTTTCGAGAGGTGTCGGTATGGTGAACCGTTCATTTCCCGATACTTCACATGCCAGGGTTCGGTAGATTGCCGCCTGGGAAGATTCGGGAGCATATTCTATTACCGTTTTCTTATGGAGTTCGGCGAGCTGGACTGTCCTGTCCCTCGGGACAAACTGGACGAGCCGGCTGTTGATTCGTTCTGAAAACTCGCGTACCAGATCCTCCTCCCGTTCCATATTCTTGCCGTTCCCAATAACACCGGCCAGTCTGCACAGGTTTTTTGCCCGTATCGAGAGCCGCTTAATCGCCTTGCAGATATTGTTCGCGGCATAGAGGGACATCAGTTCGCCGGACGTTACAAGGTATACTTCCTGGGCGTATCCTTCCCGCATCGGCATCGCAAACCCTCCACAGACGACATCGCCGAGGACGTCGTATACGATGATGTCCCCGTTTAAAGCACCAAGTCGCTCAAGGATTTGGAATGTTGCGATAATGCCCCGGCCTGCACACCCTACTCCGGGCTCGGGACCACCGGCCTCCACGCATCTGACCCCCCGGTACCCCGTATACATGATGTCTTTAAGGAGGATGTGCCCGTCGCCCTGCGCCCGGACCAGGTCCATTACGGTCGGGATGAACCTTCCCTGCATGAGCATACGGGTACTGTCCCGTTTTGGATCGCACCCGATCTGGAGAATATCCAACCCTTTCTCAGCGAGGGCTGCCGATAAATTGGCCGAGGTGGTAGATTTACCGATACCGCCTTTACCATACAGGGCAATCTGTTTCATGACTTATCTGATTGGTCTCCCGGGTATTTCATTTTTCTGATGTTAAGGAAAATCAGGTTGCGTAGGTTGCCGGAACATTACCATTATGGTTTATTTTCACAAAGAGACAACATTTCCCGATCCGAAAAATAATGCGGAACGCGGCACGGGCCCGGATCGCTATTGGCACCCACAGGTGCCTTTCCATTCATCTTCAATAAAGATACGCCGGTTGATGATTCGCCAGGCGAGGATGAGCTGGACGATCTCCCCTGCCGTTACCCAGCGGGTCGTACCG
>Ga0335071_10004962_pt1 | contig 13895 bp, 12 predicted proteins | sample Lox_Sample_15_FD_206724 | JGI IMG/M metagenome (GOLD analysis project Ga0335071, IMG submission 206724) | Soil microbial communities from Loxahatchee National Wildlife Refuge, Florida, United States - Lox_Sample_1.5 | ecosystem: Environmental > Terrestrial > Soil > Wetlands | place: USA... | reverse complement strand
CGTGCGAGCTCACCAAGGATGAACGAGCGCAGTGGATCGCGGATGTGAACAAGATCGAGAAAATGGGCGCCGAAGTGATCATCCCGGGCCATCAAAAGCCCGGCATGCAGTTCGACAAGAGCTCTCTTGATTTCACCAGAGAATACATCGTCGCCACGGAAGAAGAACTGGTCAAACAGGACACCGTTGCCGGCTTCTACTATGCCATGGCGGAACGGTTCCCTCATGCCAATCTCGTCCGCCTCAGCAACGGAATGAATGCGATGGTATTCAAGGGCGGTTTGGATTGGAACTGGAGAGAAATACAATAAGCATTGATTGAACAGTCCCGGCTGTTGAGTCCCGCATTCCACAAAGCGGGATTCAACGGCCGGACAAACCCTGCAGGCATGGCAGCAGGGTACATTTCTCCCACTTTGGTATCACAAGAAAATCATCGAATCTGTTTTGGTTCTTCCATCAACGCTATGGCCGCGAGAAGCGCTCCCGAAAAGTGAGGCGTGCGCGACCCGCTCCGAGATATTGATGGGGCCATGAGCCGGAAGGGAAGCAGGATTCCAGACTCAAAAGCGCAATTTTGAAGGAGCTGCAAATGGATAAATACGAATGCGACGCATGCGGATACATCTACGACCCCGAAGAAGGCGATCCGGATGGCGGCATCCCAAAGGGGACACCGTTTGAAAAACTACCGGCTAATTGGGTTTGCCCGCTGTGCGGCGTGGGCAAGGACCGGTTTACCAAAGTCGTCTAAGCCGCCCCGCCGGGCCGCTTAAAACATGCGATGAATTTTCTGCAACCTGTGCTAAATTATTTAGTCTGCTTCGTGTATCAGACCAAAGCCACGTACAAGGGAGAACGAGAGAGTAGAAGACAGGCATAGAGGGCAGTATAAGGCGCATCGACAAGGTTCCTTGCAATTCTCCAACGTGGCGGGGGAATCGAAAAGCGCGCCCGCGCAAGCTCCGGTTGTCAGAAATCCTCTGATACACGCTTCGCGATGCCGAACGACACTCCCACAGGTTTTGGGTGTTCCGTAATGCAGAATGCCGGGCAGTACTTCCGCGAGTCAGGCCCGGCAATCGAGTTTAGAGAACTTGGAGAGGACCTCTCATGAGTTATTATCTTGCGACGAAAACAAGCATCGGGGATTGGATCAAGGGGCTGGCTTCCGGGAGCAGCGTCTACTTCCCGACCAAGCACGGACAGTCGAGTTATCGTTTCACCCGGGTCCAGCCCGATTCGGAAATACAGTTCGATCGCTACACGCCCACCGTAGTGCCCCCGGTCAAACTGCTCGTCCCGGCGAGGGAAGAGCTGCTGCAGTTCAGGAAAGGTGCCGACGGCAGAAGCGAGGTGCGCGCCTCTCTGGATACATCGTTCCGCGTATTGGCCGGCGTCAGGCCCTGCGATCTCAAGGGGATATTCCTGATGGATCTTTTCTTCAAGGACGGAACCCCGGATGCGTATTACCTGGCGCGCCGCGAAAACACCGCGGTGATCGCGTATGCGTGCGTCGCTGCGTGCGATTCGCGCGCGTTCTGCGCGGCAGTGGAATCTCTCGGTCACACCGAAGGCGCCGATGTTTTGATAACGCCGCTCGAGAACGGAGATGTTCTGGTCGATGTCAAGACGGAGCTCGGCAAAAAAATGACGGACGGAACAAAGTGGAAGCCGTGCGACAAGGATCCGCGGAGCAAAAAGATTGCGGCAGCGGAAAAATCGCAGCAGATCGGGCGCCCGCTCGCCGCATCGGTCAAGGACATTTCCGGGATCGTCGCCAGAAGGTACCAGAGCCCAGTGTGGGAAAAGCACGTGACGCGCTGTTTCTCCTGCGGCACGTGCAATCTCGTCTGTCCCACCTGCTACTGCTTCGACGTGGCCGACGACCTGAACCTGGATGCCGTTTCCGGAAACCGCACGCGAACCTGGGATGCCTGCATGCTGCCTAACTTCGCACTCGTGGGTGGGGGGCATAACTTCCGTCCCGAGCCAGCGTCGAGACAGCGTCACAGGATCAATCGCAAATTCGAATACCTGCCGGAAAAGTACAAACACGGTGCCGTATGCGTGGGGTGCGGCCGGTGCGGCCGGCAATGCACGTCGCACATTGATATTTACGATATTGTCTCGGATCTGATCGCGGAAGGAGGTCGATGATGAGCCCCGTTTCATCCCAAAATAGCGAGATTGCCAGGGACGCCTTCCTGCCGCAGGCGGGCAGGATTGTCGAGCTTGTCGACATGACCGCCAAGGACCGCTATTTCCGAATCGAACTGGAAAAGCCGCTCGGACATCACTCGGGACAGTTCGTCATGGTGTCTGTTCTGGGTGTGGGCGAAGCCCCGATTTCGATCAGCAACGGTCCCTGCAACGACAACACACTGGAGATGGTGATCCGCAAAATCGGGCGCCTGACCCAGGTGATCCATCAGTTGAAAGTAGGGGACGAACTCGGAATTCGCGGCCCGTACGGCTCCGGGTTCAACCTGAAAGACTTTTACGGAAAAGATGTGGTGTTTGTGGCCGGCGGTCTCGGATTGGTACCGCTCCGATCCCTCATCACTCCCGTGGTTGCGGAAGCAAAAAAGTTCGGCCAGATCACACTCCTCTCGGGATGCCGCAACCCTTCGGAAGAACTCTACCGGGACCAGCTCAAAGCGTGGACAAACGCCGGCATCAATGTCATCCGGCTCGTGGACGCGACAGAAAACATGCCGTGGGAGTTCGGCGTGGGCCTCGTTACGGAACCCATTCCCAAACTGAAACTGGATCCCGCGAAGACGGTTGTTGCAATGTGCGGACCGCCGGTCATGTACAAATTCGTCATCGCCGCCCTCAGCGCCAGGAATGTGCAGCCCGAGCAGATCTTCGTCGACCTGGAGCGGCGCATGAAATGCGGCGTGGGCAAGTGCGGGCACTGTCAGATCAACCATATTTATTGCTGTCAGGATGGGCCGGTATTCCGGTTCTCAAATCTTGCAGGTTTACCGGAGGCGCTTAGATGAAACCCAAGGTGGCATTTTTCGATTTCGCCAGCTGCGAGGGATGTCAGCTGGCTCTTCTGAATTGCGAGGAGATCCTCCTCGACATACTCAATCTTATTAACCTGGTGGAGTTCCGCGAAGCCATCTCCGAAACTGCGCCGCGATACGATATAGCTTTTGTGGAGGGCAGCATCCACAGGGATGAGGATATCGAGAGAATCCAGAATCTTCGGTCGCGGACGACATACCTGGTGGCCCTGGGGGCCTGTGCGTGCAACGGCAATGTCCAAGCGCGCTCCAACTTTGTGGCGCCGGCTGTCAACTACGAGGTGATATACGGCGAAAAGGCACGCAACCGGGTGCAGGTGGATCCGGACTACTGGCATCTGTGGGCGCACACCCGAGTGCGGCCGCTCGATTCCATCGTGAAGGTGGATGCGTATCTCCGCGGGTGCCCCATGGTGCCCGAAGAGTTCCTCCATCTCGTGAAGTCGTTGCTGCAGGGGACGACGCCTGTCGTGCCGCCGAACGCCGTCTGCGTGGAATGCAAAAAGAACGAAAACGAGTGCGTGTTCGAGCGGGGCAAAACCTGCATGGGTCCGGTGACGTGGGGCGGTTGCAACAGCATCTGCGTCAATCAGGGATATGTCTGCGACGGTTGCCGGGGATCGCTTCCCCACGCCAACGTGGACGCCCACATCACCCTGATGCGGGAATACAACATAGACGACAAGGATATCCGAAGCCGATACAGGCTTTTCCTGGGCGCCGAACCTATTGGTAGGGGAGTCTGAAGATGGATCTGAAATCTAAAACATACACAATCGATGTCAAGCATGTCACCCGCGTCGAAGGGCATGGACGGATTATCGTCAACACGAAGGAGGGAGTTGTCCAGGAGGTGAAGCTCGCCATTACGGAAGCCAACCGCTTTTTCGAGAACTTCGTCAAGGGCATGCAACCGGCAGAGGTCCCCTGGATCGTCAGTCGCATCTGCGGCATCTGCTGCGTCGGCCATCAGCTGACAGCCACGAAAGCCGTGGAAGCGGCCCTCGGCATCCAGATCAGTCCTCAGACCGCACTGCTGCGCAAGCTCCTTACGGAATCCCAGTTCCTGCAGAGCCACGTGCTGCACGTGTACTTCCTGGCTGTGCCCGACTTTCTCGGAGTCAAAAGCGTATTGCCGCTGGCCAAGAGCCACCCCGATGTTGTCAAGCGCGCGCTTCGGCTCAAGAAGCTGGCTAACGATTACACGGCGTTGTTCGGCGGCCGCACCCTCCACCCGATGTCCAACACGTTGAAGGGATTTCGCAAGCTTCCCGGACTGGATGCCGTGGCCGGACTTCGCAAGCGGTTGCTCGAAGCGATTCCGGATATCGAGGAGACCGTGCGCGTGGCCAAAACTCTTAAAATCCCTCCCTACGAACGGGAAACCGAGTACGTTTCTCTGAAACACCCGGATGAGTACGCGTTGTACGACGGCGATATTTTCAGCTCGGATACCAAATCCTCGGTTCCGGTGGATAAATACCGCGAAGTCACCAACGAATTTACCGTGGCGCATTCCACCACGAAGTGGTCCAAGTGGCATCGGGACGCCTATTTCGCCGGAGCGCTCGCCCGCGTGAACAACAACTTCGATCAGCTGCTTCCGCAGGCGAAACAGACAGCCGAGGAACTCGGGCTGAAAGTCCCCTGCTACAATCCCTACATGAACAACGTGGCTCAGGTCGTGGAGGTCGTTCACTGTGCCTACAACAGCGTCCGCATGCTGGATGAGCTGTTGGGCGGAGGCCTCAAGGATGAAGATATTTCCTACGAAGTCAAAGCCGGCCGCGGCGTGGGATCCTGCGAGGTTCCGCGGGGAATTCTGTTCCATGAGTACGAGTTTGATGCAAGCGGCCGTTGCTGCGGCGCCAACGCGATCATCCCCACCAGCCAGAACATCAACAACGTGGAGCAGGACATGAAGGCATTTGTGCCCAAAATGCTTCCCGAGATGTCGAAAGAGGAGCTGACTCTCCATATGGAGATGTTGCTGCGGGCATACGATCCGTGCATTTCCTGTTCCGTGCATATGCTGGACGTTGAATTTGTCGATTAAGCCGGTTACGCCGGAAACGAGAGCAAGATCGATGATCGTGGGCCTTGGGACAACCCTGGGCCACGACGATGCCATCGGTCTCGTCCTGGTTGATTCGCTGGCCGGGGAGGCGGCATTCGGGGGGTGCTGTGTTCTGCTGGAATCCGCCGATGCCGCAACGGTTGCCTCTTCGCTTCTCGAGTGGCGCCGGCCGGTCGTGCTCGTGGACGCTGCCGACATGAACCTTGCTCCCGGCGAATACCGGTTCTTTTCCGACAAAGACGCTTCCGTGATTTTAAAGACGAGTTCGGTTTCTACTCACGGCCTGGGTTTGGCGGAAGGGTTGGAATTAGCCAGGGCGCTGGGGTTCGATCAAACGGCCTGCGTATTCGGCGTTCAGCCTTTTGACCTCTCGCCGGGGCAGGGCCTGACACCGGAAATGTCATCCCGTGTCCCATTGCTGCTTGCCGCGTTGCGCGAAGCTTGTTGCTGACTTACCCTGTAGCTTGAGTTCCCAGTTTGCAGTTCCGGGATGTTGAATGACGGTTCAGACAATTCGCCATGTTGTGATAGGCTAGATATCAATATGGAAGATTCCAAAGGGGCTTGATCGGTGGCGGAGAAAAAGCATTCCTTTTTCTACGATTGGGGAGCGATTACCACTTACACGTCGGACATCAGTTCCCAGGAACTGGTAGCTCGGGCGAAGTGGTTCATCAACATGCGGTGGATTGCAATCCTGGCCTGCGCCGTCGGAGGGTTGATCGCGGCAGCAGGGCTGGCTCCCGCCAAGGTAAACCCCGTTGACTTCGCCGTTACCGTCGTCTTCCTTTCTTTCACCAACCTCATCTACACCGTTGTAGGACGAAACCTATTCGGCGAAAAATCGCGCCGCAGTGAATTGCAGTTCCTGCTGTTGTGGCAAATGTTCGGGGATTTTACTGCGCTGAGCTTTTTAACATGGGCGCTCGGCTGCATTGAAACCCCGATGGGCGCGCTTTTCATGGCCCATATCATCCTGGCCACGATTCTCTTTTCGCGCTGGCATTCCCTGATCATCGCGGTCGCCGCATGGATTTACGCGACGCTGCCGCTGGTTCTGGAATGGGCGCATGTCATTCCGATGCGCAGCATTTTTGACGGCAAGTTTAAGCTGATGGTGAATGCGAGCTTCGGCGCGACGTTCGGATTTGTGTTTGCCAGCGGAGGCGTTTTCCTTTTCTGCTGGTACCTGGTAAGCGAAATCAGCTCGAGCCTGAAGCTGAGAGAGCATCAGCTCGAAGACGCCTACCAGATGATGATCAAGATCGACAGGGAGAGGACACAATCCACCATCGTCGCCACCCACGAACTCAAGGCCCCGTTTGCCGCCATTAAGAGTTACATTTACACGCTGCGGGACGGATATTGCGGCAAACTCCCGGAGAAAGCGCAGTCTGTCGTCGAGCGCATCGGGGACCGGTGCGACCAGATTACGAACAGGATTACCGACATCATCCATCTGAGCAATTTGAGATCGCTCGTAGTGACGGATATGCGTTTCGTCCCCGTGGATCTGATGGCCGTCCTGGCGGAGGAGGCAAGAGAAGGAGCTTTGATCGGCGAAGCGCGGAAGATCCAGGTGATTAATCTTGCGGAATATTACCCCCCCATTTACATCATGGGGTCCTACCCGCATCTGAAAACGCTCTTTTCCAATCTTATCCACAATGCGGTCAATTATTGCCGCGATAATACGGGGCGTGTGGTCCTGTCCATCGAGAGCACGTCAAAAAAAGTAGCGGTGTCCGTTCAGGATAACGGAATAGGAATTCCCAAAGAAAATCTCGATAAAATCTTCGACGATCATTTCCGGAGCAAAAATGCCGTTGCCCATTATGCGGGGGGCACAGGGCTCGGGCTTTCCATGGTAAAGGAAATCGTGGTCTTGCACGGGGCGTCGATTCAAGTGGAGAGCATAGTTGGCAGGGGAAGCAGTTTTACAGTAAGATTTGATATCGTCGACATGAAGCAGGAGAGGAACAGCCATGGCGAACATACTGGTAGTTGATGATGATTTGGATATTATCGATAGCCTCAGGATGATTCTGGAAGCCAACGGCCATCAGGTGTCGGTCAAAACGGATACGGATGACCTGGTGGAGACAGTCAAGCAAGCGCCGCCGGACCTCATTATTCTGGACATTATTTTCCCTGAAAACCCGAATGCGGGATTTGCCGCGGCCCGGGAGTTGCACAAGGCCGATAGAATCAAGAATATTCCAGTGCTCTTATTGAGCGCCGTGAATCAATTGAGCAAGATGTCTTTCGGTTTTTCGGAATCGGACATCAGCGAGGATTTTATGCCGGTGAAAGGTTTTATTGAGAAGCCGGTTGAGCCCGCCGTCCTCCTGGCCAAAGTGAACGAGCTTCTCGGAGCCGCCTGACCGCCCGGCACTGGTCCTACTTGCGATCGCAGCTAAACAGGGACGCCTGAGGCAAAGCGTCCCTGATCTGTCGCTGCGTTCGGAACTCCGGAATCCGGGAATCCCCCTGCTGTTTCCTGAATACATCCCCAATCCTATTTTGCGGGCTGCTTGGTCCCGCTTGCGGGCGCAGGAGCTGGTTTCGGTTTGGGCGACCAGAACTCCGGGTCCGCAGAGATGAATTCCTTCGGTGCCAAACTCATCTCGGGATTGAACATGTACAGATTGCTTTCGGCGGACACTATGAAATCGGCCATTTCCTTGCTCATATTCTTAAAAGCTTCCTCTCCCATCGCCGCCATGATTTTTGGTTCGAGAGCCATGGCGTCGTCGATCTCTTTGAGAGACTTGTAAAAAATGAGAATCAGATGCGTGCCGGATTGCGCGCCTTCAGCGCCCTCATAAACAACCCATGGCGTTGTGACATTCGCTTTTTCCATTGCACTCTGATAAAGCTTTATCAACGCAGCAAATCCTGCTTCCTTGCCTGGCCGTGTTCTCATGACCGTGGCTTCCATGTATCTGGATTTCGGCATGTCCGGCATTATCCGCTCAGGGTGATAGCTCAATTCCCGGCTATAGACGGCAAGGAGAGACCGGGCGGTATTCACCAGTTCGGCTTCCTGGGCAGAGAGCGAGTTGTACAGGATCTTTTGGGGCCCGTTGATCACTTTGCCATAAGCCTGGTAATCTTTTTCAAACTCCGCGAAGGAATCGTATCCGGAAATAAACAAAATCTCCGTTGGATTGCCGGACATGGCTTCCGCAGCCACACTTGGCTGAATCTGTCCTTTCGCCCAGAGCTGTGCAAACTCATGTTCCACTCGTTGGTGTATCCTTCCCTTTGCGACCTTTACATCCTCGCGGTAGAGCCACAGCACTTTCAGGGGATCTGTGCGTGCTGACGATTGGGCCCACGCCAGACATTGTCCAAACAAAATCAAGCAAATTCCGATTGAAAGCAGCCTTCGTTTGTTCATGTTCCCTCCCGTTAAAAATATTGCTCCTGGAAAAAATTCTCCGTGCCGCAATCTTTGCAGAAATGCCGGCCACACGATTTAGCCAACTTGGGATTTTGCCGGGCAACTTGAGGTTTAGCCGCGCTTGTTTTCTCTCATGGCGCGGGAAGCGGAAAATGGACGATGAACCTGAGCACTATGGAACTCGAGCGTCTTCTGGAGCCTGAGCGTCTGGAACAATTCCTAAATCGGGGGGCGGATATAAGTCAAGATTATTTTGAGACTTGTGCAGCTTCGGAGTTTTGCGGGGGCGTCCTCTGGCGGCGATCAACGGTCCGTTTCTAATCCGTGGGCTGAGATTCCGGCAACCCCAGTCTTGAGCCTACCAGTCGCACCATTTCCTGTGTCAGCCCCTCCCGGTCGGCGAACAAATCCCAAACCCATCCGTCTTCTTCCAGTTGAGGAGACGATTGGATCCGGCGAGCTAGGGCAAAGCGGTCTACCGGCGACGGGTGCGTGTCGTCCTCGGATGTGGGATGGCTGATGGCTTTTTGCAGTTCTGCCTCAATGGGCTTTTCATCCTCGACCTGCGATGGCACCGGTTCATAAAGGGATCGCAGCCCGGCGTAGGTCCTGAGGGATTCATCTCTGCCAATTCGATTCGCCGCCGCATCGAATTGAACTCCGCGCAAGATGGCGTGCCTTAATCCTTCCTCGAACTGAAGCGCTCCGTAGTGAGTGACCGCTTCGATGTCTGCCATGACTTCCTGCAATCGCGAAGCTCCGTGGCTGATGCGGCGGAAGAGGAACTGATACAGCCGCAGGAACTGGAAACCGGCATTGTACCAGACCGCCAATCCGCGGATCGCGATGGCCATGGCGAAATTGAAAATATCGGCATTGACGCGGATCGCGACGTCACCGCCGGCCGTATCGCGGTTGGAAAAATGGCCGTATTCGTGCGCGATCACCGCGCGAAATGCATTCAACCGAAAGCCGTCCAATACGCCGACTCCGAGTATCAACAGGCGCTGAGCCTTGTCCTGCATGCGTTCCCGACGGCTTCCTTTTTCGTAGACGGCCAGATCGGTTCCCATGGTAATCCGAATCTGGTCGATGGGCCGCGTCCCCAGTTTTTCCGCAACCTGACCCAGCAGACGGCAAAGGCCCGGCGCTTCTTCGGGTTTCAGTTCCCGTCCCGGATCCCCGGTCTTTTGCCTGATGAACAGAGTGCGGATCATCTGGTAAATAGTCGTCACCGTGAGGATGGCCAGGATGACCATCAGCTTGATCGGAATGCGCCCCAGCATCAAGAACGCATAGAACAGCCCGATCGCAATCGCGAGCAGAAGAACAACGAGAAAGGGAAGTGAAACATAATAATAGGTTCCGGCGAAGTTGATCAGTGCCCGATAGACACGCTTAAAGGAAGCGCCCAGCCTCGTGCGGATTTCATTGGGATCGGCGTTCCGGATGCCCTGCATGGTTCTCGCGGACATGATTTTCCCGGAGATGTAGATCAGCAGCAGGCCCAGAATCCATGCGATCAGCAGGAACAATGCAAAAAGCGTGCAGCGATGGATTAGCACGTGACGGTGGACGCCGCTTGCCAAAAAATCGTCAACTACGCTCGCGCTCATTCCCAATTCTCCGGCACGCCTGATTTCGTTTTCCGCCAGGACCCACTCTTCCTCGTCGGCCGCCTTAATTGCGCTGAAATAGTGCGTTGCCGATTGTTCCGGGAATTTTGCCTTGCACAGGCGGACGGCATCGCTGAACTCCGACCGGTCCCCCAATTGCATCGCCATGTCCGCATGGATAAGCAAAGCGTCGAAATCGCCGCTCAACAGAAAAGCTTCTTTCGCTATTAAGAGGGCGCTCTTCCTGTCTCCATCGACGGTTGTCCCTTTGGAAGAGAAGGCCAGCGCGTACGCCATGCTGATCAGATTTTCGGGAGAACGTTCGTGGGTGAGAGCCTCGGCTATAAAGCGCAGGCCTTTTTCGCGCTGTCCAAGCTCTATCAACGCGGTGCCCAGCCTTCGAAGCGCCGGATCGAATCCGGGGGCCTTCGCCAGGACTAGGGTGTATAGCTGGGAGGCTTTCGCATAATCACTCTGGTCCAGCGCTGCCGTCGCCTCCTTGAATATTTCAACACTATCCGCGGAGACTCTCTCCAGTTGAAGCTCGATCTGGTGCTCCTGCGGCGTGTTGCGATCCCTGCCGTACGCGTGCATCGAAAAGAGAAGGACAACCACGAACGCCACTCGGCACATTTGCGCTTTCGCCATTCCGATGCTCCTTTGCGTCCGATGCAAAAGGCCGGAAAGGCGTTCCGGATTTCCGCATCGGTTTTGTACGTATTCGCTGAGTTCTGATTTCGAAGAAGGTATCAGCCTTACGGGGATGAATTCAAGCAGGGAATTGGACGGCCTGTAGGATTATGGATCCTCCTTATGGTTTTTGCCCCGGGGCATTTGAGGATTCAGGCTTAAAGAACTCACTGATCAGGTGAATATAATCATCGACATTTTGCACGGCAGGAGATGATTCTCCCGGGTCTTTCTGCAGATCATACACCTTGACGTCATTTCCCAGAACGTCAAAGAGATATTTTTGCGGATACTTGACGGCGGATATGAAGCCTCCGCCATACGGTTGTACGGACATCTTAATCCTTCGAGGCATAGATCGTTCCTGATCCGCCGAAGCAAGCAGCCACGGAGCAAACGACTCTCCGAGCCACAGATTTTCCTTCAACCCTATCAAATCCAATACCGTCGGCAGGATGTCGATCTGGCTGAATCGCGGCAGGACCGTGCTTCCTATTGCGAAGCGGTTTCTCATGGGTACCGGGGGCACGAATAGCATGGCGGCCAGGAAGTTTTCTTCATACGCGCCGCGCTCATTGTAAATGTTGTGTTTGTGCCGCTCGATCGGCCACGAATGGTCGCTGAGAGCGATCAGCGTGCCGTGCTGGGCATAATGTTTTGTGTAAATGTCGTACAGGTGACCGAGGTACGCGTCTTGGGCAAAAATCGTGTTCGAAAAACGATCCTCGAATCTTTTGGGGTCCGGATATGGAATCTTATCCAGAAGCTTGTCGTCGTGGACCTTGAAGGGCGTGTGGTTTGTTGCGGAGGCTGTAATAAAAATGAAAAGCTTTTCATTGGTATGGTGCTTCTGCAGATACTCATCGACGCGGGTGAAAAAGTGATCCTCGCGGTATCCCCAGTCATACATGACGTCGCCGGGTTGCACAATGTCGCCGGCCAGAATCTTTTCGAAGCCAATAGATTCGAAAAGGCGCATGACTCTCGGATTGCGGTTCCCGCTGTAGAACACGATCGGGTGATAGCCGAGCGTCTTAAATATTCTGGGGAGGCAGCTCAGATTCTTCAACTCGCCGGGAGAGTACTCGTCCACAAGGTCTCCTCCGATGCTCGGAGGAACACCGCAGAGGATGCACTCATAGCCCCGTTCACTCTGAATGGAATTGCCATAGATCGGATTCAGCAGGACGCCGTCACGGGAGGCGCGAAGCAGCTGAGGCGTGGTCTTGGGGCCTATCAGCAGGCTGTTGAGGCTCTCCTGCTGGACGAAAATGACGATATCTCCCAATATCGAGGCATCCCCTTTTCCTGTCGTTTTCACCCCATCGGCTCGAAGGACCGACATATGAGCTTCGTAACGATCTCGGTACTCGTTCCTGAGATGGCGATCGCTGAAAAAGCTGGCGTACAGGAATCCTGCCGTAGAGCCGCGAACGCTGTGAACCGTAATCAACTGGCAGAACAGACTGGCTGCCGTGATGCCGACAAAAATCGGCCAGGCTTTTTTCGGGGATTTTTTCAAAATGGACACGACCGGTCCAAATGCCGCCTTTTGAAAGATCACAAATCCCACGACGCATAAAACCAGCACGATCAGCCATGGCGCATAAAGCTTCCATAGAACCGATAAAGCCACGGCGATGTTGTACCAGAAAAAATAAAAGTCAAAATCCATGTGCCGGGCGGATTTGTAGAGCGAAAACAGGATCGCGAAGATGAAATAGACTGCATTTGCGGTCAAAACAGTATTCCTGAGTCCCCGCCTGTTCCAGAGGGAAGGCCTCGAATTCAAAAGGGCATACACCAGAGGAGGAACCAGCAGTACGAAAAGAACGTTGAAAAATATAAGGAAGGTGTTCCACTGGAAGAAGGGCAGATCTTCGACGAAAGTATCGATTTCCAGACCGCAATAACTGCCGAGGATCGCAAGGTAAACGATAAAACAGCACCAGCTGGTTTTTTTTGACATAGTAGGTTGTGTTAATAGGGGGGCATCGTTGGGTTCAATAGGGTTTAGCTTCTCCTGCGAAGCCGGCAGCAAGCGAGTGATTTGCAGACCGCTCCATAATACGGGACCAGGATCTAAAACGTCCTGCGATTCCATCGAACTGCACGAAGAAACACAGGCGCGCGGGCCAATATGGCAGCCCGCGCGCCTGTATATACTCTCACATATCGCGGACCGGTGTAAGTGGTCCTTAAAAAAAGAATCACAAAATCAAGTCCTCAACGCGTGGGCTGAGATTGACCCGATTCCTCTCAGAGGCATCTCGCCGAGAGTGCAGAGCCTGGCGGGGAAGAAAATCGGAGTGTTTGCCAATTTCAAAAGAGCCGCCAGGCCCATTGCCCTATCGATCGAGAAGAGGCTGAGGCGGAGATGTTGACCGGGACGGATCTTCCTCCCCTATATTTTCCCGAGCGCTTTGAGAACTTTGTCGGGAGTGAGGGGATAATCGAGCGCCCATTTGCCGGTGGCGTTGAATATGGCCCCCGCGGTGATACCCGACATGGATGCCGCAGAAGCTTCTCCAACACCGCAGGCGCCGTATGACGAGTAGCCCAGATGGCTTTCGTTGACGATGCATTTTACCTCAGGGTAATCGTTCATCGTCCCAATATGGTAACCGATGCCATCAAAGTTCAGGCCGACGCCCGTGCGCGGGCAGTAGACCTTTTCTTCGGTTGCGCTTCTTCCCAATCCCATAATTGCGCCGCCGTATTGTTGCGCTTCGGCGCCGCGGCGGCTAAAGAGGTGACCTACGTCATTGACGCACACTACATTAGTAACGATGATTTCGCCGATTTCGGTGTCCACTTCCACTTCGATGAAATGAGCCTGGCGGCTCATGATGTAAAGCGCCGGATGCGGTTTCCCGTCTAAAGTCAATCCCGTTATGGCCGGTGCGACTGGATGGCTGATCGCCGGATCCTCCCCCCAGAAGGGATTCGCGACCTCTCGCACAGTTTTTCTGTTATCCGGATTCGCCTTCTCGAAAACATAGCCATCTTTTACATCCAGCTCTTCGACCTTTTTCCCGGGAAACATGGGCTGAGGAGTACCCATCATCGGC
>Ga0335071_10004961_pt1 | contig 13897 bp, 11 predicted proteins | sample Lox_Sample_15_FD_206724 | JGI IMG/M metagenome (GOLD analysis project Ga0335071, IMG submission 206724) | Soil microbial communities from Loxahatchee National Wildlife Refuge, Florida, United States - Lox_Sample_1.5 | ecosystem: Environmental > Terrestrial > Soil > Wetlands | place: USA... | reverse complement strand
GGATGGAGGACTAGTGCTGTGGCTGCCGCAGGGATGTCTCGGGCGGTGCCGGCGGAGTTTCTACATCATGCCCGGCCGACCTTTCGTTGCAAAAAGGAGAGAGTCGCATCGTTATCTCTTCTGCTGCCTGCTTTAAGTGTCTAATGATGTGAGGCAACTTGTTATCATTCATGGAACTGGTGAAACCGACGACCCACAGGGCAGCGACAGGCAGGCGTCCCGAATATATGAGTGTAGCTACGGCTCTCATGCCGGTGAGGTATTCCTCGAAATCGACGGCATATCCGCGAGACCTGGCCTTTTCGACCTCTTCAAGGAATCCGGCGGTATCGGTGATGCTGTTATCCGTGTATCGCCGCAGGTGGTATTTGGCGAGCAGTGCGAGGATCTCCTGGTTCTGGAGGGGGGCAAGGAATATCTTACCGAGGACGCCGGCCGTCAGGGCGAATTTGGCTCCTATCGGCGATGAGATCTTCAACTCTTTTCTAGGCTCTACAACGTCAAGAACTCGTACCGCCTCGTCTTCCCGCACGCCTAAGAAGACAGTCTCGTCAACCTGTTCCACGAGTCTCTCCAGGAAAGATCGAGCCGTGCCGGGCAGGTCACTGGCGCCCAGTACTCTCTTTGACAATTCGAAGAGCGCTCCTCCGACCAAGTACTTTTTTGTGGCATCGACTTTCGCCAACAGCCCTTCTTCCTCGAGAGAACTTAGTATGCCGAACGTAGTGCTTTTGCTCAAACCCAGCACGCGGGCAATTTCGGTCACGCCGAGGGGTCTGTTCTCGTCGATGATCAGCCTTATTATTTCCAGTGCCTTTTTGAGTGCCGGGGCTTTGTACATTTATTCACTATGCTGAACTTGTTGACTCAGCATACTTCGTTATGCGGGTTGATGTCAACATGCCTAAATTAGGGAGCTTTGAAGGGCCTTGACAAGCTTGACGTCAGTATTGAAAAAGTGTATGGTATGTGCATCGTTTAGAATAGTGAACATAGAATTGAAGGTGATGCCCTTAGCGGCTGTGCGAGCATGTGAGGCGCTGACAGTCGAAAGCCATGTGTTCCCGCGCCGCAGGCGAAAGCTCATTGGCGAGGTTTGAATTCTAATGGCTGACGGGCACAGGGTGAGGTTTCTTCCAAGCGACAGGATGTTCGTGGCAGAAGAAGGAGAGAGCATCCTGGATCTTGCAATGAAATCGGGTATTCACATCAACGCGAGTTGCGGCGGCAATGGCGCATGTGGCAAGTGCCGGATAAAGGTGATCGAAGGCAATGTCGCCTCCGCACCTCACCCGAAGATCGCGCAGTGGGAATATGAGAACGGGATACGGCTTGCCTGCATGACGAGGTCGTTGGGTGATGTAGTCGTAGAAATTCCCTTCGAGTCCCAGGTGGACCGCGCCGCACTCAGGCGCAAAAGGGAAACATCTCACGTGCTGACGCCCGCCGACCTGGACCAGCTTGTTGGTGCCTGGGAAGTCGATCCCTCAGTCTTCAAAAAGTATCTTGAGCTTGAACCCCCGTCGGTTGAAGACAATATCAATGATCTTGGCCGACTTATGCGGGAGTTGCGTAAAAGGCACGAGATTGAAGACGTCTCAGTTGATTTTAAAGTGTTGATGAAACTGGCAGGCATCCTGCGTGCCTCTGATTGGAAAATTACACTCACGCTTGTCGAAACGCGAAGAGGCCTGAAGCTCATCAACGTAGAAGCCGGCAATGTGGAGGACAAGAACTATTCAATAGTCATCGATATCGGGACTACGACCGTGTGCGGGCAGTTGCTCGATCTCGCCAACTGCAGCGTGTACAGGCGGATTGAGGATTCCCAGAACGGCGTGCAGGTGTGCACCCTCGGGGAGGCCTCTGATTACAACGCGCAGATCAGTTACGGCGAAGACGTCATCACGAGAATACTCTATGCACAGAAACAAGGTGGGCTCAAGCGGATCCAGGAAGTTGTTATCGGGACCATCAACGGCATCATCAAAGAATTGCTCGAAATGAGCGGAGTAAGTGTTGACCGTATATCTCACCTGGTGTTTGCCGGCAATACTACCATGACGCATCTTGCGCTGGGCCTTGACCCCCGCTACATAATGCTTTCACCCTACACGCCCACTGCCAACTTCATCCCTCCGGTAAGGGCCATTAACCTCGGCCTGAATGTGAAGGATCACGTGCATATCTACCTGTTCCCTTGCGTTGCCTCCTACGTGGGCGGCGATATCGTTGCGGGAGTTCTCGGCTCAGGGCTCTTCAAGAGATCGGACATTACCCTGTTCCTGGACATAGGCACCAATGGCGAGCTCGTTGTGGGTAACAAGGATTGGCTCACCTGCGCTTCCTGCTCGGCAGGGCCTGCCTTTGAAGGCGGCGGCATCAAATTTGGGATGCGTGCCGGCAGGGGGGCGATTGAGCAGGTGCGTATCAACCCCACGACCCTTGAACCCATGATCCTTACGATAGGCCGGGTGAAGCCGGCAGGGATCTGCGGCTCTGGCCTCATCGACGCTGTCGCCGAGCTTCTCGAGGCAGGCGTCATCGGCCAGAACGGGAAATTTGAAAGAGATCTCCCGACGAAAAGAGTGAGAGAGGGAGATAGCGGCTTCGAGTATGTGCTGGCGTATGCTGCCGACACGCAGATCGGCAGGGATATCGTATTGACTGAAGTTGACCTGGATAATCTTATACGGGCAAAGGCCGCTATTTACGCCGGTTGCAAGGTGTTGCTCGAGAATGTAGGCCTCTCTTTCGCGGATGTGAACACTATAATTATTGCCGGCGGGTTCGGCCATTACATCGACGTCGAAAAAGCTCAGATGATAGGGCTCCTTCCCGATGTGTCTTCTGAGAAATTTATCTTCGTAGGGAATGGGTCGCTTCTCGGTGCAAGACTCCTCTCTTTCTCCAGAGAACTGCTGCGAGAAACAGAGAGGATCGCACGGACCATGACGAACATCGAGCTTTCCAACAGCACGACATTCATGGATGAGTTTATCGCCGCGATGTTCCTGCCGCACACGGACGAGAAAGCATTTCCTGCAGTATTAGAACAGTTGAGGGCGGGAAAGGAAGCGGCGGTTTCGAATGCCTAAAGTATGCGCTTTTGCAGGAAAAGGAGGAGTGGGCAAGACCACCATAACCGGTATGCTCGTCAGGTACCTCGTCGAGGTGGCCAGAGAGGCTCCGATCCTTGCGGTTGATGCAGACCCGAACTCGAATCTCAATGAAATTCTGGGCACCGAAGTTCATGTGACGATTGGTGACGCCCGGGAGCTCTTAAAAAAAGAAGTGCCTGTAGGGATGGACAAAGAGACCTGGATGGAAATGAAAATACACCAGGCGATCATCGAGAGCAAAGGCTTTGACCTGCTGGTGATGGGAAGACCGGAGGGTACTGGCTGCTACTGCGCTGCAAACAGCCTTGCAAAAAAGCATATAGACCTCCTCAAAGATAATTATGCGTACGTCGTGGTCGACAATGAAGCAGGCATGGAACACATGAGCAGGCTCGTGACCACGGACGTTGATCATCTTTACGTTGTTTCCGACGCTTCAGCCCGTGGCCTTCTGACTGCCAAGAGGATCATGGAACTGGTGGGTGAACTCAACTTGAATATCGCGCACACCCATGCGATTATCAATCGTCTAAAGGATGAGGACAGAAGCGGCCTGGAACAGCTTGCGGAAGAGAAGGGCATCGACGTGGCTGGAATCATCCGCTACGATACCGGGATCGCTGAAGGAGATGTGCGAGGATACACCGTCTTTTCCCTGGACGGCAGATCAGTGGCCCTGAAGGATGCTTACAGCGTCTTCGAGAAAACTTTATCTGGAAAGGAGTAGAATCATGGCAGCAAAGGTCATAAGCGGCACGCAGATCGCGGCAGAGATACGGGAGGAAATAAAGCAGGAAACGGCTGCTCTGAAAGAGAAGGCCGGTGTGGTGCCGGGGCTGGTTACAATTCTTGTAGGCCAGAATCCCGCGTCAGTCAGCTACGTGACAGCTAAAGGAAAAACGGCAAAAGAACTGGGGTTCTTCTCCATACAGGATGACCAGCCGGAGAACCTTACCGAAGAGGCTCTCCTTGCCCTGATTGACAAATATAACAAGGATCCGAAGATCCACGGCATCCTTGTGCAGTTGCCTCTGCCGAAGCACATCAACGAGACCAAGGTGCTCTATGCAATAGATCCCAACAAAGACGTGGATGCTTTTCACCCGGTGAACGTTGGAAAGCTTGTAATCGGTGAGGCGAATTTCTATCCGTGTACACCCTATGGTATTCAGCAACTCCTTGTTCGCAGCGGCGTCAAGACGGACGGAGCAGAGGTGGTAGTCGTCGGCAGGAGCAACATCGTGGGTAAGCCGATTGCCAACATGATGCTTCAGAAGGCCAAAGGCGCGAACGCCACCGTGACCGTGTGCCACACTGCCACAAAGGATATGGCATTTCACACGAAACGTGCCGACATCCTTATCGTGGCCGCGGGCCGTCCCAAGGCCATTACCGCTGACATGGTCAAAGAAGGTGTTGTTGTGATTGACGTCGGCGTCAACCGGATAGGCATGACTCCCGAAGGCAAGGCGAAGCTCGCTGGCGACGTGGATTACGATGGCGTCAAGGAGAAGGCTTCTGCAATAACACCCGTTCCGGGTGGCGTAGGTCCCATGACCATTACGATGCTCATGCTCAACACGTTGAAGGCGGCAAGAGTAGCGGCAAACGTGAAGTAATAAACGCAAGACGTGACGCATCAGTCGTCACCAAGACTGGAGGGAGGTTCCCATGGGAGAGTATCAGTACGAAGAAAAGGAATCATTCGACGGCAAGAAAGTTAAGGTGCTCGGAGCCACGTACGAACCAGGCAAACCGGACACAAAGGGTGATTGGGAGCAAAAGCTGGAATCACAACAGGATCGGCTCAACTATCTGAAAACGGCACTCCGTTACTGGTACAGCAAAGACTGGTTCGGGAGTGAGAAGAGAAAACAGGAGGCTTAAGAAAGGGGGTACTTCATGGCTTTCCAGATTCCCAAGATCACGTACACAGGCAGTATAAAAGAAGTCTCTATCGGTTCCGGACCGCAAGCCATAAAGGTGGGAGGAGAGAGTTGTTACCCGTTCCATCTTTTTGAGGGAAGCATGCCTAACCCTCCCAGGGTAGCTTTCGAAGTATGGGACTACCCCCCGGAAGACTGGCAGGAGTGGGCCGTTGAGCCGTACAAGGATGTTATCAGCGATCCCGTTGCTTGGGCAAAGAAATCTCAGGACGTTTATGGCGCCGAGCTGATTGCTCTCCTTCTTAAGAGCGCGGACCCGAATGGCATGAACAGGGACGCAGAAGAGTCGGTGAAGCTGGTGAAAAGCGTTGCCGATGCCATAAGCGTGCCCCTGATTGTCTGGGGATGCGGCAATGACGAGAAGGACGCGCAACTCCTGCGAAGGGTTGCAGAAGTGTGCGAGGGCAAGAATGTCGCTATAGGCCCCGTCGTTGAAAAAAACTACAAGCAGGTCGGCGCAATGGCTATCGGGTACCAACAGGTGGTGATGGCGTCTACACCTATAGATGTCAACCTTGCCAAGCAGCTCAACATTCTCCTCGGTAACCTCGGCATGCCTGAACAGAAGTTGATGATCGACCCGACCGTCGGCGGCTTGGGTTACGGTCTGGAGTACGGCTACTCAGTGATGGAGCGTGACCGCATGGCAGCTCTGACTCAGGAGGACGTGAAGCTCCAGTTTCCGCTCGTGTGCAACATGGCGCACGAGGTCTGGAAGACAAAAGAGACCAAGGTGAAGAAAGAGGAGAACCCGAAACTGGGTGACGAAAAGAAAAGATCTATCCTCATGGAGGCTGTTACCGCAATGTCCTTTCTTGTTGCCGGAGCAGATATCCTGATCATGAGACATCCCGACGCTATCAAACTGGTGCGGGATATGATTAAAGAGTTAACAAATTAGGGGGACTTATGGCAGACGAAAAAGGTAAGGACAAAGTGAGAAGTATTGATAACGCAGCAATCACGCTGATAGAGAAGGCCCAGAAAGAGAACGTGAGCACCGTCTTTTTCAGGGCTGATGAACTGAAACCCTGCCCGATAGGCGTTGAGGAAAGCTGTTGTAAAATCTGCGCCATGGGACCCTGCAGGCTCCCCAGACCAAAGAAGGCCGGCGAAGAGAAGGATCGAGCCGGCGTCTGCGGTGCGACCATCGAGACGATCGTGTCGAGAAACTTCGCGCGTAAGATCGCTGCAGGAACCGCGTCCCACTCTGACCATGCCCGAGAAGTCGCAGAGACTTTTCTGAAAACTGCACAGGACGAGGCCCAAGGGTTCGCTATCAAAGACGAAGTGAAGCTCCTCGAGGTGGCACTCGACTATGGCATTGAAACCGAGGGCAGAGAGCTCAGGGAGATCGCAATTGACATCGGTAAAAAGGCGCTCGAACAGTTCGGGAAGCAGGACGGAGAACTCGTCTATATCAAGAAGGCACCATTGAAGAGGCAGGAGATCTGGAGAAAGCTGGGCGTTGTCCCCAGGGGTATCGACCGTGAAGTAGTAGAGATCATGCACAGAACCCACATGGGCGTGGACCAGGATTACAAGCACCTCATGCTGCAGGGAACGCGCACTGCGTTAGCCGACGGCTGGGGAGGCTCCATGATCTCGACCGACTTGCAGGACATCATGTTCGGCACACCGGTACCCATTCTTGGAACGTTCAACACGGGCGTATTCAAGGAAGATCAGGTAAATATCGTGGTCCACGGCCATGAGCCGTTCCTGCCTGAGCTGCTGGTTACCGCCAGCAAGGACCCTGAGATAAAGGCGCTTGCCGAAAAAGTCGGCGCCAAGGGCATCAACCTCACTGGCATGTGCTGCTCAGCCAATGAAGTGCTTATGCGTCACGGCATACCTTGCGCGGGAAATTTCCTGCAGCAGGAATTGGCGTTGGTGACCGGTGCCGTGGAATTGATGACCGTGGACGTGCAGTGCCAGATGCAGGGCCTCCACGATGCCGCAGAATGCTACCACACCAAGCTCGTGACCACCTCCGATCGTGCGAAGATCGAAGGCGCCATCCACATGGAGTTCCATCCTGACCACGGCCTCGACACAGCGAAGAAAATCCTCAAGATGGCCATAGAGAACTACCCGAACAGGCGCCACGCGGTTTACATTCCTGCGGAGTCACAGGATGCAGTCGTAGGCTTCAGCCATGAAACGATAAACTATCTGCTGGGCGGGCTCTTCCGCGCAAGCTACAAGCCGCTCAATGACAATATCGTCAACGGCAGAATAAGGGGCGTTGCGGGTGTTGTCGGTTGCAACAATGTGCGCACGATCCATGATTCGGCGCATATCGCCATGATCAAGGAGCTGATCAAGAATGACGTAATTGTGCTCACCACGGGCTGCGCGGCAATGGCATGCGGCAAGGCAGGCCTTCTCACGCCTGAGGCAGCGCGGCTCTATGCAGGCTCAGGACTCGCCGAAGTATGCGAGGCAGTCGGCATCCCGCCAGTGCTCCACATGGGCGCATGCGTTGACAACTCCAGAATTCTCGTCGCTGCAACCGCTCTGGTGAAAGAAGGCGGCCTGGGTGACGATATCAGCGATCTTCCCGCGGCAGGTGCTGCACCGGAGTGGATGAGCGAGAAAGCGCTCGCGATCGGTCAGTACTTTGTAGCGTCCGGTGTTTATACGGTTTTTGGCACGACGTGGCCAACGCTCGGCAGCGAGAAGGTGACGAAGCATCTGTTCGAAGAGCATGAGGAATTGTACAAGGGCATGTGGGCATTCGAGCCTGATCCCATCAAGGCGGCCGGCATGATGATCGCGCACATTGACAAGAAACGGAAGGCTTTGGGATTGGACAAGGGCAGGGAAAGAGTTCTGTTCGATATGGCTATGAGAAGGGCCCTAGACTAAGCGAGGAGGCGGAGCATGTCAAAGATAATTGCATCAGCGGCCATCAGAGGCGCGCAGAAAATCTTCAATAAGGTCGAGACAAAGTACAAAGAGGTGCTCGAGAAGTATGGGCCCAACCAGGAGATAGGCTTCCCCAACACTGCCTACTACCTTCCGATCATCTATGCCATGACCGGCATCGGGGTCTCAAAGCTGGGAGAGTTTGATAAGATCCTCAGTCTCTGCAGGAAACTGATACCGTCTCCCGTCAGGGAAAAGACGCCGTTGCCGTATCTAGCGCCAGCGCTTGACGCCGGCATGGCAACGTTCTTCGTAGAGGAACTGTATGAGGCAATGCGGTATCTCGAAAACCCCAACTGCTATGTGACCGGCGAGGACCCGACCGACGGGAATATCTGGCTGGGCGCAGCGAGCGACCTCATCTTCAGGAAAAGGGGCGTGGAGTTTGTTGACGGCACGGCCCCTGGATTCGCTGCGATCGTAGGTGCCGCCCCTGACGCCCAGACAGCCGCAAAGATAGCGCTCGAACTCCAGGAAAAAAATCTGTACGTGTTCATGTGTGCCGAGAACAATGGAAAGCGTTTCTCGGAACAGCTCGTGGAGGCTGGCGTGCAGGTGGGTTGGCCCACAAGACTTGTCTCCTTCGGTCCTGATATTTACCAGGCAGTTTTTGCCATAGGCTTTGCGTGCCGTGTTGCCATGGCATTCGGCGGGGTCAAGCCGGGCGATTTCAGAAAGAACCTGATTTACAACAAAGACAGAACCTATGCGTTCGTCATGGCGTTAGGCGAAGTCACTGACGAGTGGTACGCCAATGCGGCAGGGTGCATCAACTGGGGATTCCCGGCCATCGCTGACACGCCCATCCCGGAAGTGCTGCCCACGGGTATCTGTACGTATGAACATGTTGTATCAAACATTCCACACGATCACATCGTCCAGAAGGCAGTGGAAGTGAGAGGCTTGAAGGTGCAGGTTGCAAAAGTGCCTGTGCCTGTCTCTTACGGACCGGCGTTCGAAGGCGAGCGTGTGAGAGGCGAGGATATCTATCTCGAGATGGGCGGCGGGAAAACAGTCGCGGTTGAATGGACCACGACGAGGCGCATGGAAGAGGTTGAAGACGGCAGGGTAGAAGTGATCGGACCTGACGTAGGCAATGTTCAGGCGGGCACCCGGCTCCACTTCGCGATGGTGGCTGAGGTTGCCGGTCGCAACTTCCAGGAAGATTTCGAGCCGATCCTTGAGCGGCAGAATCACCATCTGATCAACCAGGCCCAGGGTATCATGCACATAGGGCAGAGGGACATAGCCTGGATTCGTATCTCCAAGCAGGCAGTTGAGAAAGGCTTTAAGCTGGAACACATCGGCAAGATCATTCATGCCAAGTACCACCAGGACTTCGGAGCAATCTTTGACAAGATTCAGGTGAAGATCTACACGGACGAGCCCAAGGTCAAGGAGATCCTCGAACAGGCGAGGGCATCCTACAATCACCGTGATGCCAGAGTGGAGAACATGACGGACGAGTCGGTGGATACCTTCTATTCATGCACTCTGTGCCAGTCGTTCGCGCCCAGCCATGTCTGTGTTGTCGCTCCTGAGCGGACAGGGCTCTGCGGTGCCTATAACTGGCTGGACTGCCGTGCCTCGTACGAGATCAATCCCGAAGGTCCCAATCAGCCTATCCAGAAGGGAGAAGTGCTCGACGCCCGTTACGGACAGTTTAAGGGCGCAAACGACTTTGTCTACAAGGCCTCGAGACAGAAGGTCAACAATGTAAGCTTCTACAGCCTCATGGTTGATCCGATGACCACGTGCGGCTGCTGCGAATGTATCGCGGCTGTGCTGCCGATGGCCAACGGCATCATGACCGTTGATCGTGATTATAGTGGAATGACCCCCTGCGGCATGAAGTTTACGACGCTGGCGGGTTCCGTGGGCGGTGGGGCGCAGTCACCGGGATTCCTCGGCCACAGTAAGTACAACATTACTCAGAGGAAGTTTCTGGTCGGCGATGGCGGTCTGGCACGCATGGTCTGGATGCCGAAGAGGTTGAAGGAGGAGTTACACGACCGGCTGGTCAAGCGGGCCGAGGAGCTGGGCATACCGAACTTGATAGACATGATCGCCGACGAGACTGTGGCGACTACCGAAGACGAAGTGGTGGCCTACCTAACGGAGAAAGGTCATCCCGCACTTACGATGGATTCGATTCTGTAATGAAGGGGGCGACAGGTAGCGGCAACGCTTTAAAAGGGAAGATGGTGTAAATCCATCGCGGACCCGCCGCTGTAAGGGGGGACGGGAGCTCACGAAACCACTGGGTGTGTGGCCCGGGAAGGAGAGCTTGAGAATGAACCCCGAGCCAGAAGACCTGCCTGAAGCCGTTATGTGCATTCTCCTCGAGGTTGGGAGCTCTGGCGAGTGAGGCTCGCGAGAGGGGTGGCTCCGTAGGCTTTTGTCCGCGGAGGGGCGACCGGGTAATCCGCGTGCGGGTGCCCAAAAACTGAAAGGAGACAAACATGGGACTTACAGGAATCCAGATCTTTAAGCTTCTTCCCAAGACCAACTGCGGGGATTGCGGTTCTCCGACGTGTCTTGCCTTTGCCATGGCTCTTGCGGCCGGTAAGGCAGAGCTTGAAAAATGCCCCTATGTGTCCGATGAGGCAAAGGAACAACTGTCGGAGGCGAGCGCGCCGCCGATCAGGCCTCTGACAGTGGGGACAGGAGAGTATGCCGTCAAGGTCGGCGGTGAAACAGTGCTCTTCAGGCATGAGAAGACGTTTTTCAATAAGCCGGGTCTTGCAATCCTTATTACGGATGCCACGGCCGATACTGAGGTAGAGAGACGCTTCGGAAAACTTGCTGAGCTGCAGTTCGAGCGTGTGGGCCTGAATTTGAGACCTGAACTGGTCGCGCTCAAGGATACTGGGAATAAAGAAAAGTTTCTGGGTCTTGTTAAAAAGGCAGCGGCCACTCCGTATGCCATCATCCTCATGTCAGCGGACGCCGGCACAATGAAGGAAGCACTGGACATAGCAAAAGAGAAGAAGCCTCTGATTTATGCTGCAACAAAAGAAAACGCGGATGCATTCGGAGCGCTCGCCAAAGAGTGCGCCTGCCCTCTCGCAGTGAAGGGAGCGAACCTGGATGAGGTAAGTGCGCTCAGCGAAAAGCTGACGGGCATGGGGCTCAAGGACCTCGTCATCGATTCAGGCGCCCGGGACATAAAAGGAGCTTTCCAGGATCAGATTTTCGTCCGCAGGGCTGCACTGCTCAGCAAGTACAGGCCTTTGGGCTTCCCGACGATCACATTCCCCTGCGAGATGACGGACGATGTGATGAAGGAGACGCTGATCGCTTCTCTCTTTGTCGCAAAGTATGCGGGCATAATCGTATTGAGCGATTTTGAAGGAGAGAACGTTTTCCCGCTTCTTTTGGAGCGGCTCAACATCTACACTGACCCGCAACGGCCAATGACCACAGAACAGGGGATATACCCGATTAATAATCCTGACCAGAACTCGCCTGTGCTCGTGACCTGCAATTTCTCATTGACCTATTTTATCGTGAGTGGCGAAATAGAAAACAGCAGGGTACCCACGTGGCTCTGTATCATGGATACCGAGGGGTTGTCGGTCATGACGGCCTGGGCGGCCGGAAAATTCGTGGGCGATGCGGTAGGCCCTTTCATCAAGAAGAGCGGCATTGCAGAAAAGGTTGCGCACAAGAAGATCGTGATCCCCGGCTATGCCGCAGGCATTATGGGAGATCTGGAAGAGGAGTTGCCCGGTTGGGAGATCATCGTGGGCCCGCGCGAAGCAGCTCATATACCGGCATTCTTGAAGCAGTGGAAATAGATGCGGGCTCAGAGATAAAGGCAAAAGGCGAAGGGTTTTTTGTTTCCCTTTAGCCTTTAGTCGCGAGTCTTTAGCCTGTTTTGAAAAGGAGGAGCTATGGTACTGCGAATAGGAGAGAATCTGAACGTTATAGCGAAGAAAATCGGCGAGGCATTAAAGGATCGTAATCCTGCGCCCATAAGGGAGATGGCAGAAGCTGAAGCAAAAGCGGGCGTAGATCTCATCGATATCAACCTGGGGCCAGCCCGGAAGGCAGGGGCAGAATTGATGGAGTGGGTTGTCAAGACCGTTCAGGAAGTTGTGCCGAACATACCCCTCTCCCTCGACACAACGAACGTAGAGGCGATGGAAGCCGGGCTCAAAGCCCATAAGGGTAGACCGCTGATCAACTCGGTATCGGCCAGGCCGGAACGCATGGAAGTTCTTGTTCCTTTGGCGCAGAAATACAAGGCGCCCTATATTGCTCTCACGCTCGGCGTTGAAGGAATTCCGAGAGACGCAAATGAGCGGGGCATGCTGGCGGCCGAGCACCTTGCGAAGGCTGCCGAGTTCGGCATTGGCGAGGACGATCTGTGGATAGACCCGATCGTGCTGCCCATCAATACCCAGCAGATTCAGGTCCAGGGCTGTACCGAGTTTGTCATGATGTTGAAGGATATCGCGCCTACGTGTAAATCCACCTGCGGTCTTTCGAACATTTCCAATGGAGCGCCGGGGCATCTCAGGGGAATCCTGAATCGCACGTATCTCATCATGTTGAAAAGGTACGGGATGTATTCCGCCATAGTCGATGCCTTTGACGCTGAAATGGCAGCCATCTGCCAGGACAAGATGCCTGGGCTGGAAGCGCTGGTACACAAGGTAATGGATGGTGAGCCGGTCGATATGGCAAAGCTCTCGAAAGAGGAGGTGGAGTACGTCAAGACTGCCCGCGTGCTGCTCGGGCAGACGCTCTACTCAGACTCATGGTTGGAGCTCTGATACCGGCAGGGCGGTTTAAAAAGAGATTGCGACCTGATAGAATATATTCTTATATATTAATGTTTGAATATGGCCCGGAGCAGGAGTGTTCCGGGCTGTTGTCTTGCGAGGGAGACCCATGGATGATGCGAGGAGTGGCCAGATGACCGGACCTGCAAGCGGGCCGGGCTTTTTAAGGGAGATGGAACAGAAGACGGGCGAGAACATCGCGGCGTGCTACCAGTGCTATCGCTGCACGAACGGTTGTCCTGCGCTCCCTGAGATGGATTTCTCACCCCACCGGCTGATGAGGTACGTGATCCTGGGTGAAAGGGAGAGAGTACTCACCTCGAAGATGATCTGGTCCTGCCTGCAGTGCACCACCTGCAGTATCCGCTGCCCCAATGATATAGACATTGCCCTTGTGATCGACACGTTGCGGAAGATTGCAGTCAAAGAAGGCAAAGCAAAAAATCTGGATACGTGGAAGTTCGACAATTACTTCCTCGACAGCGTGAAGAAGCACGGCAGGTTGTACGAAATAGAGACGATCCTCAAGTACAAGATGGACAAGAAGAACTTCTTCGAGGATACAAAAATGGGCATGGGCATGATGAGGAAGGGGAGAATGGGGCTGCTCCCTCATAATATAAAAGACAGAGAAGGCATGAAGGCCCTGTTTAAAAAGGCCCGAGGAGAGTGAGATGGCGGCAACGCTTGCATATTATCCGGGATGCTCTCTCAAATCGTCAAGCAAGTTCTACGAGGCGTCCATACAGAAAATTTTCGGGAGATACGGGATCAGACTCAAAGAGATCGATGACTGGTCCTGCTGCGGCGCATCGGCAGCACCAACAGTAGACGAACGGCTCGGCCATGCGCTCGCAGCGAGAAACCTGGCGCTGGCAGAGAAGGCGGAATGCGACCTCTTTGCCCCGTGTTCCGCTTGTTACAACAGGGCAAAGGTGACCAATGAGATGATCCGCTCTGATGCGGATTTGCAGAAGGAGATGAACAGCATCATCGAGCCTCTCCAGACGAGCGCCTCTGTTGAAGTGAAGAATATTATCGAAGTTCTGGACGATTACGTGGGAGTGGAGATACTGGCGCGCGACAGGAAGTACGATCTTTCCGCATT
>Ga0335071_10004960_pt1 | contig 13898 bp, 12 predicted proteins | sample Lox_Sample_15_FD_206724 | JGI IMG/M metagenome (GOLD analysis project Ga0335071, IMG submission 206724) | Soil microbial communities from Loxahatchee National Wildlife Refuge, Florida, United States - Lox_Sample_1.5 | ecosystem: Environmental > Terrestrial > Soil > Wetlands | place: USA... | reverse complement strand
CTCCGGAATTCACGATCGATGATCTCAGACATGTCTATCAGCAGGTCACAGGTGCGACGCTGGTAAAAACCACCTTCCGGGACCAGGTCTTGCGCCAGGGTTTTGTTGAGAGAACCGGAAAGATGAGCGCCGGGCGTACTTACCGGCCGGCTGAACTTTGGAGACTAACTGATCAAACGGTCGCGAATTTTAACCGTGTCGTGTCCCGCGCGCAAACTATAAGCCGAAACTGAGTAATTCTCCGCGGAAGACTAAGTGCAAAAGAACTGCCTCGCCATCACCAACTGAATTTTCATGATATGTCATCTTCTTGGGCATCGACCGGTCATCTGGATGGTGGGGATGATGCTCAAGGTGGACATTCGGCGAACCTGCCCATCACACACTCATCGTCTCTTGATTGCAGAAAGTGGGCGCAGCGACAGCAAATCGGCAGCACACATGTGCGGGCTTTCTTGCCATGGATTTAGCCGCGAAATCGCATAACGCCCGGGCTGAAAATGGGCGTCAGGGCTGAAAATCGCGGAAAAAAGCGATTGCAAGATAAAAACACCGCCGTCGGACGGGGCGCATGTGGCTGGTTTAACAGGGTTTTTACCGCCGCTCGAAATCTGCCAAGACGGCGCTGCCATGAAAAATGTCAATCAATTCAACGATGAATGTGCCGTCGGCTGTGGAAAATTGGCGCTGGGGCAGTAAATCGGCGGCGCGGATTTGCCAGTTTTATTCGGGCGGTTGTGGCCGCAAGATCGCATAATGCCAGGGCAGAAAATGAGCCTCAGGGGTAGAAATCAGGCGGAGGAAACGATTGCCAGATAAAAGGACCGCCGTCGGCTGGGGTGCATGTGGTTGGTTTGATTTGGTTTTTAGCGCCGCTCAAAATTGTGCCAAGACGGCGCTGCCGCCAAAAATACAAACCAGTTCAAGGATAAATGCGCCGTCGCCTGGGGGCAGCGGGAGAAATCCTGCGGCGAGTAGCGTGACCTGGATAAAATGTCTGGCCAAATGCCCCTAACGGGAGTAGGTTACATGTAACTCTCTTGGAGGGATCATCATGGCTTCGCCATCTCGACCTAAGTCCACCCGCGTGAAGGTTCAGGAGCATCGCGACCGGCTGCGCGGGCAGGGGCTGCGGCCCATCCAGATTTGGGTGCCGGATGTGCGTGCGCCGGCTTTCCGCTCCGAGGCCCATCGCCAGTCGCTTGCCGTCGCCGCCAGCGCCCATGCGCATGAGGATCAGGCGTTCATCGACGCGGTGTCGGATTGGGGCGTTGAATGAGGCGGGGAGATATCTGGACCGTTGCGGGGGGGAAGGATTATGCGGGCAAGCCGCGCCCTGTTGTGATCGTTCAGGATGATAGTTTTGACGGGACGGACTCGATTACCATCTGCGCCTTCACCACGGATGAGACCGAAGCGCCTCTGTTCCGCTTGGCCGTGGAGCCGAATGAGCACAACGGCCTGCGCGCGGTGTGCCGCCTGATGGTGGACAAGATTACGACTGTCCCGAAATCGAAGGTTGGCGCACGCGTGGGGCGTTTGGACGACGAGGATATTTTGCGTCTTAATCAGGCCGTGCTGGTGTTCTTGGGATTGGCGGTGTCGCCTAAAACCAAGCAGGTTGCGTGACGAAGTAGGGTTGCGCATTTTTCGCTCGGCTCGATTTTTTGGGTTTTGCCGCGCGCAAGTTTTTCTACGCTATGATGCTGCGCTTTGATATTCTGACTTTTCTGCGCTGTCCCCTTGTTGCTTTCTGCCCGATCGACCTCGGCGAGGGAGCATTTGGATGGCGGAGGATGAGGAACGCAAACGCCTGCGCCCGGCGAATGAAAACGGCGTAGAGACGAGCGGGGATGGCGTCGAAACGCAGCGGCGGGACGACGCACTGGTTCTGGTGATTGCCCGTGCGCTTGGCCGGCAGATGGCGCGGGAAGAATTTGCCAAGCTTCGATATGGGGCCGCCAATGACAATAGGCGGCCCGTAGAGGATGAAGATGGATAGGAGATAACCCATGACCCGTGTCGCGCTTTATGCCCGTTACTCCTCCGACAACCAGCGCGAGGCGTCGATAGAAGATCAGTTCCGTATCTGCCGGGAGCGGGTTGCGCGCGAGTGTTGGCAGATGGCGGGAAGTTACTATGATGCTGCCATCTCCGGCGCAAGCCTGATCCAGCGGCCAGGCATTCAGGCTCTCCTACGCGATGCCCAGGAGAAGAGGTTTGAGGTGGTGCTGGCCGAGGCTCTAGACCGGATCAGCCGTGACCAGGCCGATGTGGCAACGCTGTTCAAGCATCTGCGCTTTGCCGGTGTGACCATCGTCACCTTGGCGGAGGGAGAAATCTCAGAACTTCACGTCGGGCTTAAGGGCACGATGAACGCGCTGTTTCTGAAGGACCTCGCGGCCAAGACGCATCGCGGCCTGCGCGGGCGGGTGGAGAAGGGCAAGGCCGGTGGCGGGCTCTGCTTTGGCTATCGGGTGGTGAAGAAATTGGATGGCAATGGCGAGCCGCTTCGCGGGGAGCGTGAGATTGTCGCGAGTGAGGCCATAACGATCCGGCGTATTTTTGGCGAATTCGCTGCCGGTAAAAGTCCCAGGGCGATTGCCGTCGATTTGAACCGGGAGGGCATTCCCGGTCCGCTCGGGCGGGCTTGGGGGGATACCAGTATCCGAGGCCATGTCAGCCGTGGCACCGGCATTATCAACAATGAGTTGTACGTTGGCAGGCTTGTTTGGAACCGCCAGCGTTTTGTGAAAGACCCCTCGACCGGCAATCGCGTGTCCCGGCCCAACCCGGAATCGGAGTGGATTAGGACCGAAGTGCCGGAACTTCGCATCGTCCCGGATGAGCTTTGGCAGGCCGCCAGGGCGCGCCAAAGTGAGATCGCAACACTGTTTGAATCGACCACCACCGGCATCCGCGAGGCGCGGGCCAAGAGGCTGCACGCGGCGCGCCGGCCTGTGTCGCTCCTTTCCGGGCTACTTACCTGCGGCTGCTGCGGGGGCAAGTTCGGGCTGATCCTGCGGGACCGCTATGGCTGCCTCAACCACCATCGGCGGGGAGTCTGTGAAAATGGCCGTACCATCCGTCGCGGGGTGATCGAACAGCGTGTGCTCTCCGGCCTGACGGAACGCATGGCGTCACCGGATGCGGTGGCAGCGGCGGTCCGGGCGTATCACGAGGAGAGCAACCGTTTGAACCACGAGCGCCGCGCGCAGGCGCATGCCGATCAAAAAGCGTTGGAGAAGATCGGCCGCGCTGTTGCGGGCATCATGGCGGCAATCGAAGACGGCATGTACCAGCCCGAGATGAAGGTGCGCATGAACGAGTTGGAGCGCCAGCGCGCCGAGATTATAGCCCGTATGGCGCAGACTCCGGCCGACCTGCCGGATATGCATCCGAATGTCTCCAACCTTTACCGCGCCAAGGTCGCCAAACTGGCGGAGGCGCTCGATGAACCAGAGACCAACCGGGACGCCGCCGAGGCGATCCGGGCGTTGATTGGCGAGGTGGTGCTCACGCCGGGCGAACAGCGCGGTGAGGTCCATGCCAGCCTACGCGGCGAGTTGATGGCGATCCTTGAGACGGCCGGGAAGGGAGGGAAGCCGCCAATTCCGGTTGTTAGGACAAACGCGGCTGCAGGCCCCCGCAACCAACGACAGTAAACCTTCAGCACCCGACCAGCCGTTGCACCTCAGACGTTGTTGATGTCACTTAGACAAGACCTAACTATGGCCTGGTGATATAGTTGTGCAGTGATGCCACTTCGAATTGCGCCTCTTCCAGAAGCTGCTTCACCACGTCGCCGATGGAAATGAGGCCCACGAGCTTACCTTCTTCGATAACCGGTACGTGGCGGGTGCGATTTAGCGTGATCATCGCCAATACATCCCCGATCTTGTCGTTGAGCTTACAGGTAGAGACCAGCTTGGTCATCAACGCGCTCACGGGCATTTTTCCTACCGCCGAGCCGTGTTCCACGATACCACGGATCACATCACGCTCCGAGATGATGCCGATCACGTGATCTTCGGCGTCGATGACAGGTGCTGCACCGATCCGGTGTACAACGAGTAAAGCCGCAAAAGACGCAATGCTCTGATCCGCTACAGCCGTGACAACATCGCTGCCCTTATTTTTTAAAATTGAATAAACCTTGGTTTCCACGGCCAATCCTCCTGGACATCGCACTATACAGGTGCATCCGACCCTCCAGCTGCGTATCTGATTCGGTGATAGTAATCGCACACTCCGGATGTTGAACCGCCATTTTTATCGGCTCAAAAGACTAAATAATAAATCAAGCCTGGAAATATAGGGGCAAGTAATTAAAGTTAGTTCAAAGAGCTGCGCGACGTTTGGCTTCGCTCACGGGTGGCGGAGTTTCATTGGTTGGCACCTGATGAACTCCAAATCACACGGCTATGTGGCGCTGCAGCAATATCCGCGGCGCGGAAGTTTGTCCGGGATAAGACCAATCCGGCTGTTGCGTGCTGTACGCCCGAAATCAAAGGTGCGGGATATATGCCTAGCGTGACTAACAGCACGACCAGAGCGCCAAGCGTTGCACCGCTCGTAAGGGACAATTCGGGACCCACGGGAGAAGCCTCTACGCCGGGTGTTGGCGATAACAGCACGATAACGACGCGCAAGTAGTAATACAGGCCGATCACGCTGCCGACGATCAGCGCGGCTAGTGGCAGTACCAGTTGCATCCCCACACCCGAGGCGATCACATAGACTTCGGCGACGAAGCCCATGGTTGGTGGAAGGCCGGCAAGTGACAGCAGCAGCACCGCGAGCGCGCCGGCCAGCCAGGGGTGAGACCACATCAGGCCACGATAGGTCTCTAACCGGTCTGCATCGTGCCCAATGCCTGGGCGGGATAGCAAGGCTACAACCCCGAAGGCGCCGAGGGTGGTGACGGCGTAGGCCGTGAGATAATAGCTCGCGGCCTGAACGGCAATTGTGCTGCCGGCCAGCAGTGCAACCAGGACGTAGCCAAAATGGGCAATCGATGAGTAGGCGAAAATGCGTTTAATATTGTCCTGCAAAAGAGCGAGCAGATTTCCTGCAAGCATCGAAAGGATGGCGACGAGAGAAATAACCCAGAGCAGGGATGGAAAACGGTATCCGTCCATCAGCACGAAATAGCGCAGCAACAACGCAAAGATGGCGATTTTGGAGACCACGGCGACAAAGCCTGTCACAGGCGCAGGCGCTCCTTCATAGACGTCGGGCGCCCACATATGAAATGGTACGAGCGAGAGTTTGAAGCCGATCCCGGTGAGCAGCATGGCAAAGCCGCTAAGGGCATAAATGTCGTCAGGGGCCTGGCCTGTGTTCCAGAGCCGGCCCAGCGTGGTAAAGGACATGGTGCCGAAATCAAGATAGATCAGCGCAATCCCGAATAACAGGAATGCCGAGGATACGCCGGCCAGCACCAGATACTTCAGCCCGGCCTCGATCGCGCGGGCCTGTTTGACCGGATACGCGATGAGCCCGATCAGCGCGATGCTGAGGGTCTCCAGTCCAAGGAAAAACGAGGCAAAATGCACACTCGCCAGCAACGTCGTGGCACCGAGTGTGGCGAGCAGGAGCAGCAGGTAATATTCCTCAACGGGGCCCTCATCCTCCATGCGGTTGAGGTAGGCGTAAGACAACAGCACCACGGCGATGGAGACGGTAATGACGAGTGCCAGAAAAAACCGCGTGAAGCCGTCGATCAGCAACAGGGGGGTTAACATGACCGGGGCAGGCAAGGTCACGGTTATTGCAGCAATAAGCGCCGCCAAAAGCCCGATGGCCGTTGCCGTTGCGGCCAACCGATGATCGCGCCGCAAAGCAATCAAGAGCATCACCGCCACGGTGGTGACAGATAGTGCCAGAAAGGGCAGGGCGGCGAGCAGTTCGGGGCTCATCGCGCTTCTCCATCAGCCAGGGGCGAGCCGTTCTGCGTTGCGGTTTGTAGGTTTGCAAGGCCGGGCGCCGCAGTATCGAATATCGGTTGAGGATAGGCGCCCAGCCAGATGATGGCGGCAATCAGCACTGCCATCACGGCCATATGACGCGCCCGGAAATCCGGTGCCGGCACAGCTGCCTGTTGGGGGCCATGAAAGGTTTTTTGAACCATGATCAGCGCATAGGCGGCAGCCGTAATAACGCCGAGGGTTCCGGCTACAGCGAACGCCGGATGCGCCTGATAGGTGCCGAGCAGGATCAGGAATTCGCCGATGAAGTTGCCGAGCCCCGGCAAACCGAGCGAGGCGATGGCGAAGAACATGCCAATGGCGGAGAGGCGCGGCAGGCTGGCCCATAACCCGCCGAACTTGCGCATATCGCGTGTATGTAGCCGTTCCTGCAAAACGCCAGCGGTGATGAAAAGTGCGCCGGTGCTGACGCCATGGGCCAGCATTTGCACCACTACGCCCTGCAAGGCCAACATGTTCCATGCGAAAATGCCAAGCAGGACAAAACCAAGATGACTGATGCTGCTATAAGCGACCAGCCGCTTCAGATCATTCTGCCCGAACGCAAGCAAGGCACCGTAAATAATGCCGATGACACCGAGCAGCATGGCCACCGGCGCGAACTGGATCGCGGCAAGCGGAAACAACGGCACTACAAAGCGCAACAGCCCGTAGGCTCCGGTCTTGAGCAGGACGCCCGCCAGAATCACGCTGCCCGCGGTCGGCGCTTGTGTGTGCGCGTCCGGTAGCCAGGTATGCAACGGCACGGCCGGCAGTTTGACGATGAACGCAATGAAGAAGCCCAGCATAATCCACATTTCGGTTGCCGGCTGCATCTTCGTGCCAAGTAACTGGAAGTAGTCAAATGTGAATGTGCCGGTTGTCCGCTGATGTACAAAGGCCAGTGCAAGAATTGCCAGTAGCATCAGCAAGCCACTGCCCTGCGTGAACAGGAAGAATTTGATCGCAGCGTATGTGCGGTTCTCGTGCCCCCAAATGGCGATTAGGAAATACATGGGTACCAGCATGATTTCCCAGGTGAAGAAGAACAGGAACAGATCAAGCGCCAGAAATACGCCGATGGTGCCCGCCAACGTCCACAGTAAATTAAAATGAAAGAAGCCGATTCGCTCACCGATCTCGCTCCAGGAAATGACAACCGATATGATGCCGAGCCCAAGGGTGAGCAGAATCAGGAGGAGACTCAATCCATCGAGGCCCAGTTGAAAGGCAATTCCAAGTTGCGGAATCCAGGGAACCTGCAATGTGGCGATCCAATTTCCGCGGCCGGTCAGGTCGATGGGAGCGCTGCTGCTGCTCCAGAGCTGCAAAAGAACAAGAGATTCGAGCGTGAGTACTGCCAGTGTGATCCAGCGTGGTGCCGATGCCTGCCAACGCGCGGCGGGCCAGGCCAGCACGCTACCGATGGCGGGGATCGCAATCAGCCATGCCAGCATCATCGGAGCACCGCGACGGCAATGGTGACGATCGACCCGGCAGCCAGCCAGCCGGCATACCACCGGATACGCCCGGTCTGTGATCGGTGGAGTAGCTGGTGTAGCAAACGGGACGCCGATGCGATGCCTTGGTAGAGATGATCCACCACGTCGTTCCGATTGATACGGGTGACGTATAAAAATGGCTGCACGATGAGGCCGTTATACAGTCTGTCGAAACCCCAGCCGGCAAACAAAAACTGGCGCCACCTCAAGATGGCCGGGGAATCCGCCCATGCGACAAACTGCTGTGACGGGTGCATGTAGAGGACATAGGCGAGTCCAATACCGGCCAATGAAAGCAGTGATGCGATCATGAGACGCAAGGTTTCCGCACTTCCAGTCGTGATTGACGGCTCGCCAAAAACGCTCGCCATGAATTTTGAAAATATTGTTATGCTGCCGAGTCCCCCAGGAGTTTCTACGAAGCCCGCTGTCAGTGCCAGTACCGAAAGGACGATCAGCGGCAGCGTAATCCTGAGGTCATAATGTCCGCTTACCTCCGTTTTCGGTTCCCCGAAGAACACAATGAAGACCGCGCGAAAAATATAAAGAGACGTGACGAACGCGGTGACCACTCCGGCGGTCCACAAAATAGGGATGCCCCCGCCCCCCGCCCAGGCAGCGGAGAGGATCATCTCCTTGCTGTAAAATCCAGCAGTCACTAGCGGCAGCGCGGCGAGCGATGCGGCTCCGATCAAAAAGCTCCAGAACGCCACCGGTAGCCGTCTGGCCAGCCCGCCCATACGAAAAATATTATGTTCGTGGTGCAGCCGCATAGTGATGGCTCCAGCGGCGAGAAACAGAAGCGCCTTGAAAAAGGCATGCACCATGAAATGAAAAATCGCAGCACTCCAGGCGCCGACGCCTAGAGCGAGAAACATGTACCCGATCTGACTGATCGTGGAATAAGCGAGAATGCGTTTGATGTCGTGCTGGTTGAGCGCGGCGAAGGCTGCGACAAGAAGCGTGGCAGCACCTATGGCCGCGACGGCCATTTGTACGGAAGGTGCGAGAGCAAGTAACACATGCGTCCGTGCGATTAGGTAAACACCGGCTGTAACCATTGTGGCGGCGTGAATCAGGGCACTAACTGGCGTTGGCCCTGCCATTGCATCCGGCAACCAGATTTGCAGCGGGATCTGCGCCGATTTGCCGATGGCGCCTATGAGTAACAGTGCAGCAGCAAGCGTTGCTATTTCCGAACCTGAGAACCAGGATTGGTTGGCGCGCAACATCAGCGGCTGAATCTCCAGCGTGCCCAACTGGGTAAACAATAGAAACAGCCCGATCATTAGCCCGGTGTCGCCAATGCGGGTGACGATGAAGGCCTTGCGTGCGGCGAGTCCATTGGCTGGCTCCTGATACCAGAAGCCGATCAACAAATAGCTGCACAAACCCACGCCCTCCCATCCGACATAGAGGAACAGCAAGTTGTCGGCGAGAACAAGCACAAGCATCGCCGCGACAAACAGGTTCATGTAGGCGAAGAATCGGTTGTAGCCTTCATCACCTCTCATGAACTCAGACGAATAGAGCAGGATGAGAAAGCCTACCACGGTGACAACCAGCATCATCACCAAGGATAACGGGTCCAGATAGACCCCCGCCGCCGGGCTGAAGGAACCAATTGTCATCCAGCGCCACAGAATGATCGTGAAGCTATTCCCGGGTGGCGGCGCCAGCATGAAGTTGATGCCAATGATTGATGCGATGATCGCCGATAATGCAAGAGACCCAACGCCGATGGCGCCAACCATGCGGGGCGGCAACAGGCCGCAGGATATCATCAAGATCGCAGCGCCAAGAAGTGGAATTGCCGGGACGATCCAGATCGCATTCAACATATTCTCATCCCCGCAATAGATTGGCAGCGTCGGAATCGAGTGTGGTCAATCGACGGCGGATGCGCAGGATCAGTGCTAGGCCGACGGCGACTTCTGACGCCCCCAGCGCCAGGATAAACATGAACATGACCTGGCCATCAGCCTGGCCCCAGCGTGCTGCTGCGACGATGAAGGCAAGACCGGCCGCGTTCAACATAATCTCGATTGACATGAGAATGAACACGAAATTCCGCCGGACCAGAACGCCGATGAGTCCAAGCGTAAATAACAGAACCGCGAGAAGCAAAGGCTGTATTATGGGAACCGTAGCCATCTGATTATCCTCCGCTCCTTCCGATATGGGCCAGACGATATGCCCCGATCAGTGCCGCCAAGAGCAGAACCGATGCCAGTTCGACGCAGAGCAGATATGGGCCGAACATGGTAATTCCGACGTCTCGCGGCAGGATTACAACAAGGCTTGGCGCGCCGGCATTGCCACTGACCATTATGGATACCAGTTCCGACTCGAGAATGACCGCTAAAATAGCTGGACCAACCCAGACCTGTGGCTTTAGCCATTGCGCCTCACGCGCCGTCGTCCCGCCAAGGTTCAGCATCATCACAAGAAAGACCAATAAAATCACAATGGCTCCCGCATAGACGATAACTTCGAGCGCGGCCGCGAAGACAGCCCCGAGCGTATAAAATACGAGTGCGACGGCGAGCAGCGATACGACCAGATAGAGCAGTGCATGCACGCCATTTGCTTGTGTAATGACAAGAAAGGTGGATAATACTGCAGTGCTTGCTGCGAAATAGAAGGCTACATTCATGGCCGAGTCCCTCCCTTTCAAGGCAGCAGCGTGCGTGGATCAACAGGCGGGCGCTCGCATTCTGCCGTGCCTTTCTCCTTGCCTTGTATTGCTACGCCGGAGACATTGTAGAAGCTATATCCTGGATATTTCCCGGTGCCGCTGATCAACAAATTCTCTTTTTCGTAGACAAGATTTTGTCGCTCGTATTCGCTCATTTCGAAATCCGGCGTAAGTTGTATCGCGTAGGTCGGGCACGCCTCCTCACAAAATCCGCAAAAAATGCAACGGGAGAAGTTGATCCTGAAATATTCCGGATACCACCGCCCAGATTCCTCCGTCTTTTGCAGGCTGATGCAATCGACGGGGCAGGCAACGGCACAGAGGTAACACGACACACAACGCTCTGCGCCATCCGGATCGCGCGAGAGCACAATCCGGCCACGGTAGCGTGGGGCCAGATAGGGCATCTGTTCAGGATATTCCACCGTTTCGCTGCGGTGAAACAGGTGGAGAAACGTATACCAAAGCGTGCGCATCGAACTCAGCATTGCAAAGTCCTTAACTGTTTGCCTATCCGGCTGGTCCGCCAGCCAGGATAAGCGCTCCGGTGACCGCAACATTCAACAACGATAATGGTAGCATGACTTTCCAGCCATAGGACATGAGCTTGTCGTATCGCGGGCGCGGCAGGGCGGCACGCAGCAGGATAAAGAAGCCTACGATGGCAGTGGTCTTAAGCCCGAACCACATGATCGGTGGCAGTAAAGGACCTTGCCAACCACCCAAGAACAAGACCGTGATCATGGCCGCGGTCAGCAGGATGCCGACATATTCGCCAATGAAAAACATGCCAAATTTCATGCCAGAATATTCAGTGTGGAATCCGGCGCCCAATTCATTTTCACCTTCCGGCAGGTCGAAGGGCAAGCGGTGCGTCTCGGCAATGCCAGCGATCAGAAACACGATGAAGCCAAGGAATTGCGGTATAATGTACCACATATCGCGTTGAGCATGCACGATGTCCGTAAGGCTGAACGAGCCAGACAGCATCACTACCCCAATCAGCGCGAGACCCATGAAAACTTCGTAAGTTATCATCTGTGCCGCGGCGCGCATGCCGCCTAGCAGGGAGTATTTATTGTTGGATGCCCAGCCCGCCAGCACAACGCTGTATACGGACAGCGAGGCCATCGCCAGAAAGAATAGAACGCCGATATTCAAATTTCCGGCGATACCGATCCATGGCGTTACCGGGATTACCGCAAATGCCATTAGTACGGCGGCCATCGCCACTGCCGGAGCGAGCACAAAGACCACCCTGTCAGCGAACGGCGGAACCCAATCCTGCTTAAAAAAGATTTTGATCATATCGGCGAGAACCTGAAGTGTTCCAAATGGGCCGACACGGTTCGGGCCGCGGCGGTCCTGCAGGAAGCCAAGCAATCGCCGTTCGATCCAGGTTAGAAGTGCTGCCCCTATAACCAAAGCGAGCAGAATCCCCAGGATATTGAGAAGGCCAAAAAGAATTTGACTCACGGTCCCTTCTCCTCGGTCACGACCCGACGCAGCCTCGCCCAACCGGGGAGTGGAAATCCGGCTGTTTCGGACAGACCAGCGCTCATGGCGGCGACACCAGATGGCAGTTCAGGAGCCAGCATGACTGGCAGTCGCAATTGCCCGGCTTCAAGCGTGATTTCAATTTTGGCACCAGCCTGCACGCCGAGAATTCGTGCGTCATCCGCGTTCAGAGATAGGCATGGTGGCTTGCATAATTCCGCAATCGCCGGTGCTTTGGCGCTGAGCTCTTCGCTGCCAAAAATATGCGGGTTCGGCACGACAAGCCACTGGTCCGCCTCGGGTTTGAAGGGGATTTGTCTCGTTCCCAGAGCCTGTCCTTCGGTATTGCCACCACGCGGCTCCAGGAGCCGCACACCTGAGTTACCGCCGCGCAGGGCACCGCTCGCTTCGTCCTGGAACTTATGGAGCGATTGACCAGAATTCCAGCCCGGTGCCCAAAAGAATGGAATCAGTGCGGCAGGCATCTGGCCATAATAGCCTTCCATCGTGCTGCTGAACGGCGACCCCTCCAGCATGGCCGGTTTCGGTTCATGCACCGTCTGTGCCGCATAAACGGCTGTACGGCCGCTAAAGCGGTGCGGCTCGCTGCGGATGCGACTCCTCGCTACGCGGAAATCACCCGATGGAGCAGCTTCTCCGATCGCAGCGAAAGCAGGCAATGCAGTAGCGATTGCGCGTACCACATCATCGAAAAAGTGCCAGCTTGCTGCGGGGACCTGGCCGCCCGCCGCCGCGATGTCTCGCAGCCAGAGCCAGCTAGGCCGGACATCACCTTTCGGGATGACGGCCTGGAACGATCGTTGTGCCCTGCCTTCGTTGTTGACCAGCGTGCCTTCGCACTCCGCGAAATTTGCACAGGGCAAAATGATATTGGCTTTGGTGGTAGTTTTTGTTTCTATATGATCAAGGGCAACAACGGTTGTGGAATTTTCGAAGAATGCATCGACATCACGACGCGATGCTCGCCGGTACAAATCATTTTCAAGTATGATCACCGTCGAGACATTCTCTTCCGCAACAGCCTTAAGCGCATCTTGTACGTTGCCACATTGCATGAGCGCCAAGCCTAGACTATTGCACTCGGGCGCCGTCATCATAATTCTTGGGGTCGACTCACCTCGACTCAGTGCATGGGCAATATTTGCTGCTGCTTGGAGGATCGTTGCAGTGCCTAACTGGCAGCCAGATACAATAAGCGGCCGCTTGGCCGCCAGTAGCTCGCTCGCAATCCTCGCCGCCATTGCCCGCGCATCCGTAGGTAACCCTTCGGCCGCGGGGGTATTGTTATTAATCAGGTGACAGATGGCGAAGCCAAGTTGTGCGATATCGTCGGGTGCTGCGCGATACAGTGCCGCCGCAACGTCATCGAGGCGCGTTGTGGTTGGGGATGCTATGAACAGCGGGCTACGAATGTCATGGGCCGCAGAACGAACTGCTGCATCCTGCCAAGGAGGAATCTTCATCTCCGCTGCAATAGCCATTGCGCGTGTACGCACCGCCTGCCGCAGAGCCAATGCCAGGCGTGGGGCCGTGTTCGTGACATCCTCCGCAAGTACCAATACGGCATCAGCACCCTCAACGTCCTGCAGGGTCGCTGTCTTAACAGCACCTGCATTCATGTTATCGATAATTGTTGCGAGACATTTAGCCTCGTTTATTGATATGCCGGCATAAAAGGCGTCAGCACCAACGAGCTTTCGTAGGGCAAAATTGGCTTCAAGCGATGCGCGGGGCGAACCGATGCCAATTACCTTTCCACCAGCGTCAAACTGCTTCGCGAGTTCATCCAGCATCTCCGCTTTTGCCATTGGGCGCGTGATGCCGTTGCTCTCTCGCAGCACCGGTGTCAGCGGCCTGTCTGGCGCATTGGCGAACCCATAGCCAAAACGCCCGCGATCACACAGGAAATAGCCGTTCACTTCACCATTAAATCGGTTCAGGATCCGGCGTACCTGGCCGCCGCGCTCGCTCACGAAAGTATTGCAACCAACACCACAATGCACGCAGACCGACGGCACGCTGCGCATATCCCATTTCCGGTTATAGGCAGAAGACAACGTTTTGTCTGTAAAAACGCCGGTCGGGCACACCTCGACAAGATTGCCGCTAAACTCACTCTCCAGAACGCCGTCAACATCGCGCCCGAAATAAACGTTATTGTGCGCCCCGTGCACGTCGAGATCGTGTCCACCAGCATAGTCCCGGTAGAAT
>Ga0335071_10004957_pt1 | contig 13902 bp, 12 predicted proteins | sample Lox_Sample_15_FD_206724 | JGI IMG/M metagenome (GOLD analysis project Ga0335071, IMG submission 206724) | Soil microbial communities from Loxahatchee National Wildlife Refuge, Florida, United States - Lox_Sample_1.5 | ecosystem: Environmental > Terrestrial > Soil > Wetlands | place: USA... | reverse complement strand
TGCAGACGAACAATTCGTAGAGTTCGCGGGCATGCTCGGGCCGTGCCGCTTCGTCGAATGACGGCCGTTTGCCCTTGCGCACGTCGCCGAAGAGCGTGAACTGCGAGACGGCGAGCACCGCGCCGCCGACGTCGATGACGCTGCGGTTCATCTTTCCACCTTCGTCCTCGAAGATGCGCAGGCCGGCGATTTTCTCTGCCAAATGAGCGGCATCCGGCTCGCTGTCGTCGTGCGTGACGCCCAATAGAACGAGCAGGCCGTCTCCGATCTGTCCGACAACTTCGCCGTTAACTTTCACGTAAGCGCGGCTCACACGTTGCACGACGGCTCGCATGCAAGGGTTGTATCACACCGCGGAATTCGAGACGGTGGTCGCCGCAACCGCGTGCGCCATGCTGCGGAAGATGTTTTCTTCGCCGAGTACCTCGATCAGGCCAGCGCGCTGTAGGGTCTCGCGAACTGGATCGCGCACCCCGGCCAGCACCAGTCGCCTGCCATGCTTCACCGAGCTGGCATGAAGCTGCGCAAGGACCTCGGTCGCCGTGACATCGATTAGCGATACCGGGGCCAGATTCACGATAACGCAACGCAGCGGCCCGGGGGCCTCGCGGATGAGTTGTTTGGCGTGGTCACGGATCCCGTTGGCGTTCGCAAAGAACCAGATGCGGTCCACGCGGATCATCAAAATGCCGGGGAACTGCTCTGCCTCGGGGTGGCGCGCCACTTCGGCATATTCGCCGGTCTCCGGAAGCCGCCCCAGCACGACCACCTGCGGCATCAGGAGGAAGCGCATCAGGGTAATCAGGGCCAAGATGACCGCCAGCACAAGGCCATCCAGAATATCCAGGCAAGCCACGCCCGCGATGGCCACCAGCGAAGTCCGGAACTCCAACCTGGAAATCGTACGGAATTTCGCGATAGCGCGGTAGTCCAGCAGGTGCCAAACCGCGTGCATCACAATGGCGGCCAACACCGCCTCCGGCAAGTGATAGAACCATTTGGTCAGAAACAGCAGCGTGATCGCCACCGTAGTCGATGCTGCGATCGCCGAAACCTGCGTTTGCGCTCCGTTGGCATCGTTGGCCGCGGTACCGGAAGTGCCGCCTCCTACCTGCATGCCGCGAAAGATTGCCGAGGTCGCGTTCGCCAGGCCCAAGGCACGCAATTCCTGGTCCGCGTCGATGTCATAACCGTTCTTGCTGGCAAAGGTACGGGCCGCGCCAATCGACTCGGCAAAGATCACCAGCGCCAAGCCCGTTGCGGCCGGCGCCACCTGCAGCCAGTCGCCCCAATTGAGCATGGGGAAGCCCGGCACCGGCAACCCTGCAGGAATGTCTCCTACGATGTGAACCCCGTGCTCATGCAGCTGGAGCAGCCGCGAGGCCGCGATTCCGCCCACCAGCACAACAAGTGCTCCCGGCGCCCTCGGAATAAAGCGATCGATCAGGAACAGCAGTGCCAGCGCCGCAATGCCGACCACGAGCGTCCAAATATTGGCTTCGAGTGCGTACCGAATGGTGTGCAGTAGCTGGCGATAGGCAGGCCCTTTTCCAGCAGCGATACCCATGAACTTGGGAATCTGCTTGATCAGGATGCTCAGCGCAACCCCGAAAACGAATCCCTTCAGCACGGGCTTGGAGATAAAATCCGCGATAAACCCCAGTTTGAGGATTCCGGCCAGCAGAAACAATCCGCCGAGCACCAGGGTCACGCCCGAAGCCAGCACCATGTACTTCTGAGGGTCGGCCGCGGCCAGCGGAGCCACGGTTGCTGCGAGAATCGCCGATGAGGCCGACGTAGGCGAAACCGCCAATTGCCGGCTCGAACCGAAGATCGCATAGGCGAGCAAGCCGAAGGCCGTCGCATATAGACCGGCCTGCGGCGGCAGACCGGCAATTCCGGCATACCCCATCGCCTCTGGAACGAGCAATCCAGCCAGTGCAATGCCCGCTATCACGTCGCCGCGCAAGTGAGCGGGCTGGTATTGCGGCAGCCATTCCGTGACCGGGACCAGTTTCATTGTGATCGCAGAACAAGAACTATTACAGCGAAGTATAGACTTGCGCGGCACGGTTGCAACATATGTTTCCCTTCCCGTCGCGGAACTCGATACAATGCAGCAATTCCTGGTTGCATGTCTCGGGGGAGTCTATGACATTCAGATTTGCGAGGCGGGCAGGCCGTCTCGGCCTGCGGTCGTTGTGCGCGTTTGTGTTTGTTGGCGCATTGTGCGCCCAACAATCAGTTTCTTACTCGGCCAGTCACCGTGGCAAAAACGAGTTCGTCATCAAGAATGCCACCATCCTGACCGTAACCCACGGGCGCATCGAGAACGGCAGCCTCTACGTCAAAAACGGCAAGATCGTCGCGTATGGCGCGACGGTATCCGCTCCCTCCACGGCTGATGTCATCGATGCCGAAGGCAAGTATGTCACTCCCGGCATCATCGACCCGCATTCGCACATGGCGCTGGACGGAGACGTGAACGAAGCCACCAGCCCCGTCGTCCCGCAGATGCTGATGAAAGACGCCTTCGATTACAACGACAAGGCGATCTACCGCGCGCTGGCGGGAGGCGTCACGTCGTCACTTCTGCTGCACGGTTCGGCCGACATGATTGGCGGTCAGGCGGTGGTCATCAAGAACAAGTACGGACTCGATCGCGACCAGATGTTGTTTTTCGGCGCTCCGATATCCATCAAGTTTGCCAGCGGCGAAAATCCCAAGCGCGTCTTCGGAGACCGCAAGCAGATGCCCTCGACCCGCATGGGCAACTTCGCCGTGATGCGCGAGGCCTTCACCCAGGCGAAAGACTACGAACATCAGTGGGACGAGTACAACGACAAGGTCAAGCGCGGCGACAAGAGCGCGACGCGCCCCAAGAAAGACCTGAAGCTCGAGGCGTTGGTCGATGTCCTGCACGGCAAGATGCTGGTGCAGATTCACTGCTACCGCGCCGACGAGTTCCTCACCGAAATCGCCATGGCCAACGAGTTCGGCTACAAGATTCGGGCATTTCACCACGCGCTTGAAGCCTACAAGGTGCCCGAGGCGCTGGCACAGAACAACATCGCCATCGCCACGTTTGCCGACTGGTGGGGCTATAAGTATGAAGCCTGGGACGCCATTCCGTGGAACGCCGTGATGGCCATGCGCGCCGGCGTGCGCGTCGCCATCAAGAGCGACAGCGACGACTACATGCGGCGCCTCAATCAGGAGGCCGCCAAGACCATGCGCTACGGCGGCGCCACCGAAGAGGAAGCGATGACGATGATCACCCTGAATCCCGCTTGGATTATCGGCATCGAGGACAAGACCGGCTCCATCGACATCGGCAAAGACGCGGACCTCGTCCTCTGGGACGGCTACCCGCTCTCCAGCTACGGCGTACCACACAAGGTGTGGATCGACGGCGACCTCTACTTCGATCGCAGCCTGCCCGGCCTCGGCATGCCCAACTTTCAGGAGGGACAGTGATGCACAGAACCGCGCTTCGCCTTTTGCTCATCGCTCTGCTTGTGGTCAGTGCAGGGGTCGCGCAGCAGAAAACGCCTGCGAGGAAGACGGCAACCGCGCCGGCGCTCGATCCCCACAAACCCATCGTCATCACTGGCGGCAAGCTGCTCACCATCACGCACGGCACGATAGAAAACGGCACGCTTGTTATCGAAAACGGAAAGATTACCGCTGTTGGCTCGGCGTCGTCGGTCACAGCTCCCGCCGGCGCGCAGGTTATCGACGCCAAAGGCATGACCGTTTATCCCGGCCTGATCGACTCCGAGTCGCATCTTGGACTCACCGAAATCAGCGCCGAGCGTAATACCAACGACCTGGTCGAACCCAGCGACGAAATCATGCCGCAAATGCAGGTGGCCGACGCCTTTCATGCCGAGTCGGCGCTCATTCCAGTGGCTCGTTTCAATGGAATCACCAACGCCATTGTTGCGCCCGACAGCCGCGATACCCTCCCGGGCCAGGACGCCTTCATTCAGCTGGCGGGCGCTGACGCTTCGCAGATGCTGCTCAGCCGCGGTGTCGCTATGCCGCTGAATTTCACCGGCCAGCAGCGCCGCAATGAATCGTTCGCCACGGCTCAGTATCCGCAGACTCGTATGGGCATGGCGGCACAACTGCGCCAAGCGTTCACCGATGCCCAGGGCTACGTCGTCAAATGGCAGGAATACGAAAAGAAGAAGGCTAATGCCAAGCCGGGCGACAATCTGCCCAATGCCCCGCAGCACGACCTCAAGCTCGCGGCCCTGATCCCCTATCTCGACGGCAAAAAGCCCGTCATCATCAAGGCCGAGGAACCCAACGACGTCGAAACGGCCTACGCGCTGGCGCAGGAGTTCAAGCTCAAAGTGATCTTGAACGGCCTGACGCACTCGCAGGCCATCTATGACAAGATCGCCAAGTGGAACGTGCCGGTCATTGTGGGCTCCATCTACGACGACCCAAAGCCGTGGCAACGGTATGACACGGTGTACAAGATGCCGGGCGAACTGTCGAAGCTCGGAGTGAAGATCGCCTTCGCCTCGTTCGACGCACACCAGGTCCGCAACCTGCCCTACGCCGCCGGATTCGCCGTTGCGTTCGGTCTTCCGTACGACGAAGCCCTGAAGGCCCTGACGCTCTATCCGGCGCAAATCTGGGGCGTGGACGACCAGCTCGGGTCGCTCGATGTGGGCAAAGTGGCGAACGTGGTCATGGCCAACGGCGACCCCCTGGACGTCACCACCGTGGTCGAACGGCTTCTTATCCAGGGCCGCGACATTCCACTGGTCAACCGGCAAACCGAACTGCGCGACCGCTACACCAACCGCTAATTTCAGCCGTACCGCGGGCCACAAGCCCGCGGCTTTTCCTTGCGTTGACCCCAGCAAAGTCCACCGTTTAGGATAATTTGGGCATCTTAATTACCACAGCCTCGGAGCCGAACGGCAGTCCGGACATCCGAGGCAGCATCGTCTTTCTTTACAGGGATTCCCGCCAGTCAGTACACTTACCAGTTTGCGTTGCGCCCGGTGCGCACCAGGAGAAAGAATCCATGGCATCAGTGGAAGAACGGGTTAAGCAGATTATTGTCGAGCAGTTGGGCGTGGATGAAGCGGAAGTCACTCCCAAAGCATCTTTTGTAGATGATCTCGGCGCCGACTCGTTGGACACGGTCGAGTTGGTCATGGCTTTTGAAGAAGCCTTCGACGTCGAGATACCGGACGAGGAAGCGGAAAAGATCCGCACCGTCCAGGACGCAATTTCATATATCGAAGCGCACGCTAAGGCCAAGTCGTAGCCCATCCGCAGCCGGCAAACGCAAGAAAGGCGTCATCGTCTTCGCGTGAGCGCGGATCGAGAAGGAGCTTGCAAGTCTCATGGCATCGGTGGAAGAACGCGTAAAGCAGATCATTGTCGAACAGTTGGGCGTGGATGAGGGCGAAGTCACTCCCAACGCCTCTTTTGTCGACGACCTGGGCGCCGACTCGCTCGATACCGTCGAGCTCGTAATGGCTTTTGAGGAGGCCTTCGATATCGAAATTCCTGACGAGCAGGCGGAGAAGATCCGCACCGTCAAGGACGCCGTCGATTACATCAACGCGCAAGCGAAAGGAAAATAGCTTGGCTCGTCGCGTCGTCGTAACGGGAGTCGGGCTCATTTGCGCGGTCGGTAATAAGGCAGAAGATGTCTGGCAGGCGCTTTTGGCCGGCAAGAGCGGAGTCGCGACCATCACCGGCTTTGATGCCTCGCAGTTCGCCTGCCGCATTGCCGCCGAGGTCAAGAACTTCGACCCGCTGCAATTCGTCGAGAAAAAGGAAGCCCGCAAGATGGGGCGCTTCATTCACCTCGCCATCGCCGCCGCCGATGAGGCGCTCCGCTCCGCCAACTATAAGGTTGAAAACGAAGAGATGGCTGAGCGCACCGGTGTCGACATTGGCTCCGGCATCGGCGGATTCGACATCATCGAGCGCGAACACAGCAACCTGCTGAACGGCGGCCCGCGGAAGATTTCTCCGTTCTTTATTCCTGCTGCCATCGTGAACCTCGCGGCAGGCCAGGTTAGCATCCGCCACAACGCCAAGGGTCCCAATGAGGCCACCTGTACCGCTTGCACTACCAGCGCACACTCCATCGGCGATGCCGCCCGCATCATCAAATACGGCGACTCCGATGTCATGATCGCTGGCGGCACCGAAGCCGCCATCACCCCCATGGGTGTCGGCGGATTTGCCGCCATGCGTGCGCTCTCCACGCGCAATGACGATCCCGAGCACGCCAGCCGTCCGTGGGACCAAGACCGCGACGGCTTCGTCATCGGCGAAGGCGCCGGTATCCTGATTCTGGAAGAGCTTGAGCATGCCAAGCAGCGCGGCGCGAAGATTTTGGCGGAAGTCTCCGGCTACGGCATGAGTGCTGACGCCAACCACATTACCCAGCCGGCAGAGGATGGCGAAGGTGGATTCCGCGTGATGCGCAACGCCCTGCGCGATGCCGGCGTTCAGCCCGAACAGGTCGGCTATGTCAATGCTCACGGCACCTCGACCCCGCTCGGGGACGAACTGGAAGCCATGGCTATCAAGCGCGCGTTCGGCGACCACGCCTACAAAATGTGCGTCAGTTCGACCAAGTCCATGACCGGCCATCTGCTGGGGGGCGCCGGTGGCTTGGAGGCGGGCATCACCGTTCTCGCCCTGCGTGACCAGATCGTCCCGCCAACCATGAACCTCGAACATCCCGGTGAGGGCTGCGATCTCGACTTCGTACCCAACGCCGCCCGCAAGGTCGCCATGGAGTATGCCATGTCGAATTCCTTCGGCTTCGGGGGAACCAACGGATGTCTTGTATTTCGTCGCTGGTCGGAGTAAATTCTTCGGCAATGTTTCTGGTGGAAACAAGCGGCCCGCTTCGGCGGACCGCTTTTTGCTGTAGGTTGATTCGCTTTTCGGAAAGCTCAGATTGGGGCTCTGTCCAGCGAAACGATGAACTGAATTCCAGGTGCAGACTTGGACTGCAACCGGGCGTCATTTGTGATGAACAAATCTGTACCTACAGAACCTGCGCAAGCCAATTGGACCGCGTCAGGAGCCCGAAGTCCGCGATCATGCCGAAGGGCTGCGTACAATCGCGCCGCCGCCAGATCGAAGGGTATAACCACTGACGTCGTCGTAATAGCGTTCTCGTAACGTTTACAAAGATCGAAATCTCCTTCTTCTGAGGGTTTGACCAGAACTTCTCCCAAGGTCAGCGCAGAGGTGAGTAGCTGATCTCCGCGTGCCAGCATGTTGGACCGCAGTTGTTTCGCCCTCCGCGAAAGTTCCCCATACTCCTCAAACAGGTAAATATAGAGGTTGGTATCCCAGAAAACTCGGCTCACTACCAGCCCTCGCGTAATCGCTTGACATACTCGTCTGCGTGTTCTGATCGCCACAACTCCCGTCCGCTGCCGGCCAAGGCGAGAAGCGGATCGTGATCCGAGGCCTTGCGAAAATTCGTTTCAGACCACTTGTCATACCAATCGATAAGCTCTCGATACCGGTCAGGCAAGTCCTCAATTGATGGTTTGATTTTTGCGCCATCGCGCGCAGGATGATAAGCATCGCCTTGGCGATAGAGTCGACGCTGGCCTTCCGAGGTTTCGAATAACATACGGTACCGCCCCGGATTAGGAGGACGGTTCGCAACACAGTGTTGTACTGCGTGGACATACACTCCCGGACGCTGTGGTTGTACCAAACCCTCCTGTGCAGCTCGATTGACGATTTCTTCGACAGAAAACGCAGTCCTTCGAGGGTGTTCACGGTGGAGTAGCGCTGTTGCGATCCAAACCTCGTCAGCCACCTTGATTTGAATTCCGGATTCAACAGTCATTCAAACATCCTCCTTGCCAACGTTGAAACGTAAGTACATTATATTCTTGGTAGGAAGGTACTGTCAATCCAACTAGGTTTTGAAATTCATGTCACTCCTTCGGCGGCTCCCACAACTCAATCCGGTTCCCCTCCGGATCGGTAATCCACCCAAACTTCCCGTAATCCGCTTCTTCCACCTTGGGATCGACGTTCACTCCCTCCGCCTTGAGTTTCGCCAGCAGGCCTTTCAGATCGTCCACGAGGTAGTTCAGCATCAGCGTCTGGTCGCCCCCGCCGAAGTACTTCGTGTTCTCCGGAAAGATCGACCACACGGTCATTTCCTTTTTTTCCGGATCGTTGGCATCACGCCAATGAAACATTGCGCCCGTGCCCGGCTGCCCTTTAATACCCAGGTGCTTCTCATACCACGCATATTGCGCCTTCGGATCTTTCGCTTTGAAGAAAATTCCGCCAATTCCTTTAACACCTTGCATGTTTCCTCCCCGCTTCGCCGGCTGTGCTTGGGCGGGCGAAACCACGTAAACGTATCGCAGCAATCCCGTACCCGTGTTAATTACATCGTGTTCTGTGCCGGGAGGCGAGTATGCCGCAGACTGCGGACTGATGTCCACACGGCGCCCGTCGGCCAGCACCATCTGCCCTCGGCCTTCCAGCACGATGACCATTTCTTCGTGGTCTCCCGTGCTGTGCTTGCCTACCGATTTCCCCGGAGCCAGCACCACCAGCCCCGACTTCATTCCCGCGCTCCCCGGCGGCCCACTCACCAGTTCCTGGTAACCCGCGGTCCCTTGGGGTAGCGAAATCGCCCGCGCCGTGGGTTTCGCCGCCTGTGCCATGATGACACCCGTAGCAGCGAGAAGCAGCATTCCAATCCCTTTCGCGCGAAATCCTGTGTTCAGCATCGTTTCTCCTTGGCTATACCCTATCGTTCCTCGAAATTGTATCCGGCTGTCTTGCCGAGTTGCTGCGCCCCGTTCAGCCATTCGCGTCGCCAATTCAAGGTTGCACGGGCCCGCCGGAAGGACTACCCTCAGGCCAAGCGCTGGGGTAGCGAACCGTGTCCGACATAAGTTTTGTGATGATTCTCGCCGGACTGCTCTTCGGAGCCGGCACCGCCCTCATTGGGTTCGTCGGACTGCTGGGCGCGTGGTTTCATCGCTCTCTGGGTTCGCCCCTGCCGTTGCCCACGCTTCAGCGCGCCTCCGACCGTCGCATCACCATGTGGGTCAGTCTGGCGGGCTTCCTGCTCTGGGCGGCAATCACCCTCATCACAATGCAAATCTATCGTTAAAGCTGTCCCCGGCAGTTGTTCCATCTTGGAAGTTGGCAGTTACAGTTTGGAGATCGACCGGTTACATTCGTTTCTTCGACTGCCGGATTCTTCGTGACTCTACCACCTTCTTGCCCTACGAATGATACTGTTGTTTTAGCCCTCGCAGGGCTGGCTGCGCACATTGAGCCTTGCCGACGTCGCAACTAAGTTTATTGAAATCTATAAATTACCGCTAACTCCTTTGAATCTGCGCAGTTGTCTCGATTCTGTTAGGTAAGTCGCTGATTCTAAAAGAGCGTGGGGGAGGGGCGTAGCGCCATTCCGTCCAGCGCGTTCATCTGTCGGATGTAGCGGTCGGCATCAAACTTCTTCCGCGCCGCGTCGCCCGACATCCAGCGGATCGTGCCAAAGATCGGCCGCTCGAACCATGGCCGGTCGAACTTTCCGCCGATCGCCCAGGCAACGCCCGCGTACCCGTCCGGGTCGCGTCCGTCGAGAAAGTACTTGTCATTCAGGTACAGCGCTGTCTGGTAAGCGACCGCCGGTGAGGCACTCCACTCCAGGATTTTTTTCGCCCAGTACATGCGCATGTAGTTGTGCATCCAGCCGGCGTGGAGCATCTGGAGTTGCGCGGCGTTCCACAGTTTGTCGTGCGTTGCTGCATGTTCGAGTTGTTCGCGGGTGTACAGCACGGGCCGCGGGTCTTTCGCATGCGCGGCCAGCGTCTTGTGGGCCCAGTCGGGAGCGCTCTCGATAGAGTCGTACAGCGGGTTGAAGCAAACGAAATTGATCGCGAGCTCACGCCAGGTGAAAAACTCGTTCATGAAATCGTCCTTCGCAGCCTCTGGAGCTTCCGCTTTCCGGACCGCCTGCATGATCGTGTGCGGCCCGATATGCCCGAAGTGCAGATACGGCGATAAGCGCGAAGTGCCATCTACCTCTGGCTTGCCATGGTTTTCGGGATAGCTCGCGAGCTTGTACTTCACGAACTCATCGAGCAGGTGCAAGGCTTGCAACGTGCCGCCGCGAAACGCATTGACTGGCTTGACCGAACGGTCGAGGTCCTTCCAGTCGGCGGTGATGGCAATGCTTCCATCGTCAGGAAGCGAAGCGAGGTTCGCCGGTTTCTGCCACTCAATTTTTGCCTGCGGATTCCCTGCGAGAGGCAAAAACTGCTCCAGCCTCTGCTGCAAGCGAGGTCGAATGATGCGCGCCGCATATTGCTCTTTCTCGAGCAACTTCGAGGGCACGATCAGGTCGGAATCCACGGTCCAGAACGGCACCCCCAGTTTCTTCGCGGCGACTTCCCGCCATCGGCGCGTTTCGCGCAGCGGGTTCTCGTCGCCGATGACCAGCGACGCTCGCACCTCGTCGCAGAACTTCACCAGCGAGTGTTCGGGAAATTCGCGCAACACAAACCCAATGCCGCGTTCTCGCGCAAACTTCGCAATGTCCGGAATACCTTGCCCAAGAAACGCATAGTGCCGCAAGTTGGCGCTGGGATAGAAAGGAACCGGCGCAAAGAAGATGACGACCGGCTGCTTCAGTACATTCGCTGCTTCCACGGCAACATCGAGCGCCGGATTATCCAGCCCCCGCTGCGAGCGCTGCATCCAGTAAACGACACAACCTGTGCCCGATTCGGGCGCACCCGCCCGGCGAACGGCCACTCGCGAATCAGAACAAAGAGCTTCGAGACTCTTCATCAACGATCGATTACTCGGTTCTGCGCACTGGATTGAATTTGGGGGAAGTACATCTTCGATGTGGGGCTCTCGAAAGAGTTTAGCTCATCGCGGCCAGCACTTCATCGGCCACTGCTGCCGCCTCGACCGAGGGCTTGACCTCGTGCACGCGCACGATGTGCGCACCGTGCAGGATGCTCACCACCATTGCCGCCAGCGAACCGTACAGCCTCTCATCGGCGGTGGCGTCGCTTCCGTTGCGGCGCTTGCCGATGCTGCGTCCGACGAACGACTTGCGCGAAGTTCCGGCGAGCAGCGGGAAACCCATCCGCTTCAGCCGTTCGAGATGTGCCAGTAACGGATAATTCTCCTCGAAGTTCTTGCCGAATCCAAATCCTGGGTCGAGCACGATCCGCTGCCGCTGCACTCCGCTATCGAGCGCGATTTGCGCGCGGTTCGCCAGCCCGTGAGCAACGGTCGAAACGATGTCCAGTTCTCCCGGCAACTTGCGCCATTCGCTCGGTTGCCCGCGCGTGTGCATCAGCACCACGCCGCACTCCAGTTCGGCGCAAGCCTGTCCCATGCCACGATCCCACTGCAGCGCGCTCACGTCGTTCACGATCTGCGCGCCGGCCTCGACCGCTCTGCGCGCGATGGCTGATTTATACGTATCGATAGAGACCGTCGCGTCCGGCCGCGCGCGCAGTATGCCCTCAATCACCGGCATGACGCGGCGAAGTTCCTCCTCTTCGCTCACGACCGGTCTGTCTGAGCTCTCGTCGGGTAGCACCCGCGTTCCCGGCCGCGTGGATTCGCCCCCAACATCGAGAATGTCCGCCCCTTCCTCCATCAGACGCACAGCATGCGCCACCGCATCTTGGGGATTCAGATAACGTCCGCCGTCTGAGAACGAATCAGGCGTCACGTTGACGACGCCCATAACGAGCGTGCGCGGCCCAAGCTCCAGCGTACGTGATCGCAATTGCCAGGCGAGTTTGGCGCGCATGTCGCGATTGTACTGTGTGCCGCCCGTATGAAGGCAGCCCGCCGTGAGCTCGGGCAGAACCAGTGCTAGAATTCGGCTGTGCAGTCCAGTAGTTTCACGTCGCGGGTCCGCCAGGCTGTTCTAGCAACCCTGGTGCTGGTTCTGGCGGCACAAGTCTCTGCGGCCCAGAAGCCAAAGGCCGCCCACAAGAAAGCTCCCGACGACGCCCGCCTCAGCCACGCCATCGAGCGCATCCTGAGCGAGCCGGACGTTGCCCGCGGCTTCTGGGGCATCGATGTGGTGTGGCTCGAAAGCGGCGACCGGTTGTTTGCCTGCAACGAAAACAAGCTCTTCACCCCGGCGTCCAACACCAAGCTGTTCACCACCGCCGCGGCTTTTGCGCTCATCGGCCCCGACTACCGATTCAAGACCACCGTCGAAAGCACCGGCACGATTGATAAGTACGGCCGCCTGAACTCTGACCTCGTCGTCGTCGGCCGCGGCGACCCAAACCTCTCGGGTCGCACTCTTCCGTACAACCTGCACACGGAACGCAAAGCGCCTCCTATCCAGGTGCTCACCGATCTCGCTGACCAGCTCGTCGCCAAGGGCCTGAAGTACGTGGACGGCGACGTGGTCGCGGACGATTCCTACTACGTCTTCGAGCGCTACGGCGAAGGCTGGTCGCAAGATGACCTTGCCTGGGAATGGGGCGCACCGGTTTCGGCCCTTACCGTCAACGACAACGTACTGTTCGCCAACATCCTGCCGGCCGACCGGTCCGGCGAGCGCGCGTTCCTCAGCCTGACTCCATTCCCCGAGTACTACCGCGTTGACAACCGTGTGATGACGACGCCGCAAGGCACAGGGCCGCGCAAGATCTACATCAACCGCGAGCCAGGCTCGAACCTGATCACCCTTTGGGGCACGATTCCGGTTGACGACCCGGGGGCCAGCGAGGCGCTAGCCATCGATGATCCTGCCGACTTCACGGCTAAGCTGTTTCGCGCGCTTTTGGAGCAGCGCGGCGTCACCATCTATGGGCGCCCGCGCACTCGCCATACGGAACTCGCATCTTTGCAGACCTTCAGCGTTACCGCAATTGCCAATGGCGGTGGCGGTGACACTCCGATTCGGCCGGCGCCTGGACTTGCCGTGCTGGCCAGTCATGAGTCGTTACCGATCGCGGACGACCTGCGCGTCATCAATAAGGTGAGCCAGAACCTTCACGCCGAACTGACTCTGCGTCTGCTGGGAAAGGAGAAAGGCACGTCGGGTTCAATCGAAGGTGGACTCGAGGTTCTCCGCGTATTCCTGACCACTGCCGGAATCCAGCCCGACCAGTTCGCCTTCTACGACGGCTCGGGCCTGTCGCGCGAAAACCTCGTGAGCCCGGCGGCCATCGTCGAACTGTTGCAATACGCTGCCGGCCAGCCGTGGGGCAAGCTCTTCGAGGACACCCTGCCCGTCTCAGGTACAGACGGTTCACTCACCGACCGCTTGAAGACCCCACCTTACAAGGGCGCGGTGCGCGCGAAAACCGGCTCGTTGAATCACGTGAACTCTCTCTCCGGTTACGCAACTACGGCGAGCGGGAAGCGGGTTGCTTTCTCCATTCTGTGCAACAACCACAACCTGCCGAACCGGAAAGTCCTCGACACCATCGACCATATCGTCGAGAAAATCGTTACCAGCGGAACGTAGGAACGGCCTCTGCGTCGCGCCCGACGAACTCTGTTTCGAAATCGCAATCGCCCTATCGTCGGCGAGCCGCGCGAGCAACAGTGCCGATCTTGCCGGTTCCGGTCGGCGGTTTGCGATTGCCATCGAGGATCTGCTTCAGCACCAGTGCGTGGTTTTGCTGCACATCTTTCGATGCATACAGCAAGGTGACACCGCGCTTTTCTTCGGCCAGGTCATGGAGTTTTTCCAAGGCCGCGCTGGCACTCTCGCTGTTCAGCTCGCGCAGATACCGCTTGCGAAACTCCGGCCATTGCTGCAGGTGCGCGTGATACCAGCGGCGCAATTCGTCGGACGGAGCAACGTCCTTCAACCATGCATCGAGCGCCGCTGCTTCCTTGGTCAGGCCCCGC
>Ga0335071_10004953_pt1 | contig 13907 bp, 14 predicted proteins | sample Lox_Sample_15_FD_206724 | JGI IMG/M metagenome (GOLD analysis project Ga0335071, IMG submission 206724) | Soil microbial communities from Loxahatchee National Wildlife Refuge, Florida, United States - Lox_Sample_1.5 | ecosystem: Environmental > Terrestrial > Soil > Wetlands | place: USA... | reverse complement strand
GCTATGGATCATTGTTGCAATCGCTTTACTGGGCATGGGCATAGTAATAGTAGGATTGCTAAACGTTATTCATGGAACGCTGATCACTGAAAAGCACACCAAAATAAAACAAATTGTCGAGACAGGCTATGGCGTCATGGAGCATTACCATAGACTTTCAAGAGAAGGGATTATTTCTGAGGAACAAGCCAAAACAACTGCGATTTCGGTTCTAAGGTCGTTGAGGTATGATTCAAAGGAATATTTCTGGATAAATGACATGCAACCAAAGATGATAATGCATCCTTACAAACCCGAACTCGAAGGTAAAGACCTGTCCGATTTCAAGGATCCGCAAGGGAAAAAACTTTTTGTTGAATTTGCTGAAACAGTGAAAAGAAACAAGGCCGGTTTTGTCGATTACTTATGGCCCAAACCGGATTTCAAAGACCCTGTCCCCAAAATATCTTATGTTATGGGATTTGATCCATGGGGATGGATAATAGGTACCGGGGTTTATCTTGACGACGTATCAGCGGAGTTTAAGGGAATTGTCTGGAGAGTGACAGGAACTACAAGCCTGATCTTTGCACTGGTGGCCGCGGCGGGATGGTGGTTCGCGCGCAGCGTAACAAAACCCTTGTCACTTATCGCCTCAAAAGTGGAAACCCTCGCCAGTGGTGATTTGAGAGTTTCAATCGATTACTCAAACAATGATGAAATAGGACAACTCTCCAGAGGTATAAATGAAGTCATCGGATCGTTGAACGCCATAATTCAATCTATCATAGAAGTTATGCACGATGTAAGGGCAGCTGTTGACAGCATGAGGATCAAAATTGAAAGTTCCAGAACTGAAACAGTTGTGCAGTTTGAACAGGTGGGGATGATATCTACTTCGGCTGACAGAATGATGAAGACTATAGTCAATGTCAGCGAAAACTCTGCTACTGCAAACGAAGGCTCCATGTCTGCCATGAACATAGCCAAGACGGGGGTCGAGGTGTCGGATAATGCCATTCGTACAATCAAGAAAGTACATGCTACTAACCGTGAACTTTCTGCGGCCGTAGGGAGTCTCAGTAATAAAGTAGTTGAAATTGGCGATATCGCAACCGTAATCAAGGATATTGCTGACCAGACAAACCTTTTGGCCCTCAATGCTGCAATCGAGGCAGCCCGCGCCGGCGATCAGGGCAGGGGGTTTGCCGTTGTAGCGGATGAAGTGAGAAAGCTTGCTGAGCGTACCATTAAAGCTACTGCCGAGATAACGGACAAAATAACTGGTGTTCAAGCCGAGACGAGAATAACGACAGTCTCTATGGAAAAGGCATCGGAGGAAGTAACAAGTGCATCAGAGCAAATCAGCAATGTGGGTGACAACCTGAGCCAGATCGTCGAAGCGATAACCGATGCGCATGCGCAGATAACCCAGATAGCCGAAGCTGTTAAGGAGCATACCATTGGATCTCTCGATGTATCGATGAATATCGATAAGACGTTGGCGGTGTCAAAAAAAGTTGAGGAGATGGTCAGTTCAATAGCTGTAGAAACTGATAATCTTGTCTCCCTGATGGAAAAACTGAGAGATAAAACTTCCGCGTTTAAGGTGAATTGAAAGAGAGGTCTCATTAAAAGAATTATGCAGCAATGGAATATCGACAATGAGAAAGGTATCAGAAATGCAGAGGAGATAATACTGCAGGTTGGAATACCACCGCTGCCTAAAGCCCTCATCGATATACAAAATGAACTGGCAAAGGCCGGCCCTGATTTCAGGAGGATTTCAGATTCAGTCAGTAAAGATGTCGCGCTGTCTGCAGCAGTCTTGAAAATTGCAAACTCTCCTTTTTTTGGCGGGATAAAGACCGATTCTATACATCATGCCCTCAACATACTGGGTCTCCGAAACTTCTACTCCCTTGTTATGACATCATCACTATTTAATGCAATAGGATACGGCCTCAACCAATCCCTCGATAAGTTCAGGCGGCATTCATCCACCGTGGCTGCCGTCTGCAGTCATATTGCTCTCAAATTGAAAATCGATTTAGAGGAAGAGGCATATGCAGTCGGCCTCTTTCATGATTGCGGAATACCACTTTTAATGAAAAAATATGCGGATTATGCACAAATGGCTGAATATGCGATGCCCTCATCACCGCTGGAAACAATCCCCGACAATTTTGAGTCGGTCATCGGTTTTGAAACAAGCCGATATCATACGAATCATTGTATTATGAGTTTGATGCTGGCCAAGTCATGGGGGATGTCAGACAAGATACTTGCCGTTATCCTGACCCATCACGATATCTCGATGTACGCGCTCAAAAGTCCAGGACAAAGACATTTGGCAGCCATTCTTTTTGTATCTGAATTCATCTGCCAGGATTGCGATACCGAAACCTATTCGTTTCACCAGGATGCCGCAGAATGGCTGAAGCAACATAAAAATACTCTTGATGAAATCCAGTTGAAGCCCGCAGACGTTGGGATTTTGAGAGATGAAGCGTGCGAAATAATAAAGAGCAATGAATGGTTTTGAGGGCCTGAAAGAGATCACCCGTTTCCTGTCCGTCATAGGGGTTTCAGGCGACCCCGCAACAAAAGAGGTCTTAACTCGTTTTGTTACCGGTATTTTCAAAAAGGCGGTCATCGTGGCTGAGGCTGAAACTCTGCTCGAAAGGCTCCGCCAAGACCCCGTGGACATCGTTATCATAGATAGTGTGCTGCCTACCCTGGGCGGACTGGATCTCCTTAAAGACATCAGGAAAGATTACGGTCAAATTCCTGCCATTTTTATTGTATCTTCTTCGGACGCTTCGATAATTATTGAGGCAATAGACACGGGTGTCACTCAGTTCCTCCTTAGGCCGCTACAGACGGATAAATTAATTGCTGCGTTTGAGACGGCACTTCAACGCGTTGTTGTCGAACGTCAAAATTTGATGAAAAAAGAGCTGGAGGTTATAAAACAGAAGGAGAGGCAGCGGTTGATAGAGGAGAAAGTATCATTTGAGAGACAGCTGAGTATTATCAGGAATGACCTGTATTACAAAAAAATAGAGGTGGTCGGACAGGGTGGGCAAAAGACGGAGTGGCTGCTCAATGTGCGATATGTCCCAAAGGATGTGCTGTCCGGGGATTGTTATTCTGTTCGAAGGCTTAATGACGATAAGATTCTCCTTTTTATTATTGATGCAATGGGAAAAGGCTTGTCGGCGTTGTTTACAGCCCACCGCGCCAGTACCTTTGCCAACTATTTAATAGATAAAGAAAAGATGGAGGGCAAGTTCGACTTCCAATCGTTTTTAACGGACTTTAGAAAAATTATACAAAATGACCTTCACAATGATGAATCGTTATCAGCATCTTTTGTTTTTCTGGACCTCAAGGAGGAGATAATGGATTTTGCCCTTTTTTCCATGCCCCCCTTGTACATTCATGAGACCGGCAACACCGTATTGAAACTCGATGGTTGCAATATGCCCATAATGAAATGCACGGATGAACAGAAGATCGAACGCTCTGAATTGCGCCATATCAGCAAAATACTTGTTTTCAGCGATGGCCTGCTTAATCCGGATTATCACGAATATCTCGATAAGGATTTTATTTCATCTTCATTTATACAAATGTTCTATAACCGGTTCTCCGAACGTATCGGTGAAACGCAGGACGATCTCACGATGTTTTTCCTGAGAAAACTCGAAGGCGACATTATGTGGGAGCGATCCTTTACCATAAACGCCAAGTTTGAGGACGTGAACCGGTCGATTCCGAAAGTGGAAAGCATTCTTACTTTGGCGGGATACGGTTTTGAATTTGTCATGGAACTGGTCAATGCATATGCGGAGATCATAATGAACGCATATGAGCACGGCAGCCTGAAGATAGGGTCCCGCCTTAAAAACAAGCTTGTCAAGGCAGGCGAGTACGAAGAATATCTTATGCGTGAGGAAAGGGATGTTCACGCCGCAATAGCCGTCACCTTATCATCTCGTGTCGACAATAAAAATGAATTCATAGTGATAAGGGTTTGTGATGAAGGTGCCGGATTTGATACGATCATCTTAAGAGACACCATCCGCAATCCTGAATTCGTGGACGGCAGGGGTCTGAAATTGGTTCGCTCACTCGTGGATGAAATATATTATAATAGTGTTGGAAATGAAGCTATACTGCTAAAGGTCGTCTGAAGGAAAATTGATTTTGGGGTTTTTAGGGCTGCATACTTATCATTGCACTATTATTAGGGAGGTATTCCAATGGAGATCAAGGCAAGTGGTCCTTCGGAGCTTGTTATAAGCGGTGAGATTCTGACACTTGAAGACTATATGCAGATCAGGAAAGCCATCGTAGGACTGGGAACTCTGGAATCCCTCACCCTCGTCATTCTGGACTCTTCGTTTCTGGGTTCGGCCATGCTGGGTTTCCTTCTGGTGCTTGTGCGTGAAAAAAACGTGGCCCTTTCTATTTTGGTTAAAAACGAAAAACTACTCAGACATCTCACTGTGCTTCAGCTTCTGTCTGTTTTTCAGGTTAAACAACTATAACCCTTTATCTCATTTGCGCCATAAGCTTCAGAAAAAAGAGACTGTTAATTACGCGGAAACTTCTGTCATAGACATAATGCCAGGGGGTTCTGTAGATGTAGTGTCAGACCGCTGAAGTTCCGAAGATTTGAACAAAACCCTCGGATGCCGCAGCGTTCAGGGTCTTTAATATGTGATATTTTCCAGAAAAAGCCCGCAGGCCGGCGCAGTGGGGCCGGCGCATCTTCTGTCAAGGCCTTTCATTATTATCTCAATATCCGACGGCTTTATTCTTCCTCTTCCGACTTCCACCAGCGTGCCTACCATATTTCTTACCATGTGCCTCAGGAACGCATCACCTTCAAAACGGACTTTTATGAAATTGCCCGAAAGCCGGAATACCATAAAATCGAAGGACCCGTACGCTTCGAGCGAACTTTTAATTATAGTGCGCACTGCTGTTCTTGCCCCGCAGCCGCTCCCCCTGAAAGCTGAGAAATCATGCGTGCCGTCAAAGTACGGGATCGATTCCTTCATGGCCGCGATGTCGAGATTGTAAGGCAGTCTCCAGACATAACGATGAAGAAACGGCGCAATTATCCTGTCAGTCGAAATAATATAGACATATGATTTGCTGCGGGCTGAAAAGCGCGCATGGAAAGATTCGTCGGCTTCGTCCGCCCGCATTATTCTGATATCAACCGGAAGAAGTGCGTCGAGAGCGTTCCTGAGCACATCCGGAGCCATCCCGGAAGAGGTCCTGAGGCATGCAACCTGACCGAGTGCATGCACGCCCGCGTCGGTCCTGCCTGCCGCGATTACGCTAATGTCTTCTCCGGTGATTTTTTTCAGGCAGCCCTCAAGCAGCCCCTGGATCGTTGCCGCATCGGGCTGGGACTGCCAGCCGCTGTAAGCCGTTCCGTCGTACTGGATAAGGAGCCTGATATTCCGCATTGCATAGTTTACCCGAAATGAATACGCGGGTGCAGCCACGGTTTTATGCCTTGACACGTTACAGGCCATACTTCAAAATATAACGTACTGTATCGGACTGCACGAACAGTTGAAATCTGCTGAGCGGGAAAAAGGAGAACATGAGCGAGAGAGAGAAGAAGTACACAACGGATCCGGTTTGTTCCGGCCCGCCGATTTATACGGTCAAGACGGAATGCCAGGACTGCTACAAGTGCATCAGGGAATGCCCGGTCAAGGCCATTAAAGTTGAAGGTGCGAGCGCATCTGTAATTCCTGAGCTCTGCGTACTTTGCGGTCACTGTGTCAATGCCTGCCCTCACGGTGCCAAGCAGGTAAGGGACGACCTTCCGCGGGCTAAGGATCTGATTTCTGAACGGCAGAAAGTGGTCGCATCGCTCGATCCTTCGTTTATAAGCGAATTTGACGGTGTCAGTCCGGGCGGGTTCATCAGAGGGTTGAAGATGCTGGGCTTTTGGGGTGTGTCAGAAGCCGCCCTTGGTGCAGAGCTTGTCAGTTCGCAGGCCTTCAGGCTTCTCGATGAGTCTGAGAAGTCCGTATTCATCTCGTCGTCCTGTCCAACCGTAGTGCAGTACCTTAGAAGATACCAGCCGGATTATGCAAAGCATATAATGCATTTCATGTCGCCGGTCCTGGCACATGCGCGTCTGCTCAGGCAGCATTACGGGGAAAAAGTCGGCGTCATTTTCATCGGTCCGTGCATAGCCAGGAAAAAGGATGCCGACGATCACCCTGAGCTGATCGATGTGACAATCACCTTCGAAGATATAAGACGCTGGTTCGATGATGCCGGCATCGATGTGTCCTCCCTTGCTGAGACCAAAGGCGATGTCTTTATCCCCCGTCACTCGAACGAAGGGGCGCTGTACTCTGTAGTCGGGGGCATGATCGAAAGCATCCGGGGACAGAAGAAGAAGGCACTTCACGCCCAGTTCATCGCTTTTTCGGGGATCAGGCGTCTGAAGAATGCCCTCAGGGGATTTGAGGAAGTGCTGCCGGACGGCAATCTGCTGCTTGAACTTTCGGCATGCTTCGGTGGTTGTGTTAACGGCCCGAAAAGCCTCACCAGGGCCGCTACTGTAGCTAAGCGTTACAGGGTCATACGCTATGCGCGTCCGGCTGCGCCCAGGAATACTGAGTCCACAGACATTCACCTGGAGTACCCGCCGGATCCGGTCAGGCAGGCTGATTATACTGAGGAGATGGTCAGGGATGTCCTGCGGCAGGTCGGCAAATACTCTGAAAAAGATGAGCTCAACTGCAGCGGATGCGGCTACGATTCGTGCAGAGATTTTGCGGAAGCGTCGTTAAGCGGCAAGGCCGAGAGGTCAATGTGCGCCGGATATATGAGGCAGCTGGCTCAAAAGAAGGCCGATATCCTGATCCGTAAAATGCCCTCTGCAGCCGTGATCGTTGACAATGAACTGAGGATAGTGGAATGTAATCCCAACTTTTCGTCCATTTTCAGAAAAGACGACCCTGATACTGACGAGCCGATGCAACTGGAAGGAATGCTGCTGACAGAAGTTGTGCCGTTTCACGAAATATTCCGCCAGGTGTTGAAGAGCGGAGAAGATGTCGCTGAGAAAAACCTCCGGTTCCACGGCCGCATCCTTCACGGGACTATTTTTACAATAGAAAAAAATTCTCTCATTGGAGCGCTTTTTGAAGATATCACGATGCCGGCAATGAAACGTGAAGAGATCATTAAACGCGCCCGGCATGTCATTCAGCAGAATCTGCAGACGGTCCAGAAGATCGCCTATCTCATGGGTGAAAACGCGGCGGAGTCCGAAATAATACTGAATTCGATAGTCGATTCTTTTACTGTAAAGGAGATGGAAGACGAAGATGATTGACCGGGCCGAACGAAACTTCATAGAGGTCGATTATCATCATACGGTAAAGAATGGTCAGGTTGTCTCCGGAGACATATTCCTGTCGAACAAGATACGGGAAGAAGGCAGGATAGTGGCTGTACTGGCCGACGGACTCGGCAGCGGGATCAAGGCCAGTGTGCTGGCGACGCTTACTGCAACCATGGCGCTCAAATATACGTCCAGTTCAATCGATTTCCGCACTTCGGCAGAGGTCATCATGGACACATTGCCCATATGCAGCGAGCGGAAGGTCAGTTATTCCACCTTTACCATAGTTGACGTCAACAGCTCGGGGAAAGCGCGCATTATAGAGCATGGCAATCCGCCCTATATCTTCATTCACGGGCGGCGGGAAGTCCCGGTTGAAAAGCAGGAGATAATACTCAAGAAATGGAGCGACAGGGTCATTAACTATTCCGAGTTGCATATGGAGCGCGGAGATCGGATAGTGTTTTTTTCGGACGGCGTTTCGCAGGCCGGCCTGGGCAACAGGGGGACCCCTATGGGATGGGGCAAGGGTGTCTCTGAACATGTCGAACAGTGCCTGAGGGTTGACGGTGAGATGTCAGCCTGGTCCATGTCACGCGGCATTGTGAAAAAGGCCTCATGGATGGATGGCAAAGGTCCATATGACGACATCACATGCGGGGTGATTTATCTGCGCAGACCCCGGCAGCTTCTTGTTGTTACAGGACCGCCATTCTCGATGGAACAGGATACAGTGCTCGCTCAGCTTGTGAAGAATTTTCCCGGCAGAAAGGTAATATGCGGCGGCACTACTGCTGATATCATCGCCCGGGAATTGGACTGCGACATAGCGATCGACCCGCGTCTTTCGTGTTCCGGAATGCCGCCGGCCGGCCGCATGGAAGGAGTGGACCTTGTCACCGAAGGAGCCCTCACCATTGGACGAACAGCGGCGATGCTTGAGAGCGGCCTTAAACCGAATGAAGACAGCTGCGATCCGGCCTCTCTCATGGCTGCAATGCTTCTTGACAGCGATCTGGTCCATTTTGTGGTGGGCACGAGGGTGAATGAGGCCCATCAGGACCCGAGAATCACGGTAGATCTTGATCTCAGGCGCAACATAGTGCGCCGCATTGCAGGATATCTTGAAAAAAATTACTTCAAGGAAACGCGAATTAAATATATTTGATGCCGCCTGAGATTCATTTATAATAGAGATCATGCTGACCATAGCACCGGAAGCCGTCGAATATATTCAACAGCTAGGAAAGCCTGTATTTCTTGAATTGCCGAAGATCATAACCGGTTGCTGTTTCGACTTTCAGGAATGCCCGTCGGTCCGCAGCGGTGCGCCCCGTGATTCCGGAAATTATGAGAAGAGGTTTATCCAGGATGTGACTGTCTTTGTCCCGGTCGGTCTTCCGGAAATTCCACTGGTAATCAAAATCCGCAACATCCTGGGCATCAAGAGTCTGATTGTCGACGGCTGGCGATATTTCTGACCGCTGCGTGAGCCGACGGCAATGTGTATAATATGACAGTGCAAGACACCGAAACTGAAAAACAAAAGCCGACAGGCAGTGAGATAGCCGCGTGGCTGATGGCCTGCGCGGGGATGCTCTTAGTGCTTGAACTGCACCTGCTTCCTGCCCTGCTTTCAGGCATGCTCGTCTATGAGCTGGTCCATTCACTCTCAAAGCCGCTTCGATACGGCCGGATGATAGGTGCGCGCGCCAGGGTTGTTGTTGTGGCGTTTCTGGCGATACTGGTCGCTGCTCTGTTTTCCTTGCTCGTATGGGTAGTGATCACATTTTTCAGGAGCGACGCCGGCAATATCCCGGCGCTCCTGCATAAGATGGCCGAAATCATCGAGGAATATCGCGAGGCGCTTCCGGGCTGGCTGCAGGGGTATTTTCCGCTCGATTCTGCAGGCATCAGGGAAGGGATAGTATCATGGCTCCGTGAACATGCCAAAGAAGTCCAGATGCTCGGTAAGGAGACGGCGCGCGTTATCATCGACATACTGGTCGGCATGGTTATCGGCACACTGATATCATTGAGGGAAGTCGTTGCCATTCCCGATTGCGGCCCCCTTGCGCGCGCGCTGTCGGAGCGTGCGGCACGATTCGGCCAGGCATTCCGCTCCGTAGTATTTGCCCAGGTCCGCATCGCGACGCTGAACTCCCTGTTTGCTGCCATTTATCTTGGTGTGCTGTTGCCGATTTTTGGTATACATCTATCGCTAGTAAAGACGATGGTTGCAATCACTTTCATCGCCGGCATGATTCCGGTGATCGGCAATGTGATCTCCAATTCCGTCATTGTGGTCGTCAGTCTGGGCAGTTCGTTTTCCGTGGCCGGTGCGTCTCTTGTTTTTCTTGTCCTGATCCACAAACTTGAATACTTTCTTAACGCGCGCATTATCGGCGCACGCATACATGCCCATGCGTGGGAGCTGTTGATCGTCATGCTGACGATGGAGGCCGCGTTCGGCATCGCAGGCGTTGTCGCCGCCCCGATATATTACGCCTACATAAAGGGCGAACTGGCTGACAGGGGACTGCTCTGACACGGACTGCAATGAGGCTTATTGACCTTACCCACACCTTTGACGAAACCATTCCGCTGTATCCCGGAGACCCCGTGCCTGAGATCAGGAAGCTTGCGGAATTGTCCGGCACCGGGTATATGCTTTCCGAGGTCTGCACGGGCATGCACGCCGGAACCCATATGGACGCACCGCTCCACATGATCGCAGGGGATAAATGCATCTCGGAGTTGCCCGTGGAAAAATTCATCGGACGGGGTGTCATCATAGACGCGCGAAACAGAAAGAAAATAGACGCCGGTCTGCTTGAGGGAGTGAATCCGGGACGCGGCGACATTGTGCTCGTTCTGACGGGCTTCTCGGCAAAGCTGCGGGAACCTGCCTATTTCCTCGATCATCCCCAAGTGACTCTCTCTTTTGCCAAGATCCTTGTTGAAGCGGGCATAAGCATTCTCGGCCTCGACACGCCGGGGCCGGACCGGGCCCCATTTACAGTTCACAGGAGACTGCTCTCCGGAGGTGTATTGATTGTCGAGAACCTTACAAACCTCGAAAGTCTTGTGGGTGTTCGAGAATTCGAAGTCTTCGCATTGCCTGCAAAATATAAGACCGAGGCTGCACCGGTCCGCGTAATTGCGAGGGTTATCGAAGACAGCTGATATATGTGCAGGCTTGTCCGAAGTATTCTCCTCTTGCGCGCTGAATTAGCCCGTGTGATTGATAATGGAAGTCAGGCTTGAAAACAACGGACTGGTTCATGACAACCTGCTGTATCTGATCGGCAGCCCTGAAAACTCAGACAGCGCGCGACGATTCGAATACTTCGGACATCCATACCGGAGTTAATGAATAAGCGGCTAATGGAAGAACGGTATCCTGAAAAACATTAGATAGCCGTTAAGGGTGAGGACGGCGCCTGTGCAAGCGGCCACGATGGCGAATCGGAAGACAGACCGTGAAAGCGATATGATGGATATCGACGACATGACTATGGCGATTTGAAGCATCACCTCTCCATAGTCGAAATAAGGGTCCTTGGCCCTGTTGATGTCCCTCTCGGTGTCAAGTTTCCTGGCCTCGTTTTCGATCTCTTTTTTCTCCGCATGGTAACGGGCCTCTTCATCAGCCGCCGACTTCTTCAGGGACTGAAAATGCTTTATCGTCTCAGGTTTCATGCCACTCGTGCGATCGAGTATTTCAGCCTCAAGCCTGTTCTTTTCTATGCGGTACAGGTGTTCCCGCATAACCTTGGACTGGTAGAAGGACCATTGGTCCGATGCCTGCTGCTGGGCCAGAAGCATATCCTTCATCGAGTTGTTGCCTCCGAGGGAACATACGGCAAGCATCACGGCGAAGATTGCAGTACACAGCGCAACCCTTTTTGTGAAAGTATTTTCACGGTGTTCCTTAAGCTCATTTACGTCGGGCAATTCTACTTCATCCATTCTATAGCCTCCTTGAAGGTATGAATATTTTATCGCAAGCCGCCGTTGCCTGCAAGTACCTTTTCGCCGGATTTGCTATAATGGTTGCTGGATAGTCACTTTTCGCAGCGGAGATACTACAAATGCAGAAGCTGATGAATCAAAGGGCAAAAAAGGCAGGACAGCCGCCCGGTACACTGATCCACATCGGGGACGAGACGATCAGGGACGTAAAGATATCCGTAATCGATTATGACGAAGGACAGTTTCAGGAAGTTGAATCCGCATCGTTAGATATATGCCTCTCCTTCAGGGAAAAGGAATCCGTGACCTGGATCAATATTGAGGGGATCCATCGCCCGGCAGTTCTTGAGCAGATCGGCCAGTGCTACGGCATTCATCCTCTGGTGCTCGAAGATATAATGGCCACTGACCAGCGTCCGAAAACAGAGGATTTCGGAGATTATATTTTCATCGTATTAAAGATGATCAGGTATGATGTGAAAACCGGCGGCCTCGACATCGAACAGGTGAGTATCCTGCTTGGCCGGAATTTCGTGATCTCTTTTCAGGAAGGCAGGGACGGAGATGTTTTCGACCGGATCAGGGAGCGTATAAGGACGGGAAAGGGCCGCATAAGGAAGATGGGCCCGGACTATCTCGTTTACGCGCTGGTCGATTCCGTTGTCGATAACTATTTCACGGTCCTCGAAAATATAGGCGAGAAAATCGAGATTGTCGAAGACAAAGTCGTTGCTGATCCGGCTGCGGACACACTGAGGTCGATACATAAACTCAAGCGGGACATGATATTCCTGCGCAAGTCGGTATGGCCGCTGAGGGAGGTAATAGGTACACTTGAGAGGGGTGATTCGGCACTTATCAAGGAATCCACCTCTATCTATCTGCGTGACATTTACGACCACACCATTCAGGTGATCGACACAGTAGAAACCTTCCGAGACATGCTTTCGGGCATGCTCGACATTTATCTTTCAAGCGTGAGCAACAGGCTCAATTCGGTCATGAAGGTACTGACCGTGATATCCACCATCTTCCTCCCTTTGAGCTTTATCGTCGGCTGGTACGGGATGAACTTCAAGTTCATGCCGGAACTCGAATGGCGGTGGGGATATCCGGCCGTACTAATTCTCATGGCGATCATCGCAGGATGGATGCTCATCCTTTTCAAACGCAAGAATTGGTTGTGATTTAGCGCTTTGCATAACTGCCTCCGTTTGTCGGTCGGATTATGTCCTACAAAAAAATCAGACAGTTGCCTATAGCCCGGGCATTCCTTATTCGTTAACCTGAAATAACAAACGGCGGATCAAGGATGGGAAAATGAATGATGCAGTGTCTGCGGCTGTTTCAGTTCTTGCAAAGACAATAGCTCTAATAGAAAGGAAACCGCCGGATGAAGTTGAGCCGGGCGAAATGCACATTTTAAGAGAATGCGCTGCAGTTATAGCGCGCTGCACAACCGACGAGCTTCTTTCGGCTATTAAGGGAAAAAAGGAAATTATGAAAATCTGAGTATTATTCATCGACACGAACACCATATTCCTGGGAGGAGATCATGGAAGATATCAAGCGCATACTCGTAGTTAGCAGGATGAGCAGATATTGCCGCAAGGCCGTCCATTACGGCGTTTCTCTCGCGCACAAGTTTGGGGCGGAACTCTATGTAATTCATACCGTGCATTCTCCACTGGTGTTTGGCGCCTGGAACCTGCCCAGACCATCTATAGAGGACGACTATAAGAAAGAGATTCATAATGTCAAAAAAGAACTCGACGCGATCATAAATGCCGAGAAGATCAAGGGACTTGCCATAAGTGAAATCATCAGGGAAGGCGAGCCGACGAAGGATATTCTCGATACGGTCGAAAAAGAGAAAATAGACCTTATTGTTATGCTTGCGCATGAAGAGTGGCGACTGGAACACTTTCTTTTCGGTCGCAGCACGGAAGAAGTTATACGAAAGATGCCGTGCTCGGTTTTACTGGTCAAGGAGGACCTGTCGCGTCCGGCATATTAAGATCGAATGATATTCTTCCGCAGCTGATATTTGGGGTTATTTGAAAATACCACTCACGACCATTCCCGACACGGAGGCTTAAAATGTATTGCCCATTCTTTGAACTTATACATAACACCGGGGTTTGCAATGCCTTAAAAAATGGATTCATTCCCGGAATCGACCGGATGAGCAGATTATGCTTCAAAGACGATTTTGCCGCTTGTCCGATGTTTAATGATGCCTGTCAGGACACGACTGTCAAAAGCAGTGAAAGGACACAACCTGTGCGGCAGATAATATGCTTGTCGGATATAAAACCAAAAGTGGAGGTCCTGTCCCGGCAATAATTCAGCGTTTGGGCTTATGCAGAATCACTATTTATTCTCCACCATAGGATATTTTATGAACAGGCTCAGAAGAAAACCGGCGACCGGCAGCACCGTGATGAACTCTAGCGCAGCGGGCACGCCGTAAGCATCGGCAATGGCGCCGAGGATTGTGACCCCGATACCGCCGGTTCCTATGGCAAATCCTACCGTCAATCCCGACGCCATCCCG
>Ga0335071_10004951_pt1 | contig 13909 bp, 9 predicted proteins | sample Lox_Sample_15_FD_206724 | JGI IMG/M metagenome (GOLD analysis project Ga0335071, IMG submission 206724) | Soil microbial communities from Loxahatchee National Wildlife Refuge, Florida, United States - Lox_Sample_1.5 | ecosystem: Environmental > Terrestrial > Soil > Wetlands | place: USA: Florida... | reverse complement strand
ATCGCCTCAACCTGGCAGCGCGCGGGACGAGCGGGCAGACGCAAGGGGAGTTCCTGTGCCGTGCTGGTCGCCTCTTCCCGCCCCCTGGATCAATTTATCGTAAAACACCCGGAGTACTTTTTCTCCGGTTCCCCCGAGCATGCCTATATCCAGCCGGATAACCTTGAAATCCTGATCAACCATCTGAAATGCGCCGCGTTCGAACTGCCGCTCGGACCGGGGGAATCATTCGGCGACGTGGATCTCGATTTGCTGTGCGCGCGGCTGGCCGAAGCCGGATATATGCATCGCAGCGGGGATTATTACTACTGGACGCAGGAAGCGTATCCGGCCGACACGGTGAGCCTCCGGTCCGTTTCGTCGGATAACTTCGTGATCGTCGACGAGACGGATCAGCCCGAAGTGATCGGCGAGGTCGATTTTTCAAGCGCTCTTTCCACCGTGCATCCCAAAGCGATCTATATGCACGGAGCTCAGCAATACCACGTCGAGCGGCTGGAATTTGAGCAGCGCAAGGCCTATGTCCGGAAAGTCGACGTCGATTACTTTACCCAGGCGATCCGGTACACGCAGGTCCAGAAGCTGAAAGCGGAAGAAACGATCGCGGTCCCGGGGCCGGCAACAAAGTCACATGGAGATGTGCAGGTCCGCTCGCAGGTCGTAGGGTTCAAGAAAATCAAGTTCTATACTCTGGAGAATGTGGGGTCCGGAAAGCTCGAACTGCCGGAAGATGAAATGCACACAACCGCATTCTGGATCACATTGAGCAGGGAACTTGTGGATTCGCTTCCTTTCACGATCTCCGAACGGCAGAACGGGCTTTCCGGGCTGCTGTATGCGCTCGAGTCCGTTGCCAGCCTCTTGCTGATGTGCGATCGCATGGATTTGGGCGCAACGGTCGGCGAAGGCGCCCTGGAATCAGGTGAAGCTCCGCGCGAATGGCCGGGGACGCCGGATTCTTCCGGAGGCGAATTCTTTGAGCCGACGCTATACTTATATGATGCGTACCCGGGTGGAATCGGCCTGAGCGAACCTCTGTTTCATTTTCACGAACTGCTGATTCACAGAACGCGGGAACTCATTGCGAGTTGCCAGTGTGAGAAAGGGTGCCCTTCGTGCGTAGGACCTGCGGGCGAGACGGGCGAACGCGCCAAGGAAGCGGCGCTGGCGATACTGGAGCGATTGTCAATTCCAGATTCCCAATTCCAGACTTCAATTCTGAGCAGAAATCGGGAATCTGGAATCGAGAATCTGGAATAGGGAATCTGGAATCGAATAAGAAAATGGACAGGTTTGAGGAGAGGCTGGCGAAAGTGGCGGCGTTGCGTCCGCGGACACGCCTACCGAGAGACCGGCAGATAGCCGGGGGAGACTCGAATTCCGAGCAATTGATGAAATTGCTGGGCGGCGAAATACGGGCCAACAGATTCGGTAAACACGTCCGCGTACAGCGCACGTTTTCCTATCCCCGGGCGGAGGCGGTCAGTCCCCGGGCGCTGCGACTTGTGGCGCCGGATTCCGGGGACGCTGTTTGTGATCTCGGCCAGTGGTTGTTCCTGGACACAGAGACGACGGGGCTGGCCGGGGGCACCGGAACGTATGCATTTCTGGTCGGCGTCGGGTGGTGGGAAGAAGAGAGGTTTGTCGTAGAGCAGTTCTTCATGAGAGATCACGGAGAAGAACCGTCCCTGCTGCTCGATGTCCTGGAGCGCCTGGATCAGAGGCGTGTGCTGGTTACTTTCAACGGCAAGAGCTTCGACTGGCCGCTATTGCAGACCCGGTTCCAGATGACACGCATTGGAGAAGTCCCGGAGCTTTTGGCGCATCTGGATCTGCTCCATCCCGCCCGCCGGATCTGGCGATGGCGTCTTTCATCGGTGGCGCTGACACAGCTGGAACGACACATATTGCAGTTTGACCGAGGCGAGGACATCCCTTCGGAGACTATCCCACAGAGATATTTCGATTTTCTTCGCGGTGGCCCGCCTGAGGCAATGGCCGAAGTCTTTCGCCACAACCAGATGGATCTATGCGGTCTCGCGGCCCTGGCGTTGCGGATCGCCGGCATGCTCGCAGATCCTGAAACTACCGGCTGCGGCGCCGGCGAGCTTTTTGGAATTTCGCGCCTGCTGCAAAAACGCGGGCAGCAATCCCTTGCGGGGCGCATATACCAGAGAGCGCTGGACGAGGGATTGCCGGATGCCGCGGAACAGATTGCGCGCAGAGAACTCGCACTTCTGGCAAAGCGCGAAAAGAACTATGAGCTTTCGAACTCGCTTTGGGAACAACTCCTTGGAGATTCCGCCGAGGGCCTTCAAGCATATGAGCAGCTGGCCATCTATTATGAACACCACGCCTCGCTGCCTCAGAAAGCCGCAGCACTCTCGCGCGAAGCGCTGGTCCGATTACAGGAGTCCTTCCGCGCCGGCCACCTGCCCGCCCGCAAATATCAGCAGTGGCACGCAAGCTTCCAGCACCGCCTGAATCGACTCGGCTCCAAGATTCCTTGATTCCCAATTCCCAATTCCAAATTCCAGATTCCAGATTAGAGCCCTATTCCAGTATCGATAATCTGAAATCGAGAATCGAGAATTGAGAATCTGGAATCGAGAATCGAAAATTGAGAATTGAGAATTGAGAATTGAGAATCTGGAATCGGCAATCTATTTTGGTATGAATGGGCGCGCGCAAAACTCGAGCAGCGCGCCTATGAATGCGGAGCATGGGATTGTGAGGATCCAGGCCCAAGTAATGCTCCTCGCCAGGCCCCACCGGACGGCTGATTTCCGCTGAATCGATCCTGCCCCTACGATGGCTCCGGTGATCGTGTGCGTTGTGCTCAAAGGTATTCCCAGCAGCGAAAGGAAAACGATCGTGACACCGCCCCCGGTCTCGGCGCAGAATCCGCCGATTGGCTGCAATTTTGTGAGCCTCATACCGAGAGTCCTGACGATTCTCCATCCTCCGAAATAGGTCCCCAATCCCATGGCGATATTGCAGGAAAAAATCACCCACAAAGGAATATGCGCCTTTTGGCCTGTCACTGTCGCAGGCGCCAGGTTTGCCGATATCAGCAATGCCAGGATGATGCCCATGGTTTTCTGTGCGTCGTTCATGCCGTGGCTGAAACTGAAGATGGAAGCGGACACCAGTTGCCCTCGGCGGAAAAACTTATCCACTTTCCGCGGCGTCGAATTGCGGAAGATCCAAAGCACCAGCCACATCATCAGGCGCCCCAGGATGAACCCCACGATGGGAGCTATGACGATATAAGGAACAATTTTGATGAAGCCTTGAGGCTTAAGAGCAATCCACCCTGCTTTGGCTACGGCGGATCCCGCGAACCCTCCTACCAGCGCATGCGACGAGCTGGTGGGTAATCCGAACCACCATGTGATCAGATCCCAGACAATGGCGCCCAGCAGCCCGAACATCACCATATATGGGTCCAGAAACTGAGCATGCACGATGTCGTGCCCGATGGTGGCTGCTACTTTGGTCTCAAGAAAAAACGCGGCGCTGAAATTGCAGACGGCTGCCAGCAGGACCGCCGCCCGGGGTGAGAGAACCCTGGTGGATACGACGGTAGCAATGGAATTGGCCGCGTCATGAAAGCCGTTCAGGAAATCGAACGCGAGAGCTACAATAATGACCATGGCTACTACTACAATCTGACCGTCCATGCATTCTCCAATTGCGCTGCAAAGCAGAAGAACAGCCTTCAATCAATATTGCGCACGTACTTATACCAGAATGCGATCCAAACATCATCTGCTATAAGAATGTGACCAAATCAGGCCGCCGAGCGAGAGATGTTGACTTCTGCGGCATTTGATGGGATGGTAATTCCTTCGCGGCATCTCATCGCAGATAAAACGTGATATCGCAACCAAATGGGAGGACCCTCCCGGTTATGAGGCAGGTAGTTATATGGGGAATGAGTATCGCGTAATTCTGGCGGACGACCATGTGCTTATGCGCCACGGCTTGCGGCGAATTCTGGAGGAGAGATCGACCCTGGAAGTGTCGGCCGAAGTCGGGGACGGCCTGGAGCTTCTGAATGTTCTGCAAAAAATCAATCCGGACTTGATTATTCTCGATGTGTCGATGCCGAACCTGCGCGGGATTGAGGCAATCCCAGAGATACGCCGCATCCGGCCGAATGTGAAAGTTCTCATGCTGACGATGCACAAGGAAGAGGATTATCTCTATCAGGCCATCTCCGCCGGGGCCAACGGTTATCTGCTGAAAGACGACGCTGAAAAAGAGCTGTTCTCGGCCATCGAACACATAAAAAACGGCAAAATCTATATATCGCCCAGCCTTGCCGACCAGTCGATGCAAAACTGGGCCCGCCTCCGGCGCGGAGAAGATGATTCTCACACTTCTGAGTCTCTGACTGTCCGGGAAAGAGAAATATTGAAACTGATTGCCGAAGGGAAGTCGAACAAGGAGATCGGCGACCTGCTTTATATCAGCGTGCGCACCGTGGAACGTCACCGGGCCAATATGATGAGCAAGCTCAACATCCGAAAAACGGCCGAGCTGGTGCAGTACGCCCTCCGCAAGCACTACATCTAAGCTTTCGGCTCTCAGCCATCAGCTGTCAGCATCGATCGATTCTCAATTCTCAATTCTCAATTCCAGATTAAGAATGCTTTAAATCGAGAATCTGAAATCTGGAATCAACTGAAAATCAGTAATTGAGCATCTGCGGACAGCTGATAGCCGAAAGCTGATTGCTGATAGCTATTATTGCTTCTTCCCCCCCAGCTCTTCATCGATCACGTCCGCAATATCTTCGTAGGGGCGATTCCCGTTCAGGTATCTGCCGTTGACGAAAAGAGCAGGCGTTCCATCGACTCCGGCGGAGGATCCGGCGCGAACATCCTCACGCACTTGTGCGGCGTACCGCTTCCCGTCCAGGCATTTGCTGAATGCGTCTGTGTCGAGGCCGAGCTTGCCGGCCCTCTGCTTGAGATCCTTTTCGCCGAGGTTTCCCTGATCCGCGAACAACAGGTCGTGCATTTCCCAGAAATGTCCCTGGGCTGCCGCGCAAAGAGAGGCTTCCGCCGCCTTCTGCGCGTAAGGATGAATGCTTGTAAGCGGCATCTGGCGGAATACAAGGCGCACCTTCTTGCCGTAATTTTTTATCACTTCCTTGATCGTTTCGCTCATCTCTTTGCAGTAAGGGCATTGAAAATCGGAAAACAGGACAAGAGAAACGGGGGCGGAAGGCAATCCCTGAACCGGCCGTCCGTCTGCATTTACATTAAAACGAAGCGGCTCCATGGACCGCACGACTTTGTGTTCCTTCTCCAGTTTCTCGAGATATGTCTGGCGGGCGAGAGCGGCCTTCTGTTTATTGAGGTATTTGGCGATTTGGGGAAGCGCCTCTTCCTTGCTCATTTTGATCCGCTGCTTGTTGGTTTCGTAGAAGAGTTCAATCTCCTCGTTCGTTGCTTCCTGCACCTTTCGGTCGATTTCCCTGGAGGTCAATTCCTCCTTGGAGATCCCCTGTTTTTGCGCCTCGGCTGCAAGGAGTTTTTCCGCTACAACCCGCTCCAGGGCGTTTGTCAATATTTCATACTCATTCTCGGCGTAAGATGCCTTTTCTCTCAGCTTTTTCAGCTCTAGCGATTCCAGGTCGTCGGCGCCCTCATTGCGGACCTGGGGCTCGGTGATGGCGATCCCGTCTACAGAGCCCAGGGGCTTTCCCCGCCCCTTTTTTTGCTCCTGGGCATGTGTCATCGGTATGAAGAGGCAGCACGCCATTATGAATGTCCAAAGAGCCGTAGTTCGAAAAGAGAATTGCATAATTACCCTCATGCCGCATTGCCGCGGATCTTGTTGCCGTGTTTCAAAGACAGGACACCTTCTTGATGTTACTTGCGGACCGATTCCTGCGCAAGTATTGTGCTCGGCATCCGATTTCCATCGAATATTCTGTTGCGATCACATTGCACTATCGGTAGATTACTTTTAATAAGGAGAATTGTTCTCATGCCAGATGCCAAAAGGAAGCAGCCGCGGGGTGTGACAACGATCAATGTGGAACTGTGCAAAGGTTGCGGTTTCTGCATTGCATTCTGTCCGGCCGACGTGCTTGAGTTCTCAGCAGAATTTAACAGCAAGGGGTATCACCCGCCGCATGCGGTTAAGCCGGAAGCCTGTACAGGTTGCGGTCTCTGCGGTCTGTACTGTCCGGATTTTGCCATTTTCGGAATCGTTATCAAAGATGTTGCCTGAAAGGAGGCCCAGTGAAAGCCGATCCCCGAGGGGTTTTGACAGGAGCGCATTTCCTGGATGGTGATCACGCCTGCTGTGAAGGGGCTATTGCCGCAGGGTGCCGATTTGTGGCCGGGTACCCCATCACTCCGTCCACCGAAGTCGTAGAGCGGATCGCGACGCGATTCCCGGCTGTCGGCGGACTGTTCATCCAGATGGAGGATGAAATCGCTTCATCCATAGCGATTCAGGGAGCCGTGTGGGGCGGCGCGAAAGCGATGACTGTGACGTCCGGGCCGGGATTTTCGCTGATGATGGAGCACATCGGTCTGGCTGTGATGACCGAAACGCCGTGCGTGTTCGTCGATGTACAGCGGGGCGGACCCTCGACAGGACTCCCCACCTTGCCCGCGCAGGCAGATATGATGCAGGCGCGATGGGGGAGTCACGGCGACTATGAGATTATCGCCCTCTGCCCGAACTCACCCCAGGAATGCTTCGATTTGACCATCCGGGCGTTTAATCTGGCCGAAGAATACCGCGTGCCAGTGCTGTTGATGATGGACGAATGCGTCGGGCATATGACCGAAAAGGTCGTCATCCCAATCGCGGACGACATCGACCTCATGGCTCGGCGCTACACGACCGCCAAGCCCGGAGAATATTTGCCGTACCATGCCGACAGCAGCCTCGTGCCCCCGATGGCGAAGGCGGGGGACGGTCATCGATTCCACGTGACGGGATTGACGCATGACGAGAGGGGGTATCCGGCTATGAATGCCGATGCCCAGGAAAAGTGCGTGTCGAGAATTGTGCAAAAAATTCGCGGCAATGCAGACAAGATCAGCATGGTAGAGGAATCCGAAACGGAAGGCGCCGATGTCGTCGTGGTCTCATACGGCATCACCTCCCGGGTGGCAGTGAAAGCCATCGAAATGGCAAAAGCTGAAGGAATCAAGGTCGGCCATCTTCGTCTCATCACCGCCTGGCCCTTCCCTGAAAGGCGCATCCGCGAGCTGGCATCGCGCGTGAAGGCATTCGTGATGCCTGAGCTGAACTACGGACAAATGTTTTATGAGCTGCAGAGCGCCATCGAGGGTAGAGCCGAAACGTACCTGATTCCCCATGGCGGTGGAACCGTGCATGATCCCGAGGTCATCTGCCGTAAGATCGTTGAAGCCGCCAAGAAACAGCCGGGAAAGGAGACGCAAAGATGAACGCGATAAATCCGATGAGCCAATACCTCAGAATGGATCGCATCCCGCATATCTGGTGCTCCGGCTGCGGATTGGGTACGACCGTGAATTGCTTCGTTCGTGCCATCGAGGGCTGCGATATCCCCCTGGATCAGATCAGTGTCGTGTCGGGAATCGGCTGTACCGGAAGGGTCGCCGGCTATCTGAAGCTGGACAGCTTTCACACCACGCACGGCCGGCCGATCGCGTTTGCGACCGGACTCAAGCTTGCAAACCCGAAATTGAAAGTCGTCGTGTACAGCGGAGACGGAGACCTCTTTTCCATTGGTGGAAATCACTTTATCCACGCGGCCCGCAGAAATATGGACATGACGATCATCTGCGTGAACAACTTCACCTATGGAATGACGGGAGGCCAGGTCACCCCGACGACGCCGATCGATGCCGTTGCTTCGACGGCGCCGTATGGCAACTTCGAGGACCCGTTCAACCTGCCGTATCTGGCGGACTCCACCGGTGCCGTCTATGTCGCGCGCTGGACAACGTTTCATGTGCGCCAGTTGATCAAATCCATGAAGGAGGCCATTCAGAAAAAGGGTTTCAGCTTTATCGAAATCATCAGTCCGTGCCCGACTCTCTATGGAAGAAGAAACAGACTGGGCGATGGGCTGGAAATGATGCAGTTCTACAAGGCAAACAGCACGATTCAAAACGGGGCCGACACGCGTGACGCAGTCCTCGATTTCAAAGGCAAGATTTTATGCGGAAAATTCGTTGATCGAGAACGGCCGCCCTTTCTTGAGAACTACAATACGAAAATGGCCGAAAGAATCGGGCCGACCTTCAAGCCCTACGAGGGGGTGCTATGAGCGCGACCGAGATCAAATTTGGGGGGTTCGGCGGGCAGGGTGTGATCCTGGCAGGAATTATTGTCGGGCGGGCCGCCAGCATTTATAACAACAAATTCGCCACTCTCACGCAGAGCTTCGGACCCGAAGCGCGCGGGAGCGCCTGCAGTGCCCAGGTCATCGTTTCGGACGACAAGATCCTGTATCCCTACGTCACGAGACCCGAGATCCTTCTGGTTATGTCCCAGGAGGCCTGCAACAAGTTTCTGCCGGAAGCGACCGACCACGCGACCATCATCATTGAAGAAGATTTGGTGCGACCGCAGGGGCTCAAACCCGGAATGAAGCTATATGGAATCCCCGCGACACGCCTCGCGGAAGAACTCGGACGAAAAATGATCCTGAATATCGTCATGGTGGGATTTTTCACCGCCGTGACAAAGCTCGTTGCGTATGAGGCTGCGCGCGAAGCCGTCATCGCCTCCGTGCCCAACGGGACAGAAGCCCTGAATTCCAAGGCTTTTGAGCGCGGCTACGAATACGGTCTTTCTTTGAAATAATTCCAAATTCCCGATTTCAGATTCCCGATTGAAACTAGGGGTACGCAATTCAAAATTAGCCTGTCTGTGCAGCGTGGCGCAATGTCGAAACAGCCTGCGTTAAACCAACCATCCCTCTGGAATCTGGAATCTGGAATCGGAGATCATGTGATTTTTGTAGGCTCGTTTGCGGCGCTGGAAGGCCGATGGATCGAGACGATCGCCGAACTGCAGCGCGACGATCCTCTGCTCGAAGTCAATGTCCTCGTCGGGTCCCATCTCCTCGCTACCTACCTGAAGCGCCGTTTCGCCCGTTCGGGACGCGCCCTGGCGAATGTCCGGTTTTACACCTTCCTGGACTTCGCAATCCGTCTGGCCGCTGTATCGGGCGCAGCCTCCGGAAAGCGCAGAATGCCGCATTTAGGAAATTCAATTATTATCGAGGAAGTTCTCGCTGCGCACACGCCGGACGTGTTCAAGCCGCTATCCGGAATGCCGGGGTTTCGGGATGCGTTGCTGGATACCTTCCGGGACCTAAGGGATGGCGGAGTTGCGCCTCAGGAGCTGGAGGGTGTCGTCGGGAGTGATCCGCAGATGAAGGACCGCAGGCGGCATCTCAGCGGTCTGGCGGACTTGTACCGACGATTTCGGGAACGAGTCAGCCTATTTCAGGACGAGGACGACGATTTCCGCACCGCGATCAGGAATGCACCTGCGGCGGCCGGGGCGTTCGCGTCGAAACAACTGCTGGTGTATGGCATTTATGATGCCACGGGACAGCAACTCAGGCTTCTCGATGCGTTGAAGGATGTCTTCGGGATGATTTTTTTCATCCCTTGTGTGGATGAAGCCGTGGGCGAGTTCGCAAAGCCGTTTCTTCAAAGCCGGATGAAGGAGCTTGGCGTCGAGTGCACGCGGCTTCCGGAGAAGCAACCGCAGTGCAGCCTCGACCGCCTGGCGGCCGACGATTTCGGGTTATCGCACAGGCACGATTCCGGCGCCGGCGCAAGCCTGCCCCCGGATGGATCCGTCGCGCTTGTCTCCGCGCCCGGAGAGTCGCGGCTGGCCGTTGAAATTGTGCGCGAGATCCTTCGCGCCGTGCGTGACGGAATCATCCGCGGGTTTCATGAAGCTGCCGTCATTCTGCGGCAGCCCGAGAACGACATCCCTATCTTGAGCGAAATGCTCCGGCTGAGAGGCATTCCCCATTTCGTTCACGGAGGCAGCAGTTTCGCCGACCGGCCGCTCAGCAAAGCCGTTGTCGCACTCAGCAACCTGGAGTCCAATGGCTATTCGCGCGAGGCGGTTTTTGCGGCACTGGAGCTGGTGGCAGCTGCGCTGCCGGGGACCTTCGCCGAATCGTGGGACGTGCAGACCTGGCGGTCCCTGACCAACGATGCACGCTTCCTGGCAGGCCTGCAATCCTGGGAGAAGGGGACGGAAGGGCTTGTCGCTGAAGCTCACAAAAGCCTGAATAGAGCTGAAAGCGTCGCCCCTGCCGACCGGGATGACGATGACTCGGAGCGCAGAATCGAGTCGCCTGGGCAGGCGGTCCTGCGCCTGGAGGCCGCGAAGGCCCTTCGGAGCGCATGGAAACTCCTGATGAATGCCTCTTCCGCGTGGCCCACCGGTCTCACTTGGGAAGACTGGGCCGACTATCTCGACCGGCATTTGGAACCGTTGCTGGGGGGGGCAAGAGATTGGGCGGCGTTTTCGGCGGCACTCGACGATATCAGGAATCTGGGAACGCTCAACGGAATCGAGCCTCGAGACTCGAGACTCGAGAATGAAAAGTTCCGGGGTGTGGGCATTGGGATAGTGTCGAAGGAGAGGATGAAGGCCGCGCTGGGAGAGGCGGTTGAATCCTTGTCCTATCCGGAGGGGCAGTTTCAGAAAAGCGGCGTCAACCTGCTTTCCACGAGCGCCGCGCGCGGATTGCGGTTTCCGCTTGTCATTATTCCCGGCTTGGAAGAAGGACGCTTTCCCGCGAAATTGCGGCAGGATCCCCTGCTCCTGGATTCGGAACGCCGCCGGATTGGGAACTTGTCCATCAAGGCCAAACGCATGGAAGAAGAGCGGCTTTTATTCGACATGACCGCCCGCTCTGCAGAAAGACGACTGGTGCTCATGACGTCCCGGCTTGATGAGAGTTCCGATCGTGAGCGTATCCCTTCGCAGTTTTTCCTGCGGGTTGCCGCAGCGATCCGGAACAAGATCGTGGCGATTCGCGATCTTACGGAGAGTGCAATTCCGGGATTCCGGTCCGTGAGTCTGGAAAACCCCGCACCCTCAAAAGGCGATCTGGCGGTGGATGAATGTGAAATACGTCTTCGGCTGATCACGGCGAACCGCGACACTGCATACCTGGCGCTTGGAGCACTGGAGCGCCTGGAGCCGAAAAGGATGGCCGGGCCACTGGCGTACGATCATGCCCGTTGGGCGCACCGGCTGACTCCGTATGACGGCTTTCTGTCGGACCCGGAACTTGTGGCGTGGGCGACGCGCAATCTGGGATCTTCCGCAAGTCAGGTTTCTGCGAGCCGTCTGGAAGAATATGCAAAATGTCCCTATTACTTTTATCTCAAGCGCGGGATAGCGCTGGAAGCTTGGGAAGAACCTGCGCCGCTGGAGGGAATGGATCCGCTTGAAAGGGGATCGGCCGTTCATTCCATTCTTGAAAGTTTTCTCAAAAACTACAGCGGCGAGAGATTTTTGGCGGCATCGGAGGAGGAACTCCGGCATTCTCTGAATGCCCTGGCGAAAGAGGCGCTCGAGAAGGCGCGACCGGAAGGCATTCCCGATCTCCTGTGGGAGATCGAACGGGACTCGTTCCTGGGACTGCTGAGCGCCTGGATCGTATTTGAAAAAAGCAGGATCGGGAGCGGCCTGTTGCCTGCCGGACTGGAGCGTGATTTTGGAGAAATTCAGCCCGGCCAGAGGCATCCGGCGTTCCGGTTGCAGGCGGGCCGGCATATTTTTGAATTCAGAGGCAGAATCGATCGCATCGATCTCTCTCGCGATGGAAGACATGCGCGTGTTGTGGACTACAAGACCGGCTCTCTTCCCAGATCCATGCGCGGGGAAGGGAAGACGCCGCTCATGTCGGGTGAGCGGATTCAGATCGCAATTTATAAGGGGGCGCTTTCGGTCCTGGATGAATTCAAGGGCGTGGAAATAGTGGAAGGGGAATATCTGCATATGCAGCCCAAAGACGGTCGGATCGTCCCTTGCCATTTCACGGACAAAGAACTGGACGCTGCATCCCGATCTCTGCCGAGAATACTCGAAATCGTCGGCAACGGAATTGAAAGCGGCGTGTTTTTTGCGCGGACGGCGGGATCCGTCCGGCCTGATGGACACTGCGAATACTGCGATTACCTGCCGATTTGCGGCAAGGATCGCGTGCAGCGGGAGGAACGCAAAATGAGCGACCCTGCGGTGCGCAGATTCCTTCAGATCCTGGAGCCAGTGCAATGAACGATCGCACGCTTGAGACATGCATCGGCGATAGAGACGCCCGGCGGCGAGCTGTCGAAGAGACGGATCGCTCCTTTGTCGTTGAGGCGTCCGCCGGCACCGGGAAGACACGCACGCTCCTGGATAGGATTTTGTATCTGGTGCTCGAGCGCGGGCCGGACGGGTCTCCCGTACGACTTTCCCGCATCTGTGCGATTACGTTTACCGAAAAAGCTGCGGGCGAGATGAAGGTTCGCCTCCGGCAGGAACTCGAAAAGAAGCTCCTGGACGCCGGAGCATCCCCTGACTATCTGGAGCGGATCCGCGAGGCTCTCGATGATCTCGAGACGGCCTCCATCTCCACGTTTCATTCCTTCGCAGTGTCTCTGTTGAAAGAGCGACCGATCGAGGCGGAGCTCGATCCGCGATTTGCTGCGCTCGATGATCTCCGGAGTGAGCTCTTTTTTCGCGAAGTGTGGGAGCCGTGGATTAGCCGCGCACTAATGGAGCGACATCCGGTTCTGGAAAAAGCCTTGAGGAACGGGTTCCGTCTCCTGAACCTGGTTAATCTGGCGAAAGCCCTCCGACAGAATTGGCTTAATATCCGCGAGCTGGCATGCGATCCCCCCCCGTCGGAGGAGCAGGCCCGTGAAGAGATCGAGAGCCGCCTCCGGCAGGCGGGCGAATATCTTCAGAACGTGACCAATCCCAAGGACAAGTTGGCAGTTTGCTTGGGGAAAGCGTTGATCTGGCTCGAGCATCCGGCGGAAGAAGGCCATGAATTGTCGAAGCCAGGCGGATCGGGCATCGCGGCGAATTGGACCGGCGGCAAGGAAATGGTGAAGGAGGTGCAAGGCTTCCTCCGGGAAGTGGTCGATTTTAGGGCGTTGTACGCCAAAATGCCTGGCCAGCGCCTTTTTCATGAAGTCGTCTGCTGGATAAAAGAAGATTTTATGAAGGGCGAGTGGGAGAAACGCAAGCGCAGCAGTGGACTGCTCGATTTCGATGATCAGCTGAGGCTTGCGCGGGATCTGTTGCTTCAGAACAAAACGGTGCGGCGCGAATTTCAGCGGCAGTACCGGACGCTGCTGGTAGACGAATTCCAGGACACGGACGCCATTCAATGGGACATTGTCCTGCTGCTTGCTTCCACGGACATCGAAGAGACGGATCTGGCCAAGCTGAAACCCGAACCGGGACGCCTGTTTATCGTCGGGGACCCGAAACAGTCCATTTATCGCTTCCGCAACGCAGACATCGAAACCTACCTCCAAATCGTGGACACCCACCGATTGAAATTCCTTGGACTCGAACACCTTAAGCTGACCACCAATTTCCGCTCGGTCCCCTCGATCCTCCGTTTTGTGGATGCTGCCTTTAAGAGTGCCATGAATCCCGACGAGGAAACCCGCGCGTACCAGCCAGAATATTTGGCTTTCGGCAATCAGGGATACCGGAATCCCCCCAATTCCAATTCCAATTCGTGGACACCCACCAATTCCAACTCCAGTTCCACCAGTTCCAGTTCGTGGACACCCACTGTTCACCTTCTCGGGGACATAGGCAGCGAAAGCGAAACTAAGCTCAAAACGCTTGAAGTTGTTGAGAACGAGTCTAGGCGCATCGCCAACCTTATTTTGGA
>Ga0335071_10004950_pt1 | contig 13911 bp, 12 predicted proteins | sample Lox_Sample_15_FD_206724 | JGI IMG/M metagenome (GOLD analysis project Ga0335071, IMG submission 206724) | Soil microbial communities from Loxahatchee National Wildlife Refuge, Florida, United States - Lox_Sample_1.5 | ecosystem: Environmental > Terrestrial > Soil > Wetlands | place: USA... | reverse complement strand
CCGGGTCTCGTTCAATGCTGAGGCACACGATCGATCGCGTGGAGACGATCATTCCTCGGCAACAGCTTGTGACCATTGTCGGTCGTCGTCATATGAAGTATGCAGAACCGCAGCTGGCTGACCGACCTCCGGATACAGTACTTATGCAGCCGCGCAATCGCGAGACGGCCCCCGGGATCCTTCACTCCCTGTTGCGGATTAACCGTCGTGATCCAGAGGCGGTGGTATGCCTTTTCCCTTCAGACCAGTTCATTCTCGAAGAGCGCCGATTCATGGCTTGCGTTCGTAGGGCGACAAGAATTGCGTCAGTGTATCCCGGCTCTCTCATTCTTCTTGGCGTACAGCCGACGTTCGTGGAGGATGGCTACGGCTGGATTGAGAAAGGGGAGAGACTCTCCGGGGAGAGCGCGGGGCAGGTCTACCGCGTACATCGGTTCATTGAAAAGCCCGATATGCGGATGGCACAGGTCCTGTACCTCACCGGGAGCCTGCTGAACACAATGGTCGTCGTGTGCCGCGCGCAAACCCTGCTCAATCTCTTTGAGAGGAATACACCATCCTTGTTCGCCGAGTTCAGCAAGATCAAATACTCTCTCGACACACCCATGGAAGCTGAGCTTCTCGACTCATTGTATGCGCGAATCCCGGCAGTGAACTTCTCCTATGCAATCCTCGAACGGAATCCGGAAGAGCTTCGTGTCCTCGAAGTTAGGAATGTGTACTGGAGCGATTGGGGTGTTCCTGAAAGAGTCGAATTCGATCTCAAGACCTTTTTCGCTCCGGCTGCCCGAACTGCCAGGACACCTATCGCCGAAGCTGAAGACCCGAGAGAGGCGAGGAGAATCAGCGTGCATGCAGGAGCATCCTTTGGTGACGCGGCATCGAGGACACGATGGCAGAATCCACTCTAGGCGTACCCACAACTGATTGAGGGTGTCCCATGGAAGAAACGTTCAGAAAAATGAAATCGCCAGACAATGTCAAAACCCAGATAGCGGTGTTTGTGATTGTCTCCGCGATATTCTTCGCGATCCAAATTCGCCCAGTGTAGTGTTCGGTAGCAATGTCCACACGGGACAGAGCATGCCCTTAGACTTAGCAACCATTGACGGAGGTCCTATGGACTCGGCAGAAAAGCAAACAGAGGGAACAAGCGATTTCACATCGGCCCCGTCGGGGAGATATCCTGATGGAAGGACCGGATCCCAGAAGGCTCCGGCAGGGGCGAAGATCCCGCCTCCCAGGATCTGGGGGTGGTTCCTCTTCATTCTCTTGACGAATTACATCCTGGCGTCGCTCCTTTTGCCCAATCCGGAATCGCCTGTTACAGTGCCGTACACTGTTTTCAAGACGGAAGTTGGGAAGGGGAATGTGGATGCAATTTATGGCAGGGGTGAGACCGTTGCGGGACACTTCAAGGCTCCGGTCATGTACCCATCAGACTCCGCTAAGGCTGCAGCGATAAGGGAGCCATCAAGACCCGTGAGCAACTTCACAACGACGCTCCCATCTTTTGTGGACCCTGGTCTGGAGGCGTTCTTGATCGACCACCGCGTCGAGATCAGCGCAAAGCCGATCCACGAGGAGCGCAGTTCTTTCGTGACGTTTCTCTATAGTTTTGGCCCCGGTCTGCTGTTCATCGGCTTTTATGTTTGGCTCTTCCGGCGATCAGCCAAGCAAGGAGGTTCACTGGGAGGAGGGATCCTGGGCATCGGCAAGAGCGGAGCACGACGCTACGATCAGGAGAAGGATACAAAAGTCTCCTTCAATGATGTTGCAGGCATTGACGAAGCCAAGAATGAGCTGGTAGAGGTTGTCGATTTTCTTAAGGATCCGAGCAGATACTCCCTCCTGGGCGGCACATCACCGAAGGGTGTACTTCTCGTGGGCGCGCCGGGCACGGGGAAGACGCTGTTGGCGAAAGCAGTCGCTGGCGAGGCGGGGGTTCCCTTCTTCTCGATGAGCGCATCGGAATTCGTGGAGATGATTGTTGGAGTAGGCGCGGCAAGGGTTCGTGACCTGTTCAAGGAGGCACGCGAGCACGCCCCCGCGATCATCTTTATCGATGAGCTGGATGCTATCGGTCGCGCCCGTGGGCAGTTCGCTGTCGGTGGCTCAAGCGAGCAGGAGCAGACCCTCAACCAGATCCTGACGGAAATGGACGGCTTTTCAGGCCGGGAGGGGATCATCGTGTTGGGGGCCACCAACCAGCCGGAAGTGCTCGACAAGGCGCTCCTCAGGCCTGGACGCTTCGACCGACGCGTCGTCGTGAACCTGCCGGACAAGTTGGGGCGCGAGGCGATTCTCAGGGTCCATACCCGGAATATGCCGCTCGCGGCCGATGTTCGCTTGACGGACCTTGCAGCTTCCACGCCAGGGTTCTCGGGAGCCGATCTGAAGAATCTGAGCAACGAAGCGGCCCTTCTGGCAGCCCGACGCCGTCAGACTGAGGTTTGTGAGAAGGACTTCACCGACGCCCTCGAAAAAGTCGTCCTCGGCCCAGCGCGACCGCTCCTCTTGAGCCGTACCGACAAAGAACGCATTGCCTACCATGAGGGGGGACATGCGATCCTGGGACTCGTCGTGGCAGGTGCTGACCCGGTCAAGCGTGTCACCATCGTTCCGCGTGGCATGGCGCTTGGTGTGACATATCAGCGTCCTGACAGCGACCGGTACAACTACCCTGAACCATATCTGCGAGCACGGATCGTCGGCATGCTGGGAGGACGCTCGGCCGAAGAGATCGTCTACGGCGTAAAAACCACTGGGGCGGAATCCGATATCGAGCAAGCCACGCAGCTCGCCCGGGAAATGGTGACGCGTTGGGGAATGAGTGAGAGGATCGGACTGGTGCAACTTGCGTCCCGAGGAAACCCCTATCTTGGCGGCTCAGCAGGATATGCAGACCAGACGGGGTATAGCGAGGAAACTGCAAAGACAATTGATTCCGAGGTAATGGGGATTATCGCAGAAAGTCATGAAGAAGCAAAGCGGCTGCTGAATGCGCATCGCAAGCAGCTCGACGCTCTCGCCGCCGCTCTTGTGGAACGAGAGACGCTCGACGAACAGGAGATTCTGGCGGTGACAGGACTTCCGCCTGCCCCGGTTGTAGATGCGAGGAAGCTGGCCGGCTCTTAAGTCATGAAGACCGGCCCATCCTCTGCGTCGGTATGCCTGGGAGAGGCAAGTCTGATGACAGCCAGTAGACTTGAGGATCTGACGATTGCACACCAGGAGAGTCACACAATGTCAAGCGAGAAGAAAAGTGTACGATCCGAAACCACGGAAGACAGAACTTCGAGAACCCGTCCCCAGCAAGGGGTTGAAGGGACGACAGAAGAATTACAGCGTGCCATCGACCGGCTCAGGATCGAAGTGCATTCTTTGAAGCACCCGTTGGAGAAGATTCGTTGCTATGAAGAAATCAAGAGGTTGCAGGACGAACTCACCAAACGGAAGAAAGAGGGCTGACCCATTCGTCGGACTTCACTCATGAAAGACACATGCGTTCGGTTCACAAGATATGTCGGGAGCATGACAACCTTTGCGCTACGGTGTCTCCTGGGTTTCTTTCGCCCTCCGTTCGAAACGAAAGAGACACTCAGACACATCGACGAACTTGGTGCAAAGTCCCTTCCGCTTGTTGGCACAACCGGACTCATCGTGGGGTTGATTCTTGCGATCCAATCCCGCCCTGTCCTCGCACGCTTCGGGGCTGAATTGTATGTCCCTGCGATGGTGTCGATCTCGGTCGTCCGTGAACTAGGTCCCATCTTATCCGCTCTCATGGTAGCAGGAAGAGTCGGTTCGGGCATCAGCGCGGAGCTCGGATCGATGCGTGTCACAGAGCAGATCGATGCTATGGAAGTTTCTGGAATAGATTCGTTCCGGTTTCTCGTGGTAACCCGGGTCCTTGCGTGCACGCTGATTCTCCCCTTGCTCACGGGCATCTTCAATGTGCTGGCAATTCTCGGCGCGTTCGTCCCTGCGGTCACAGAAATGCATATGTCCTGGACTCTGTACTTCCACTGGGCCGTATATTCGCTCTGGCTCCGTGACGTGGTCCCTGCCATTCTGAAGACGCTTGCTTTTGGATTCATCATTGGAGTCATCGGCTCCCATCATGGTTATACAGTTTCCGGCGGGACCGAAGGTGTCGGGCATGCGTCGACGAATGCGGTGGTTACCGCATCGTTACTCCTCCTGTTTTCAGACATGATTTTGGCAAAACTGATCGTCCTGATATGGAACTGATTGAGATTCAGAATCTGTGCACCTCTTTTGACGGCGTACCCGTTCTCCGGGGGATTAACCTGACCGTTGAGCGGGGGAGGACCATGGTTATTTTGGGGAGAAGCGGAGTGGGCAAAAGCGTACTGCTGAAGTGCATCATCGGGTTGATCTCCCCGGATGCAGGGAGCATCCGCATTGACGGGAAAGAGATCATCGGCATGGGTCACAGCCAATTGTACGCAGTACGCAGCCGCATGGGGTACCTGTTTCAGGGGGCAGCCCTGTATGATTCGATGTCCGTCCGTGGCAATCTTGAGTTTTCGCTGCGACGACGCGAGTTGCTGAGCGACGATGAGATGGGAGAAAGAATCGAGAAGCAACTGCGGCTGGTCGGCCTGGAAGATGCGATCGACCAGATGCCATCCCAACTCTCGGGCGGCATGAAGAAGCGTGTTGGCCTCGCCCGAGCCTTGATTACCCGGCCGGAAATCATGCTGTACGATGAGCCTACGACGGGCCTCGACCCCATCACAGGCCGCGAAATCAGCCACCTGATCCAGAGTCTCGAAGAGCAATATGAGATGACCTCAATTGCCGTTACCCACGACATCGGCTGCATGCGTGCCATCGCTGACAGGGTGGCTATGTTGAACGAGGGGGTGATATCCTTTGAAGGAACACTCGAGGCAATGGGAAAATCAAAAGACGAATCTGTGCAAAGGTTCATTGACAGTGAGTGAGGGCGCAACTATGACTACTTCACCATCTTCGTTCCGCGTAGGACTGCTTGCGATTCTTGGCATCGGTGCCCTCCTTGCCGCGGTCTTTCTTGTTGGGAGTCAGGAAGGTCTGTTCCACCCAACGTTTCACGTGAGTGCGTTCTTCAACTCGGTGGAGGGGGTACGTTCAGGCTCTGCCGTTCGCCTGGCCGGAGTGGATATCGGTGTGGTTGACAAGGTCGAGGTTTCGCCTCAGGATAACAGAGTGCGCCTGGACCTGAAACTGAATGCAAGCGCAAGGAGCTTCATCAAGAAGGACTCGTACGCGTCCATCATGCCCGAGGGACTTGTCGGCAGTTATTACGTGGATGTGACGGTGGGATCCCGGGCCGGAGAACAAATCGAGGACGGTGACTTCATTCAGAGCAAAGAAGCCACGCGTCTCTCCGAAGTCCTGGAGAACACTGAAGAGATACTCGAGAATATTCGGCGAGCCTCGAACGAACTGACGAAGACTCTGACCGCTGTCAACAAGGGGCATGGGACGTTGGGAAAACTCATTGTGAACGAAGATATCTACCGGCACCTGGATCACATGAGCAGTCAAGGTGACTCGGGGATGGCCGAGACGCTCGGGATTGTTGGAACGCTGGCCGTTTCCGTGGGCAATGTCGTCCACAGAACGGACAGTCTCGTTGCGAATGCAAATACCATGTTTGCCAGGCTCAACGAGGGAAATGGCAGCCTCGGAGCCATGCTCGCCGAGAGGACACTCTATGATAGTCTGCTTCTCGCGGTGCGCAACACGGTGGGGGCAACTGAGCAAGCGAAAGTTGGAGCGGGCCGGTTCGCCGAGGACATGGAAGCCCTGAAACACCATTGGCTTCTCAAAGGGTATTTTGAAGATCGCGGGTACTGGGACGAGTCCGACTATGAACATGTCATCGACAAAAAGATTGACAGTTTGAAGACTATCGAAGAGAAGGTCGCGAGCCAGATGCAGGAACTGGAGCGACGCAAATCACTTGTACCTAAATGAACCACACAGCGCAGAAGGAGCACAACCATGGATCCATTCAGAAGAGCAATGTTTTTCGGGCTGGGGGTCATGAGCCTGAAGAGGAAAGAAGCCGAGGAGATCATCGATGACCTTGTGCAACGCGGAGAGATGAGCAGGGATGATCGAACACCTATGGTGGAACGATTGCTGAAAGAGGCTCAAATGCAGAAGGACGAGCTGGAAGAGAAAGTGGCCGTATCGGTGCAGAAGACGATGAACGATATCGGACTTCCGACACAAGCGGATTTCAAGAAGATCGAGAACAGGCTGGAAGGGATTGAAAAAGCAATAGCCCCGCACAAGAGAGAGAAGCGAGGAAAACACGCATGACGCGCCGTGGGTGCTCGCCGTACCCGCCAAGAGTTGAAGCGCTCTGGTCTTCATCAGCGGGATCAACGTGCTCCTGGGTGCACACGCCCGTATTGGCGCACCGTCGCTGAGATGGCATTTCGGGCCGGGGCAGTTTGGCCTGGCGCCGTAACGACGTGCATTGGCGTACAGAAGGAATTCAACGAGTCTGTTTGAAGGGCGCTCGGATATGATCGCTTACCATCAGAAGATTGCACTTTCCTGAGTCCTATTATGGACAAGTCTGAGGTCGTGTAACACATTGAAAATGCCCGAAGGAGGCACATGATGAACGAGCATATGTTATCGCTTGCGGAGTTCGAAAATGAGTTCGAAGCAGAAATCGCGCGTGGGCATCTTAAGTCTGCAGGGATCGACGCGATATTGTCGAAGGATGACGCGGGCGGGATGCTACCTTCATTGCAGGAGGTAGAAGGAGTGAGTTTGTTGGTCCGGCCCGAGGACGTAAAACGAGCCAGGGTAATACTGCGTGAGAATTCAATGGTCTCAAGGAAATAGAAATCGCATAGCCGAGGAACCTGGCATTGGGGTACAGGTGCCAGTCAATCACCATACAACCATCAATAAGGAGGATCTCATCATGTCAAAAAGTGAACAGTCAACCGACGCGGCGAATCCGGAAGATCTCTTCGGTGACCTCAAGAAGAATTGGGGCTGGATATTGGCTCTCGGAATTTTGCTGCTTATCCTTGGCACGATCGGGCTGTGTATGACGCTATTCGTGACGTTGGCCAGCGTCTTTAGTATTGGCGTTCTCTTGCTTGTCGGCGGGGGTGCCCAAATTGTCCACGCATTCAAGGCTAAGGGATGGAAGAGCATCGTCCTGTCTGTGCTCATTGCCATTCTTTATATCGTATCGGGTATTGTGGTCATCGGCAACCCCGTAGCGGCTTCCGCGGTTTTGACGTTGATGCTCGCAGGAGCGATAATCGGCATCGGTGTCTTGCGAACTGTCATGGGGATCCATCTGCGCGGCTTCAAGAATTGGATTTGGCCGGTCCTGAGCGGCATCATTGCCATCCTGATGGGCGCGGTAATTATCTTGCAGTGGCCAATCTCAGGGTTCTGGGTCATCGGCCTTTTTGTAGCAGTAGAAATGATTATGAATGGCTGGGCCACAATTGCAATTGCAGTGACAGCAAAGAACGTGGGCTTGAAGCCCGAGCACTAGGGGGAATGCGCCACATGGAGCAAACACCATGGTCGGGGGTTCTGCGGGGGCTGTGAGCCGCCGACCGTGGAGTCTGACGAGTGAGCGAACTTGGAGAACATGGACAAATGGTAAGCACCGGGAAAATCGGCAATGTGGGCCGCACGTATCGACACGCCACACGCTACAGGGCGATACTCAATGTTCTCATAAAATACGGGTTTGGGGATCTGGTTGATGCACTCAACATCAGAGAGCATTTCGAATCTGTCAGGAAGAAGATTTCGCGACAACGGCCGGAGCCCATTGACAAACTCTCCAGGCCTGAGAGAGTCAGAATGGTTTTGGAGGAGCTTGGTCCGACCTTTGTCAAGCTGGGTCAGATACTCTCTACTCGCGCCGATCTCATTCCATTGGAGTACGTCGAAGAATTTTCAAAGCTGCAAGATGCGGTGCCGGCCTTCCCGTATGAGAAAGTCAAAGAGATCATCCTCTCCGAAACGGGAAAATCCCCGGGCGTTCTCTTTCACTCTTTTCAAAAGAAACCCATTGCTGCCGCCTCCATAGGACAGGTCCATAGGGCTGTCTTGAAGGGCAACGAAGAGGAAGTGGCCATCAAGGTCCAACGTCCGGACATCCAAGAGACGGTGAATATCGACCTGGAAATCCTGCTTCACCTGGCTACCCTTGTGGAGAAGCACGTGGCAGAACTGAAATTCGTTCGCCCTACGAAGATCGTGGCCGAATTTGCCAGGACCATGCAAGATGAGATGGACTACAGGGTGGAGGCTTCTCACATTGAGCGGTTTGCTCGACAGTTCGTAGATGACCGGACGATTTACGTCCCGAAGGTGTTTCGTGAACTCACCACCAAACGCATGCTTGTTATGGAGTTCATTGACGGCAGAAAGGCTTCAGACTTCGTCGCTCTTGGGGAGGGCGGTTACGACCTCAAAGAAGTGGCGCGGCGTGGAGCTGACTCTATGCTACAGCAGATTTGCGTTTGGGGCTTCTTCCACGCGGATCCCCATCCGGGAAACATTCTGATTCTCCCGGATAATGTCATCTGTTTCATTGACTTCGGCATAATGGGGCGGATCAGTCAGCAGGAGCGCGAAGACTTCACAGATTTCGTGGAAGTGCTTATCCGCAAAGACGAAAACAAGGCGGTGGATGCTCTACTGAAGCTCACCGACGCGAGCGCGGATCCAAGGCAAGACGAGCTACAGAGAGACTTGATGGAATTCATCGACCGATATGCCTTCCTTCCTCTGAAGGAACTGGAAATGGGCAAGATGCTTCAGAGTGTCGTGGAGATCCTCAGGAAACAAGGCATGAGTTTGAAACCTGATCTGTTTCTGACGGTGAAGGCGCTCACGATCGCTGAGGGCCTAGGCAGATCGTTGGATCCGGAATTCGAGATTATGGAACATGCTGAACCAATGTTCCGCAAAATCCAACTCACTCGGTACTCGATTCAGGGGATGATCCGCGATCTCGCGGATTCGGGAGGGGAGTTGTTTCGCTTCGCCAGAGAAATTCCCGGTGAACTGAGAGAACTCCTCAAGAAAGCCAGAGAAGGAAAACTGAAATTAGAAATTGAGTACGGTGCATTGGAGCGTACGCTCTTCAGATTGGACCTCATCAGTGGCCGCATTGCCTCAGCGATCGTGCTGGCCTCGTTGATCATCGGTTCATCTATCATCGTTCTCTCGAACACGCCCCCGAAGTGGCACGACATGCCGATCATTGGTCTGGCTGGCTTGCTCATTGCGGCTGTTATGGGGTCCTGGCTCTTGACATCTTTCTTCAGACGCGGAGGGAGGTCGACAAATGACTAGATCCGGAATGAACAGTGGAGGATGAATGTTTCGCATTGCTCACCTCTCGGATCCGCATATCCTGTCGCCAACGGCGGTCGATTGGCGCAAGATTCTCTTCAACAAACGTGTCACCGGTTATGCCAACCTGGTGCTGCGTCGCGGGCGCGTGTATCGCCGTGAGTACTTGCTCGCCGTGCTGAGAGCGGCAGCCGCATGCGCCGATCATGTCGTGGTTACCGGCGATATCACGAACCTCGGCCTGGAGAGTGAGTACGACGAGGCGCGAAGGCTGATCGATTCCATAAACCGCACTGCGGAAGTTAGTGTCGTCCCCGGCAATCACGATATATACTTGGCCTCGATCCAACGCGATCGCCGTTTTCCACAATATTTCGGCAAGTTGCTTGTCAGCGATCTGCCGGAATATGCCGTTCAGCTGCCGGCTGGCCCGTATCCGTGCGTGAAGTTACGCGGACCGGCGGCGATCATTGGCCTGTCGAGCGCTGTGCCGCGGCCGCCTTTCGTTTCCTCCGGCAATGTCGGCGTTGTGCAACTCGAGGCACTGAAAAAGATTCTCGCGCATCCCGAAGTGGCGCGGCGGACGCCGGTGATCCTGATTCATCATCCTCCGATCGACCGGCGTATGCGACTTGCACAGCTTCGGGACGGATTGGTAGATGCCGCGTCGGTGCGCAGCTCGCTCGCTCCGCTATCGCGCGGATTGGTCCTCTTCGGTCATTTGCACGTTCGTGTGCGAGCCAAGATCCGGACGACGTCCGGCGTGCTCGACGCGGTCTGCGCGAGCGGGGCGGCGCTGGATCATCCTGATCCCTCGATCCGGGCCGGCTTCAATCTTTACGAGATCGACGACGATGGAGCGATTGTCACGGTCGAGGCTTATGTGCTCGACCCTATCAACGGTGCGCTGCGCCCGATGATGATTTCAGAGCGAGCTGGTTCTGTGTAAAGTGAGGGCGATTGTCCATGAAATATCGGCGTGTCCTTCTCATTTCCGAGCTCGGAAGCGATGCAAGTTTAGCGGTCGGCATGGTCCGGAGGGTGGCGCCGGCGGCCGAACTGCTGCTGGTGGTCGCTCATACGTCGGAGAGGAAATTCGCCTGGTTTTCGAGTGAAGACCCGGGAGATCTCAACGAGGCGGCAACCGCATCGATCGATGCTCTTCGGAAGTGGACGACTGGCGCGGCGACGAATGTGGAAGTCAACCTGGCGGCCGATCTCGACGCCGAAAATCTGGAGGAGGTCGCAGCCAGATCGGCGATCGATCTTGTCGTCGCCTCGGGATTGCTCCCTTTGCGCATGATCGCTGTCCTCGCGGAGGTGCGCAAGCGGGCTTCCCTCCCGGTGTTGTGGAGTGCAGGAGCACCACTGAGTGATCGTCCAATCAGGAACATCCGATGCGAGGCGATTGGCTCCCGCGCCCGTGCGGCGGTCGCTGCATTTCTTCGAGATCACGGCGATAGCACCCTGCACGCGACCGTTGTCATGCTCGAATCGCAGATGCGCGACCGGGAGGCTGCTCTCAGCATCGCAGGCATCGAGGTGGAGGTGGATCTGGTGACGCCGGCCGCGGCGCGGAAAGGGACCATTGACCTGTTGGTGTTGCCTCGTTTTCCGTCCGTATTGCTGGAACCTCACTCCTGGCCAGCACCGATCCTCATCCTGCCCCCACTTCGCGCTCTTCCTCCGAGTTTCCGGCGAACGATCGATGTGGCGGATCTTGTCGATGACGGCGGCTTCATGCGCACAAGCATTCATTTCGCCGGCGGGATCGGTCGCTACGACCCCATCCCCGATGAGGAGGTAGCATTCGTGTCCGCTGGCCGGACCGTTGCTGTAGTCACAACGAGCTATGGTGTGGCAGAACTCCCTCCCGACCTCGCCGGCGAATCACTTGGAGTATTTCGCGTCGGGGGACGCACGGACCCCGATCCGCTGGCGGCCATCGAGCAACGGGTCACAGTGATCCGCCCGTGTACGAGCCCGCTTGTTCTGTTCGACGCTGAGCTTGCTGATCGCGACCTCGGATTGCTCGCTGGGCTCAGAGATCAGAAGACATTCGACCTGCTGGCTGTCCGCATGCGTCCGACGCGGAGCTGCGATTCGATCCGTGTGCGTTTGCGCAAGGTTGGGCTTTCGCCACAGGTGGCTGACGCCAGTGCCGTGCTGGATGAAGGAGCGGCGTTCGATGTGCCGGCAGAGGTAGATCCGGTGCGCCTGGCGCGTGTTGGGGCAAGAATGCGCGCGGCGGGGTTCCCCGTCGTCGCTATCGTCCACCGTGGACTACACACTCCCAGTACCATCGGCTTCGCAGCCGTGAGAGCCGAGGAGATTCGTGCGACGCCGATGACGTTCCATGCTCCGGCGCCAAACCCTCGGTCTCTGGACCGCCGTCTCGAGGCTACAACCGGCGCCGAACTTCTGCCAGGCAACCGCATCGAGATTGAAATGGACAACACGAAAGCGCGCCGCTGGCTGCTCGAAGCCATCGCCGCAAGCAGGGAGCGTGTGCATTTGCAGCTCTACATGGCATTGGATGACGACGTCGGCGAGCCGGTGGAGGCGGCGCTTGCCGCGGCCGGCGCCCGGGGGGTAGCTGTGCGAGTGGTTGTCGATTCGCTGCACGGATTCGAGGGTTCATACGGCACGCACAATCCGCTGCTCGAGCGGCTTGGTGCTCGCCCTGGTGTGGAGCTGCGCGTCTCGCGACCCCTGACCGGGGTTCCCTCGCTCGAGGATCTCAAGCAGCGGGACCACCGCAAAGTTGCCGTGATCGACGGTGCGATCGCCCTCCTTGGAGGACGCAATCTCTCCCACGAGTACTACACCGGCTTCGACGAAGTGAAGCTCACGCCGAATTCAAAGTGGCGCCAGGTGCCATGGCTTGACGCCGGCGCGCGGGTGGAGGGTCCGGCTGTTGCTGCGATGGAGCGTTCGTTTCTCGATGCCTGGACCGTGGCGGGAGGCCATTCGTATCAAATCCTCGAGCAGCCGGCTGTCGGATCGTCATCGGCGCGCGTTGTCGTGCATCATGGGCTGCGAGACGCCTGTTCACTTGAGGTCTACCTGGCGCTCATCGAGACGGCCACCACCAGCGTGTACGCTGTCAACGGTTTTCCACTGATCCTGGAGATCCAACATGCGCTTCTGCGCGCGATCAGGAGGGGTGTCCGGGTGCGGGTGCTTTTCGGGAACCTCACACCGACGCATGACGGCATACCATTCGAAGGGCAGTGGTCCACGGCGCGGATTGCGGCGACGGAGTTAGTGCACTCTCGAGTCGATGCGATCGTTGCAGCCGGCGGCGAGTGTTATCAGTTCGCCGTGCGCGAGCAGCCTGGCTGGATGCCCGGGCTCGGCGTAGTGAACCCTCATGTTCACGCCAAAGTCATGAGCGTGGACGGCCGAGTTTGTTCTGTCGGCAGTGCGAACCTCGACATCACCGCTGGATACTGGGAGAATGAGGTGATGCTTATCGTGGAGGACGAATCGATTACCTGCAGGCTCGAGACGCGCATCGACCAACTGATCGGCGATTCGCAGCGCGTCGATCGCGACAACCCGAAGTGGCAACTTACGGCCCGGCGTCGCAAATGGATGCAGCGTTGGCCGGGCGTGCTGTCCGTCTGACGGATGAATTGCAGATTCAGGCCTGATCGCCGAACTCGGTAATCTGATCCTTTGGGCGGAGTGCGGAAATGTAATGGTGCGGGCCGTGGTCGTTCATTGAGTAGCGTGAAGCGTTGCGGCGCTTCGTGGTTGCGAAAAACGCCAGGAGGGAGCGTGGAATCTCGCTGAACCCTTTGAGCTGAGCCACCGGCTTGTCCGATGACTTCCACTCACCGTTTACGAATCGGTACTCGTGTCCGAAATGGGCGAAGCGCCCCCAGGCCAGAGGGGGAAGAGCAGGGACGGGATCGCAGGCGTAGATGTGACGAAACACCTTCTGTGCGACTGCGCGCGCGACTTCAGGCAACGGCTCGCCCGCCGCCATGGGCTGACCGAAGGTGTAGACGGCGCGCAACTTGTCGGTGATCGCACGTTCTTCCGTGCGCCCTGCGAGCGACAATGAGAAGAGCGCCGCCATAGCGCCGCCGAGACTGTGGCCCGTCACGTACAAGGCCTGCATCGGATACTTGAGAATACGCTTGGGCTTCGAAAGGGACCTTCCCCGCAGAGCGAGATGTAACTCGTTGATGATCGCCCGTTGCGTGGCACGGACGTTCCTATAGAACCCGGAATGGACGATGAGCGTTTCGCCACCGAGCGCGAGCGAAGCAGAGCCTACGTCAGCGTCTGTCAGCCAGTTCCCGAGGGAGTCCGGCTCGGTGCCTCGATAGCTAAGGATCACCACCCGGCCGCAGCGGCTCTGCACGAGATATGCGGTCGAAAAAATGAACATGGCGTCGACTATCTGCTCCACACGGACACAGGAGTTTTCCTCGAGGCCGAGTCTGGACATGATTGAGGCCATGGTCTCGATATCTGAGTACGAGTAACCGGCAGCGGTAGCGAGCACGTGCGCCACCGTGGCGTCGC
>Ga0335071_10004949_pt1 | contig 13915 bp, 16 predicted proteins | sample Lox_Sample_15_FD_206724 | JGI IMG/M metagenome (GOLD analysis project Ga0335071, IMG submission 206724) | Soil microbial communities from Loxahatchee National Wildlife Refuge, Florida, United States - Lox_Sample_1.5 | ecosystem: Environmental > Terrestrial > Soil > Wetlands | place: USA... | reverse complement strand
GGAAAGCCATGCCAGGTAGGCGGAGGCAACCGGCGTAGCGTCGGTGATAGGCGAGGCTTTGGTCGTGGCCAATGGGACAGGTGCGTTGCAGCGTAGATAAAAGCCGCCGCGTCGACTCAGTGACGTCGCGCGACTTTCCCGATTACAGGACGCAACATGTGCCTATCTCGAATCATTCGCGAGGTTTCTTTGCGCAAGCGGAATCGAGCGATGCTCTCCGTCCATCGGAGGGTCTGTGCTCGAAAACCTCAAAGTTTTCATCTGTAAGTGAGGTGTTCCCCATGAATAAACAAGTGCCCCACGACAAATATCTCCTCAGATCGCTGCACCAGGAAATCGATCTTTACGATCGTAAGCTTGCCTATCTTGACAAGTACGTCCAGTTCGCTTCACTAGCCGATCGCAAGGAAGCCGAGGGTAGGCTTCTCTCGAAACGGTCGCCGCTTGCAGAGACCGCAAGACAACTTGTTGCCGACGGAGTGGAATTCAATCCGGCAGAACTGCCTCGATCGTTTCGTATTTCTGCGGATGCGCTGCCGATCATTAACCGGTCCAGTCGTTAGATCTGTCTGGCACGTTCGCTCAATCGCGGTTGGTTCCTCCATGGAGGCATCATGAACCATCATCCAAAGACAAGATTCTCTCCTTTGTGTGACCTCCACCATTGTCCAATGCGACGAGTGATGCTGGAGGAGTCGCCATCGGATGAAACGCGATCATTCCACCAGTGCGAACGGCGCGATTGTGATCGTATTTTTCGGGACGGTTACGGCTATTCGGATTTCGCCGGCGGCTATTTTGATGGCTCGCGCGTATCTTCGCGCAAGTGTCCTATTTGTGCAGGGACGCTCTACCTTGCTGAAGTCGACCGCGTCCAGAAGATTGAGACGTGGGATTGTGCAGAGATGGAGTGCGAATACACGGAGGACGTGTCCTCCCCATCCTCGCGCTAGCAGACCGGGAATTTGGTATTAACGACCCAAACGAGGCGTGGACTCGATCAGAAGGATTTCAGCCGCCATTCCGCAAACACTTGAAATACGAAAAGTCCGTCTTGGTTCCGTCTCGGCGAGTCAAGTAGAAACAACGCGTTCCATGCATCGCATGTTCGACAGTAAAGTGCCGAATTCCGATTCCGGCCTTTTCCGTTGCGTTTGGGTGCCGAGCGACAAGAGCGCAGAGAAACGAATGGTGCGGCTCCGGAATCGGTGTCATCAAAGGTTGACCGTTTCGTAGTCTCTGAATGAATAGCTCCGCGGCCCTTAGTGTATGAAAGCATTGTGCACCAATGGTGAACGGTTCTAAGCGCATGATGGCTCCTTTCTTCAACCGCGTCGCTTCTCAAGTTTTAAGGGGAAGACTCATCTTTCAGAAGAACGGCTGATCAGTGCATGTCGATCTGATCGAGCGGTGCGATACCAAACTCCCAAAGGGCGCGCATCCATCGGACCCACTATGCGGCTGGACGTTCTAAGCGCAAAGGTGTATCTCGCTTCGCAGAGAGTGTAAGTACCTTGCAGACGGAAGCACACAGCAGGCGGTGCTCCTCCAGTTCGTACCGGGCGCGTTCCAGGTCCACATTCTTCGCGGCCGCAAATCTTTTTGTGAACCGATAACACGCAGACGAACGCGCCTCGATATATTCCCCAAGCCCGACGTTATAAGCTCGTTCCAATTCACTACAGATTGGGCATTCCATCTTTAGCGCCTTTCTAGCGTCGCGGCGTCCAGACTGTGTCCAGCATTTGGCCGTACTTCAAAAGCTGTTCGGAGTGATTTGCAAGCCGGGGAGAGAGTGTTCAACGATGAAGTCCTCAAGAAAGACCGATCTACTCGTCCGAGGTTCTTCTGGCTTTATCTCCAAAGGATTCGCATCATCGGGCCGTGTTGTTCGCCTGCGCAAATGTGGGATCTTGTTACGGGCGACAGGTAGATGATCCCTTGCGTCACATTCTCTGAGAACGCTCATTGCAACTCCAGTCTTCGTTCGGTTTCGAGGTTGAACGATGCTCGTCTGAGGCAGAGCCTGGAGTGCGAGAGGCGAGAAGAAGGAACTTCTATCTCTGTGAGTATACTCTTATAAGACTAACCGTGCCGGCAGATCAAAACTTTCTTACTCAACGCGTCTGGAAGGTAACGATAGGGTTTCCTGGTTGGCTTTGATCTGCATCCCCCCGACTAGTCCGCGTCAGTGCCGAATCCGTCCGCTGTGTACACAACCTGATCTGCGCGACAGTGCCGTGCGCAAACAGCGAGCCCAATCAGCCCGAGAACGAGCACACAACTCCCGTACATTCTCATTTTCTTGCTCTCCTCAAAAGAAATCAGAATATTCCAGCCTGGTTGATCATCGAGTTGAAGACCTGTATGGAAAGATCCTCGACTCGAAGACCATTCACCCCCCAACCGGCTCCCGCAGCGGGTCCAGGCGATTGGGGAGAACGCATCCGTTGCGAAGGAAAGCGAAATGCAGCCTTACGCTTGCCCGCGCTTGGAGGCCGCAGTGTCTAGGACTGGCGCCAAAACAGCCTGACGATCGGGCGGCGAAGCCTGCAGTAACGACTCTTCCGACACACGCGCTGATGCTTCCGCAGGCTCGGATTCCACATTCGAGACGCCGGTTGTGTCGGCAACGATTTGGACGGCGTGCAGTCGCCTACCGTTGCGATCGCGAGTAGAAAGATGATTCTTTACATCGCTCTTATTGAGAGGGCTCATGGCAACTCCAGAAAATACCGGTTGGGTACTTGTACGGTGCTCGTCAGAAGCGAAGCCTGGATTGCCAGTGGCGAGAAGGGGGTAACGAACTACTGCTCCGAGCATACGCTCTATTCCATGGGCGTGCCGGGTTTTGACGCGGGCGCTGAGCTAGAAGCATTTAGGTGCTATCTGAACATCAAGTCGGGAGTCCCGTCCGCAACAGCCGCATTCGCAAGCACTGTCGACTGACCGGAATCTGATGGATTTTGTCATTGGGAATCACTTTGCTCCGGACGCTGGTTGCAAAGCTCGACCACCAGCGCTTCAGTGGTCAGTAGCAGACCGGCAATTGAGGCGGCGTTCCCGAGTGCCGTGTGGATGACTTTGGTGGGGTCGATGACACCGGCCCTCACCAGATCCTCGTAGACGCCGGTCGCTGCGTTGTGGCCGAAGTTCCTGTCCTTGGGCCCGAGCACCTTGGCCACGACAACCGCACCTTCTTCGCCGGCATTGGCAACAATTTGACGGAGGGGCTCTTCGAGCGAACGGCGCACAATGTGAGCGCCAATCTTCTCATCGCCCTCGACCCATTTGCCGTCTTTATCGCGCAGAGGTGTGCGACCCATCGCCGCATTGCTTGGCCTTTACTCAGGTTCCCGTTGAGCACCAATTCAGTCCACAGGGAAATCTGTTTCCCTCCACCAAGCAAATGGCTTTCTCTTCTCAAGCTTCTACGCGAATCTCGCTCCGAGTAATTGAGTATTCCCGGGGCTCATCGGCATCTTCGGATCGATCGCGAATCTCGTGATCCTCATCGTCCTCAGGGCACCGAAGCATGAAGGCGCCGCGCATAATCAGCGGGGTGATAAGTGTGGTGAGCAACACAACGGTGACCATGACCGCGACTTCCGGCTCGCCGAAGATGCCGGAGCTCGCGCCCATCGCAGTGACGATCAGCCCGACCTCGCCACGAGAGATCATGCCACAACCGATACGGAAGCTGCGCACCGGCCCCATGCCCATGGCGAGCGCGGCCATGCCGCAACCAATCAGCTTGCTGAGTACAGCAACGATGAAGATGGCTCCGAGGAGAAGCCAGTGTCCTCCAAGAGCACGAAAGTTGCTGGAGAGCCCGATGGAAACAAAGAAAAGCGGGATGAGAAGGCCGTGGCCGATAGCCGAGAACGTCCGCTCGATGAGCGACTTGAGTTTGGCGCCGGCAAAGACGTAGCCCAGAAGATAGGCTCCTGTGATGCCTGCGACGCTGCCCAGCCATTCAGCACTGACTGCATAGATCATGATCAAGGCGAAGACGCAACTGGTGACCGCCTCGTTCGCATCGAGCTTGCGAAAGAGTCGCATCAGAGGATCGGCCCAGCGATTCGCGACCGCGTACGCTGCCACAAAGAAGAGGGCGACGCAGAACGCGATGAGCGTCATCTGCGCGACCAGGGGATGCTGTGCGGCAAAAGATAGATGCCGTTGCAGCCAGTTGGATAGTAGGGGAGCGAGGCCAAAGCTCTCGTCGCCTTTGCTGCTGCACGATGCAGCAAGGAAAGCGAGAACGAAGAGCCCCATGACGTCGTCGATCACTGCTGCGCCTAAAATGACCGAAGCCTCGGGCGACGTCATCCTGCCGGCGTCCATCAATGTGCGGGCAGAGATTGATACGCTGGTGGCGGTGAGTGCTCCGCCCAGGAACCATGAGCTGGCCCAGGGGAGTCCTAGGATGTGCGCGACGCCTGCGCCTAGGAAGAAAGGCCAGATCACACCGGAGAGCGCGACAAGAAATGCCGTCACGCTCGCTTCGCGCATGCGGTCGATGTCGGTTTCGAGGCCGGCGATAAACATCAGCACCAGACCGCCTATCTGGGCGATGAGTAAGAGTGCATCCGCAGCTGGAGTCCCGCTGAACAAGCGCATGTGCAGCATGTTCAGGCAGCCCGGCCCGGCGACGACACCAACCAGCAATTCGCCGAGGATGGCTGGGATGCCAATGCGTGTGCCGATCGAGGCAACGATCTTTCCAGCAGGCAGAAGGATGGCGATCAGCAGGGCAAGCTGCAGAGTTGCGGGCATCGTCGGCTATTTTGAGGCGAGAAGGACCGGTGACGTGGTGGGCTTGCTGGATTCCTCGCGGAACCGAAACAAGCGAGGAAGCAGATTCTTGTAGCCCCCGCGCTCGATGCCTTCGCGTTGCATGGTACGAATCGTCGCAGCCTGTTTGCGCGCCAGATCCGACTGGATGGGATTACACGCGAGCTGAGCAGCGCGATGCGTTTGCTCAGCCGCCTGGTCGCAGATGCGCAAGCGCATGAGGAGTTCGCCGAATTTGAGGTGAGCGATGAAGCAATCCGGCGCTTGGGTGGTTGCGGTGCGGAGTTCCTCGAGAGCTTCCTGGGCTTGCAGATCGACGCAGAGCGCCATGCCAAGCAGCACACGAGTCTCTGCCACGTTCGGCTCGATGGTAACCGCTTGGCGGAGCTTCGCGATCAGATCAGCGCGCTCGTGTGGCTCGAGGACGCGAGGATCACGGAACATGCGAACTAGAGTCTGGCGGCCGCTGTGGTCGATGGTTTCAGGCAGAGTGAAAGCGGAAGGGCGCGAGACAGTGAGGAAACCCTGTTCTGCGGAGGCTGCGTGAGACTCATTTGAAATGGTGTTCATTGATGCTCCATCGGCTGAGGAGAAAAAGGGGGGCAGCAAGGCTAATTTGCCACCTTGCTGCACCAGGAGAATGCCCTTCGGCAAAGCTGTTGAAAGACGAGTGCTGCAGCTGTCTGTATCGATTCAGCACGCAGTATGGTTTGTTCGCTAGGCGACAGCAGCCTGGACCTGGGCGGCCGCTCTCAGAATTTCGGGCTCGGGAGCAAACACAAACTCCGGATAGCCAATCTGGCCCATCTCGGGCAGGTCGAGACCGCCCACTTCCGATTCTGCGGAGACACGCTGGCCGAGGAAGATATCCAGGACCCAGTTGAGCGCGTAGCTGAAGCTAAAGACAAAACCAACCAATGTCGCAACACCGACAAGCTGTGCGACCAGCTGGCTGGCATCGCCGTAGAACAGCCCCGTGACGGAGCCGTTGACCCCGTTCCAGGCGCCGCCGTAATTGCTGGTGCCGTCGGCAAAGAGCCCAACCGAGAGAACACCCCACAGACCACAGGTGCCGTGCACCGAGACTGCACCGACCGGATCGTCAACCTTGAGCACATTCTCGACAAACGAGACACTCAGGCAGACCAGCACGCCGGCAACGAGGCCGATGATCGCGCTGCCCGTCGGGTTCACGAAGCCGCTCGGCGCAGTGATGGCCACGAGTCCAGCCAGCAGACCGTTGCCGCTCATGGAGGCGTCGGGCTTTCCCTTCAGAATCCACATATAGAGAATGGCGCCGAAGGTGCCGGTGCAACCCGCCAGCATGGTGTTGACCGCCACCGAACCGATGCGCAGGCAACCTGCTGCGGAAGCACCGAGGGTGCTACCCGGGTTGAAGCCGAACCAACCAAAAGCCAGGATGAAGCAGCCGATCAGCACTGCCGAGATATCGTGGCCAATGATGGCGTTTGCCGAACCATCGCGGTTGAATTTGCCAATGCGCGGCCCAACGATGAGAGCACAGGCGAGAGCCGTGAGGCCACCGACCGCGTGCACAACGCCCGACCCCGCGAAGTCGCAATATCCCTTGCCGAGACCGAGATTCGTTCCCAGCTGTGCAAGCCAGCCGCCGCCCCAGGCCCAGTTGGCGAACAGAGGATAGGTGATAGCACCCATCAGCACCGAGGACACTGCGAAGGTGAGAAACTTCCAGCGCTCTGCGCAGGCACCGGTGACGATTGTCAGCGCCGTATCCATGAACACCATCTGGAAGAGGAAGATCACCATCACGCCTACGTCGTAGGTGTGCCCGGCAAGAAACATCCCGGTCTGCCCGAAAATCCCCCAGTTCGTGCCAAAGATGTTGAGCAGGTGCTCTCCATTGAGCGACTGGAGCCCGCCGAGGTTTCCATTTCCTGCGGCGCCGCCCATCTGAATAGCGAAGCCCAGAATCCAGTAGGCAAACAGGCCGCAACCATACACGAAGAAGTTCATCATGTAGGTGTGGTTGGCATTCTTGACTCGACACAGTCCTGCTTCAACCATCGCGAATCCCGCTTGCATAAACATGACCAGGAATCCGGTGATCAGCGTCCAGGTGAAGTTGATGCCAATCTTGTTCTGACCGACCTGATTGGCGACATCGCCCAAGGTGAGACCTGCCTTAGAATCGCTCACGGGAACATCGCTGATGGTACCGGTGAGTGAACCACCGGGATCGCCGTTCGCCAGCACCGCGGTGGTGGGCGCCTTGGCCGCGGCATCCTTCAGTTCGGAGGTGGAGGCGGAGGGGGGCGCATCGGCCCGAGCCTTGAGCCCGGCGCCTGCGCCAAGCGTGACAGCGAGTGCGCATGCGATCGATAGAGTACGTAGGATCTTCATCAATTCAGCTCCTTGGTGGTTTTGTTCGTCGCCGAGGGAGTTGCCGGACAGGAAATCCGATCAGGCCTTCCAGATAGCGTTCTTGTTGGCTGCAGTTGGAAGGATGTAAAGCAGGCCCACCAGCGAGATCGCGAATCCAAGGAGCGTCGTGACCATGCGCCCCGATACGCTCGTGGTCAGGTGCAAACCGAAGAGGACGACAAGCCAGCCACCTGCCGCCACACAAAGTCCGGCCAGTTTAAGGAGGACGGGCTGCGCGCCATCCGGCACCAGTCCTTCTTCCGGCTTGATCCTTCGAAAAACTGCAAGCGACGCTGCCACCCCAATGAGACCCGCGAAGAACGCGAGCTTGCCGCTGCCTGCCGAAAAATACGTGATCCCAATCGCAGCGACAGTTGCGGCCACCATGAATATGCCGAAGGCCCTGCCTTGTGATTTTGTTGCCGCCATGAACTCCCCCTCCTTGGTTCTGATTGAAAAAGCCAAACCGGACAAATGACTTGAAGCTGAAGACGACGCCGGATCTCGCTGCTAAATCACACGCACGAAACTCGCTCTCTCGTCTCCAGAATTCCCTCTGCCAGTGAGAACTCGAAACCGCATAACTTGGCGCGCATGGCAACCGACGGAACCCGCTGCATGATCTCGTTTGCACGATGCACGGTGCCGCACATCAACACCTCGAGTGGTCTGTCGGGCTCCCTCCGGAACATGCGAAGTTCGGCTTGCGAGACACGCGGAAACGCTGCAAAAACCAAGTCACGCAGATTGAGCGCGTCGCGGAGTGCCTGCAAAGACTGATGGCTCCGTACCAGATGCTGCGGCAAAAACCTGTCCCAGACATCGGGCGCACGCATCAGCCAGTCACACTCCACCACCGTCTCTTTCCACTCCAGACGCATCAGCCTGAGCGGCTCACGCGACAGAGCTCCATAGCGCATACGCCGCCGCGCACGGGAAAGAAAATCGGCTGTCTGCATAAGCTCAGTCATCGCGGGCGGATCGCCTCCCGCGCCGGCCTGTAGGTCGGCAGCGCCAGGAAAACAATGAACTGCACCAGCACTGTGAGCTCAGCCACGATGGGCGCATGCAGCTGGAGGCGCGTAACTACGAGCAAGAGAACTATGGCAAACCATTGCCAACGAGAGCGGCGCATCCGCTCGATCCGATCACTCAGAGCAAAGATGCGCTGCGGCGTAAGGCCGGAGATGCTCGGCACCTCTGCCCTGCTGCGAAAGCAGGCAATCGCAAAGAAACCAGAAAGAAGGATCTCGATCAAGATACCTGGTGCGTCCAAAGTTTCCTCGAAGCAGTAGTAAAACGGCTCAGCGCTGGTTGAACTCTTGCCAGCACACACGTTTCCTGTCCCGGATTTCAGCGGAAGAACGAGTCAAATTCGAGAAGCGATGGTGCCAAGACCTTGAGGTCTTCGGATGGCCTGAAGAGCTACAGCGCCGTACCGGCAACCCTTGGGCTGATTGCGTGCCTTGTTGAATTGAGACTAGGAGTGCGTAGGCTGCATGACAACTATCCGAAGGTATAGTTCTGTGATTCCCTTATGCAATCTTCATGCGCGCCGCAAAGGTCAATGCTGGAGGGTGCCGCTTGTGGGAGGTTCTTTGAGCTTTTCCGCCATTTTCACCAGATCGGCAAGAGAGTCGGCTTGCATCTTGCGCATCACCTGGCCGCGATGGAGCTTGACGGTAACGACACTAAGAAACAATCTTTCCGCGATTTCCTTGTTCGTAAGTCCTGCGGTCACAAATTCCATCACCTGACGCTCGCGTTCAGTGAGTGCATCGGCCCGGGATTGAATCGCGTTGACCACCAGATCCGACTGGCGTCTGGCGCGATCCAGGGCAAATGCCTGATGAACAGCCTGCAGCAACTCACTGTCCTGGAAGGGCTTGATCAGAAACTCCACAGCGCCCGACTTGAGAGCTTTCTTGACCATCGGAACATCTCCATGAGCGGTCATAATGATGACAGGAAGAGCGATGTTGGACTCGAGGAGCTTGCTCTGCAGTTGCATGCCGCTCATCCCAGGCAAACGAACGTCGAGCACGAGACACCCAATCATCTCCGGCTCCCAGGACTCGAGAAACCCCTCGGCCGATGAGAAGTGTTGAGTCTTAAGACCAGCCGATTCAAGCAGGTCACAAAGACCAGCGCAGATCGCCGCGTCGTCGTCGACGATGTAAATGGTCTCTTCAAGCTGCTGCCGAGGTTTGTTCATAGACCTGCCTTGAGGACAAAATGAATCACTGCACCTTTCGAGCCGAGCTCGGCCCAGATTTGCCCGCCGTGTTCTTCAATGATGCTGCGGCAGATCGCGAGTCCCATTCCCGTACCCTGCGGTTTGGTCGTGAAGAACGGCTCAAATATGCGGTCACAGACGGCTTCGGCGATACCCGGTCCGCAATCTTTGACCGTAACCATGACCTCGTGGGTTCCGCTCAGGGCCGTCTCGATCTCCAGAGACTTGGGGCCCGGGACCACCGACATCGCCTCCATGCCGTTGATCGCAAGATTCAGGATGACTTGTTGGACCTGTACCGAATCGACGGCGAGGTTTGGGAGTTCGTCGGCTAGCGACAGCTTGATAGTCACACCCCGTCGGATCGCGTCCTCTCGGAGAAGCCCCGTAAGTTCTCGAACCAGTGCATTGAGGTCAGTCGGTTCACGGACATAGTCGGTCTTGCTGAAGAGAGAACGTACGCGGCCGACAACCTCAGCAGCTCGCGAAGTTTCCTGCACCACACTCTCGGCGGCGGCTGTCGCCCGGGCGACATTGGGTGGATTTGCCTGCAGCCAACGGCGGCATGCCGACGCGTGCGTTACAAGGGCGGTCAAAGGCTGGTTCAGTTGATGTGCGATCGACGCAGCCATTTCCGCCATACTCGTTGTCCGTCTGAATCTCGAAAGATCTTCGTGTGCAGAGAGCAGGCGTTCTTGCGAGCGATGCTGATCCTCGACGTCGATGTGGACTCCGTACCAACGTAGGATTTCACCACTCGTCGAGCGCTGAGGAACTCCACGAACGAGAAACCAGCGATAGCCTCCGTTCGCACCGCGAATGCGCACCTGCACTTCAAAGCGCCCGCCCGAGTTTCGCGCCGCATCCCAACCCTCACGGAATAGCGCCGCATCCTCAGGATGCAGCACGGTAAAAAAGGCTTCCCCTTGCAGTTCCCTCGGTGTTTTGCCCAGGTGCTCCAGAAGGTCGTGATTGCAGTATTCAATGCGGCCCTGCACATCGGCAGCCCAGATTTGTTGCGGAATCGCCTCGGTTAAGAGTCTCAACTGGCGTTCGCGCTCAGCGATTTCGAGATTTGAGCGTTCCAGTTCAGCGGTCCGCTTGTGTACCCGCGTTTCCAACTCATCGCGCGCATTGCGAATCGCAGTTTCAGCCCGCTTCCTCGAGGAACTGACGATCGAAATGGCAAATCCGCAGAGCAGAAACGCCGTCACGAAACTCCTCGAGTCCTTGGCAATAGAGATGGAATAGAGCGGCGGAATGAAGAAAAAAACCACTGTCACATAGGACATGGCGATTGCAATCAGCCCCGCAACGAGGCCGCCGAACCATGCGCTGCCGATAATGGCCCCAAAGAACAAGAATACGAACGGATATGCGATAACGTGCTGCAACGGAAATGTCCAGAGCAATGCAACAAGCACGAAAATTCCAGCGATCGCTGTCGGCTTGAGTGCGAGCTCGCTCACCAAGTCGGCAATATGGACGGATCGGGAGTTCATATTCTGGCATCATAACCGCAGGTCAGGGCGCTTCACACTTTTGACAAGGGATGGTCCGAACCCAGGCGGTTCTGATTTGCCTATTTCGAGATCAGTGGTGAATTCCAAGAGGGGAACTCCGAGCCCGCTGCCTGGTGAGAAACCTGACGCTCGGTCTCGATGAATGACTCCAGGGCAACGCGTTCATTCGCCCGGTCGGATGGGCTATACCGCTGTCAAGTTGCGTAAAGCCGCCAAGTTTCCAAGTTGGCGACTCATCGTTGCCTATCTGCCTCAGATGCGGTCAGAGGTGTCCTGCCTCACCTGGGGCAAGCAGAGCGCCGGGCTTCCCGAGAAGTCGACGCGACAATCCGGTCTGCCCGAGGTGATACGCCTCATGAAACGCGATGCTCGCTAAGAGCGTACCCACGGTCTCCTGCGGGTTGCCGGTCGGGCTGAATGGTGCCGCTGCCGACAACTGCTCCGGCGAGCTGCGTTTCAATGCGCCGTCCAGCATCGGCCCGAGCGTGCCGAATCGGCGCTTCAATTCATCCAGCAGGAGAGTCTTCCCAGCCGCCGATCCACTTGGACCATACGCCTCGAAATCATCATCCTTAAAGGGCGGTGTCCCGCCCAGGAGAGCCAATGCCTGATTTCGCGTGCGCACGACGTGTCCAACGATCCAGTTCATCGTGTTTCCGCCCGGCTTTGGCTGTCTTAAGCTCTCATCATTTGTCACATCTTGAAGGTTGCGCTCGAGTACAAATGCACCAATTCCAAACTGAAAGGCCAATACCCGCGGGTCCATCATCGTCCTCCTTTAGCGTTCTGCCGCCGAGGTGCCTCGGCGGGTAAGTCAATCCCGGTTTCCGCCGTTACCGCACTCACAATTCGAGCGAGCGTGTCCAGATCGGCCTCACGGAGATGTGCCTGAATCCGTCGCTCGAGATCCAGAACGCGCTCCCGTGCAATGGCGCCTAGGTGGCGGCCTTTGGCTGTCGCAAAGACAAGCCATGATCGGCCGTCTTCTGGATTAAGACCGCGGTGCGTCAGACCTGCTTTCTCAAGTCGCTTCAACAGGCTGGTCACTGTCGATTTCGGTAGCCCTAAGAGGCGACAGATGGCTGTGACCGCCACACCCTCACGGACACTCACGAACGCAAGCAACTGGCCTTCTTGTGCAGTCACGCAAAACTTGGCAAGCAATCCGTCGATGTGCAAACTCGCTTGACGGTTCGCTTGATGTATGGGAGAGAGCACTCGAAAGGGGCTCAGAATCCGTTTGGCCCTGGTTGGCATATAGTACGATTTCGTACTATAAAGCGAGTCGACTCGGCACGTCAAGCGAGCGCAATTACTCCCATGAATCAGAAGCGCACTTCGGCGCCCAGCCGTCCATCGGTGCCAACAGACCAATCTCTCATTGAAGGCCGATCATGCTCGATTTGTCGGGATTACCCCTGAAACGTCCGTGGCGGCTATCATTGTTGTCTATTCGCCCTCGAAATCAGCGGATGCTAGCCGACTTATCCGTAGCGATCTCCTAGGCATGCCTTAGCCGGCACTTGTCCGAGAGGATGGATAGGATCTAAGGGACCGGAAGACGTGAAAAAATTAGTGGGGGCCTCAGATGAATCCTATGAACGTGGTGGATGACCTACGGTGTTTTCCATCGACGTTCGTCCGCATTCATTGGGGGCGTCCGGTGGATTCGCGCTGGAAGGACTAAGAGTTGCGCAAAGGGTTTACGAGAAAACCGCAAGCGGACGATCGCGCGACGCGAGGCAAGAACTACATAACGCCGAGCGGACTGCAGCGCCTCAAAGACGAGCACCGGTTTCTGCTCACCAGGGAACGCCCGGCCGTGGCGGAGGTGGTGGCGTGGGCTGCCGGCAACGGCGATCGCAGTGAAAACGCCGATTATCAGTATGGCAAGCGGCGCCTGCGCCAGATCGATGGCCGGATCCGCTTTCTCATGAAGCGAATCGAAGCCGCGGAAGTGGTGGACCCGGAAGCACCGAGAGCCCAGCAGTCTCAGACGAGGGCATTCTTCGGCGCGACCGTGCGCTATGCCAATGCTGCAGGAGCGGAACGGGTGGTAAGCATCGTAGGCACCGACGAGGTCGACCTCAACCGTAACCACATCAGTTGGGTGTCACCGCTGGGACGCGCGTTGATGAAGTCGGCAGCGGGTGACAGCGTCGTTCTCCAGGCGCCGGGCGGGACAGAACACCTGGCGGTGCTGGAAGTTTGTTACGAGCGCATTTCTGTGGAACCGTTCCGTGAACCACCTGGATCCGAGGCCTCGCCGAACGGAATCCTTCGCCGACACTCACCTGACGAAGAAGAGATGAAGCGGCACAGGGCCTGAAAGAGCGACGACCGTAATAGAATCGGCCACCATCCGTCCGAATCGCAGGCGATCACATTCGAAAAGCCGACTTTCAATACCTATTCATGGGGAGCGTAGACTTTCGCCGATCTCTATTGGACGACTCGCACACGGAATCTGCGTACGTTAGCCACCGCGTCTTCCGACCGGGTTGTCAAGTTAATCGGGGAAGCTTCTCCCTGCGCATTTTCAAGAAGTGCACGCAACGCTGAGAAGCGACGCGACCTCGCCGAGAGAGTTGAAATCTGGATCGTAGCTGGTTCGCAAAAGATGCAGCTCTGAGTTGGCGGTACTGATCCCGATCGATTGGACGCCAGGTGGACCAATCAGGATTGAAGGCCCCCACACAGAAAGAAGTTCCAGTGGCGCGGATCCTCGGTTGACGCAGACTTCCTCCAGTTGAGCGGCCAAAAAATGGAATCCAAGTGAAGGTTCTTCTTCATATACATCGGCGATCTCTTGGTCTCATCCGCTTTGCCGCGCGTGGATGATGAGCTTCTTCCCGGCAGTGAGATCGACTGGCTCTCTCAAGGTGAGCACCAGACAATCTGCGGCAAACGCGTGATCGGCCGCAATCTCCGCTCCATCCAGTGCCACATGCACATC
>Ga0335071_10004948_pt1 | contig 13915 bp, 4 predicted proteins | sample Lox_Sample_15_FD_206724 | JGI IMG/M metagenome (GOLD analysis project Ga0335071, IMG submission 206724) | Soil microbial communities from Loxahatchee National Wildlife Refuge, Florida, United States - Lox_Sample_1.5 | ecosystem: Environmental > Terrestrial > Soil > Wetlands | place: USA: Florida... | reverse complement strand
TGGCGTGAGGTCCCAAATGGTGCGGATCGACGGGGTCATGTCGCTGGGCTCGAACGGTGTGCCGCGCCGGTGGTCGATGGTGACCCAATCCGCCGCAGGGACTTCGTGTCGATTAAACGAGGCATAGGAGGACGCGACGACCGACCACGTGCGCGCGTGGGCGGCCGCCTCGCCGGCGAGGTAGCGAACGTCGAGTTCCTCGAAGGCGGAATCGATGTCGTCAACGTCGAAGACAATGGACGCCACAACTCGGTTGTTGTCGTTGAACTCGACGATGCCGAGGGCTGCGGCTTGGAACGCCTCGGGCTCTTGTTCTTGGCTTGCGAAGGCAAAACGAAAGAGCGCGAGGCGTTCTCCGCGGGTCGCGATCACTTTCGCGTTCACGTCAGACATCCAGACGTCGGCGGTGGCCCGCCAGTTCGCCATTTCGGGGTCCCGCCCGCGCCGGATTCCGGCGTTGGCGACCGTTCGGCGATCGTCTGAGAACATATCGTCCGCAATGAACTCCGCCAAGGCGTCCCAGTCGTGGACCGCAAAACGCGCTAGGAATTGCTTGACGAGCCGGCTTGCCGTGTTCTCCAGCACTGGCGCCCGCTGGCTGAGCTGATCGAACCGCACGATCGCGGTGTCGAGGTCCGCTTCATCGAAGACTTCGCAGCGGCTGACCAGGTCGCCGTCGACGGTCAACATGCTGATGCCTCGCCACTCGGTATCGAATTCCTCGTTTGAGGTCTCACGCGGCGCGTAGGTGATGAGCGCCCCGAGGTCTGTCAGCCGATGCACGGCCTCGATACGGATGTTGATGTCTTCGTCGAGATCCAGCCCCGCGCGAAGGTATCCAATCAGCTCGCCGTGTCCTAACGCGCTGGCGACGACGGACCATGTGTGCGCGTGGGCGGCCGCTTCGCCGGCGAGGTAGCGCACCTCGAGCTCGGCGATGGCAGCATCGAAGTCGTCGAGGTCGAAGGTGACCCAGGCCGCGATTCGATGGTCGGGGTCGATCCCGAGCAGCCATAAGAGTTCGACGTGGAACGCCTCGGATTCCTCATCGCTGCGCGATAACCGCGAACGAATAAGGACAAGGCGCTCGCCACGGGTCGCAATGACGTCTGATGTCGCATTCGTGACCCCGAGTTCGGCGGCCGACCGGAAATCCTTCAGCTCGGCACGCCAGTCCTGCCGGACGCCTGCATTCACAACCCGGCGGCGATCATCGGTTGAAATGTTGTTGGCGAGTAGTTGAGCCATGGCTTCCCAGTCGCGGGCAGCAAAGCAGGCCAGGAGTCGCTCAGTTGCGCGGCTTGCCGCATTTTCCAGCACCGGCGCCCGCTGGCTGAGCTGATCGAACCGCACGATCGCGGCTTGGAGGTCCGCCTCGTCGAATAGCTCAGAGCGGTTGATACGGTCGCCATTCACGGTGGAAAGACCTATCTCGCGCCACTCGGCTTCGAGACCTTCCCGCGAGGTGCCTTTCACCACGCGCGTGACGACCAATCCCAGGCTGGTCAGCCGATGCACGGTCTCGATGTACATGTTCGCGTCCGGTGTGAGGTCCCACGTGGCATGCACGTATGCCGGCAGGGCGCCGGATGGGAATGCTGTGACCCGCCGGTGGTCGATGTCGACCCAGTCGGGCGTGGTCGGCGGTTGTTCGTGCCGGTTGAACGCGGCGTAGGCCCCCGTTACAACCGACCACACATGCGCGTGGGAGGCGGCTTCGCCCGCGAGGTAGCGGGCATCGAGCTCGGCGATGGCGGCGTCGAAGTCGTCGGGGTCGAATACGACGATCGTCGTGATCTGATTATTGGAGTTGATTTCGGCGATGCCCAGCGCATTGCTCTGGAACTCCTCAGACCCGGCACCGCGGCCTGAGCAGCGCGCGAGCATGAGGCGCTCGCCACGGGCAGCGATGACCATGAACTTCAAATGCGTGAACCCGGCGTCGGCGGTCGCCTGCAGGTTGGTGATCTCGGCGTCTCGACCGTGTCGAACCCCCGCGTTTACGACCCGCCGGCGATCGTCGATGGAGATGTCGTCGGCCAGTACCTTCGCGAGCGCGTCCCAGTCGCGGGCTGCGAAGTTCGCCGAGTAGCGCTGAACCGCTTGACTTGCTGCGTTTTCGAGCCGGCTTGTGCGCGGGTTCAGTTTCTCGAACCTCGCGAGCGCGGCGTCAAGGTCTGCTTCGTCGAATAGCTCGGTGCGGCTGATCCTGTCGCCGTCGACCGTAAAGATGTTGACAAACCGCCACTCGGCGCCGAAGCCGTCCCGCGAGGTCCCACGCGAAGCGTGAGTGACCACCGCCCCAAGGTCGTCTAACCGATGCACATCCTCGACGTAGAGGCTTTGGTCCGCTGTGAGATCCCATGCCGCACGGATGAATTCGATCGCCCGGCCGGGCGCGAATGCCGCTGCTCGCCGACGGTCGATATTTACCCAATCCGGTGTCGTCGCCGGGAGCTTGTGCGCAGTGATCAAGGTGTAGGCATGCGTGATCGCCGACCACGTGCGCGAATGAGGCTTCGCCTCACCGGCGAGGTAGCGACGATCGAGTTCCGCTATCGCGGCGTCGAAGTCGTCGAGATCGAACACAACAAGCGCGACCATCTGCTGGTCGTCGTTGATCTCGAGGACTGTGTAGGCCTCGGAAAGCCATGCGTCGGGCCCTTCGTCGCGACGGCTCAGGCCGAGACGCGCGAGGGCAAGGTTCTTTCCGCGGGTCGCTATGGTGCTCGCCGTCGCGTTCGTTGACCACAGGTCGGCAATCGCCCGTGTGTTCGTCATCTGGGCGTCTCGACCGTCTAGGACTACAGAGCCGAGCAGCCGGCGGCGGTCGTCATTGGAAAAGTTGTCGGCCAGGATCCCCGCCAGTGCGTCCCAATCGCAGGCCGCCAAGTTGGCCAAGAATCGGTCAGTCAGTTGGGTTGCCGCATTTTCCAGCCGCCGCACCGGATGAGTGAGTTGTTCGAACCGTGCAATTGCGGCGTTCAGGTCTGCCTCGTCGAAGATTTCGCTTCGGTTGATGAGGCCACCTTCGACCGTCATCACGGCGACACCCCGCCACTCGGCGGCGAGGCCATCTTGTCTGGTCTCCTGGGCGGCGTAAGTGACAACTACGCCAAGGCTGTTCAGTCGATGCACAGTCTCGACATATGTATCAATGTCCGGGTTCCGATCCGTCCCGGCGCCGATGTACGCGGACAGGTCTCTGGGGCCCATCGCAATTTCTCGTCGATGCTCGACGTTGATCCAGTCGGGTGTGGTGGCTGGCTGCTCATGCCGGTTGATCGCCGCGTAGCTCTCTGAAATGACTGACCACGTATCCGAATACGCTGCCGCTTCGCCGGCGAGGTAGCGGGCCTCGAGTTCGGTAATGGCGGAGTCGAAGTCGTCGGGATCGAACGCAACGATCGCGACGAGTTGTTCGTCGTCGTTGATCTCGTTGACTGTGAGCATCTCGCTAAGAAATGGTTCGGCGCCTTCGTTGCGGCCCGACAAGCTAAGACGCCCGAGGAGGAGGTTCCTCCCGCGGATCGCGATGTCGGTCGGCGTGGCGTTTGTGGTGAACACTTCCGCGATTGCGCGCATGGACGCCATCCCGGCATCTCGGCCATCTAAGACTCCCGAGCCCACCACCCGACGGCGATCGTCGATGGAAAAGTTGTCGGCAAGCATCTGTGCTAGGGCGTCCTGATCGCCCGCCGCGAGGCGCGCCAAGAGGCGTCGACCCTGCCGGCTTGCGGCGTTTTCGAGCCTCCGACCCTCAAGGCGCGTCTGTTCCTCGAACCGGGCATGCATAGCGTCGAGTTCGGCGAGTGCGGCGTCGATGTCGTCGACGTCAAAAGACAGCTGTAGCGCGATTCGGCCTTCCTCGTCGATGCCGAACAGCTGCAAGATTTCGTCGACCGCCGCTCCAGGGCTCGCATCGGCACTACCCAACACCATCCGAGTGAGAGCGAGGCGCTCGCCTCGCACGGCGATGACAACGATTGAATTGAGCCGTACTTCGCCCGTCTCGTGAAGGCGCCTCGACTGATGGACCCATCCGTTCGGGAGGTCATTCTGCGTAAAGCCGACCATCTTCCGGCGACTCTCGGCAATGATGTCGGTCGCGTATAACTCCTCGAACTCGTCCCAGGCCGCGCGATCAACAACAGCCTTGCCGCGCCGGATCGCTTGCACGCACGCGTTGACCGGTTCCGCGTTCGGCTCTTCGGGCACAGCCGGTGTAGGCGGGACGGCGCTCTTGCCAAGTACGCTGCGCGCCTTTTCAGCAAGCGCCGCAGCACCTTTCCGCTCGTACAAATCGATCGCTTGCTCGGCGGCGGCGTGCGACCCGGCGGCGTCGCCGGCGGTGCCCAGAACTGTTGCCAGTGCTAGACATGCGTCGCCGTGATCAACGAGCGCATCGGTACGCTCGGCAAGGGCGACGGCGGCTTCGGCTTGCCGCCGGGCCTCGTCGTGATCACCTCGACGTGACAGCAGCTGCGCACGAAGCATCCGCCAGGCCATCGCCGGCTTCAGTGCGTGGCCGGCGAGACGCTCGCTCGCCGTGCACAATTCGTCTGCCTCGGCCTCATGATCGAGCGCGAGACAGGCGCGGCCCAGCAGCGCGGCGGTCTCGGCGGTATCGGCGTCGAGGCCCATGCGACGAAAGCCGTTGTAGGCCTGACGTAGATGCGGCTCGGCCGCGGCAGGGTCGTCGACGACGAGCTCGACGATGCCGGCGAACTGCTCGACTTCGAGCAGCGCATGGCGCAGGCCGAGCTCGGTGACCGTGCGCCGGGCCGAGTCGATCATGCGTCGGGCCGCCTCGGCGCGGCCACGGAACGCCTCCAAGACGGCCTGGCATCGTGTCGACGTCGCCTCCACCGCCGGCGAGTCGGTCGTGATCCGCAGCAGCCGCACCACGTCAAGACACCGCCCGCCCGCGCGCGGAACCGGGTTGGGTCCCCACAGCGCTGCCAGCGGCGCACCCGCCAACACCGCATTCACCCGGCGGTGCTCACCCGCGCGTCGCGCCGCGGTGAGTGCATCGTCGAGGGCGATCTCGCAGTCGCCGACCCTTCCGAGGCGGGCAAGGCACGCGGCACGCACGGTGTGCGCCTTCGCTTCGCCTGCGGCGTCATTCAATTCGGACAGTTTGGCGGCGGCCACGTCCAAGGCGGCCTTGATCTCATCAAGTCGCTCGGGATTGATCAACATCGAGAGCTCGCCGTCGAAGCACGTCGCCCACGCCGCCAGCCGGGCCGAATCGGCTGTCGCTCCTTGCAATTGGGCCACCGCGCCCGCCGCCGACGTCACATCCCCCGCAGCCAGCAGCGCCTCGCAGCGCGCCACCAGTAGCCCGGCGACCTGCTCGTCGCGATCGGGCAGCTCGTCGTCAATCTCCTCCAACGCGTGCAGCGCCCGGTCGTATAGCTCGGCGGCACCCTCGTAGGCGAGGCGGGCCATCGCCTGGTCCGCTGCTCGCCGGCAGTAATCGACGGCCTTGGCCGCGTTGCCCGCCCACGCGCATTCGAAGTAGTGGTAAGCCAACTCGGCGAGCAGCTCGTCGTCGGCGCCGGGCTCGCCCTCGAGCGTCGTCGCGATGCGCTGATGCAGCCGCATGCGCCGCACCGACGGCAGCTCGGCAAGAAGCGACTGGCGGACGAGCGCGTGGTTGAACCGGTAGCGGCCGCCGGGCTCCTCGATGACGATGCCGGCCTTACAGGCCTCTTCGAGCTCGTCAACGAGGTCGTCCCCGACGACGCGCTCGACCAGTTCCAGGGCGAACCGGCTGCCGACGACCGCGGCGGCGGCAAGCGCCTTATTCGCCTCCGGCCCGAGCCGCGAAAGACGGCGACTCACCGCCTCGCGCACCCCCTGCGGCAACGTGCTCTGGTCCCAGCGGCCGCCGCTCTCGTCGACGTGGCGCAAGGCCTCGATGAGAAAGAACGGGTTGCCGCCGGTGACCGACGCCAGCGCCCGGGCCAGCTCCTCGTCGTCGTAGCCGGCCTCGGCGACGTACGCCGTGACGTCGGCCTCGTCGAGACCGCCGAGCGGAAGGCGTTCGTCGGTGCCATCCCGATGCAGGTCGGCGAGCATCGCCGCCAGAGGGTGGGAGCGGTCGAGGTCGGTGCTGCGGTAGGTGCCGATGATCTGAACGCGGGTGTGTTCGCCGAAACGCAGCAGATGCCGGAAAAGCAGGAGCGTGGGTTTGGCCGCCCAGTGCAGGTCGTCGAGGATCAGGACGACGGGCGCGCCGGTGGAGGCGATTCCCAGCAGGGCGACCACGGCGTCGAAGAGTGCGTAGCGCTCGGTGTCGGGGTCGGCGCGCGTCGGCGGGGCCAGATCGGGGAGGACATCGCTCAGCCCGGGAACCAACGGGAGCAGCGCTTCCACGCCGCGCAGCCCCCGCAGGGCGCCGGCCCCGAGGCACGGCACCAGCGCTCGCAGGGCCTCCGCGAACGGCTGGTACGGCGCACCCAGGTCCTCGTCGCAGCGGCCGTAAATCACCAGTGCGCCTTGGTCATACGCCTGTCGGGACCATTCGCCGGCCAGACGCGTCTTGCCCACACCCGGTTCACCGGCAATGAGCACCGCGTTCGTGCCGCCGGCGAGCGCGGTCTGCCACGCCGAAGACAGGCGCTCAAGCTCGGTGCTGCGCCCGACGAACGGCCCGGGCCCGACGAGCACAGCCGGCAGGCTCGGGCGCTGCACGGGCGCATCGGCCGGCGCCGGCTGTTCGTCGATCGTCTGCAGTTGCAGCTCGAACACGTGCTCCGGGCGCGCGAGGTTGCGCAGCTGGCGCGTCCCGAGGTCGGCGAGAATCACGTCGTCGGGCAGCGTGTCGATGACGAGCTCCGCGGTCGCACCCGAGCACAGGATCTGCCCGCCTGCGGCCAAAGACCTCAGGCGGGCGGCGCGATTGACCGCCCGACCAAAGTAATCGCCGTCGCGCAGTTCGACCTCCCCGGTGTGCAGCGCCACGCGGATCCGCACGGGTTCCCGCAGCGCCCACGGTTCGCGGGAAATCGCTTCCTGCAACTCGATGGCGGCCGCCGCGGCGGACGACGGACGCTCGAAGACCGAGAACGTGGCATCGCCCTCGCCGCGCGTCTTGATCAGCCGCCCCCCGCGTGACGTGACGACCTGTTCGACCAGCTCGTCGTGGCGTGCAAGCGCGACCGCCATGGCTTCGGCCTCCGCCTCCCAGGCGACCGTCGAGCCTTCGATGTCGGTCAGCAGGAACGTCACTGCGCGGGTTACGGTCGAAAGGTCCTGTGCGCCAGGCACTTCGAGAGACGCATCCTGTGCGACTATCGCGGCCTCGAGCCGGCGAAGCTCCGGCCCCGGGTCGACACCCAGCTCATCGGCGAGCAGCGCCCGCGCCCGTTGATAGGCGCCGAGGGCTTCGCCCTGCCTGCCGGCGCGATAGAGGGCGAGCATCAGTTGGCCCCATCGCCTCTCGCGCAGCGGTGCATCGGCGACCGCGGCCTCGAGCTCGCCGATGATCTCCGCGGCGCGGCCGGTTGCGAGCAGCGCATCGGCCCGATCCTCCACGAGCGCGGCATGGCCCTCGATCCACCGCGTCTTTTCGGATGTTCCCCGTCGACCATCGGGCAGTTCGGGGATGCCGCGCCAGAGGGCGAGCGCTTCCTCGAAGCGGGCCACCGCCTGGCTGGTGTCGCCTGCGTTGGCGGCATCGCGTCCCAGCCGGGCCGCGGACTTGTACCGCGCGGCGTCAACCTCGGTCCCGGCCAGCGTCCAGCCCGCTCCCTCCGTGAGCACGAAGCCATCGCCGAGGGTGCGACGCAGCAAGGAGATGTGGGTTTGCAGGGCCTTGACGGCTGTGCGCGGCGGATCCTCGCCCCAGAGCAGCTCGACGAGCATGTCTGCCGACACGACGGAACCGCCGCGCAGCCCGAGCATCGTGAGGATCGCGCGCGGCTTGGCGCCCGGAATCGCGACCGGCAAGCCATCCTGCCGGACCTGCAGAGGTCCCAAAACCCCCAGTTCCACCAGATGAAGCGTAGTCACGTCCGCAATCGTCGGGGAGGGGATTCAACAACCAGTCAAGATCGAGTAAAAGATGCCTTACCTGCAAGTCTGCGACCCGCCCGGATGTGGTCGACCGCGGTCACCGCCCGGCCAGCAACAACCCGGTGCCCCGGACTCACATCAACGGCGCCAGCAGGTCCGCCCGGGCCGGCCAGAGCAGCACCGGGTCCTCCCAGGCCGGCCAGAGCGTGCGCATGAAGCGTATTCGCGTCTCGTCCGGGTAGGTGGGATTTCGGCGAGTGCCCGACGCCTGGAACGCGCTCGACAGAGTCGCCGGTTGGATCCCGTTTTTGCGAATGCCGGCCTACGACCGCCGGTCAGACTTCAACCGCGGACGCGATCTTGCTGACGACATCGCCCGCCTGGTTGGCGGTGTCGAATCCACACCACAGCGCGTCGATGATGATGTTGTTGCGCACTCCCACGGCGCGTTGGCAGGCGAAGCCGTGGCCACCGTCGAGGGTCTGCACGAGGCTCAGCGTGCTGTCGGTCGCCACCAATTGGCCCAGGGTCCACTTGACCGGGTCGTCGCCGGGCTGGGTGACGGTCAGCGGACGGTTTGCGCAGGCGGACCACCGCGGTTTGGCCTGGCTGAAGAATCGCTGCGCCAGGTCGGCGTCACCGAACCTGACCACGGCCTGCAGTAGGGCGTGCTTGCGCTGCGCGGCCCGCGACCGGGCGTTATCGAGGAACTGGCCTTCCAACGCCACCCAGGTGCCGGCGCCGTAGACGGCGGCCTCGACCGGCGAATAGGCGTCGAGACAGTTGCGATCCGAAACCTGATCCTCGCTGTGCGACATTTCCACGATCGGTCTGCGCAACGCCATGTTCGTCGTTTGCCCGACGGCATCAACATCGCCGGCGCTCAACAGCAGGTGGTCCAGGCGCGTGTTGAGGACCCGCGGGGGCTGCCAATGCCCCAGGTTGGGCGCCGCCACCGGGCGTCCGGTGGCCGACACCGTGCACCCGGTCAGCAGCAGGCACATGGTCGTCGCCGCGAGGATGACGTAGCCCACGCCGGCCAGGATTCGGCGTGCGTCGATGCCGACGGGCTTGGCTGCGTTCGCTGAGGGTGCAGTCATCTCGGGTTCTCCTGTCCGGGCCATAACCGACACAACACCGCAACCGCCGCTGGTATTCGACGTGTCGTCCATGGGCCAGCTAATACCTTGAAGCTAACGCCCGGCAGCGGGTTTGGTGCGCAAGCACATTGTCGGCATGTCGTTGGGTGAAGCTTCGGTAGGCGTCTGTTCTCATAGGGGTTTCTAAGCCCGGCTACGACGCTAGGGTGAGCAAAACCGCTAGTGAAATGCCTTTAGCGAAACACCTATGTGTCGAAGGCATGAATTCCGCGGACGACTTTGTCGGAGGTTGGCCTGATTCGGTCACCGTCGAGATCCGTGGCGGGTGAGATCAAGCACGGCGCGCGGTAGCATCTGCGCTGGCGGGGCCCGGGGCAACGAGGGAAGGCGCGCCTGATGACAACGCCGAGCGCCGAGCGCTACCTGAGTGCGACGTTACTGAATAAGAGCCCGCGCGAACGTCTTTGCGACGTCGACGCGATGGTGGACGCCATCACCGACCACGCGATCATCCAACTGGACGTGGATGGGAACGTGGTCCGTTGGTGTCCGGGTGCGGAGGCGTTGCTGGGCTACTCGGCGACCGAGGTCCTCGACCGGCCGATGTCGATGTTCCACATCGAGGAGCAGCGCGCCGGCGGCCTGGCCGAACGCGAGCTGGCCGCCGCGCGGGAGTCGGGACGATACGAGTTCGAGGGCTGGCGGGTGCGCAAGTGCGGCGAGTTGTTCCGGGCCCGGGTGGTGTTGAGCCCGATTCACGATGAGACGGGCGCCGTCACGGGCTTCGCACTGGTCATTCGAGACGTGACCGCCGAGCATCGGCGAACTGAAACGATGTTCCATGATCTGCTGGAGGCGGCTCCGGACGCGATGATCATCGCGGCGGCGGATGGGCGCATCCTGCTCGCGAACGCCCAGACCGACGAGATGTTCGGCTATCGGCGCGAGGACTTGATCGGCATGGAGGTCGACATGCTGATCCCGCCCCGGCTGCGAGAAACCCATGGGCGTCACCGCGCCAAGTTCTTCGCGAGCCCGAAGGTGCGGCGGATGGGGGTGGGTCTGGAGCTACGGGGGCTGCGTCGCGACGGCACCGAATTCCCGATCGAGGTGAGCCTCAGCCCGCTGCGCACCGATCGGGGCGTGTTGGTGTCGGCAGCGATGCGTGACATCACCGACCGAGCGGCCATTCAGTCCGACTTGGCCGACGCCTATGCCGAGGCCGAGGTGTTCGCGGAACGCGACCGCATCGGCAGCGAATTGCAAGACCACGCAATCCAGCGGGTCTTCGCGGTCGGTCTCGCGCTACAGGCCACCATCCCGCGGGCCCGGTCGGCCGAGGTGCGGGAGCGTCTGGTGGCGGCGGTGGATGACCTGCACGGAGTGGTCCAAGACTTTCGCACGGCGATCTTCGGCCTGCGTACCAGGTCTGCCGATGTCACACGGGTGCGCCGGCGCCTCGACGAGTTGATCGGCGAAGTAGCGGGGGGTTTGGCTACCACCGTCCAGTACAAGGGACCGCTGTCGGTGCTCGGGGTCGAACTGGCCGAGCACGCCGAAGCCGTCGTCGGGGAAGCGATCAGCAATGCGGTGCGGCACGCCGAGGCCGCTAAACTCACCGTCGTCATCGATGTCGCCGACATGCTGTGCATCGAGGTGGTGGACGACGGAAAAGGCATGTGCGGCAACGTAACCGGGAGCGGACTGGTCGACTTGCGTCAACGCGCCGAAGCGGTCGGAGGCACCCTCACCGTCGCGGACGGCCCCCACGGCGGCACCCGGTTGCGATGGGCAGCTCCGTTGCCATAGACGTTGGCCACCGCATCGCCGCTCAGGCTTGCGACGCCGCCTTCGGCTGGTCGGCGATCTTCACGTCACGCCCGGCGCCGGCCGCCATGGTGGCGGCCTCGCCGCGAGCCAGGCCCACCGTCGCGACTATCACCGCCGCCGCCGCCACCGCCAGCACAAACCACTCGATGCCGCCGGCGCGCAAAGTCTCGCCGAGCACGGTGACTCCGAGCACCCCCGCCACAACCGGCTTCGCGGCGATGATCGTCGGCAGAGAGGCGGTCAGCGCGCCGGCGCGATAAGCCGACTGATGAAAGATCATGCCGGCCACGCCGGTGAAGACCCAGGCGTACAGCTCGGGTGTGTGCCACAACTGGCCGGGGCTATGTTCGATCACGTCGACAACGCCCTTCATCAGCACCGAGAACGCCGCCAGCAACGAACCCGCCACCACCGCCAGCAGCAATGCCGCGGCCGGACGGTTCGACCAGACCCGCGCGCCCAGCAAACACAACACCAGCGGCGGGCCCATTACGACGGCCACCACAAGCCACGCCTCCAGCGAGCCGCGTTCCTGGCCGCCCGCGGGCTGTCCGACCGCGATCACGATCGCCAACGCCACGGCCAGCAAGACCGCCCACAGCCACTCGCCGCGGGTGACGGGGTGGCGCGTCAACCGTGCGTAGATCGGCAGGGCGAACAGCAGCGCCGTCACCTGCAAAGACATCACCAACAACACCGAGCCCTTGTCGAGGGCCGCGGCAAGCAGGCAGTAACTGGAGATGTCGCCCACACCGCCCAGCCACCAGCGTTTGTCGCGCAACAACATGCCAAACAGCGTCAGGTGGCCGACTGGTTTGTCGGTGACCTCCTGCGCGGACCGCTGCCGGATCACGTTGCCGATCGCGGCCGCCAGCGCGGCCAGCAGGGCGAGAAGCGCCGCCATATCGGTCCTCGACATGGGCTGACCTCCTCGCTCACAGCCACTCGCGTCTCTTTGCGGCGGCGGGGTCGCGCTGTTAGCTGTCGTGCCTCAGCGACCGGCTATTCATCCAATCTAACCGCGACTCGCGGACCTGGCCCGTCGAGCCGTCGGCGCCGGCGTCACAGCGGAAATTTCGTACCGGTCAGCTGTTCGGACAGCTCCCACAGCGTGGCGGCGGTGGTTGCGCGCTTGGCCGGCCAATTCCGCCAGGTCGGTTGGGTGCGGCCATAGAGGCCGAACCGGGGACCGATGAACGTGTCGCCCGGCAGGTCCGCCGATACCGCGTACAACGTCTGCCGGGCGCCGAAATCCGCATCGGTGGACATGAGCCGGTCGGCGGCCAATACCGCCGCGTCGCCCATTTTGCGGCCGGAATTGCCCTGCAGGTTCGTGTGCGACCAGCCGGGATGGGCGGCCAGCGCGCGCAGTGAAGAACCGGCGGCATGCAAGCGCCGCTGCAGCTCGCTGGTGAACAAGAGGTTGGCCAGCTTCGATTGGCCGTAGGCCAGCCAGGCCGAATAGCGGCGGGACTGCCAGTTCAGGTCCTTGAGGCTGACGAAGCCGATGTGGTGCAGCAGCGAGGACACCGTCACGACGCGGTCGGTCAGCTTGGGCAGCAACAGGTTGGTCAGCGCGAAGTGACCGAGGTGGTTGGTGCCGATCTGACCCTCGAAGCCGTCGGCGGTGACCGCGTGTTTGGTGGCCATGATGCCGGCGTTGTTGACGAGGACGTCGACCTCCTCGGTGTCGTCGGCGAAGCGGCGCACCGACGTCAGGTCCTGCAGGTCGAGTTGGCGCACCTCGATGTCGCCGGTCATGCGCGCGGCCGCGGTTTGACCCTTTTCGGTGTTGCGCACCGCGAGGACGACGTGAGCGCCGACGCGGGCCAGCTCGCGGGCGGTCACCTCGCCCAGTCCGCCGTTGGCGCCGGTGACGATCGCGGTGCGGCCGGCGAACGAGGGCAGGTTTGCGGCGGTCCAACCAGGCATGGCAGCCACCCTAGCGTCGAAAAGGCGACCGTTTCCGACGGGAGCAAACCCGCTGCTCAACCGGCCAAAACGAGTATCCGGCGGTGCAACGCGAGCTCGCCCACTCCGGCGCCGCGGGTATCGTGCGGAAGATGACCAGCGGAATCCGATCCGGGCGCGCCGGTCGCTCGCCGAGTCCCTGGAGCCGTCGCCGCTTGCCGCGACGGCGATGGCAATTCGTCAGCCCGCGGGGGAACTCCGCATGTATCTAGGCGTCATCGTCAATCCGCTGGCGCGCAAGAATCGCGCCGCACCGGATCGTGCCGGCGACTTGCGCCGGATCGTGGGACCGTGGGGCGAGGTGCACGAAACCGCCTCGGTCGAGGACCTCCGCAGGACCGTGAAAGAGCTCAATCCCCGGACCACCCACCTCGTCGGCGACGGCGGCGACGGCGCGCTGCACTGGTTGGTCAACGAAATCGAGCAGTGCATCGCCGATCCGGACCGCTGGCCGACGTTCGTGCCCAGCAACGGGGGTAGCGTCAACGCCGTCGCGCGCAAGGCGCGCATCCGCGGTCGCGCCGATGCGATCATTCGCGCCTTGGCCGCCGCCGCGGAGGCGGACCGGCCCCCGCCCGAGATGCGCCTGGACACCCTCGAGCTCGACGGCGAGACCGAGGACGGCGCGGCCTTTCACCGCCTGTGCTTCGGGCTGGCCGCCGGCGGTGTCGGAAACCGCTTCTACGACAGGTATTACGACTCGCCCAACCATGACCGCTTGGCCGTTGCCCGGGTGATCGCCCGCTCGTTCGGCGACTACCTGACCTCCAAGGTCGCGCCCAGCCGGGTGAAGACGCCGAATTACGCGTCCGTCCTGTTCACGCCGACGCGCGCCCGGGTCGTGATCGACGGCGAGGAGGTGCCGACGCGGACACACCGCCTGCTGCACGCCGGCGCCATCGACCTCCGCATCGGCGGCCCGTTCCGGCTCTTCCCGAAGGCCGCCAAACCCGGTGCGCTGCATTTCCAAGCCGGGGAGGTAAGGCCCTCGA